>ERZ779633.43-NODE-43-length-67242-cov-9.231965_pt1 | contig 67242 bp, 84 predicted proteins | sample MGYA00514195_ERZ779633 | MGnify/ENA primary metagenome ERZ779633 (study PRJEB29562, sample SAMEA4376707) | mouse gut metagenome | isolation source: Cecum | study: EMG produced TPA metagenomics assembly of the A DSS colitis mouse model was used to assess the microbial...
CCGGAACAGCCCAAGGCAGAGGAGAAAAAGGTTGTAGTTACATACATTGGCGGCGGCACATGGCGTGACGAGAAAGGTATGGCATGGGCAAATGAGGATCGTGGTGAAAGGATTATGAAGACACGTCAGTATACCAAGTCAGAGTATGACAAGAGGGCTGATCTGCACTTTATGGTGAAATATAAATCTATGACTGCAGTTATTGTAGAGTAAGGCGGTGCGATATGGCAGACAATTATATCGGTACGGGCAATATCACAAATGAAGACAAAGATTTGAAAGATAGTATAGATTATACTGTTGGCATCAGTGTACATGAGGATTCGTATGATGAATATGCCACATCTGATGAAAATGGTATCGCTGATATATATCATGATGGCGCATATATCGTGAATACTGATGAGGTAGAAGACGATGCCAAAATGACTGATGCGGCTATACGTAAATATCGTATACTAAGGAATGCCTACATTAAACTTGATAGTCTGCCATTAAGTTTTGGCATTCCTGCGTATAACGATGATATGACAGATGATGAAATAGCAAAAAGATTTAAGGTTGATTTGGCAGACACAATTCGTGAAACAAGAATAAATATAGCTGATATTGAAGATAATTCTGTAGACGAAATGCAGTTTGAAAATAGAGTTGTATATCATGCACTTAAGAGGTTTAGATTGACAGCATCTACATTCTTTAAGTTTAGTACAGCTGTCGATGGTAAGACTGTTGATAAGACTCAAGTGCCGAAGATGTTAAAGGCTATACTTGATGAATATGAACAGGAATATAATAAATGGAGATTGCACAGTACAGGCAGTTTATGGAATAGAACTGCCACATTGAACTCAAGGTAGGTGATAATATGGGTATGCTCAACGCACATGATATCGCATGGATGGAGGATACTATTAGAGATATCATAAGAGAATGGGACACAAAAATAAAGATATATAGTAGATTACCTCTTGAGGAACAACCTAATTATAGCCAGTATATGCATGAATTTACTGGCGATTCATATTGTAGTGTGATTGAGATTGATGCAGAGAGAAAAGATATAGTCAATAATATGACTAATGATCCTGATATATATGAAATGGATTACGGTAAGAAGAACAATGGTACATTATTATTTGCTATACCAGATGTAATTGATGGTGAGAGATATAAGCCATCTTTACATGATTTAGTTGTACTTGAAAACGATGATAATGTATATTGCGTCCGCAATATTCGTGACAGGATTGGTGAGACATTACTTACACTATTAAGATATACAGGTAATACACCTAAGATAACAGAAGAATACAAGAAGAATGAAGACGGAAGTATAATGGTTGATGAAGATGGCAACAATGTCATTGACCATGTGTTGATAAAGGATTATGAATGGAGTGATGTAAATGGCTGAAATAAGGGCATACGTCACTGGGATGGATGCAGTAGTTCGTGGATTTGACCGTAGAATAAATGGAATGGACGAAGCACTTGATGAGGGATGTACTGAAGCCGCTGAATATTTACAAGAGTGCATTGAGAATAAATTTGGACATTATCAGCCTGGGTGGGAGCATCTTAAAGAGGAAACTATAAGAAAGAAGATAAGTCAAGGCAATGGTACAAATGCAAGTAAACCACTTGTAAATTTTGGCGACATGATGTTTTCATTTCATATTGATATCAGTAATAAAACAAGAAAGCATACTGTTGCTGTTAAATCTGATGATCCAAAATTAGTTCATCATATTTATGGTGCACCCGCGGCAAATGTTCCAAAAAGAGATCCTGTAAGACCAACAGTTAAGGAAGAGAGATTGAAGTGTATTGATATAGTCATTAAGAAAGTAAAGGAGATAATGAATCTTGTCTAGGTATAAAATGCATGCAATCGAATATAATGTATACATGACATTATTAAAACTTATGACAGATAGAATGCCGGAGATATTGAAGGCTTATAATCTGAATGATGATATTCATATTGAGCCTGCATATCCTCGTGACATTACCAATATGTTTAAGCCCTCTATCATTATGAGGAGAGTAGATACAGTCCAATATAAAGTTGGTTTCGGTAATGCGCTTGGTCAGATATTTGACGATGGCATATTGAAAGACGTTGATGGAGTTGGGCATGAATTTTTGATACAATTTGATACTGTATGTAATAGTAATATACAGAATCTCATGATCGTATCTATGTTCAAAGAGGAACTGTTTAATGATATCATGATAAATTCGGCTGGTAAAATACAGTTATATGATTTTACTGGTAATGAGAAGAATCCGACTGAAATGGGCGTGTTGAAGATGATGGACTTCCCTCAAATCGTACATTTCCAGTATGATGATTTGGCGAGACCAACACTCAACAACGACTACAAAAGTGTTATTAGGGTGACATTCACTGTGATACAGGAGGTGCTCCCAAAACAGGAGTACATAGACTTATCTAAGTGGATTAAGATTCATCAAACAATTAAAATTAAGGAGGTAAAGTCTAATGGCTAATAAGGTAACTGGTTCTACAGACACAACTGGTGCTTTAACAATAGCACAGAAAATGCCGAAATCTGTGTTACTTGTCGGTAGAGTCAAGGGTACCCCTGAAAAGGAAACTGAAGCGGAGGTACTGTTCAGTATTATCGGTACAGCAGATGCTGAAAGCAGGTTCGGCAAGGGGCATGTATTCGTAAAGGCTGTAAAGGCACTTATTCAGAATGGTGTTGATTCCATGTATGGTATCATTGTGAGTGAGACCATTAAGGAAGATTATGCGATGAAGGATAATTATGCCAATGCGCTTGAGAGATCCCTTGGCGAAGCATCTGTGAAATGCATCATTATGGACGATTATGATACGGTTAATGTGACAGAGTTGAAGACCCATCTCAACATGGCTGAAGCGAATGATTTGTTCCGGTATGCCGTGATTGCGGCGGAATCTGATGATAACGACACCATTGTGCAATATGCAAAGGATTTGAACAACAGCCGTATTTTCTATGTGGGTCCGACCTTTACTGATGGAGAGAATATTATCGATAAGGTGATTGTGGCGGCAGGTATGACAGGGGCAATTATGACGGAGACAGATGATCCTGCGTTGCCGATGAATGGTGTTGTCATTAATGGCATCGGTAACGTAAACAAGGCGGTGCTGGAATTTGAGAGGAAGCTGTTGGCGAACAATGGTGTAACTGCACTGTACAATGATGGTCAGCCTGTGATCTATCGGCTTGTAACATCGTATCAGACAGACGAGATTTGGCATGAGGGCACCACACGGTTCATCGCCGATTACGTTCTTGAGAATGTTGAGAATGTACTTCGTGCAAGTTACAAGCGTACGAAGAATGTGGTACGAATTCTGGATTCCATCAAGACGACGGTGCGTGGTGTGTTGGAGTCTTTCAACGCACTGGAGATAATCGAGAACTTCGATCCTAAGACGCTTACGGTGGTAAAAGATCCTACTGACCTGTACGGCGCACTGGTGGATTACGAATTCGATGTAGTAACCCCGTTGTACACGATCACTATCAATCAGCATATGAAGCTGTAATAATCTGGAGGAAAGGAGACATAAGGTATGAATGAGATTTATGGCGTTCAGATTACAACCAGTAATGATATCTGGATTGAGTTGAACGGTAAGAGGATCGCAGGTGTGCAGTCCTATTCCACCAAGTATACCAACGATGTTAAGACGGTGGATGCATTCGGACAGGATATTCCGATTGGATGGACACGTGGCAAGAAAGCATATTCTCTTGATCTAACCAAGGTATATCTTGAGGATACTGCAATTGCTGATGGCATCGATTTCTATTCCCTGTCCGATGGTGATTTCGATCTGGTCATTGTCAAAAATGGTAGACGTACGGTTTACAAGAACTGTATAGTTGCTTCCATTAGTGAGGATGGCAACTTGAATGACAAGGTACAGGAGAAAATGTCCTTGACAGCGCACAATAGAATAAGAGAGTAAGGAGGAATGGTCATGGCTGGTGATACATTCAATAAGATAAGAAGTTTAAGATCTGGCAAGAGAACAAGAGGATTTGTGAAGCTGGGTATGGGTGAAGACAGTGTGACGGTGGCGGTAGTACTGCTACCGTCAGACATTATGTTAGATATTAACGAAACAGTTGAAGAGAGATATGCTCCGGAGATAAAAGATGGAGTGGCGGTCAAGAACTCTAAGCAGAGTGATGTTACACGTGCACAGTATTATAATCAGTTGTTGTGTTATCATTGTATGCGTGAGCCGGAGGATCTTGATGTAAAAATATTTGAGAAGTTTGAGGATGTTGGACATAACCTCACCCTTGAAGATATTAAGAGGGTGTGTGAGACATATAATAACATCATCGTGAATAACTCTGATAAACTTGAGACTATGAAACCGGAGGATTATGATGAGTTAAAAAAATTCTTAGAGGTAACCCCATTGAAAGACTTAAGTATCGTATCGCAAGTACATTTAATGTACTTCCTTCAGACAGTTCTTTCAGAGAGCTCACCGACGGACAATTAGTTTGGTTGTTTGTTAACCAACTGATAGACAATGATGAGAAATTAGAACATCTATGTCCGGATTGTAGGGACGAGGTTACCTCTCACCCAAGATGTACACGATGTGGGAAAATTCTTCCTAAGTATGATGGCGACGATGGATTCGTTAACCCAAACTTTGACGAGGAGGAATATAATAGGAAAGCTAATATTGAGTGAGGTTGGTGATAGATTATGGGTGATACAGAGAGAATAAATATAGTTGTCGATGCCACTGATAATGCCACAAGTATTTTAGGTAATATAAGAAGTAGTTTGCAAAGACTTGGTAGTGGCATTAATGCATTAAATTCTGGTTTACGTCAGTATAACTCTGCAATGGCTGGTGTAAATCGTATGATGATAAATGTTGTTAAGGAAGCAGGTGCGGCAATATATGATTTCACATCTGATTCTATCGACAACTTCACTGAATTGTCAGAACAGCATGCAAAGACAATGGGTGCTATGGCTAACAACTATGATAAGACTCTGGAATCACAACAGAAGTTTATGGAAAATTCAGAGAAACTTAGACAGCAAGCCATAGATATGTCTAAGTATGGAGTCACAATAAATGGTGTAACAAGCAATGGTTCATTGGCATCACCAGTTGAGATTTCTGCGGCACAAACCGCATTAGCTAAGGCAGGTGTTAGCGATGAAGCAATGCTAAACACAGATGTTGTAAGTGAAATAGTACAATTTGCAAAGGCGAATGATTTAGGCACAGAACAATCTGTGTCTTTTGCCGTTGCATTGGGTAATCAGTTTGGATATGATTATAGTCAGTGGGGAGAAATGTTGGACAAGGTTTCTCATACCGCTGATTTAGCACCAATCGGTGTAAGTGATGTTGTACAATCAATGAAATATGCAGGTGGTATTTCATCTGGTCTTGATAGACCAATGGAAGAAACACTTGCAGAAATAGCAGTATTGGGCAACTTCGGCTTAAGAGGTTCGCAGGCAGGATCTGGTATCCAGGCATTATTAACGAGAATATTAACAGGAGATACAACTGTTATTACACAGGCACAGGCAGATGTAGCACCGCCAAAGGCATTAGATGCATTTTATAATTTCAGTAACTATGCTAAATCTGGTGGAACAAAGATTACATACGATGATATATTGAATGAAACATTCACAGAGAATGATATAACCGGACAGTTAAGACCAATGGATGATGTATTAGATGCATTGGAACAGCAGATGTCTGAATTGAATGATGAAGAACAGGCATGGTTTGCCAAGAAACTGTTTGGATTATATCAAATGAAATCGGCATATGCATTAATCAATGGTGACGAGAATGATTCATCATTGAATGATGTTATAAAAGAGATACAGGAGAATTCTGGTGGTACTAACTCTAATAAGCTTGCGGAGTTATTAAATTCACAGAGTGGTAGATTACAGTCAACAAGAAACCTCATTGAGGGTATTAAGACTGATTTAGGACAGATGTTAGAGCCTACAGTTGCCGCAGTATTGGGTGAGTTCCAGGGATTCCTTAAGGATCCTAATAACTACCAGATTAATTGGGATAATATACGTGATGCACTTGATGAATCATGTAATGCAATAGAAGAAACATATGGCGCAGCAATAGCTAATGCGGTAAGAAATCTTGGCAACCTTACCATTGACCTTGGGCAAGTAGTTGAAAATGTAGCACCAGAATTTGTTGATGGTATGGTTAATGTATTAAATGCCGCAATTAGTGGTGACTTCTTTGGTGAAGATGGTGTTGGTGCAAGTTGGGAAGAAATGATAGGAAATATGCATGCATCATTACAGGATTTGCCACCGGAGTTACAGCAATTGGGTGAAAAGGTTGTAGATGTAATTGATATGTTTGGTAAACTTGCCACATTGAATATCGCTACAACTATCGCACAGCTTGTGACATCTGTATTACAGATTGCAATGATGACTATTAATGCCGCAAGTGTTGTGATAAATGGCACCGGTATTATGGGTGGTGGCACAGGTACAGGAGGTACTGGTGGGGCAGGCGGAACTGGAGGATCTGGCGGTGCAGGTGGCACACAAGTAAATACATTTGGTAGTAATCTTGCAGGTGTTGCCGGGGCAGGTGGCGGATTATATCTTGCCACACAGATTGATGATGAAGTTGGTGCTGCGGCTGAAGATATTGCTAAGCGGATGGGTGCGAGTGATGAAACTGCCGCAAATGTAAATGCTGGTACACAAGTAGCAACAGATATTGCAGGAGTTGTAGGTGGACAAGCAGCGGCTAAGAGTTTATATGCGGCAGGTACGCAAGCAGTATCTGAGATTGGTACATATGGGTTCACTGGATGGGCAGGTTCTCACGCAGTAAATGCAGGATTAATGGAAGTTGGTCTTGATGGAGCGGCAGGTTTGACAACAGCAGGTGGGTCTGTAGCAGGTGCACTTGCGGTTGCTCCATTGGCTATATATTCATTAGCAAAAATGTATCATGATAACCATCAAATGACACAATATCAACAGCAAACTGGCGAGATTGTTAGAAATGGTGGACATATTGGTTTTGATAATGATGGCAATATTATCACAGACAGTGATGGTAATGTCATGGATATGAAAGCGAATGCTGAAGCGTTAGCGGCGGCACGTGCTGAAAGGTCAGATCAGTATGCATACATGAATGGCATAGAAGAATTTATTACTGCGGCGGCTCCTCAAAAATCGTGGAAGAATGGATGGGGTTTATGGGGAGGATATAAAGAAGATTATGCTGCATGGGAAGCTGACCAACAGAGATTAAAAGAAGAGAATGATGCACGTAGAGAACAATTTTATACTGTACAGGAAAATTATTATGCGATGAATGATGGTAAGATGCTCACATATAATGAGTATCAGCAAAATCAAGAACAATATGATGAAGAATATTCTGCGATATCAGTAGAAATGGTAGGTTCTATGGATGAATTATCATCCAAACTCGATGAACTTGCACAATTTTACAATGTACGTGATAATTATGCTGAAGCCAATGATGGAAAGACATTAAAATATGATCAGTATGTTGAGAACAAGGAGCAGTTGAATACAGAATATCTTAGTGAAGACTATTCAAGTTATTATCAACAGCTTATATCATCATTAGACGGGTTAAATGAAACTATATCTAATATAGCAGTAAATGAGCAGACACCTACTATTGATTGGTCAGAGAAAATTCCTGGATTTTTTGCAATGTCAGAGCAAGGTCAGCAACAGGCTATTCAGGCATACCTTACCAATGAGATATCTATTACACCACAATTCAGTATGGAAGCACCACAAGTAAGTGTTGCAGTAACTGTTGACGGAACTACTGGTAAGGTATTATCACAGAAACAATCAATTCTCAATCCATCATTTGCACAATCAATGAATAACTGGTATCAAAAGGTTGCATCACAGAATGGTGGAACTACGAAATAGGAGGTGGTATTGTGGGAAGACCAATTGGTAAACAAATATTGCCTAGTATACGGTATAAAGGATTTACATTCCCATTCAACCCTGCTACAACAGAATATAAGATAGATAGATCATATATCAAGCATAAGTATCCTGAAATTAAGGGTACTGAACTTGAAGATCTTGGTCCAAATGCATGTGTAATATCTGGTGATGGAGAATTTTTCGGACCAAATGCATATAGTAACTGGAATAATCTATTAAGAGAATATAAAAAGGGTGGTGTTGGTTCAGTATACCATCCGATATTCAAAGATATCACTCGTGGTCTTATGGTATCATTACATGCAAAGGTTGAACCGATACCACAGTATATATCATATTCATTTGAAATAGTGGCTGATACTGCACCGTCAGTTAATGAATGTCTTGGTAAGTATATTTCAGTTCTATCATCACCAATTGATACTGGGTCTGGTGATGGCGGTGGTGGCGGAGGAAATGGTAATAGTGGTAGTCTTGTACATACAGTTGTAAAAGGTGAATGTTTATCTGTAATATGTGCAAGATATGCCGCACAATTTGGAACAACTATTTCATGGAGAAAAATTGCAACACATAATAATATGAAGAATCCGCATCTTATATATCCAGGAGATAAAATAAATATTTATTATCCAACATAAGGAGATGATTATATGGCTGTAAGTTCTGATATCACTATTGAGATAGATAGTAGAAGATGTGGTAGGACATATGAAGTATTAAGATTTTCAGAATTTGATATAAAACTTGATTTGGAAACAGATGCAGACACATTTGACATAGTGACTGAAAACTCTGATGGTATATATACAGGATTATTTTGCAGGTTTGATAGCTGTAGACTGAAAGTAAATGGAGATGTTATATGTCATGGAGCACTAGATTCTGTAACATATTATTTATCTGCTAGTAAAGACTATATCAAGCTTACTGGCAGAGATCTATGTTGGGTATTGATTGATAATGATGCTTTACCAGACACACTTGAGAATGTTAATCCTAAAACATATATTGAGAGAAAATGTGCATCATATGGTATAAAATGTAATGTATCATCGGCTGATGTATATGAGAAACTTGTAATTGGGTGTCAAGAGTCTGAGATATCAATATTCAATAATATACTAATGGATAGTAAGCAGAGAGTATGGTTCTCTGTTGATACACTATATACTGGCGATTGGAATACAGGTGCAAACCCATCAAGAGTATTTACAATGGGATCTGGCAGTGGTATACCGATAATGTCTGTTGAATATAAAGAAGATGGAACAGATATGATATCACGGTTATTGGTATATGGCTCTGATGGAGAGGGCAATACAAAAGTAATGGGTAAATATGATAACCCGTACATGATAAGGCGTGGTATAAAGAAACGTGAAGTACGAAGATATTATTCAGATAATGCGGCAAGTAAATACACATCTGTTGCTGAAAAGAATGTAAGAAATAAATTCCGTGATGATACTGAAATGAATATAACAGTACCAATTAAAGCAGCATACATACCAAATACAACTGCACAGGTCATAATAGATAAACTTGGTATAAATGATAAATTTTTCATTAAAGCTGTGCAATACGTAAAAGGTATAAGTGATGGTAGTGTTGCACATATCACACTAATACCTGCAGATTCAGCATTTGAGAAATTGTGGAATAGTTCTACCGCCATCACACTGACTAATTTCACATCAAGATCTAAGAAACTTGCAAACTATGGTGTCAGCAATGTATATAGTAGTGAATCAATTAACCCCAATTACGATGATGAGTATAAGGGCGATAGTGTTGCAAGCGGAGTTAATTACTTCCCTGCTTGTATGTATAGTGGAGTATCAATTGTTGATGGTCTTAAGAGTATTGGTGCAAATAGTTCTTATTCGTACAGATGTACAATTGCCGCTGTCAATAATATATCTGGCTATAGAGGTACTGCGGCACAGAATACACAGATGTTAAATCTATTGAAAGCAGGGAAGCTTATAAAACCTGATTGATGAGGTGATAATATGATTAGATTAGATCGTGATATCGCAGGTATAGCGAGGGATCATAGAAGGGAAAGTTATGCTGGACCACTAGCATCTACTAGTGGTGGTGGGCATAAAGCCAATATAAATAACTTATTTAATTCGCAGGTAAGAAATGCATTGACAGTAATGCCATACGGTATATCATCACGTGCAATGAGTGGAGTTAAGGCACAGACAATAGTAAATGATAATAATGATCATATTCTGGTTGGTATATATGATCCATCAAGACCTGCTGTTAGTGCAGGAGAAGTCTGCATATACTCATGCGCAAATGCATCTGTATATCTTAATTCTGGTGGCGATATTTCAGTTGAAACAAGTGGTGCAAATGCAGACTTTAAGAGAAGTGGTGCAATCAATATTTATAATACAGCTAAAGGTTCTATTGGTATTGATTCTGCTGGTAATATCGGTATATCAACATCTGAAGGATATAGTATCATAGTCGGGTTATACGCAGATGAATCTGCTGATGGTGGCGAAGAGCAAATCAATGGTATAACAATGGTAATAAATGATATTAAGGTCACATTTGATGGAGAAACTGGAGAAATAAAGATTGCCAAGGAGGAAACTGCGGCAGTAGTTCATATTACAGAAGATAATGATATAAAAGTAGAGTCACAGGAATTATGTGGAATAGAGATTAAGCATAATGAAGATGTGACTGTTTATAATAGTCAGGCTACAGTTAAGCTTAAGAATGATGGCAAGATAATGTTGGATACAAGCAATAATATAGAGTTTAATTGTGCTGAATTCAAAGTAAATGGTCAGACCATGATAGTGCCTTAATCTCAAGGTGCTCATCATGGTCTAATATTATATATAAAGGAGATGTTAATATGCAGGATGTGGCTATGGCAGGTGGAGATCTCGTCATAAATAATGGTGATCTATCACTTGATTTAACAGACGAATATGATATCATACAAATGGCAAACAATATAATAGCCACAGTATTTGGCGAGAATCCGTTTCATGTTGATATAGGTAATGATGCATGGAATAAGAGGTTGAAAATTGATGATAGCGGATTTGCTACTGTGGAAGCTGATGCAAAGGAAGCTATATTACATATTGATGATCGTGTAATGGAAATATTGGACATAAAAGCCAGTGCAGGCGAGAATTATGGCGAATGTATTGTAGCATACACACTCATGACGGTTGATGGCAGGATAATAACAAGTAACACAAGTATAAGTTTATTTTAAGGTGGTGATATTATGGCATTGGAGATTAAAGATTTTGACCAAATGGTGAATGACACATTGCAAGATATAGTTAATAGCGGTATAGGTATAACCAATATAGGTGTAGGGTCTGTTATCCGTACCATTACCGAAGCTATATTGAGTAATGTTGATGAAGTTAATTATTATCTTGAGTATGTGTATAACTCGATGGGTATTGATACTGCCACCGGAAACGATCTTGATAGATTGGTGGCATTATTTGGTATTATAAGAAATAAGTCACAGTATGCGATGGGCTTTGTCACATTCTCTACTGGCGATGAGCCTGCTGATAGAGATATTGAGATACCGTATGGATATGAAGTGAGTACACGGCAGAATTCAAGTGGACAGATATCTGTGTTCAATGTTGAGGAGAGTGGAATATTACTAAAGAAAGGACAGAAAGAAATAGATGTACTTGTCAAGGCAGATACGCCCGGGCATAGATATTTGGCGGCAAATACGCTCATAGTTATGAGCAAATCAATTGTCGGAGTTGCAACTGTTACGAATAAAGACGAAATTAACAGCGGTCAAGATGAAGAAACTGATGAGCAATTACGCAAAAGGGCTAAAGAATACGTTCTTTCATTCGGCAAATGCACAAAGACAGCCTTAGAAACAGCGATAAATAAGGTTGAGGGTGTTTCAAGTTGTAGAGTTGTTGATTTATATAAAGGCAACGGTACTATTGGTATCATTGTTGTACCTGATATTGTGCCAATGCCAGAACCTGTGTCAGATGAAGTCAATAAGGTGATAGCTGAAACAAAGGCGGCAGGTATCAAGGTGTTTATGATTGACCTTATCCTTAAAGGCATTGACCTTGAATTGCACATATCTGACGAAGTTGATAAGACGATAGTTGTGGAAGCTATATCCAATTATGTAAACAGTCTTGAGGTTGGTCAGACATTCCTTATTAGTCAGATGGAAAGAAAAATATTGAATGCTGTTGACGATAATAATATCGAGAACGACAATATTGACATAGTAACAATTATACCAAATGGTAATGTGACATGTGCCGACAATGAAGTAATCACTGTTAATACGGTGAAGATAAATGGGGAGGTATATAATGTCCAACATTGATCTTATACAAGATAAACTCCCAAGATTTTATAGAAAATATCCCATTAAGGGTGAAAATGAGCGCACCAATATGTATCCTATATTGTGTGCATTTGCATCATTACTTGATACAACAGGTACTATTGTTGATAGAATAGACGGCATGACTGGTATCGATACAACATACAATGAAGATTTATATCATAGATGGGGTAGCCTACTTAATATCACAAAAGGTAATGGATCATGGGAGTTGTTCCGTAATAAAATTAAGTTATCTATGTTATCTGGAGTTGGCGGTACAAAGCAGGCTATTAAATTTGCGGTTGCTATTATTGCTAGTATTGAGGATAATGCAGAGTTACAGGATAGATATATACAGGTAATTGATGCATGGGAATATGATGGGAAGATAGTACCAAATGCATTTGATCCAAATTTTGATCCTGTACTCAATGATGAACAGTTTACATTAAACGATACATTCGTACTCAATAATGAATATGATCCGCATAAATATGGTGGGTTTGTAGTAATACTAGATTTGGCGGCAAATGAAATGGTGCTTACACCAGATAATGGTATTGTATGGGATACTATCAATACTGTTAAGGCGGCTGGTACTAATGGATATCTTATATATGTATACACTACAGATGATGGATGTAACATACATGGTGATTATGATATACTGGATAAATTTGCAGATGTGTTCTCTGACAGTGGCAGATTGATTGGATATAATTTGCCTTATTATCCAAATTTAAATGATGATATATATTATCATAGTTTGAATGATGATTTTATGTTGAATGATAGGCAATATCAGTATGACCATATGGCTGATGATTATTTGTTTGATATTATTAAGCAGATGTTGTCAGAATCAGGTAGTATTACAAGTGTTAAATCAAAAGTATGGTATAATAATGCTGGCAAGCTTAATTATGATATGATGTTAAATAGGTATCTTGACACAGATGATATAAGAGATCATATCAATCATATATTAAGTGAAGCACAGAGATTACGTACTGCTGAACATGAGCAATATAAATTGACAGACAATATGCATCGTGAATATGGATATATTAGTAATACTAATGGCGGTGCATTTAATCCATCACTTAATAATGATAGAGGTATATTGAACACATCATTTATATTGAGTGAAGGTATCAATACTGACGAGCCGGATGTTATAGTTGATACATTAATAGATAGAATATTTAGTGATAGTGCTAGCATATATAGTGATAAGACATTATATTGGTATGATGGTATAGGTACTACAAATGGGTCTATGATACTGAATAGGCATCTTGACACAGATGATATCCATGATATATCAACATATATTGGTGGTGGTAAAATTAGGAGTAGTGAAAAGTTCAATATAGACATTGCTGAAATGTCAGTTGATCATACTCATATTGCTAGCACAACCAATCCATTTGTACCACATCTTAATTGCGACAAATCTTCATTAAATGATGATTTAGAACTTAGTGCACAATCTAAACTTGGTTCTGATGATAATTTGATGGAAAAAGCATTACAAACTATAAAAGACACAGGAACACTTTTGTCATATGAACTCAAAGCATGGAGTAAAGATGGTATGAATTCATATGATATTTTAAATACATCATTCATCACTAATATGCGTGAGGAAACAGACAAATGTGTAGATATAATAACATATCAAGGAGGTAATAAATAATGATTAGTGAAACAAGCAGAACTGCGCATCGTGATACAGAAAAGATTGCAATGCGCCATAGTGCGGCAGATATGCATGATGTGTGCATGACTGGTGAGGTTACAGACAGAATCTTCAAGAACGGTATATTGGTCGACACAATTGTTGATCATAATATCGTGGTCAATTCATTCTTAAAGATGGTGATGGCATTGTGCAAGAACCAGAGTAGATACGGCGGTATTCAGTATTGGGCTATTGGAAGTGGAGAAGCGGCATGGGATACGGCAACTCCCGATCCTACGGTGTATGAAACTGCACTGACAAATGAAATCGGCAGGGTTGCTATTCCGGCATCGGAGATCATTTTCCTCAACCCGTCTAATATGCAGCAGTCCGCAACGCCCACTAATATGATCCAGATTAAGCATATGTTTGATACTGGTGATTGCAATGGCAAATGGCGTGAGTTCGGACTGTTTGGCGGTGATGCAACGGAAACTGCTGGTTCCGGTATTATGGTGAACAAGAAACACCATGCGGTAATCACCAAGACTGATGATATGACCATTGAGAGAACCATGAGGTTTACGCTCAATCTGGTATAATCAGAGAATATAAGGAGGTATAGATTAAATGTCTGATTTTACAAAGTATACAAACTATAGTGGCGATGCTGGTGTGTCCGGAGTTGTATTCGGCGCACATTCTGCAGTACTTGAGGTGGAAATGAATGAAATGCAGGAAATCAGCAAGAAGATGTTCCGTGATTTCGTCAAATCTACGGCTGGTGATGGCATCACAGATAAGAAAGCTGTAACATATGCGGATGGCAATGTAAAGATCGCCGCAGGCTGTGGCATTGTGGTTGACGGTATTATGATTAACTGCACAGGGCTTGAAGTCGCTATGACAAGCGGTACTGCATATCTGCAGGTGTGGGAGGAAACAGTTGTATTCAGTGATACTCTCAAGAAAGAGGGTAATCAGCAGGCTTCTGCGATTGTTGAGAACTGGGCAAAGGATGATAGGTCTGATGTGGAAACCACACGTCGTAAGGTCATCAAGTATACACTGGCAACTACGCAGAAGTCCGATGCACACAATCTTGCAATTGCAAGCGTATCTGGCGATAGAATGACAAGACTTGTGCAGGAGGTTAATCTTAGTAACCTCACAGCAGAAGTGGCTGACCTCAAGGGGTTTGTTGGTCTGACAGATCCTGATATCTACGGTGTTGAAGTAGACTGGAAGAACAATAAATTCACAAGGCTGAACGCTTCCATCGGCAAGACTGGTGGTGTCGACCATGATGGAATTGCACCGTGGAATCGCCGCAGATGTATTATGACAGACGCTGGTGAAGTGATCGCATATTATGGCGATGCAGGATATACTGAAACTGGCAAGCTTACACAGGCTATTACAATTGGAAGTAAGACATGGCAGGTTGGTACGAATGTGCAGGTAATGGTTGAACAGAATCAGTTCTTCTACCGTATGGTGCCACTTGAAATGGAGCCTATTGCAGACGGTCTTGGGTTTAAGGTTCGTAAGGCACGATATTATATTTCTGCAACACCCAAGGCTGGCTTCAAACTCTTCCCTGCGTTTATCCGTAATGGTGTTGAGAAGAAGAAGATCTATGAGGGTGCATATAAAAGTAGTGCGCAATCATCAAGCAGTGGTATATTAAATATTTATATATCTGATGATTCATCGATATTTGATGGAAATACTACAACAGCGGCATTATCGTCTATTGCGAATGTAAAACCAATCTCTGGTGCAGGTAGCAATATATTGACGAGAAACTTATGTAGAGCCATGGCGGCTAGACGTGGCACTGGATTTCAGCAGGCTGATATCCTCACATCAACCATGATCATTTGGTTATTCCTCGTTGAATATGCTACATTGGATGCGCAGACAGTTATCGGCAGGGGCAGATGTGATATTACAGATGATGGCGCAACAAATATGTCATGCCATACCGGCGGCACATCTACTATTGGCAATGGTACTGGTCGTGCCACTGGTGTGAATGGAGAAGTTTCTATCTCGTACCGTGGTAAGGAAGATCCGTTCGGCAATATTTGGGAGTATGTTGATGGTATCAATATCGAAGCAAAAGGTAAGAATGTTGCATACTGGGCAGATCATGGATTTATAGATGATACTGCGGCGGCTCCATACCAGTCAACAGGATTTACTATCACAAAGCAGAATGGATATATATCGGCATTTGGCTGGTCTGAGGAGTGTGATTTCCTTTTCTTGCCTGCCGAAGCAACTGGTGATTCTGCAAAACCTGTCGGTGACTACACATGGGTAAATCCGGACTATAATGGCTGGTTTATTGCTCTATTGGGTGGGCATTGGGATGACGGCTTGAGTTGCGGTTTATGTTGCTGGCTTCTGTCTTATGCGTCCTCGAGTCGTGCTCGTTTTGTTGGGAGTCGCTTGGTGTATATTCCGCAGTCCTAACAAATGTAACCCAGTATTTGGGATCGCTTATAGATCCGCAGGTAGATTTTGTACAATATAACGTTTACAGAGTTGAGAGTTGGGTAATCTTTCATTAGGGTTACCCAACTAAGCTGGTTAATTACTCAATTAGGTGGGAATTGGAATAACAGCTTGAATTGCGGTTTATGTTACTGGAATCTGAATAATACGTCCTCGAATCGTAATCGTAATATTGGGAGTCACTTGGAGTATATACTTATTATTTGATTAGCCGTGGCATAATCTACCTTACCTCTCAAAAACTATTATGCTCCACCAAGCTAATAGTTGGTAAAACATTAGAACAAAGAACCTAAACTGTGTTGGTAACTACTTGCTCATTCGCAAGAATGTGAAGATTCGGTGTAGTATATACAAGGAAAATTGAATATGAAGCGATATGGCAATCTATATAGCAAGATTATTGCTGAAGACAATCTCCGTCTAAGCCATATAAATGCTAGAAAGGGTAAAGGGTTCTACTATGAAGTACAAGAAGTAGATGAACATTTAGATGAGAGAATAGAAGAACTGGGCTATATACTTGATCCAGTATCAAAGATATATGTACCATCGCCTTACTCTAAATATAGGAAGAAAGATGGTAAGAAAGAACGTGATATATTTAAATTGCCTTATTATCCTGAAAGAATGATACAATGGTCTATTCTACAAGTCCTAGGACCAATACTCATAAGGCAATTCACAGCAGATACATTCTCTGCAGTACCTGGTAGAGGTATTCATTCGTGCATAGCAGATATAAAGAAAGCATTAATATTAGATCCAGATGGTACGGTCTATTGTTTACAATGTGATGTAAGAAAATATTATCCGTCAATCAATAGAGATTTATTGATGGGCAGATATGAACATATACTAAAGGATAAAGATCTATTATGGCTAATAGGCATGATAATATATCATGCAGATGGCAATAAAGGCATACCAATTGGTAATTATTTCTCACAATATAGCGGCAATTTCTACTTGAGTGGGTTTGACCATTGGATTAAGGAAGTAAAAGGAGTTAAATACTACTGGAGATATATGGATGATATAATCATCTTGTCAAATAATAAAGCGTACTTACATGAATTACGCAAGGAAATTGAAGAATACTGGCAGACAATACTTGATTTAGAAATGAAACGTAATTGGCAGGTTTATCCTGTGAGAGATAGAGGTATCGATTTTGTAGGATTTAGGATGTTTGGTGATTATACATTGTTGCGCAAATCTATCTGTACAAATCTTGAAAATAGATTATCTACTGTCTATGATAAGTTCCTTGCAGGTGAAGAACTTACATATTCTGAGTGGTGTTCCTATAATTCTTACGCAGGTTGGTTATTGTACTGCGATAGCTACGGATTGGAGAAGAAATACTTTGATCCAGTGCGTGAATATTGCAACAATTACTACATAAATAACGTGAAAGGTGGTAAAACAGATGGTTGTACACAAAAATGTCCGGTCTACTGTTGAGAAACCGAGTATCTATCGTGATGATTATCATGTATATGTTGTCAAAGGACAGCATCCCATCAGCGAGAATATTGGTGAGGAGAATGAGTTCATCGGATATGAGGTTGACGAGGAGATCCAGTACGATAAGGATGAGTACATTGATAAGCTTGTCGCAGGCAATACTGCACTTGAGGATATGATCCTTGAATTGAGTGAAATTGTTTATGCGTAGGCTGTTGTTTATGGTGCTATTTGGTGAAGGTGGTGAAGATATGATAGCAATGTTATGGGCACAGAGGATCATGAATGAAAAGAAGACATATGCGCAGGTTCCGAGAGGACTGAAGTCCCAGGTCAAGGAGATCCTTGAGGAGAGCGGTGTATGGGAGATCTTTGGAGAGGAGGAATAATAAATGTCGGCAATCGCAAGCCTTTGGGCACAGCGTATTATCAATGATGATAAGACATATGATGATGTGCCCGCAAAATTAAAAGACGAAGTGGCTGATATTCTTGAGGAATCTGGTCACGCAGACCTCATCACAGAGTAGGAGGATATGATGCATGACGGAAATAGTGCAGTTTGTGAGGGATATGATCGGCATACTCGCTATTCTCGGAATTGTTATCGAAGTAACTCCAATAAAGATCAATCCATTCAGCTGGATTGGGCAACGGTTAAATAAGGATATGAAGGAAGAACTCACGGAACTTAGGCGTGACTTCGAATATACCAAGGCAAATAACATGCGTTGGGAGATCCTTAGTTTTGCCAATAGTTGCCGCAGAGGGATTACTCATAGCAAAGACGAATGGCATCATATCCTCAATATCATCAAAGAGTATGAGGAATATACAAAAGAGAAAAAGATCTCAAATGGTGTCATAGAAGAGGATTCAAGATATCTGAGAGAGTTATATCAGGAACGTAACCATAAAAACGATTTCTTCATAGGAGGTATTGAGCATGAACATTCAGATGATCACAAATAATTTCTCCGTGATAATGGCAATCATATGCGCCATATGCGTATTGGTTTCTGTAATTACGGAGTTCACCAAAGAGATTGGTTTCCTTAGCAGGATACCGACAATGCTGCAGGTATTAGTGCTGTCAGTGGCGGTCTGCCTTACCGCATTCTTTGCATGGGCATCGTATGCAGGGATACAGATCGTGTGGTATTATGTAGTGGCTGTGATATTTATTTCATTTATTATTGCACTGGTCACCGCAAAAGGCTGGGACTACCTGATCGAAATTATACGCAGGTTTTGGCGGCAGGATTTGAAATAAAGAAACTACTGGCTGGCACATTCAATAGTGAGTGATGCCAGCCTAATGTTATAAGGAGGATAACTATGGGATTAATAGGAAATAATAATGAGGAAAAGACATACAATTTCCTTGTTACTGTAATAGGAAATAAACTTGGTGCGGCAGGATTGGCAGCAAATATTAAGGCTGAGAGTAACTTCAAAGCTAATAACCTGCAGAACTCATATGAGAAGAAATTCAATACAACAGACGAACAGTATACTGCAGATGTTGATAGCGGCAAGATATCAAAAGATCAGTTTGTGAACGATAAGGCTGGATATGGCATCGTTCAGTTTACATATTGGTCGCTCAAGCAGTATCTGTATGAGTTTTGGAAGAATAATGGTTCATCTTCCATTGGTGACCTTGAAATGCAGTTATTGTGTACATGCCAGTTACTGCGGTGTCAGTATAGACCTGTATGGGATGTACTTGTAAATGCAACATCGATTGATGATGCGGCAAGGATTGTAATGACTAAATTTGAAAGACCTGCAGACCAGTCACAGGCGGCACAGGATAAGCGTATTAAATATGGACATGAGATATATGCCAGATATGAGAGCCATGATATTATGAATAAAGGAGATATGTTTCTTGCTGTCATGCAGAGTTGGATTGGGTACAGTGAAGCGAATGGTTTGTTCAAGCAGATCATTGATTTATACAATTCTAAGAAACCTCTGCCGCGTGGATATGCAGTAAAGTATTCTGATGAATGGTGCGATACCACTGTATCTGCCGCAGGTATTAAAGCTGGGTGCGATGATCTTATTGGCAGAGAATGTGGATGTGAAGAGCATATCAAGATATTCAAGGCTCTTGGTATTTGGATTGAGGATGGCACAATTACACCACAGTCTAAGGATATCATTCTGTATAACTGGGATCAGAAGACACAGCCCAATGATGGCAGGGCAGACCATATTGGTACTGTTGAATCTGTATCAAATGGTCAGATCACCGTCATTGAGGGCAATAAAGGCGAAATGGTTGCCCGTAGAGTTTTATCTGTTGGTAATGGTTACATCAGAGGATATGCAAGACCTAAGTTTACTGATAACGTGCAGATGCCCACACCTGTACCGTCTACCCCTACAACAAATACTGGCGGTATCAATAAAACCGTTTCATATTATGGTACTGTCAATACATCGGTGTTAAATGCACGTAAAGGTGCTGGTACAGAGTATGACAATCTCGTATCATATCCCAAACTCAAACAGGGTACTAAAGTTGGTATCTGTGATGTAGTTAAGGATAAAGACGGTGATCCATGGTACTATGTATTAATATCCGGAGATAAAGGAGATAAATATGGATTTGTTTCTGCCGCATACATCACAAAGATGGAAACATCTACCCCTACAACAAATACTGGCGGCATCAATAAAGAACCTAAGTGGATTGGTAAGGTTACAGCATCTTATCTGCACGTGAGAACATGGGCAGGTACAAACAATCCTACACTTAAGTCTTACCCTGGGCTTGGTAATGGTAATCTGGTTGATGTATGTGATACAGTCATTGCGGCTGATGGTTCAAGATGGTATTATGTACGCATCGCCGGTAAGGTATATGGGTTTGTACATTCTGCCTACATCGCTCGTGTTTAATTGCGAATTGGGCAATGGTCATATACGAAGCCTGCTCTCGTTCGATTGCGGCTTGTTGAATTAATCGTTCATCAATCGGAACGCACTGAAGCAATAAACGAAATCAAGCAGAGCGGCTCACCAAAGACATAAAGAAAGGGCAGGTCACGTAGAAGTGCCTGCCCAGATTCTTATAAATATGTGATTGTTGGAGTGCCGCATTTACTAAGATTCACTAACTGTTGTGGAGTAAGTGAATCAAGATATGCGCTAAACAGCATCTTAATCATTTGATTCTGCGGCAAACCCATCAGCTTATTCCTTGCATCTTCATATTCCTTTCGCCGCTCTGCATCACGCTTCTCACGCTCTTCATACTGTTCATCATAATGTGCCACTTATCTACGACCTCCGTTCTGCATAAACTCCGGAATCTCGACAGTTTTATTCTTTCCCCATAGCATCCTTAGGTCGATATTTTACCTCGATAGCCATCACGTTGCCATCATTGTCTGTATGGGTCTTCTGCTCGACAACATCGCAGTCATTCTCAAGCACTTCTTTCATCGGCTTGCTGTATACATCATTCATCTTCATTGTTATATTCCTCCATTTCTGATTTGTCCGGATTACCAAGTGCATCATATTTGAAGCCGCACGTGTCACACTGTACTCCCTGCTCAAATACTCCAACTGGTTCCATATTACCACCACATTCAGGACACGTCATTCCGAAATTCATACTGTTCATTCCTTTCTGCCGCAATAGACCTTACACAATCACCGCAATAGCACCCATCCATTCCATCGATATGATACAGAAAGCACATCCACATAATGCTCCAGCCCATATTTGCTAAACAGCGTCTGCATGATCCCTGTCCCTCACCATCGCATTGATGTGCTACAATCATATTAAACTCTCCTTTACTCTGATATTAACAGGGGTGCATTCTTCCCATCCTTTGTCGTCACGCAACCGCAGGAATACGGCATTGCGGAATGACTTGGCAGATTCCTGAATTGCTTCAATCTCAAATACCTGTTTATTTGTAATCAGCTTATCTGCATTGTTGTAGATGTATGTTCTCATATCGTCTTCAAGACCGGAAGAACAATTACCACATTCAACGATCTTGCCGTCAACCATGTGACCAAATCTGATAGAGCCAAACAATCCTGCATTCTTGCCCGTGCCTGCATTTAATCCTAACATGAATACATCATGTGTGATCTTCTTCTTGCCCTTAATCCAGTTGTTGGCAGGCTTCTTGCCAGGGATATAAAGTGCATCTTCCCTTTTAATGATGATGCCCTCACCGCCAGCAGTCACAATCCTACGGAACTCTTCATTTGGATCTCCGCTCAATTCTTCTGTAAGCTGGATATATCCATGAGGATCAAGCGGTTGAATATATTTGGTATATACCCACTTAAGGATTGCACGTCTTAATCTGTGCGGCTCATTGATCAATAATTTGTCATGTACTGCTCTGATATCAATGAGCATATAGTGAAGTGGTCCGATATATCCTTCCTGCTCCAGTGCCTGTGCCTGTCTGCGCTGTGCTTCATCTGCATTACATCCCATAATCCTTGTAACATCGTCGCTAATTCCACCGATCTTGTATAATTCACCATGCAGGTCGGCACCACATTGTTCATATACTTTCTTAAGAATATCGGCGAGATGTATAACACGATCAGTCTTCTCGACAGGCATACCTTTACTACCTGCAGCATTGGATAGACTCTTGCTGAAAAACCTGCCCTCAACATTGAGGTAAGAATATCCATCATACTTCTCCTCAACTGCGTATGACATGGGACTTACCTCAATGGGTATCGACATATCTCCACCACACTTATATTCGCTTAAAATCTTGTCTGCATACTCACGTGCCAGTTTGATATTTGCCTGCGGAACGTTTACATCATGCTTACCAAGGAATGTGATGCGCTCCTTATTAATAATGTCAATGATCTTGCGGAGATTCTCCGGCTTTGTATGTTCTGCACCCTGTGCAAGTGTTAAATCAATCATGTATATCTACCACCTTTCCTCTATATTTATCCATCTTTTCATCAACCAATGCGATCATACGCATTATCTGGTTATGATGTTCAATGTATTCAGGAGTGGTTGGAGAAGGAATATCGATCTCCCACAATGCAATACGGATATCTCCGAGATCACCTAATACTTCATTTTCTGCCATTATACCATCCTCCAATCCTTTCTTCTGATATTGCTACTGCATGTAGGGCATCTGTACCATTTGCGGCTGATATTAGTCGTCATTTCTATCGGCTTATATGCCCTTCTCTGCTGTCTGTTTACGCATAATGCCAATGTTGCTTCATTAATTTCCTCATGGCTATGTATTGCGCCACAAGAACACTGATACTGTGTCAAAATGGTATCTCCTTTCTATCTATTATATTAGCACGTAACACTTCAAATCTTTTATCCTTGAAATAATATCTCAATGTTACCACAAATCCATTCTGTTTTGATTTGGTCAACATATGTGTACAAGCCGCATCACAGATATCATTCCAATAAGCATGTGTTTCGTTCTTATCCTTTTTATGACCCCTGATGTGAATAAAATTAAATCCAGCATGCCATGACAGTCTATGAAGTTCAGACCACATGTCTACATTCTGTACTGGTTTGTGTGAAGATGTTTTCCATCCATTAGCTATCCATCTATCAAGATAAGCAGGATCTGTATACCCTTTGACTAAATACCCACTGTCACTAACTATTGTCATGACAGGTCTTTCATCTTTAGGATTATTTGTCATTACATATTTGATAGCCTGTATCACAGCCATCATTTCCATCCTGTTGTTAGTTGTATCTGTTACATATTCGGCTATTATATCAATATATTCATCAGTAGCCTTGCTTGTATCTAAAAATGCATAGCTACCATCACCTTTGCGGTCACCATTATTATAACAGCCGCCATCGGTATAAATCATATAACATAATCCCTCCTCTTCCATGTTGATACTGCATCGATCATCCATTTCTCTGGCTCTTCCATGCGCTTACAACATCTTGCAGTCTGCAATGCAGAATCTTTTGAGAACCCGCACACTCTCTGCAGAAATTGAATTAATACTGATATCATTACAGTATCATTACCGTCAGCTTCTCCATCCCACCCATATCCTCTATCATCGACATACATATGTGCATAGATTTTCCTGCCATTATATGCGTATGGAGAGAACTGTACAGACTTATTGATTGCATCATATTTTACATCATTATCATCAAGAAATTTGAGCATTGGAGTAAGATGGTCATACATTTGTTTTTCTTCCTGATTGTATGCCACATCACGTGAAGTCCAGATAACAATCTTAATGCCAAGTGCATGCATAAAATTGATTACTGTCTTAGCATATGGTCTTATAGCTGAACAATTTGGATAGTCATCGCCAATAGAGATGGTATCATCAAAATCTATCGCAATGATAGGCATTGGAGCCTTATCGTTGAATTTCCTCATCATTTTTATGTACCTCTCTTACCGCAGAAATCTTCTTTACCTGATATATCCTACCACCAAATAACTCAAGAATCCTCTTTACTCTTGGTTTCTCCCATGGTAATTGCTGTTGTGTGTCCTGCATTATATTGCCTCCTTATATAATTTGAGTGGGCTAGTATATTTCACCAAGCCCACCCTATTGAAACATCTGACCATCTACTTTACGTAGGCTGATCTATGGTCAGTTGCATCAATCCATCTGATTAATTGTGATCTCGCAGTACGGTCTGTTCTTGTACTCACCGATACCCTTGACTGTCGCCGTAAACTCCTCGCAATCATCCATCATGGGTGCTACGATTGCGGCATATTCTCTGCCAAGGTATCCGATCTGCTTACCATCTGCCAGCACCATTACCGCATTTGCATCAAACTTATTGTCCGGCTCACGCTTGATCTCTACCTTGATACTGCTCACATCATCGCCATACTTCTCCTTGAGTTCTCTGATGATCGCACTCCTGCTCTCTCCGGTGCCCTCATTCCTAAATGTTACACCTACAACCTTAAGATCTACGTTCTGAATCTGTGCCATAATTACATCTCCTTTTCTTTAATTCATTTTCCATGGCTATTATGTTATCATACACGAATTCATCGTGAATGGAGCCATCAATCTGTCGCTTTAACATATTGATTGTATTTTGCAGATGTTTATCTGTCATATCTGCCAAAGCGATAAGCTTGCCACCTTTCATTTTCCAGTAGCGTACATGACCATATGCCATATTATCACCGCTTTCATCGTTTATATGTCAAACCATCAGCTAGTTGTTAAGTGCTTCCTCTTTATACCCAAGTTTGCCAATAGATTCGACATAATTGATTATATAATCGTTGAGTGCTATTGTTTGATTAATCTCTATGGTAACATCATCATATCCATCACGAATGTGGATATAGACTTTTGTCATACCAGGGAACTGATCAAACATTTGCTTCAGCTGTAGTATACCAAGTATGTTATCTGGATCATTAAACCTTATGTGACATTCCGGACAATCACGTATACCCTCATTTGTCATACTCCTAATGTATTCAACCTGTACAGTAACATTACCTTTATATTCATTCCTCTTGCCTTTCATTACCACTGGCTCATTTGGCTTGATATATGGCAAACATGATTCGTATATCCCAGGAAACATTGTACCCTCATATGTGCGATATGCTGTACCGATTGTTACGAATCCCATCTTTTTGCCTTTATTCCTACCCTCTTTCTTAATGACTGTTTCATGGCACCCCTCTATGAACCCAGCTATATACATTTCATTTGGCAGGAACTCATCATCTACATTCTGTATCGCACCCCATCTGCGTATTTCTGCTTCATATCTATCGATTGGGTGTGCGCTAATATAGTATTTGAGTATCTCTTTCTCCCATATTGAGTACTGGATTGGATCGTCTTCTCCTCTTATTACTGTATAACTACCTGCACCATTCTCCCATTTTGCAAGTGCTTCCTCTGCAGTAGGTGCTTCAGATTTTGCATTCTTCTTACGCCGCAATTTATTGAGTGCTTCACATAATGCTGGAATAGTTGCGACCAATGATGCCCTACAATCAAACTGTACATCACTACAGTCATTTTCAAGTAGTGTATCGAATGCGCCGCATTTAGCAAGATTCTCCATTACTGTCTTATTCAGTATAGTTGACGGTATCCTTATCCTAAATTCTTCAACACATCCATACTCACCATTATCCGCCTTGTCCTGCATTACGAAATTGAAAGCTTTCTCACCGAACTGCTTAATAGCACCTAAACCAAATCGTACAATTGATTTATCTGACATTACGAAGTCACCATATGATTTATTAATATCTGGCGGCAATAATTCGATATGATGGTTCAGCATATCCTTAATCATAGTCATCTGCTGTTGCGGCTTATCTGTCAGTGAATTGAGCATCGCAGTATAGAAGCAATCCGGATAGTTTGATTTGAAATACGCATTCTCATAGCAGATGTGACCATATTCAACCGTATGTGCCTTATTGAAACCATACCGTGCAAACTTCTCTATCTCGTCTGCGGCACGGTCTACTATCCTGCATTTGTGTGCTATATCCTTAAATTTACTGTCTGTAGAGAACTCATGTTTCATCGCATGTTCTTTGAACCAGTCCATCTGTTCTTTCATAAGGACAGGATCTTTCTTGCCCATCGCCTTGCGCAGAATATCGGCTCTACCGTAGGAGCATCCAGTCATTTGCCTTACCCTTGACATAACCTGTTCCTGATATACTAATATACCATAGGTTTCCTCAAGGTATCCTTTCTCTTCAGGAAATAGATACGTGACTGGTTCTCTGCCAGCCTTACGATCATACAGATGCTGTACCATAGTCTTGCCCTCAATTACTGCATCCAATGGTCCAGGTCTATATAATGCCAATCCGGCTGAAATCCACATGAAATCTCGTATTTCTTCACCACGCAATTTCTCTATGGTTGACAGTTTAGAATCGTCCCTATCCTGATATCTAGTCACCTCATATCCACCGATATCAAGTGCTTGCATCATCTGTGTAAATCCGGTGCCCTCTATCTGGAATATACCAATCGTATCACCATCATTGATACATTTGATTGCATTCTTATCATCATACCGCAATTTCGCAAAGTCATAGTCCTTATTATACCATTTGCGCACAAGGACACCAGCATTATAGTTTACATCAACTGTACGAAGTCCAAGAGCATCCATCTTAAGATAGCCAAGTGCTTCAAGTGACCTCATGTCATACTGGCAAGCCAATACACCACTACCATCTTTCTTCATGAGCGGCACATTTTCTTCCAATACTACTGGTGCAACCACTACACCTGCGGCATGTGTTGATTCATTCTTATTTAACCCCTCAAGCCTAAGCATGATATTGAGTGCTTTCTGCCAATCCCATGTAGATTTGACTGTTATTTGTACAGACGATACTGCACCAGTAGCTACCTGTACTACCTGTTGCATATCATCTGCCGGAAGCTTATTTACCTGCATTATCTTATCAACATTTGTCACATCTACTGTAATTGTAGTATCAGGGAATGGTACAGCCTGCATCGCTTTGATAAATTTTTCATCGTCGATTATATCAGTCAGTTCTACTGCAGGATCATCTGGTATTGTAGCCTTAACCTCATTGATAATTGAATTAGGTACATTCGCTGTCTGTAACACATCATGCACAACTGTATTTTTAGACAGAGTGTTATATGTAATAATTTGCGCTACATAGGCTTCACCATATGTATCAGCGATGTATGCTATACCAATATGACGATACTTCTGACTGATATCAAAGTCAATATCTGGGTAAGCGATACGCTCTGAATTGAGAAATCGTTCAAAGAATAATCCAAACAGTATAGGATCACACTGTGTAATACCAAGGCAATAGCATACCATCGAGCCACCAGCAGAACCCCTGCCGGGTCCAAGCGGGATTATACCATCCGGAGGTGGCTGAATACCTTTACGTTTACAGAATTCAAATACACGCTGTGGTGTGCGGCAGAAATTGTGTATATCCCATATCATCAGAATATAATCAGTGAATCTGTTTGGTATGATTGTTTCATATTCCATGTTGATACGGTCTATTACTTCCTGCGGCACACAGCCGCATCTTTCATCATATCTATCATGCATACCCTGCTCAACAAGATATTTCAGATATTGCTCGGCAAGTTCATGATGTTCCATTTATTTCACTCCTTTCTATCTTTATATAGATTAAGGTCGCCACATCAATAACTGTAAGCGACCTATCATATCTACTTATTATCTGTTGTCTTGATTCTTGCAGTAGTTCTTGACCGCCCAGGATTCAAATCAATTGCATTTTTGTATAACCCACATTTACAGTTGCCGTATTCACGCATCATTCTGCATGGGCAGAGAAATTCATCTGTCATGCCACCGCATGGACAATGACCTTTTCGTTCATTCAGTTTCTCAAGTATCCGGTCGATCCTCTTATCATCATCTGTGAGCAAATACCCAGCTTCTTTCACAATCTTCTCAAGCCACAGTCTGTTGTATGGAGTCACTTCTTCCTGCAACTTCTTATCAAGAGCCTGCCTTTCCTCATATTCACGCTCAATCTTTCTTGTCGCAATTTCCATCGCCTTGCGCTCAATTATGTTTTGTAATATACCCACTGTTATATCCTCCTTACCATCCAAATATTATCTTATGATTACTGTATCCATCTGTATGATAATCATCCGGCAAAAACTCAATAGTATCTACATTTACCTTGCGTAATTTACCATGTTCATCCTCAACAATGGCACATGTGAAGCTACAGCCACCATTCTCATATTCTTCGATATCAAGTCCATAATCAATAAAGTATCCAAAGAATGTACATTCTGCTCTGAATTTGAGATTATTTGATTTAAACCCATCAAATCCAGTGCCGCCTTTAGCCTTATAGCTTGTGCCATCAGGTATCTCATCATACATTGTCTGCAGTTCCGACTCTGTACGTTCACACATTAGCCATTGTTTGAATTTACATTTTCTCATACTGCACCTACTTTCTGTTTAAACCAATCTGGTATCTTGAACTGTGGTGGTCTGATATCACCAAATTCTATGATGTTACCCTCACATTTTTCAGTGAGTAATCTTGTATTCTCAATATATTCGGCAGGATACCGTTTTATGAGTTCATCTTCTTCAAGTAACCAGTACCCATCTCCAGGGAATCCATCATATGTAGGATCATCAAGCCATCTTTTATTGTTACCATTGCTGTATTGGATACACAACAAAACCTTATGGGCATCAACATCATTCCGGCTGAAACAATGGGCATCAGTACAGGCAATAATCGGAACCCCATGTTTGTTTGCCCATTCACATTTGATTTTATTACATTCATCTTCATCACTGATATTGTGATTATGATATTCGATGTAATAATCATCACCAATGAGATTGAGATACCACATGAATTCTTTGTATGCACCCTCAACATCACCAGCCAGTATCTTACTACACACTGTACCACCGACACATGCATCAGACCACATAATGCCATTATGATACTGCTGAACCAACTCCTTATCGATACGTGGTACATAATAGAAGCCCTCCTCAAATGACCTCTTCTGTAATATGCACAGATTGCGATATCCCTCTTTATTCTTTGCCCATGCATTAATATGAACATAGGCTTCACCACGTCTTCTATATGATTTGTCATGGCGGCTATCAGTTGCCATATAGAACTCACATGCCGGCATATGCTTAAACCCGAAGTTATTACACATTTGTGCTAATATCGCCTGACCATACATATTACCGTGATCTGTTACAGTGATTGTATCACTATTTGTTTCCTCTGCCCTAAGGACAATCTCTCCCTTAATATGCTTGGGATCATTTGCATCTGACAGTCTTATCATTCCATCTTGCAGACTAAACTCAGAATGCAGATGCAAATCAGTATATTTAATAGTAAATGCCATATCTATCTCTCCTTTCTGCCCTTATATTGAAATCAATATAACTACAGATAATTATTATCAAATTTAATATCTGTCTGTGTTATCAACTGCCAGAATTTATCATCTGTTTCCATAGCTACTTTGAGTTTATACTTTACTTTCCTTAATATTTGTACCACTCTTATTCTTGATACACCAAGTCTTCTACCCATTTCTTCTTGTGTACATCCCTCAAGCATTACCTCTTGGAATACTCTTCTCTCTCTGTCATTAAAATTGCCAGATTGTACTAATTCCATTATCCTTTTTGCAACATCTGCACGTTTATTCATCATATCAGTTTCAGCAAAGGTATCTTCTATAGACTCTGTGCTTGCTACATTAGATGAATAATTATATGCAACAAGTTCAAATGAATCATCTTCATTACAGTCTGCATGACGATTAGGATCGGGAAATACAAGCCTTTTATAGTATCTTAATTGACATTCGTATATATATCTTATTCTTTGGTCTATATGATCTTTTATGAATTTATTATATGTAGCATCACCATCTATTGTATATTTATGTATTGTATAATGCACAAACCAGTATTCTGCGTCTGCAAGTAATTCACCAAATGAAATTATATTATGTGCTGAATCATTAAAGTATTTACTCCATCTGATACATACACTTATCATCATCGGCTTAAACATTTTAAGCAACTCCGTGAGTGCATCATTACTCTCAACGGAGTTGCCATTAATAGCGACAGCTACCAGATCATTTATTTTATCTATTTTTGGATCTTCACCCCTCTGCAATCTAGCCATCGCAGATTACCTCCTTTATATTGATGACTGACCACTACTACCAAACCCAGTTTCACCACGCTCTGATGCAGCCAATTCCTCAACTTCAACAACTTCAAAATCCTTTATCACACGTTCATGCAGGATAAGCTGTATCAGTCTGTCACCATGATAAATTGTTACCGGATGCTTGCCAACATTGATAATCTGCGCAAACAGTTCGCCACGATATCCCTCGTCAATCACACCTTTAGGTACAATGAGTGATTGCTTGGATGTAGAACTACGGGCTTCAATGGATGCCCAGTATCCTGCAGGGATCTCCAGCTTGATATCTGTCGGCACAAGGTGTCTGTCGCCAGGATTGATTACGATAACTCCATGCTTCAGTTCATTGATAAAGTTCTTGTCCGGAGTTTCGTCAATCTCATAGCAATGTGCCACATACTTCTGTACTTCTTCCTCATAATCCTCCTTGTAAGGGAAAGCTACAGCAATATCCAGACCAACATCACCATCTTTGGCGATATGTAACAGAGGGAATTCCTTTGCAAGTGCCCCTCTCTTCACCTTTAATTGTAATTTTGACATGTCTTATTCCTCCTATAATTTAAAGATTAACATCACATTGATGCTCTTAATACAGATATGGGCAGGTCACCCTGCCCTAATAAGTGTCATATTCATGAACTTTCTATCTGTCTACTTCTTCAGCCCCCCCCCAATTCAGAGCCATTACTGTAATATCTATACGGCGCATCAAATTCCTGCCGCACAGGACACCAGTTATATTCATCACTGAAGTATCCAATCACTCTAGCCCTTGTATGCGTGATTTTCTTACCACATATCGGACATGTACTGCGGTGTCTACCGACAATCACTGCAGGATGGTCGGGACATTTGCCGAATCTATAGCATACTGCAAAATGAGGTACTCCACACTTAGCACCATACTTGATCAATTCATACATCTTTTCATCGGTATCAATCTGTGCATCGCAGTTGATGTGGACAATACCGCCACCGCTAATCATATTCATAAATCTGCCGGATAAATCAAGCCGTGTGATCATATCTGCTTGATTAATGAGTGGAATATATTGATTTGAATACAACTTGCAATGGTTGAATGCATCAGCTACATCTGCATTCCATTGTCCCTCGTCCCACTGGCGGTAATCATAGAAATAGATATGATCTTTATCAAGAAGTGACACACATGCCTGTTCGCCAGGTATCTCCTCGCAGTTAAATACCACACCGTATTCACTGCGCAGTTCCTTGATCTTGCCTTTGATGTATGACATGAAATCAAGGGTAAATTCTGTACCATCGTCTGTAAGAATGTCATACCCCATGTACTGGCAGACCTCATATACACCAGTAAGACCGATAGTGCTGAACATTGTATCCAACGAGAACCACCCAAGACTACCAAAAAATTGCAGATACTGCGGTGTTTCATCAATCCTCTTCTGCAGTATATCTACACGATGTACATAGAGCAGTTTACCAGCCACATCTATCAACTCATTACAATAGTCAATAAATGCATCCATATTGCCATTTGATTTGAGTGCCGCCCTCACAAAGTTAGGTGTCACTACTCTATGACTGCCGATATTCACGCCACCATTTCCGAATGCATCAGATGTGAGGTTCATATCATCAAGATCATTCTCATACCGACAGCACATCGCAATCTTTGATTTGTCGCCGAAATGCAAATTGAAATTACACATGTTGCGGTCTACATGGGCAACCCATCTTGCGAAATCTTCATCCACAAAATCATGGTTTTTATCTGTTGTAGTATTGATTGTAGTTACAGGGAATCTGTACGGGAATCCTGTGATAGGATCGCCAAGGCTGAACCATTCACAGTATGTCTTCTGTATGAACATGATGAACTCAAAATCCGGCTTTGTACCATCAGGGAACATAATATGCCCAAACAGATTCTGCAACCCAATAGGATCATAGATTGCGATATTTGTAAATGGCGGCTCACCCTCAGCCCTACCAGGCTCATTAAATAGGCATACCAGCCCCTGCATATCCTGGATAATCTCGTCTTTAAGCTGATCTTTAAATGCATCCCATCCGTACATACCATCTTTCTGATACACAGTGAAGTTGTCGCACAGCCACTTTCTAAGATACCATGAATACCACAGGAAGAAATCTGATGGTGCGGTAGCACCTGCAAACTGCTTACTCAAATCAGAGATAAGCTTATCAACCTGCGATAGGAATGATTTCTTGTGCTTCGGTGGAGTTGTGGGCGATGATCCATATGGTCTGCCCTCATATACCACCTTATCAAGGCTGAATGCGTAGCAGTATGGCATCTGTATCCGTAAGCCATGTGCATCATGGAAATAGAGATCACCAAGCCAGATCATACTGATTGCTGTGTCCGCAAATTTCCTGCCGTATCTTCTATTTGTATAATACCACAGCAGGTGATATCCAAGCAGTTTCATCTGCCCATTGGATGTGTGTGTGCGGTACACTGTAGGATTCATATTCTCCGAATAATTGGAGTTAGAATCACTGGAAATGTCCGGCAATCTCCGCTTAAAGAAATCTTCGCTTTGCTGACCAATATCAAGGTCTTCGGGTGCAATACCCTCGATTTTTAGAAACTTACATCTGACAGGATCTTTTGCAAATTTCTGGTAGAGTTCCTCGAACTCCGGAATTAAACTCATGTTTACCTGCATATCAATCTACCAACCTCCTAAATTGTTCTGTAATATCTACAAGATCACCAGCAATGTTCCTGTATACTCTCTGATTTGACGATGCCGGAAAGCCATCTTGCTTTAGATTGTCAATATATCTTCCGCATTTGGCTGTATAAAGTGTCTTTTTAATTTCATCTGGTATATCATCAATATCATAACCAGTGTACAGCCAAATACTTATTCCAGCTTCCTTTAAAGCACCGCATAATAATATTAGCTCTGTTTTAAACTGCTGTAACGGTTCGCCACCAAGTAGAACTACATACTTCATTTTATATGTATTGCACACACTGATGGCTACATCCGCTACTTCTTTCCAGTTGTATTCCATACCACGGTTACTGTCCCACAATACCGGATTCTGACAGTTCTCACATTTCATATTACATCCACTAAACCATATTGTGAATGCCGCAGTATCATCAAGCGGATTATTGAGCATATCATATCTATCAAATTTCGCTACTACCATTTAATTCATACCTTGCAATCGCCAATGCTATTGGTTTCTTTGCATCCTCTCCATCATTATTTGCAATACGGTAATAGCTTTTCTCATGTTCTGCAATATACCGTATCATAGGTTCAACTGCATCAATATACTGATCTATTTTCTTCTGTACAGATGCGAATTTATCATCGTCACGCATACGTTCAGCAGATCTTGCAAATGCAATACATGGTGCAATATATATATCCATAAATACCAGCCTGTGGTCTATACTACCCTTGAGCCATGCGTACTGCTCATAGAATCTTGGACACCCATCAAGCACATATGATACCTGTGTATCATTAATTGCTTCAAGTATCCTCTTTCTCATTTCATCTTCCGGTGCCAACTCACCTTTATTAAGCAGTTCATCAACATGCATTTGTCTTGCTATATCACCACTCGATATATATCTTAATCCCAACTCATTTGCAAGATATTTGCCTATGGTAGATTTGCCTGATGTGGTAACACCCAACATTATTATACCTGTCATTACTTCAACTCCTTTCGTTTGTATATAGAATATGCTGTGACATTGAATAATTTAGCCACAGCATAAATTCTATCATTTACATTCATACATCCTATAATTTGGTCCATCGGCATAGATATTGATTAATACCTGCTTTTCACCCATACGGTTCTTACTAATATTCACAGTCTTATTACCATGCTCAATACCATGCTGTTCTATCTCTTCTTTTGACTTATCTTTAAGTGTTATGTAATTGTCAGCATCCTGTGCAATCTCATATGAACCATATCCATGTTCTGCTTCCGCAGTATCTTCATGCAGAGCCTGTTTGCCAAGCTGTGATATTAATACTACACGTGTATGCATTTCTTGTGAGAACTCTTTCCATCCTTTAGATATCATACCAAGTTCTCTGCTACGTGTGTCGGTCTTCCTATCTGTCACATACTGCAATTGTGCATAGTCAACATATATTGTCTTTACATGTTTTGCCTGCACATATCTCCTTGCAATAGCTAATGCTTCAGATAAATCATGCCCACGTTCTGACAAATAAAATTGTGACTGCAATAGCTTTATGGCACACTGGTTCAGTAATTGTGATTGTTCATTTGTTATATTACCAGTCATAATTGCCGTACAGTCAATACCAGATAAGATTGCAAGGTTTCTGAATGTCATTCTGTCCTTATCCATTTCAAGTGAGAACCATAATATAGGCTCATTCAATTCAATAGCTTGATACATTGCAAAATTCTCACATATCTGTGTCTTACCTACTGACTGATTGGCGGCAACTACTGTTAATGTCTGTTCCTGTAATCCAAGTGTGTATGCATCAAGTATGCTGAAATTTTTGCCAAATGATAAACCTATAAGATCTACTGGGTTATTCATTCTCTGATGAATAATTGCCATTACACCCTCTACCTGCGCTGACGCATCATATACACGTTCTGATGATTTTTGATGTACTGTATTGTACATACCAGTAGTTGACTGATCTATCACAAGCAAAGTGTCTGATTCCATATTTGACAGCTTAACTTTTGTACTGTCTATTATATCTATTGTTTTGCGCCGTATTAACTTATCCTCAACATCTTTCAGTGAGAACTCGACATTGCCAGAATTGTGTGCCAATTTGTTGAGCCATTCATATGTGACTATATTATCGACATTCATATTCTTGGCAATAGTGTATATTGATTCTATATCAGTATATTCTGATGATTTCAATATCCTAAACAGATGCCGATGCTTGAGCAGATACCAGTCGTTATCCTTGAATCTCATAGTGAGTTCCGGTATAAAATCTGGATTACGCATCGCTTCACCAAGTAATATCTCCTCACCATCTGGTGAATATAATTTTGCGCCAGCAGTACCACTGATAGCAGTCTGCATATAATAATCTTCTATCTGTACAGGATCCATACCTACTTTGCCTGCAATATGAGTTATCATAAATTTCTTCATAATATCATCATTTAATGCATTCATATAATTCTGTACAGCGTATATAAATTCTGCTTTCTGTGTCGGTGTGACTGCATTATTCCATTTTGTATCAATTAAATATTGTACTGCATATACTGCATCATCAAGTATTTCTCTTAGTTTATCTGGTCCAAATGCATTGATGAATTCTTCAGGATCATATCCATCTGGTAATAATGCCACTTTCATTTTTACATTTGTCTTCATTGTTAGATATTTTTCTGAATTCTTGAATGTCTTATCTCTGCCAGCCTTATCTCCATCAAGTAATAGTGTTAACTCTGACACTCTATATTTATCCAGTATGTCAAATGTATTCTGATTCATAGATGTGCCTAAGAATCCACATGTCACTATCCCCTGTTGTACACATGCAATTGTATCTGGTGCACCCTCAACCCCTACAAGTTTGCCATTATTCCTAGCAAGACTTCTCTTCGCAACATCAAACCCAAATATTCTATCTGTATCATCAAATAATGGATGGGTATCATTTGCACCAATATATTTCATCCCAGATATGGATTTAAACGGTCTAGACTGAAAATATCTCATTCGACCGTTCGTATCATTTATTGGGAATAATATCGCATCATTATATTGATCTTTCCTATTTAGCTGTAACTGCTCATAGTTGGGCATGCCATCAAATATTGTCTTACCATTATTGAGTTCCGGCGCATACCCAAGATTAAACAATTCTATTGAATCATCTGTTATTCCTCTGCTATGCAGATAATCAAGTGCTTTATCACTCTCATATAATGCATTGTGGGCAATATCCCTTGCTTCATCATTGCTCTTATATAAATCAAAGATCATCCTCTCCTCTAATGTCAATTCAGTCATATAAGAAGAGAGATCGATATTCTCTATCTCTGCTGTTATAATAATTGATTCCATATGATCTACATGGAATCTCTTACTAATATATTCAAATCTATCTCCACTGGCTCCGCACCCAAAGCAATAAAATAGTTCTTTTTGAGGGCAGATGGTGAATGATGCTGTACTATCCTTTAGACCATCATTTGGATCTATTGGGTGTTCGTCAAGGTCACACGACTTCTTGTACAAATGATCATTCACCATATCTATTCTATTACATTTGTTACCTGTTTCACGTGTATATCTTTCATCAGCCAGTGCTATAAATTCATCAAGCGGCATAGCAAGCTTTAAATCCTGCCGTACTATGTTTATGTCTTCGAATCTATATCCTGACTTAATCACTTATGTATTACCTCCAGACTGATTTTATACTCATTTGATCTTAACCATTGGCTCACGATATCGCTGTCCATTGCAATTTGACAAACGCCCTTTTTGTCACTCCGAATAACTCGTCCGACTTCATTGCCCTGGAATGTGACGATTGTGCCGACCGGAACATCAAAATTCTTAACTTCGCAAATTCGCATATACTACTCACCTCCTAATAATTCCTGCATTCTACGTTCAAGTTCAGCATTCTGTTTCTGTTGTTCCCAGTCATATTTACTTGATGCAACATCCATAACAGTATGCTGTATCTTCTGTCTATTTAATATCTCACTCGCATTTTCTGCCCTCTTATTGAGTTCCTCAATGCCCTGCTTCTTAATATTAGAAAGTGCTTGCTCTTTTTCAAGTATCGCATTGACATATTGTATATTATATACATTATTGCTAATAGCTATCTTACATGCACTATGTATCCTATGTGATTCATATGTATGTATCACTTTATAGATTAATTCCGCATCATTTATACTATAGTCTACTGGCAGATATTTTGATATAATCTGGAATCCTTGATTACCTATATCATTACCATCAACCACCTGTACTACACTATTTTCCCTGCGCACGCTCATATTGTCAGAAAATATAGAGTCAAGCACCGATACCCAGTGCTCAATTGTGAAATGCTTAGATGATTTCTTCTTAAGCTGTCTCACTTTCGATTTAATCATATTGAGTATCGGTGCTGTATAATATTTGAGCGAAACCTGCTCTGCTATATATACGCCAGTAGATGTTACCAGCGTACTTGTTCCATTCTGCTGTGCAAGCAATTCAAGATCATTTAATATCTTTCTTGACTCCCTGCTCATTGCCAGATTCTGTGGGATCATTATTGTCACCGCCCTTATCGAATTTAGTAACACTCATTCCGATGTGTTCCTCTATTCTATTGATTGCGGCTTTAATCTCACCAAGTTCATCATCAAGCTTACCTATCATTCTGACAGCTATGCCGTAATACTGCTGTACTGTCTGCGTGGCAATTTGCTGAACCTCAAAGATGGTGGCTGTTTTCCTCTCATACTCGAAGATTCTCTTCGCTTCCATTTGAATATCCTGAAATCTCTGATACCACTCAACATTATTCTGTCTAGCCAATCTTATCAGCATATTACTCTGCGGCTTAACATGGTCACATATCACTTTATGAGCATCAGATGGATGAAGCTTTACAAGGAAATTATTCAGTTCATTAAGATCCTTACAGTCCTTGATATTCTCCTTAATAGCCGCCTGCACCTGTTCATCGGTAGGATGTGCGAGTTTGCCATCCATAATCTCTTCAAATTTCATATTATCCTCCTATTTCATCAGCCAATTAAGATACTCATTGGCAATTCTTTCAAGATCTTTCACTGTACCATCATTCTTGATATATTTATCATACTTAAATGAATGAATGGCATTAACATCATCAGATTTATTGTTTGCCATGCTGGTTATACCTCTATCGATACATAGTGTGGTACCATGAATACCGAAGATATTCATCGGCTGAAGTATCCGCATAAGCTTATGTATCTCTTCCGGCTCACGAATACAGCAGAATACGATATTATCTTCTTTCATATGCATCTGATGGAAGTTGATGATGTTGGTTATGAGGTATAATGTCGGACCATCTTGATGATCAACCCAAAACTGCTTCATATTTGACAACATATCCCTTACTTCACCAGTCTTTGTATTTCTATCCCAGCCAAGACCAGATAATAAATCTTTGACAGGATCTATCGCCGACAACTTAGTCATATTTGCAAATTCATAATCGTCGCAATATTTGGCACAAATATCCATGAATGCATCCTTACCAACTCCAGGCGCACCATTTATCACAACGACCATTGTTCTCGTCCTTAATTCCATTAGAATACCTCCATCATGTCTTCATATACCATAGTCGCCAACTCCTTAATGAGCGGGTGCGGTGCACCTGTCGTGCCACGCATTCTTAAATTGAAGAAGTGACACCATTCATATATCGGTGCTGTTATAACAATCTCCGTCTTCAAACATGTCGGCAAGACAGACCTTGCAAACTGTGGGGATATTCCTGCATCAATCAGCTTGAGATATGCAGTTTCACAATTCTTCATCTGCATGAGCCACACATTCCTCTCCTCTGAGTCGTCTGAAAATCCCTGGTCAATGACTGTGATCTGGCGGTCATGCTTATTTTTACTGTAATTGCAGTATCGTGTGGATTCCTGTGCAAATGAAGTTTCCTCTCTATGCCGTACGATCTCATGTGTGATCCCTCTATCTGTTATCATATGAGCAGAAAACCAGCCGTGGATATTCCATTCTCCCGGACACATTTCCGCAGGGCTGTTGTCGATGAAATTAACCGCTGTAGACAGCATGATATGCGGATCTTCTCCATACCCAAACAATTCATAGCATCCATATTCACGGATAATATGCCCAATGAGTTCATCTGCAATACCGCCTACTGCCATGGGCAAGATGCCAAACATCTGTGCACGACAATCCTCTTTCAAATTCTTGATTGCACGGGCATTGAAGCTGATAAGCAGACGATCATTGTATGAAGAAAACTCCATGTGGCGAGGAGCAATCTTGGACAGCCAATCATAAATATCAGGTCTTACCTGCATGATGAAACGGTAATGCTCAAGCATCGCATGGTGCTTATTGTTGAACATCTTTTCCACAAATTTCTTATCTGTACCGTCTGTGATCTTATCTTCAGACTTATAACAGACCCTGCCGATACGCTCAATGTGTCTTGTGGGTGACTCCGGCAATAAAATCTTTCCTGATTGTTTCATAATCTTCATTGTAATACCTCCTTTAATTTGTTCATAGTGTTTATTGATATGTGACTATATTATATTAAGTCTTTCTTCTCTTTATCTCTTCCTGTATATCATATTCTATCCTAGATGGCACTCGTCTATCTGACGAACATTTCTCTCCACAATATTTCTCATAGCATCTTCTACAACCAAATTTATCGTCATACAATAATGACATTTCTCCAAGATACTCTGGATAGCCACATAATCCACATATGACTATTCTATCTTCTACTTGGCTTTCCACTATCTCCACCAGCCTTTCTCCAACATGTATAACTACAGTATCTCTTTACCTTACTGCCAGAATGTATCTTGTAAATAGATTGTGGATTATGATAGAACATCTTCTTACATATTGGACATTTAATCATGTCACTATATTTCTTTGATGATAAACTCATTTTCAGTCCTCCATATATCAATCTTTCTATTTACATGTGAACAGATGAACGGTGCAGAATCTCTATATGTAATAAATAGGCAACTATCCTTACCATCAAATGGTCGCATTATCCTGCCTAACCTTTGCAATGCAGTAACTGATGATTTGCCAGCACCAGCTTCTACAATACATTGTAATCTTGGAATGTCAAGACCAACATCAGCAATTGTTGATGCTATCATAATTGATCTTGTACCATTCCTCATATCTTCTACTGCCTGTTTACGTTTTTTCATACCGGACTTACCAGATATAAATACTGCAGGACAGCCAAATTGATTAAGTATTTCTTCAAGTGTCTGCCCATGTTTAATTTGTGTCACCAATACAAGTGTATTTAACCCACTTCCCCATTGTGCCATAGCATCTTGGCATATCTGCAGATTTCTTGACTGATTCTCAACTATGTATTTCCTATATATCTGTACATAATCTTCTTTCTTTGGCGATGGTATGACTTGATAATATGTCTTATGTATTTCTATTGTTGGTCTGACAAGATATCCAGCCTGTATTAATTCACTTGCAGATATATCAACAATCCTCCTGCCAAACGCACCCTCTATCTGTAAATCACTTCCATCATCACGCCATGGTGATGCGGAATAACCAAATGCATAATCAGCAGATTCGAATAAGAATCTTACAAGCTGTGCTGTCTGACTACACACTATCTGCACTTCATCCATCATTATACACTGTACAGTTGTATGATATGCATAAAATTCATCTTTCTTAATCTTATCAACTTGTATCTTTTCTTCGTCGTACCTATTATCCTCATCATATTTATATTTATCAATATCTATACTACCAAGTATAGCAAGTGTCTGCACGGTTGCAATAGTTATATTTTGATAATCAATTATACCATCGCCTACCTGCCCGATATGTTCATTTGGAAATATACGACTGAATGAATCTTTTGTTTGATATAACAAATCCTTTGTATGCACTATAAATATTGATTTCTTATTCAATGCACCAATAGTACATCCGGCTATTACAGTCTTGCCGCCACCAGTAGCAACTTTTAATATACCATTGCCGCTCATTATCGATGTGATTATTGCTTGTCTTTGATAATCACGCAACATATCTTCTTGATACTCATATTTGATATCACTATTAAGATGAATGCGCTTATCAACAATATCGATGTCGTATCCATGTCGTTTTAATATCTCTACAACACGTGATAGCAGACCAATATCAAATCTTCTAGTCTGCTTGTTAAACAACTTTTTATATCCATCCCATTTAATGTTTTTCTTCCTATATGCATAGGCTTTAAATTCTGATCCCTCCATCTGAAATGAACATTGTGTCTGAATATCAGACAATACCTGCGCAGGAAGATCTTTGTTCATTATCTTGCCATACAGGTTATTAACTTCTATAGTTACCATAAATGACCTCCACATAGTTCTGAACCATCTTTAATATGCTTCTTATATCCATGCTCACGTAAGCATTCATCACACGGTATTAATCTTGGGTTATGTACTATTGTATTTGCACCATGCAGTACTCTCTTGTTATACTTAGTACATATATGATTAATCTTCTTGCCATCTTCCATAATATTCTGCATATGTTCAGTCATATTTATATACTGACATTTATTACAATCATACATTGATTATCTCCTTAAATTTCTGTAAACTCATCATAAAATATGAGTCTTTGCCTGCATTTACCACAAACTCAACTATCAGACCTTGCCTGATATCTTTTATATAGTATTCAGACATATGAAAGATTAAATTCTTTGTATTATGCACCTTTGGTATAAGCGGTACAGACATATCATTCTTAATACCAAGTGTTGCAAAATCCTCATATTCAAGTAATACAAATTTATCAACCTTACCTGCTGGCATCCATGCTATAGCTGAATTTTTATTCACATCATCTGCACGTTTTCTATTTTTAGATATCCACTCCATCTGTATTGTTATCTTATCGCCATCAGGAGTTATGTTCTTACATTCTATGAGCCATCTATCGCCACGAACATCACCATATCCATATCTTGCATTGGAACCACTATATGGCACTACCTCAAATCCAAGAAAATCTGCAACTGTCTTCTCAAATTTACCGCCACGTTTCCTATTATTCCTATTAATCCTTTTCTGTGTATTCTTATCCATATTCATTCTCCTTTCAATTTTGTAAATAATAGAGGGTGTGTGAGTATGGACAATAAGAAAGGCGGCAGATATTTCACCGCCGCCTTAACCTATATCACCTTGTATTACTTCTTGATCGCATCGAGGAGAGCATCCAGTTCAGCATCGGTGAAATCAGAAACATTTGTCTTACCGTTACCATACTTCTTCATATCCTCAATGATGATATTGAAGCCGCCCTTTACATACCTTTCATTGGTTGAGAATACCGTATTGATATCTGCGATCTTCTTCTGCCGATCATCTGACACAGGAGGATTCATGGCGTTGCCCATATTCTGTCCACCAGTCTGTGCAGGCGGCTGTGTATTCTGCTGTGCCGGAGGAGTTGTAGGCGGAGTCTGATTCTGCTGTGCTTGCGCACCATCCTGCATCGGAACTCCATCGATATGTACGCCGCCAAGTCTGCTGTAGATAATCTGTGCCGCCGCTTTTTCCGCATTCTGTCTGTCAGATTTGAGTGCCAGATATGCGATGAAACCTCTCGGTGACTTATCTGCTTCCCAGATTGCTCTGAACTCCTGATCCTTATACTTGCCATTCGGCATCTTGTGCGCCAACGCTTCCTGTAATGTCGGATATACCAACTGCGGCGGAATGATCAGCTGATCCCAGTTGCCACCTGCACCCTCTACGATTGCCCTCATATCATCGATTGTATGCGGCTGATATTCCTGCTCGATATCAAACAGCTGACCATGTACTTCCGGATTATACTCGAACTGCGACATACCCACATTCGTCACCGTGTATGTGGTATCATTCCTGCCCTCACCAGTCTTCATGATGCCCCAATCAACATTGAGGATATCTACCCCCATCTTGCGTGTGGTTGCAATTGTTTTGAATACCGATTCACCAGAATTCAACTTCTGCACCTTATTCAGATCATAGTCAAATGCATTACATGCATGCCGCACTCTCCGCCGTACCTGCTGTCCATCACACAGAGGGCATGGTGCATTCGGATTCTTTGTTGTCTTGGGGCATCTGATTGTCCGGAATGTCCGCACCATCTGTCCATTTTCTACCGATTCTACCTCAAGACAATGCTCAAGATATGAATACGGTTCATGTCCAGGCGGCAGGATTAAACGTATCTTCTTCGCCTTTCCACTTTCCAACTTGATCTCATCCTGCCCACCGTTTCCATTTCCAGGGAGTATGCTGCTGTCGCCTGTGATTTGATCCCAACTCATTTCTTAGTCCTCCTATCGTCTTTTATTCGGAACGTCTTCAGCGTTCATAATTGTTATTGAAGAAAGCGGCTGATAGAATAAGTATACCAGCCGCCATACCTCACTTTACTACAATTGGAAACTGCATATCACTCAGATTTTTTTTGGTAAAACTGCCATCTGCTTCAATGATATTATTATACTGCACCCATAGCCCAAGGTATCCATTAATCTTATTGCCATCTTCTCCTATAGCTTCAGATAGAATAATATGCTTAACATATTTCGCATTCACCATACCATAGGCTCTATTCAATGCAGTTTCCGCTTTGTTATTACCTGCGAACCGGAATCCGTTCTCATACATCTGCTGTACTACCTCATGTTCATAGCATTTGGCTGTCTTCTTAGATTCACGATTCTCTATCTGTGACTCCGACATGAAAATATATTTATCAGATTTCTCGGAATAGACGCTGTACATCCATTCCTTGCCGCTTGCCTTATGATATACTGTATCTATGAATATCCTGTCCGGCATCGAGTTTGATGAAAATCTGATATCAATTACCATACCAGCGTCATACTTAGGAGCAGTTGCCATAATATCACCCTTTCCGTCTTCTCTCCTTGCGGCACTCCTTACACCGTTTCGGCAGAGCAAATCCTTTCTCCTTATACCAGTCCTGCTCCTCAATGGTGAGATCAAATGCCTTACCACAGTCAACGCACTCTACTGTGAGTACATCTCCTCTTGACACACCATGTACCTGTGCTGTCTGTTTCTTCTTGCCCATTCTTATTTATCCTCCTTTATCTCATATCAATAATATCTTCATTGTTTGCGCCAGTACCAATCAGTTTCACAGGTACTCCGGTGACCTCTTCCACCTGAAATATGAAATCAAGTACCTTTGCAGGCAGATCGCCATAATATCTTGCCTTATATGCTTTCCAGTCAAGATACTGCGCAAAATTCAATGCGATCATTGTAGGGCGGTTGAGTTTGGTCACATATTTCAGCCGTTCCCAGTTCATCTCAAACACCCTGCGCATCTTCTTTGTCACAGTGGTCATTTCTCCAAACTGGATATTGTCCGGAGCGCCGCATCTTTCCTTGACAATATCCCATGTTATCTCTTTAGATTCCGCATAGTCACCGGAAGACACCATCAGCGTCTTACCATTCTCCTGCAGATTGGTTGTATTGCTGATACGGATGGGATACGGGCGCATAATCATGATGATTTCATCTACCAATCTTGGCGAAATACCACAATCAGCAACCAACTGCCCTGCATGACACTGACGACTTGTTGTATTCGGATACGGTAGACCATAGTTGATATCAAGGTCACATCCCTGCGACCCCTCAATCAATATGTACTGCCCATGGTCAATACTGTCATTGATATACTGCATCGTATCCATTACCTTAATGTGTGACTTGATATATGCATAATCTTCATCACAGGTATCACATATATGCTCATTTATCTTGAGAACATTCTCCCAATATTCGCCGAACAACTGTGCCTGTCTCATGACCTTATCTGCCTGTGCCGCACCACACCCCTTGAATGTAGAGCCACTACGCAGTATCTGCTTCTCTGTTTCACGATGCTTGTCTGCGATTACTACTGCACGTGGGTTTACCTTAATTATCCTATCACCGATGATATCCTTATACTTCAGGATCTCATTAAACAGGATATCAGGTGTAATTGCCGCACCTGGACCAATTACCAACTGTGTACCCATGTTCACAATTGATGTAGGTAAGTGCTGTGTCATTACTCTGCCATAATCATCATCCTCATATGTATGTCCTGCGTTTGACATGAAGTTGTTTATTGCCACATCGGCATGATCTCTTTTGGCAAGGTATCCAATGAATTTACCCTTACCACAGCTACCAGCCTGTGAGTCTAATACTACAGTTACCATATATTACATCTCCTTTCTTTGTTCTCTGCTTATATGGTGAACAATTGTTGTGATATTAAGTGTCTTATTTGTAGAACCTATGACCATCATGTGTGAATAAATATTCAAGATTTCTGCTATGCCAATTATCAGCTTCCTTACAACTCTCGAAATATAATGATCCCTTAGATTCATCCCATCCATCTTTAACCATTTCAAGTGCTTCATAACATTCACCATCCGGCTCAACAGCATCGAATCTTCCATTATCTATTGGGCTAAACTGCTTTGGCTCATATATTACATCATATATTGTATTAGGAAATTCATTGCTATTAACCCTATTAAGTACGGTCAATATTACAAGTGCCTTACCGTCTACATCTTCTCCCTCTGCTTCAGCCATAGCAATTCTTGCCAACAAATTTTCGTCCTCCTCACTGAATGAAGAGGACTGCACATCTGACATTTCAACAAATAATGTTTCATATGGTACAGGTTCGACAAACGGAATACAACATTCTTCGCTTGCTATTTTTTTTGGTTCTACTATAATTACCTCTGGTATATCTGCACAGTCGTAGATTTCTTGCCTAGACTGTGCGTATGTAACTATTGATACTGAACCGACTAATATCGCTAGTATTGCAAGAAACCTACGCTTCATTTGTTATTAACTCCTTTTCTTTGTAATATACGGCGTTGAATAGCCGTTCTGTGAGCATCCCATCAACTGCATCTTAAGGTTCATATCCTGTGCATTGCATAATCTCATGAATGCCTTGGCATCACGTATGCCTACGAACCCATTCAGCAGGTCAAGACGATTTGCCGTAAGTAATACCCTATACACATCATCATATCTAAATGACGGCTGTGCATTTGCATACAGCTGAAGTTCCTGCCCATCTACCACCATCGTCTGCCCATTCTTCATGAGTTCTTCAATGTGGTATTTAATCATATTCTCAAGTTCTGCCTTGCGATTACCTGCATTCTTCCATAATGCCGCCATATACTCACGTTCATGTTCAAGTGCCGCCCAATCTGTATCCGGAGTAATCTGATACTGCACACCAGATACTTCTCCATTTTTGAGCGCATTCTGATATATCTTGCATAGATGCCTGCATTCACGATATCCACAGTAATTGTTGAGCCGCTCTTCCCATACGGTATCATTAATGATCTGATTGTAGATATTATTGACGTAATCCTCAGCCCTCTTCAAATCATCATCTGAAAAATCACGACACTGTTGCCATCCATAGTAGAAGAGGTCATATCCAGATATCCACCGTTCAATTTCCGGCATAAGATGACGTTTCAGTACCAGCTGATAAATCCGTAACTGCAGGCTACCTGACAATTCGGCAGTCGTGAACGGCATCCTGTTGGTCTTATAATCACGCAGGAGTCCTACTTTCTGATTTTTCTTTTTAATCCCTGCATAGTCAACTATAAGACCAAATGTACATCCGCCAAGTTCACCACGCCATTCTTCCTCAATGAGTACCGGAATATCAGCCCTTGTGTCCACAGGATTTGCCTGGAAATATGTTGTAATGAGTGACTGCGCTTCCTCAAAAGCATCAAATCCTGTCAGATCATATCTCTTCCACACATCGTTCAGTACATTCCTCGGATCAAGTATAATACCGTTGTCACGATATGTCCGCACAACAATCTCTGCAACTTCATGCAATATACTGCCAAATTTAGTGAAATAGTTGGAGTTATCAACATGTGCCGTTTCCTCAGAAATATACTCATGATAGAAACATGCCGGACACTGTTCATAACTCTGCATCTTAGATACTGACAGGTAATCCAACTTGCCGCCACGCTTCTTCCACCGCACAGGAATCCGTGTTACTGTCTCGCCAGTATCCTTAAGTGTAATCTGTGCTTCCATTTCAGAGCGGTTACGGAAAATCTCCAGCTGAATGTTATCACGCTCTATACCGGTAGTCTTATGGCAGTTACAGCTATTGCCGCAACCACCACATTCTCCATTACATTTGTGTTCATTCTGTTCCATTATAATCTCCTTTCAATAACTTTGATAATTTATCTACAATCAATCTGGCATCATCTGCCGATATTGAAATGTATTCATCACTTGTTGCATCCAATGGGTTCTTGAGTGTGTTTAATGCATTCTCAATTGTAGATACCCATGCGTCTTCCGGTGGTATTACATATCCTGTTGGCACAGGCTTATCATTCTCCCACTTATAAGGCGGCTTAGGATATTCAGCGAAAACCTCGTCAATGTTTATATTGTTCTTCTCACATACACCGATAAGTGTCATTAAAGCATTACCAAGCCTACTACTCTCAGCCCAACTCATGCCAAGTTCCTTTACTTGCCGACCAGTATAATCAAACCTCTTGCCAGGGCTATATATTTTAACTGGTCTTTGTGTCTGCTCTGATAACCACATCCTCAAATAACACACTTGACATTGATAGTCAACAACAAGACCAAACTGTGACCAATCAATCACCATAAGCGGTTTCATATAATTGTGTCCACATGCCGGACAAGTTACCTTGCGTAATCTTTCATTCGCAATCACTCCTGTACTCATATCATACTCCTCCAGTGGTGCAATATTTACACTTCCAAGCTTAGACTTATCTACTGTAATCCTGCCACCACCAGACCTTGATACTCCACCCTTACATTCATCGCACAATACTTTTGCGGCACTAGCGAATTTAGTAACCTCAACCATCTTCCCACATTTCACGCAAGGAAGTATTTTGGTATCACCGCCAGATGATTTCTTGCGTTCCTTAGGCGGATTTGCCTTTAATGCTTCCTCTACGATAGATGGATTAATTGGTACATTATTTGTCTTACATTCATCACATTTACATGTTTTCTGCGATGCAAATTTTGTAAGAATAATTTTCTTGCCACATCCAACGCAAATAAACTCCTTGGTGTCCTTATATCCTTTATCGTCCGCCATATCTACTCCTCCTTACTCCATGCAATATACCATCTTTATCCATAAATCTGATAACTGCATGCACCGCATGATATCCATATCTAAGATTAGCTGTCTTAATCTCTGCCGCAGATAAATCAATATATCTCTTTGCAACACCGGAATCATGTGACCAATTAAGGTCACACAACTCCGCATCTGTCATGAATTTCACTTTGTTGTTAATATATCTGCATATTACATAACATTCTGCTGATTTATTGCTCATTATATTCTCCTATTTAACCTGTATGAATCTGTTACCTCTTATCTCGTACCCATTACATCTACAAAATGTGATTAATCTGGATTTAAGCTTGTCCTTTGTCTGAACAACAAGAACCTGTGATGTGCCCCATCTTCTAGCAATTTCTGCTATGTAATTAATTATATCTGGGTTGTCGGAATTGATATCTTCATCATATAGTAAAACAAATAAATCGTATACCCTTGTGCCCTTTGTGAGTGTATCTCTGAATTGTTCAATTATTGTATCTGCCCCAATTTCCTCTGTCAATTTCTCAATATCATCGCTCTCAGCCGCCTTATTTCCTATTGCGACTTCATCATGGTCATATACCTCACGTGTATCGATATTTGTACTACCACACTTCTTGCATTGATATGTGTTGCCTACTTTATTTAATCTACTCTCATATCCACAATCTCTACATACCTGCGTTGTATTCTGTATAATATGTTTACGGAAATAAGACCGCACTCTATATATTCCCTGTGAGATTATGTACTCAATCGGATTACCAATTGTAAGGTCTGCTTTTGGTATTGCTAAAGCAACCCCTATCATAAATTCCTGTCTTATATCTTCATCCTCAACCTGTCTATTCTTGTGGATATACCTGCCGATACGTCTACGCATCACATTATCTCTTATGTGAGCAATTAAATTATCTTCAGCAACTTTATCTCCACCCTGTGCAAGTTCAAGTAGCTGAATTAGGTATTCATCTTGTTTCTGTTGTTCTGCCATACTAGAACTCCTCTCTTTAATACTAAGCTTGTCCGCCTGTCATTTCCATTATAACACAGAGAGGACAAACCTGTCAAGTAATATTTGTCCAGTCAACACGACAATTATTGTGCTAATTTAATTATTCTTCCAACATTTGTTACATTAAAACTGTATTCATTTCCATCATACATCATAGTTCTTGGTCTACATAATTGCCCAGATTTGATTTCTGATATCACAGTGATTGTAATATCGAATTGTGTAAGCTTAATATCAAATTCGCCAGTAGCTTCTTTAATATATTTATCTTTATATTGCTCTATTATATTTATTCTATCTGTAAGCATCTGCTGAAATTCGTATTTATCGCCGATGATATTCCCAATGTACTCGCCGACACCCTTTCTAAATACAGACGGATCATATTTAATACTATCGCCCTCAGACTTAGGCTCATAATAGTACCCTGGTATCCCACCAATGTTCATTAATTCAATAGTGAAATCCTTTACGTAGGCTAGATATGCCTTTTTAGATACACCACTCTCAGAATAGAGTGGAAGATTTAAGTCTTCTTCTGTTAATGCTCCGATTAACTCATTTGTCTTATATAATGCTATTCTTACGCTATCATACTTGTCCACATTGACAGTAATCTTATTTATTCTTACATCGCCATTTTCCATATTATTATCCTTTATACAGAAGATGGGTTACAGCTTTCGCCATAACCCACCTGTGCAGGTGTTTACATCAGTATTACACCGGAGCACCATCTGCGGTAGCCATACCCTGCTGGGCGGTACTCTTAGCCTTTCTCTGACGTTTCGTACCCCCATCTGCCGGAGTTTCTGCCGGAGTTTCTGCGGCATGGTCTGCATCATTACAACCCTCCACCGGAGCACCATCTGCGGTAGCCGGAGCCGCTTCGGACTTCTCTTCTTTTGCAGGTTTCTCCACCTTGGGCAGGACACCATTCTCGATCAGGAACTCCTTCACTCCAGTCTGGGTAAGTACACACGCTGCCAACTCTCTCGGCTTCCTCAACTGTCCAGAAACTGCGGAGACAATACACTCTGTCTGTACGGGATTTTTGTCGCCCAACTGCATCACAACCTGATACTTAGCATCAGCATACTTGATATTGCCGTTCGCATAGGCTTCTTTGACGGAAATCTCACCCTCACCGACAGCAAAGTTGATTTCCGATCCCTCCGGCAGATTGCCGCTCTTCACCATATTGCCGATCACATTCTTCTGCACCTTTTCCAATGTCTCACCGATGGACTTCTCCGCCATCTGCTTGGAGTACTCCTTGAATGTCTCCTCCGTATACTTGTTGGGGAACTTGAACTCATCTGCTCTGCGATCTACAGGATCATACTGGATGCCGAACTGTGCCGCATTTACCTGCAGGAATGTCTTGAAAGCCGCAAGCTTATCCTGCGCCGTTGCCGGATTTTCCTGTGTACCCTCAGGCATCTTGAACCCTGCCGCCAGCACTTCCGGATCGTCAGATTTCTTCTCTGCAAGCTTGTCATGGGTACGGTAGTATACGCCGACCGCAACTCCATTGCCACCCCAATATGCTGTTACTCTGTTACTTCTCACCAATGTCTGTTCACTCATTGATATTCCTCCTTATTCTTTGTTATTGAATTTCATCCCTTAAAGGGCTGTCATTTGGGCTATTGTATGTTCAAGGAATCCGATAAAGTTCTACTGGTTCTGCATTCCACCGAATCCACCGTTAAACATGCCGCCAAACATATTACCGTTACCAAACATCTGCATCATCAGCATGGTTTCCATCATATCAGACATACTGCCGCCATCACCATCTTCAGACTTGTCCATCATCGCCATAAACAGCATCGGATTCATCTGTCCAAACATTCCACCAGTAGCCTGCTGACCACCTGCCATATTAAACAGGCTGACAACTTTGCTGTAAATCGTAGTACCGAACATGATGTTTGTTTCCTCAACCATATTGCTGTGGAGACCACTGTTAAGGCTGATAACCTTAACCCCGCCATCGTAAATGTCACGTACATAGTAGTATGTTTTATTGTTCTTGATGATATCGCCCACCTGCAACTGCGCCATCGGCATGAGGAAGATAAACTTATTGATCGTATCATTACTGATTACGAACTTCATACTGTTCATAATCTTGCCGGAATTGGCATCATATGATACATAATCTCCATTTGCCCTCCTCACCGCCAGCCCACCATTCATGGTAATGGTAACCTCACCATCCTCCACTCTCTGCGGCATCATCTTTTCCATGATACCGTCGAACATACCCTCAAAATTCTTCTTCATAGATTTCTTCCTCGCTTTCTTTTTACTTATACTGCACATTGCAATGTGCTCTGCCACCACAATATCAAGTACGTTTGCCAATCTGTCCTGCACATCAATATCTCCGTCACCGCCGCTGTCATTATATATCGCCTGCAGTATCTCGGCATGTGCATTTGGCAGAATACCAATCATCGGCATGATATAATTGTTGAAGTATTTGTTTATATCTGTACAGTATTTCAGCTTGTCCGACTGTACATTTTGCTCATAATTCTTAAGTGCACCGTCAAGCCTGTCTGTAAGATTGAAACTCATCATACCTCTTGTCATGGTATCCAGTTCAGTCCTAATAAGACCAATCTTGCTATAAACCATATTACCACTCCAATCTACCATATTTTGTATATAATATTTATCTTATTCACCACCACCTTTCACAACACCGATACTTAGTAGCTTCCCTCAAAGACGCTACACAATCTCTGAAGATTTTCGAAAAGAAAAACAGATATTACAGCTTTTCTTATTTGCCTTGACCTTATAACAAGTCAATCAGGTTATTGATTCCGGCAGTATTTTCTTTATCGATGATGATTACGATATCTTCTCCATCTTCATCCTTGACATTTACAGCCATCAGATTTGTACTACCAGCATCGACCACTTCATAGCCGGATTCTTCGCCATCATCAAATTCCTTGACCGGAATTACGTTGGTAATCTCGGCAAGTTTTACAATGGCAAGATCCATACCTATCCTATCTCCAATGAACATATTGCATTCCTCCTTTCTTATCGTTGTATGTCATTACCTCTCAACGATACTAATTGTATGCTGTCCGGCATTTATTTAAAATACCGTAACATTCTATAACGTTAGTAACAGGCGGCGAACTGTAGTCTGCCATGATATACCTTCATTTTGCAATTGATTGTTGCCGCCTGTACTCATCGTGACCTATTTTGTCAATATCCATTGATACTTTATTTGATTTTTCTTTATATTTGACTATCTTCTCCCCATTGTCAAGTATTTGACCTTGCAGGCGTACCTGTTTTTTAATATAGACTTCATTACTTGCTTCACATTGTGCTATCAATATCGACACATCAGAATTTGGATTGACTTGTAACTGTATTTTTACATTATCATAGTTTGCTTTAATCTTCGCTTTGAGACTATCTACTTCATGCTGGAGTTCTTCGTTCATTGCTGTGAGGTTAGATATCTTTCTATTATAGATTTCCTGTGATTCGTTTAGATTTTGTATTCTCTCAACTAAGAATGGGTCAGAAATTTCTACCGCAACATTTTTGGTGGCAGGTGTTTTGGTATCCTGCCTATTATTTGTGTTTGTTGCCATTATCAGCACGAAGATTATCATCAATGCGAAAATTAGTATCATTTTACCACGTTTCCTTTCAGTTCTTTCATTATCATATTCTTGATTGCTTCATCATACCAGTGAATACCAAAACAATTCTGCTCGCGATGTTTATCGTATTCCTTGTTGTACAATTCTATCACATCCTCTATCTGGTTTGCGATATGTTCTGCCATATACTGCAATTTCAACAGATTCTCGTCGCGTAATGCCCTATACTTGTACTGGCTTAATACCTTGTCGGTCATTACCTCTACGCATACATCATATATATCGCTCTTCAATTCCTCCTCTGTCCATTCTCTGTCGAGAGTGGTTCTCTCAACTGGCTGATACATTGCGAATTCTCTACATTTCTGCTGAAATTCGTTCTCTGCTTGCAGGTCTAAATCATCAAATAGTCCCATTAAAATTCCTTTCCCATATCTCATGCTCTACCATCTGTGTTATCATACTATCCCATCCCTCAATACTGCGGATGCTATTGTATGCATCTATTATTCCATTGATTGTGAAACATGAGATTATGAAATCTGCTATGTCTTTATCACTATCTTCTGTTGTATTGACTTTGTGGACTATCTGTTTAATTCTTTCCTGCAGACTATCCTGTGTCCATTTACCGTCATTTGTTTTGAGATTGGAGTTTCTATACTCCAGTAAATTCACTACTTTACACATCTTTCTACCACCATTTCCCTCTACGATTGCTGTCCACGAATTTCTGTGATGCTGTACCACATATTGCCCAAAATATGAGCAACTGGAATATTCCACCACCTTTTGCTACAATGAATATTGTGCCAATAAGTAGTATTAAATTCATCATATAGTATTCCTCCTTTCATATTGATGAATGGTGGTAGAGGGAATCGAACCCTCTATTAAATTCACCAGCCCACCATGGATGCGGATTACTCCGCCTTTGCCAGTTCCGCATCCTTATCTGCCTTAGACCCCCGCTGTCTCTTCGGCGCAGGCTTCTCTTCCTTTGCAGTTTCCTGTTTATGGGTCTTCTTAGTCTTGGCTTCCTGCTTAGGCTCTTCTACTTTGGTATCTTGTGCCTTATCAGCCTTGGATTCTTTTGTTTTAGGTGGGTCCAGTTCCTCTGCTGTTGCCAGTCCTGCTTCGATAATCTCCGTCTTGACCTTTGCGATGAAATCTGTAATACCGATACCTGTTTTCTTAAGCTGTCCGGACACCAACTGCATCTGTACTGGAATGTAGCACTCATTGTCCTTGTACTTGATTGTTACTGTGAATTTCACAACTGCCCATGCCCAGTTGCCCTCACCCTTGCCGTATCTGCCATCCACGATTCCCAGACTTGTGAGTTCCTTGCCGCTACCAGTCTTGGTCATAGGAACGATTTCATCGTGTGCAACTCCAGCCCATTCAACGTCAGGATATTTAACAGTAACCTTATCCACGAGTGCCCGCATTTCCGGCAGAATCATACTCTCTGCATCCTTGATGAGCATATCATCTGTCTCATACTTAGGGGTTCTTGTATTCTCTGCACTTCTTCTGTCGATAGGATCATACTGGATGCCAAACTCCGCCGCATTCTCGATAATCCACAGCCGGAAGTTCTCACGCACCATCAGCTTGTTGACTGCCTGCTCCGGTGCATTCCATGTCGTATCATTGCTGTTAATTTCCTTGAGCAACTTGTGTGTCCGATAGAATACTGCTACGATATCCTCACCCATAGTTCTGATTGCTACCCTGTTTGCTCTTACTAAATCTGCCATAATAAGTCTCCTTTCATAATTACCACTGTCTGTGGTGCTGTGTTCTGTTGTTGACTTCATTATACCACAGCTGATATAGCACTGTCAATTACTATTTCCAGCATCAGCTGTGGAATGGTAGTTACTTTACCTCATCTGCTAGTTGATAAATGTGCCAAGAAATGTATCACACTTCTCCATTTCACTATTGTCAATCAATACCTCAAAGTGTATCATATCTCCTGCCGCCGATGTTTCATACTTAATGTTATTATCCATCAGAAATTTGCGGAACGCATCACTGTCTGAATGTCCATTTATCTGCACTTTACTACTCAATTCCACATTATGCCATCTTCTGCCCATACGATTCTCCTTACTGTATATTCCATGTACCATCAATCCAACCGCTGTATCTTGTCTGTAGAATTTCATCGTCATACACCTCATCAGTGCCATTATCGTACATTGTCACTGTGCAGATATCTCCCTCATACCAGTCCTCACATCCATCAAACTGATATTTGATGCCGGAGAATGTCTGGATTGTAACCACATCTGTATCATAATCCACATTGGTCACCATTGTGGTTGTGGAGTATACTCCATCAGGGATTTCAGGAATGCGGCATTTTGCATCTGCCTTGCCACCGAACACTATTGCCATTGCAACTACTGCGAACACTAATTTCTTCTTCATATCTAATACCTCATTATTCATAATCTCACCTTGTGGTGGATTGGTGGTAGAGGGAATCGAACCCTCTATGAGCCTATATACTCCCACCAGTAATTGTATCATATACTCTTACTTATGGATCTCACTTATGACATTGTGGTAAAATGCCAGATCATCACCAGTTGCCGGAGTGGACTTCTGATATTTGGTCATCAGATTGTCCATAAGTTTCCGCACCCGCTGTCCCTGCTCTGTGGTACTCTCGATGTGGCGATATGTGTCCAGTATGCCATGCGCCAGTTTCATCTGGTCATTGTCGAAATTGTACCTGTCAGTAGCTTCCGCCAGTACCTTTTTCTGCTCTGCAGTCATGTTCTCCACCAGTTCGCCGCAGATTGCCTGCAGTCCCATCTTTGCTCCGCTCTTGTCGTAAATTCTTGCCATATTAATATCCTCTCTTTCTGCCACTCTGGGCTGTTGAATTAGTGGGCTGTTTGCCCTGTTGTTGATTCCATTATACCACATCGGAACGGCTCTGTCAATTACCATTCTTTCTGTGATTTAATGAGTGGTGGAGAGGGAATCGAACCCTCTATGACTAACACCAGTCCACCAACCGCTGATTACTCTTCTTTGGTAGTTTCTTCGGAGTTTGACTGCAGAGATTTCTCAATGCTATCAATTCTCTTCTTCAGTTGCTGATTATCCTGTACTGCTGTCAGCATCGTATATGTAATCATTGTATAGATTACGAATGCATCTCCACCGCAGACATTTGTGAAGAAAAATCCACCAGCTACTGATATTACCACCTTGAGTATCCTCTTGGCAGTATTCATTATATACACCTCCTTTCATTTATATTGCCCTATTGGGCGAATGGTGGTGAGTGGAATCGGACCACTCAAATGCACCAGCCCACCTATTTCTTTGCTCTGCGATATCCGATGATAAATGCTTTCTCAATCAGATATTTGATACCAGTTTGTGTAGTTATTATTCTTTCCTCTGAACCATCCTTGTATTTCACGATATATGCCATGCTTTATACCTCCATTCCTCTGAAATCGTAGATGTAACCTGCGAATATTTCCTTAAGTTTCTTTGTCTTCTCACTATCCTTACCCCAGTATTCAAGCAGTTCATTCATCCAAGCCCTCAGCATCTTACCCTTATTATTCTCGCGATGCCATTCATCTGCATATCCATCTTTTGGAGAATCCATCAGTAGGTTTCTACTGTAACACATTAAATTATGTGTTGCCATATCTATGCTATCAGCCATAAATATAATCTTCTTCATAATCTTCTCTGTACTAAGTGCCCAGCAATCTCCGCTTTCATTACCAATTGCCTTTGTTGCCAGTGTTATTACATAACATTGGCTATAGTGCAATTCCACATCAAAATACTCGAATACGTCATGTTCATCTGCATTTGTCTGCACCAATACTACCTCAAATCCTCTACCGCAATCAAGTCTGTAAATCTCCTGTTTCATGTTATATCTCCTTTATTATAATCTGGTCATCTGACCGATTGGCTGTGATGGGATTTGCACCCATCTGTGCTATCTGCACTCTATTCAGCCGTCCCATTCTCAATGGGCAAATCTCCATCGCATTCCGTGCCTGTCCAGTGTGGGCAATCCTCACATCTGTCGTATATGCATTCCAGTTCCTGCAATTCTCTGTATTCCATATCTCATCCTCCTATCTATCGGCTTGTCCGCCGTTCTGATTCCATTATACCACATCGATGCCCACCCTGTCAATCCATATTCCCTCTATTATGTCGAGAATATTGAGTCGATGTTTCTGTTAGTACTCTTTCTATTTTCGTTTCAGCAGATGCCCTGCTCCTACGAATTCCGTATTCCTCATATCCTACTTGTCAAGGTGCGTGTACCCGTGTCGGCATTTGATTTGCGATACTTGAGTCCTTTATGTCTGTATTCCTATGATGTCTGATTCCTTGTATTTGCAGACCGTGCCGAATGAGCCGACTGTAGCTACTCCTCCCTGTCGATAGATTTATGTCATATGATACCCATATCCTCCTCTCATTATAATTACCCATATCGGGTATCTGGCGGCGAGAGGAATCGAACCTCTCATATACTCCAGTCCGCCGGATACCTGCCGCACTATGCGGTCTTGGTATCCTCTGCCTTAGGCTCCTCTATGCCAGCCAAATCCATCTCATGAGATACCTGCTCTGTCCATTGTGCGATGGTGGTCTTTGGCTTGCATATCTGTCCGCTCTTCATTTCCATCTGGAATGGCATCTCCATGTCTGTGCCGTAGATGTGTATCTGTATTGTAAGTTCGATATCTGCCACGCACCATGCTCCATCCTTGGAGTATCTGCCGTCTTCCACGTAGGAGAGTGTGCTGTCCTTGGGTGTGACTGCCGCTAAATCTATGCTCACGATCTCCATGTCATGTCTGCATTTGTCTGCCAGTTCATTCAGCCGCTCCTCTACCAGTGTGATTGCATCTTCACCCACCTGCTCATCTGTCATGTAGCGGTTATATTTACGTGCCCATGCCTGTGTCTGCTGTTCGGGATTCCAGTCGATGCCATATTCTGTGCTGTGCTCTGTACACCACTGGCGGAATGCTTCCCTCTGTGCTGTGCTGTTGGCTGTGGTATCTGCCTGCCACGATGTTTCACGTGAAACCACCTTTGCCAGTACCTTGTGTGTACGGTAGAATGTGGCTACGTATCCCTGATCCTGTGCCTGTACTGTTACCCTGTTTGCTCTCTGCATTGTCATGTGTGCTCCTCTCTGCCCTTACCTGTGGGCTATGGTGTTGGTCACCACCCTAATTGTGGTGGGCGGCTCCGGCATCCCTGCCATTATCGCCTGTCCCTCTCTATACATCTATTATAACACACAGAGGGGTGCCTTGTCAAGGGGTAGAAGACATGACTTGGGACTAATTATCCTTATATATAGTATATATTACATATGAGTCATAATATACCTCATATCATATCCAAACTTCTCACAGACACAGGTATATAATATATTATATCACGCATGAAGAATAAATACTATAATTACAATATATAATGGGTAATACAAGACCTACGATTCATGACAGTGAATACAAGGTCTAACCATATTAATAAAATATCGGGCACAGAAAGGAGTGATTATTCTTGGCTGACCAAAATTATGGTATGTATCAGCTTGGATGTGAAGCAAGTCCTCACAGGCAACAGATAGATGCTTGGATTAATGAGGGTAAGACTAATAAATGGATATCTGAACAACTTAGGGATTTGGGTGGATATATATCTCCAACATCAATCGCCAAATATAAGAAGCATCGTGATGAGATAATAATGAAAGAACTAGAAGAAACACCAGAATTTCAGGCAAAACAGATGATGGTCACAGAACAATTCAATCAATCAGTAGCAAAAATTCAGAAAGTAGACCTAATCGGCAGACTATCTGAACTGATTGAGGATTCGGCAGAAATGCTTGAGGATGCTAAAATGCGTGGCATCCAAATTAATAGTGTAAAAGATATGCGCATGGTACAGCAGACCATGTTGGATGCTATTACTGCATATGGTGAAACTATGTTGAATGCACAAAAATTTGCAGAGATACAGAATGATCCATCATTATTGCAAAATAGAAATACAACAATCAACATTAATATCAAAGATACACTTGCTGATATTTTGAAAGGGGCGATGAATGATGGAGACAATGGATTCAGCATTATTGATAAGCTTAGATCAGGCATTAACCAGTCTAACGGAGAATGATATAAGAGAGATACTTGCTGCCGTAGATCCTGTATCATGGATTGAAAGCAGACGTATGCTTAAAGGTAAACCATTCTCATTTAAAGATAGAGAATATCTGCTACAGCCATATCGTGACGAATATCCTGCATTATTCTTTATGAAAGGCAGACAGGTAGAAATGTCAGAGTTTTCTATGAACTGGCTGTTGCATAAACTGGATGCTCATCCATATACTACTGGCATGCATGCATTCCCTCGGCAAGCACAGGCACAGAAATTTACCAAACAGAGATTGAATGATGCGATTACTAGTAGTGGATATATAAATACTTGGTACGATATGCATAACTCAGAACAACTTATGCGTAAATTTATCAAAGATAAAGATAAAAATGGATTGCAACCATATAATTTCTATATCTTGGGTGGAACATGGGAATCCCGTAAAGATACTGTCGGTGATGCCGCACGTGGTGTAACATTAGACTTCGTAGTATATGATGAACGACAAGACCACCCTGATGATGTAGAAACTGTTATCGGTGAGGGTGCATCACATAGTGAATACAAACAGACACTTACTCTCGGCACTCCAAAATTACCAGGAATACAGTTTGACCAACAATGGGAAGCATCAGACAAGCAATATTGGCATGTAACATGTGAACATTGTGGGTATACTGCACCAATCACTATGGACAATATAATGGATAGTGGGCAGTTTGATAATGAACCAGACTGGTATTATGGATGCCCACATTGTGGCAAGCCAATTAACCGTAATAATGGTAAATGGTTAGCTACCCATCCACAACATAAACCAGAATTTAGAGGTTACCATATTAATCAGTTGATGGTATGTTGGCTGACAGCAGAAGAAATAATGAGGAAAAAGAATAGTACAGCTTACAGCCGTAGGAGATTTCACAATGAGGTACTGGGCGAATCATATGGCGGCGATGATATACCCATCACAATTGCTATGATGGAAGAATGTGCCAAGAATGAGTTTAAACTTGGACAACTCGGCGATAAAGAGAAAATATTCTGCGGCATTGACTGGGGTGCAAAATCATATCTATGGATACATAATAAGCACCATCGGCTAATAGACCTTGCAATAGCTGATAATTCTGACCCACGTGAACATCCAAAGATATTTGCTCGCCAAATTGCCAAATATAAAAAGTATGTAAAAAAAGTAGTTTGCGATGCTGGACCTGATATCACTAGATTCTATGCACTACGTGATGAATTAAAAGCATTGAATGTGACAAATCAGGTATATGCATGCTATTATGCGACACCACCAGCCAAAACAGATGTACAATTTGACGATAAGAAAATGATTGTAACTATTGGTAGATCAGAAGCTATTGACTGTGTAATAGATGAGATATCAGATACCAAACTAATATTACCTGGCTATGATTTACAAAATGAAAAGGTAGATATGGCAATAGAGCACTTTACGAATATTGCGGCAGAACATGTTGAAACTAAAAACGGGAATACATACATTATGTATGTTAATACTGGTCCAGACCATTTTCTGCATGCAAAAGTCTATGCTGATATTGCAAGTGGTGGTGCAGAACAGGCTCCAGTTGGAGGAGTAGCCGCACCTACTGTAAATCCAAGAACAAGAAAGACACCATCAGGCATATATGTTCCGGCAAGGAAAAATGAACATTTTGCATATACAAGTGGTGCAAGAAATCGTACAAGTAATAGAAGAACTAGGAGGAGATAATGATGTCTGAGAGTAAGAATCTTTCACAGATGCCAACAAGGAAACCAGATGGTATCCATGTAATGCTTAGCGGCAAGGAGATTGTGGCAACATTAGGACTTGACAATAAACTGCATTATGATCATGAGAAGATCAAGGAAATGATCGCAGGACAGTCCGGTAAGACAACTGGCAAATTTAATACAACAGCACAGGTTGTCTATAGATATGATACATCACGCAAGACGCATCACGATAATATGTGGTCACTATGGAAAGCAAATCCATTAATGCAGAATCGTATCATACAGCTTAATGCCCTTGTATTTGGCAGAGGGCTGAAATGGACATATGATGATAAGGTTAAGAACATCATTGATAGATTCTGGCGTGTAAATAGACTGCGCAGTAAATTGGATTCATTAGGTGTTGATGCACAGCTGTATGGCGAAGTATTCATCGGGTTATACCCGCAGGATACAGGTGATGTATTAGTATCATTCTATGAATCCAGACAGGTAGATATAGATTTTGATCCTGCTGATGTAAATAAGGTGAATAGATATATCATCACATATAAGGATGAGGAATCTGGCAATGATGAGCAGTTTGATATGATGCCCATTGAGACATATCTCAATGAGATTGAGTTCTCTAATGGTATTAATGCAGGTGTAATACAAAAAGTAAGAAAGGCACTTGGACTGAAAGGTGCCGCCAAGGTACAGGGTAAAGGTATTATGTGCCATATCAAATTCAATAATTCTACCGGCGAGATTTATGGTACATCTGATTTCTATCAGGTATCTGATCTCGTACAAGATTATATGGATTTTGTAGGTGATAGGCTTACAATTCATCAGTTGTATGGTAGTCCTGCGTATGATATTACAATTGAAACTGATGACCCACAGGTAATTGAGGATAGAATAAATGAGTTGGCAGGGTTTGCTATTGGTAGTAACCCTGTACATAATGCACAGGAAACATGGAAGCCATTAGATTTTGAGAACGGAGCATTACCACCAACGGCAGATGATAAAATTCTTCGTGGGTTAATTAGTGCAGGCATGTCATTCCCTGAATTTATGTTATTCAACCAATCAGAATCTGGCGGTGATGAAAATACATTCTCAATTACTCATCTTGCAATGAATAGGCAGGATGCATTCAAAGATGCATTTACTGATATTCATAAGGTTGTACTTGCCTGTGCTGGTGGCGATATTTCAGATGTTAATAGTGATCAGCTTATATTCCCTGAAATTGATACCATGAGTGAGAAGACTAAAGCTGAAACATATGTACTTAAGGTAGGAGCAAATCTCTGCTCAAGACGAACAGCCAGTATGAATATGGGACATAATTGGGAGATAGAGCGGCAACAGATAATCGAGGAATCAGAAATGTTTACTCAATTAATGGATAATTCTGATTTTGCCGGAGCATTGGGTGGAAGATTTACAAGTAGAGAGAATAATGCGGCTAGTGGTGACGATGATGCCGATGATGGAACTAGAGATAGGCAAAGAAGAAATAATGCAACAAGAGTCAATACAACAAAGGTAATAAACTCTGAAAATAAAAGAGATTAATAGAAAACCTCAGCACAAATCAGAAGAAATCGATAAATAAGAAAACCTGTAATATCTGTTTTTCTTTTCGAAAATCTTCAGAGATTGTGTAGCATCGTGATAAGCCGTTAATAAGTTTCGGTATCGCGTAACTTAGATTGATTGGAGAGATGATATGGCAGAACGAAATAGAGTTATAGATTATATCATCGAACAGGCTGACAGATATGATATTAAAAATCTTCAGTTTGAAGATGATTTAAAATTTCAGCTTAAAAGGCTTACTGACAGATATAATACTATGGCTATTAATAAGGTAATTTATAATATCGAATCAGTGTACTCGCTGACAAAGCTGATAAATAGTATTGAAAAAGTCATAAAGGAATATGTTTCTCAATGTGAGAAAATAATGCTTGATAAGTTTACTGAATACTATAAGATTGCTTATGATAATACTGGTGATCTTATTGATTTGGGAAATGAGATACAAGCAAAATTTAATCAAGGAGTGTCTGAACAGAAAGCTAATCGTGAGTATGATGAGGATACTATACAGTATATACAAGAGCATGCATTCGAATTGCTGAAAGGTCATTCATATCAAAAGATAGAGAAACTGCGTGCTGAATTGGGTAATCTATTTTTGCAGGGCAGGGCTAATAAGGCTAATGTACGTGATCTTGTACAAAAGATACTTGAAGTAAATAAGAGTAAAGCAGAGGAGATAGCACAGACAGAACTTAGTCGTGCATATAATTTTGGTACATTAAAGAGATTACATGATTATCAGAACATGACTGGGCAGAGAGTAAGAAAATATTGGCATGGGTTCAAATATTCTGATAGAACATGTGAATATTGTAGACCAAGGATAGGGCAGGTATATGATCTCGACGATTATTCAGAGGAATTACCTGCGCATGTAAGATGCAGATGTGTATGGATACCGATATTAGATGGATGGGATAAACCATTTAATCCCAAGAAAATGTTATCAAGAGCCAATATTCTTAATACTGCATATAATAAGGATATGATGTACACAAGAATTAATAACCGTCTTGGTATCAATTATGCAGAATATATGAGTGAAGAATCAATGTCAGATTATCTTGTCGGCGAGAGGTCACAGAAAATACAGGATGAACTGAATAATGCTCGCAATCAGTATATAAAGGATAAATCAGATTCATTCAATATTGCAAGAGATAATTCAAGATCACATATGTCTAATGAGTTTAATCAGCAGATGGATTTTTGGAAGAGAACTGTAGCAGGAGCGATGGCTGATAATAATGTTGATTTATTAAATAGATCATATGATAGCATACAGGGATTAATGGTAATGCCATGGTCTGCTGAACAGATTAGTAAATGGAATGACCTTTTGGCAGTAATAAAGAATTATAGATAATATCAATATTTCTGTATGCCGTTATGTTTCTACGATTTGCAATGTAAATAATAGAGAGGTGGTGAATTAAGTTGGCTATAACACCCAAAGACATTACCAAGGAAAATATATCGATCTTAATGTCAGCTAGGACTAAGCAGAGAGTATGTGAAATGTCCGGAGATACACAGCTGATAAATGTTCCTATTAATCCTCGTATCGATATCGCGGCAATAACTGCGGATGATCCTGATCCTAAGTTCGTAAATGTCGAAGTAATTCGTGCAGGAGTATCTGGGAACGGGAGACGGTATAATAATGGTGTTGTCAATGAGATAGGCGACTTAGTTCCTGGGTGTCAGGGATTCTTTGGGCACCCCGATCCCGCCAAATATGGATTCGAATTCAGAGAGCCACAGTGCATCTATGTAGGATCTGTAGTTGAGAATATGGCTGATGGGTTGGCAAGATGTATTGCTAAGGCATACCTGTTCAAAACATCGCCATTGAGGGAGTGGGTTCCCAAGAGTATTGCCGCAGGCAATCCAATGACAGTTTCAATCAATGGTTCTGCAGATATCATGAGAAGTGGTGACCTGTTTGATGTTATACATTTTACAGAGTTGCAGTCTATTGACTGGGCAAACCCTGGAACAGAGGGCATGGAAACCTCAAAGGCAATGTCAGTAGTAAATGAAATGAATCAAAATAAAGGAGGAAATGAGAACATGGCTGAACAGACCGCACAGGACATTATGAAAAACATGACCGTGGCAGAGTTCAAGGCGTACAATCCCACCGGATATGATGGGCTGCTGAAGGGGTTGACGGTGCAGGAATTGCAGGCGGTAAACCCGACGCTGGTAAATACGATCATCGAGAACAATAAGGTAACGGAGATGCAGTTTACCATCGGCGGCAAGCAGGAGACTGTTAAGGTGACAGAGATTCAGAGCAAGTTCGATGCATATGAGCAGAAAGTTACAGAACTGCAGAATGCAAAGGTTCAGGCTGAACTGGATACTTACAAACTGCAGAAAGTGACGGAAATGGTGGACGAAGCCCATGTGGAAACGTTCATGAAGAGGGTTTCCGGCAGTACTAAGGAAGAGATTGACAAGTCTATCGAAGCAGAGATCGCATTTGTCCGTGAAATGGGCGGCATGAACAATATCCCGGCTCCCAGATCCCGTCAGCAGGGTGGGCAGAATATGGAGCAGGCAATGCTGAGCCTTTTCGGTGTAAAGACCGATAAGAAATAATATCAAGGTAGGAAGGAGGATTTAAACATGGCACAGGTAAAGGAAAAAGATCATTTCGTCAACGACTACTTCGTCAGTGAGGGTAATAAGATCGGTGCACTTCCTGCCGAATTCGGTGAGGATCTGGAGTTAAACCAGAAACAGCTTAAGGCTGGTGCTGATATTCTCAAGGGACAGGTGGTTGAGGTTACTGGTGATGCTGAAGTGTCGCCTACAACTGCGGCTTCTGCAAAAGTTCTCGGTGTGGCGATGTTTGATGCAAAAGCAGGAGATCCTGTTGCGGTTGAATGTGAGGGGCTTTTCAAGATGAAAGCGTCTGCCGCAATTACCGCAGGCAGTAAGGTAACGTCTGCCGCAGATGGTGCAGTTGCAACTGGTACCACCAATACAGTAGGGCTTGCGATCACAGATGCGGCAAAAGACGAATATGTTTTCGTCAAGTTCAGCGTCTAAATATGAGTAAAGGAGGATAAGATAAATGGCTGAGAAATTTGGAAATGTAAGAATTTCTGAGTTGCAGGGTAGAGCCGATTTCGGTCACCTTATGGCATATGGGCTGAACCCGTTACTGCTTGAGGGTGTTAATGAGGAACCCTCGCAGTTTGAAGAAATTTTCACGAGATTTGAACTGACAAGAAACAACGTTCCGTTCCCGACATATAAGGGGCTTGTAGTTGGTAAGATCGAAGAGGGGCAGGAGATCCCGTTCATCAGTCTTGGTACTGGTTTGCAGACGGTTTCTGCAGAAGACTATGGCGTACGGTGCGGTTTCACCCATCAGATGATCAGGGATGATCAGGTGGATGTAATGCGGTATACTACGATTGAGTTGGGCAAGGCTCATACTCGTACGAAGAACCGTGTGGCATTCAAAGCACTGGAAGCTGGTGCTGGCAATTCTGCGGCGGCGACAACGGCAGGGAAACTGCAGATCGTTGACATTCGCAATGCTAAGAGAACTGCGGCGAAGTTCAAGGAAGAGGGTACGAACATCCTCAGACCTGTACATTTCACACATGTAGTGATAAATCCCGACCAGCAGGATGATCTTGTTCCGGCAACACTGGACAAGGTTCCGCCCGGAATCGTCCTTGATCCCAATACTGGTGATGTTAAGGGTATCGCAGGTCTGTCCGTGATTAATACAGCATGGGTAACCCCTGGCGTAGTACTTCTGGTAAGGGCGAAAGACAAATTGCTTTACTGCGTACGTGAGGAGTTGAAGCTTGATCGCACAGAGGTATTCGCAACTGCGGCAGAAGAGGTACGTACTATCGAAGCCTACACGTTTGCGGTGCTTTATGGCGACAATGTATATAAGATCACAGGATGTGCTCCTGTGGATGGCGGCACTACAGAGTCGTAATAATATGAGGTCACCAGCAATGACTGTTTACACAATGGTGGGCGGATGTGCTTAATTAGCCGTCTGCCCATTATTAATATAAGAAAGGAGATATGGTCATGGCAAAGAAGTCTATTGAGGAAATGATGAAGAAAATTCCGGAACAGCCCAAGGCAGAGGAGAAAAAGGTTG
>ERZ779633.44-NODE-44-length-63979-cov-9.688865_pt1 | contig 63979 bp, 56 predicted proteins | sample MGYA00514195_ERZ779633 | MGnify/ENA primary metagenome ERZ779633 (study PRJEB29562, sample SAMEA4376707) | mouse gut metagenome | isolation source: Cecum | study: EMG produced TPA metagenomics assembly of the A DSS colitis mouse model was used to assess the microbial...
CGCCGAAAATACTTGGCTGGAGACGGCCCGGGAAAATAGGTAATGCCGACACAAAGCAAGCCGCCTTAGGATCGCTCCTAAGGCGGTTTTGTTATGTGCGGGAGGGGGCGGAGAGAATTGACGCCGAATCGGGCGCACGGGGGCGGGCGTGGTGGCCGTCAAATGTGCAGTCTGCACGATACTACGGGGAATATAGCGGAAAAATTATGCAAAACAGATGAAAACCGGAAGAAGAGACGCAAAAAAATTTGCCAGTTGGGGGCTGGCCTATTGCTTTTTTGATTTGCCTGTGTTAAACTATGCCGTTGTATGGGATAAGGCTGTTTTCCTGAAAAAAGCAGTCTGTTTTATCCAGTTTGTACCATCCTGTGCGGAAGGGCGCGGGATGTGCAAAAAATAGCCTGGAGACAGGCAATTCTAGAATTTGGAGGAGTAACCATGAGCATGCGCAAGATCCTGGCCCTGCTGTTGGCCGTCGTGATGGTCTGCTCTCTGTTCGTCTCTCCGGCCCTGGCCGCTGAGGACGCGGGTGAGCCCGTCGCGATCTCTGACAGCGCGGCACCCAAGTTTACCGACGTGGACGGCCACTGGGCCGAAAGCGCCATCGTCCGCTGGGCTGAGGCCGGCATTATTGAGGGCGACGGCGACGGCACCGTCCAGCCCGCCCGCAGCCTCAAGCGCGCCGAGCTGGCCACCATTCTGGCCCGTCTGCTGGGCCTGAAGGCGACCGCTCCCGCTGATACCTTCAGCGACGTGGCCGCCAACGCCTGGTATGCCGACGCGGTGCTGAAGTGCGCCGAGGCCGGCATCATGCTGGGTGACGGCACCGGCAAGGCCAACCCCGAGGCTGCTATCGACCGCCAGCAGACTATCGTGATGGTGGGCCGCGCTCTGGGCGTGAAGCCTACCACCGGCCACAGCCTGGACCGTTTTGACGACGGCGACACCGTGGCCGACTGGGCCGCGCCCTACATGATCGCCCTGACCGATATGGGCATCCTGAATGGTCTGCCCACCGGTGAGGGTGACGGCGCCATCGTGGCTCCCACGGTGAATATCGACCGCGCTTCTACCTTCACCCTGCTGGACAAGGCCATTGCCCAGTACATCACCGCTCCCTGCACCGTGACGGTGAGCGACGCCGACAAGTTCGTCGTCATCAATTCTGCCGCGGAGGAGAAGGGTGTTGTCACCGTCACCGGCAGCACCGCCGGTGTGGTCATCGCCACCGGCACCACCGATGACGTGGTCCTGAACCGTGCCTCTGTGGGCACTCTGAAGGTGGACGCTCCCGTGAACGTGACCATCAACCGCGGCAGCTCCGTCACCGATCTGGACGCCAACGCCGCCGCCGACGTGACCAACAACGGCGTTGTTACCAACCTGAACACCAATGCCGACGACGTGACCTTCGACGGCAACAAGCCCGCTAAGGTCAACACCGCCGAGGGTGTGGAGCCCGCCAAGGACTCCAAGGGCAACGAGGTCACCTCTCAGCCCACCAGCTCCGGCTCTACCGGCGGCAGCAGCTCTACCAGCTATAAGTATACAGTTTCCATTGCCTCCGCTGTGGGCGGCAAGGTCACCGCTGACGTGACCCGCACCAACACCGCCAACACCGAGGTCACCCTCACCGTCACCCCCAACGGCGGCGCTCTGCCCTACGTGCTCAAGAGCCTGACCGTCAAGAACGGCGAGACCGAGGTCACCGTGAACAACAACAAGTTCACCATGGATACCGAGGGCACTTACACCGTCACCGCCGAGTTTGCCCAGCCCATTACCAAGGCTGAGATGTTCATTGCCAAGGACGCCGACGGTCTTGCCAAGATGCTGGAGTACGGCTATCCCGAAAACGACGTGACCGCCGAGCAGTTGGCCGAGACTCCCTATCTCTTCATTGGCTTGGAGCACAACAAGACTGACTTTGAAGACGCGTCTGCTACCAAGGAGAACACCACTCTCACTGCCAACGGTGCGAACGTGAGCGCTCTGAGCAGCCAGGGCTGGTATAACAGCTTGGGCAAGTATTCTACTTCCTATGTGAATACCAAGCACAGCGACGATCCCCATGATCACGCTGACGCTCTGGGTCTGGAAGGTTCTGCCTACACCTTCGTCCTTACCTTTGATTACAAGGGCGTGACCTATGAGCTGACCTGCGACTATGTGAAGCCCGGCGTGGACGAGAGCACGCTCCGCACCGTTACCTTCAAGACCTCCACCGGCAAGGAGATCGCCTCCTACAAGGCCGCGGAGAGCGAGAAGGTCACCGTTCCCGCCGCTCCCGCCATCGACGGCTACTATTTCACCGGCTGGAGCGACAGCCTCACCAACGGTGCTGAGTACACCGTGGGCAACGTTGACGCTACGATTACCGCCGAGTATAAGCAGGTCGGTAAGCAGGAGCTCAAGACCCGGCCCAACGGCCCGGCCAATGACGGTACGGCAGACTTTGACTACGCCGCCGCTTATGAGGCTGCCGGTGTGACCTTTACCGGTACGCCCGGCAACTACACCTACACCATCGACGGCAAGGCCTTCCTGAATTACGCGGCTCAGGAGGAGAACAATCTGGGAAAGCTGGCCGCTACTGTGGGCGATAAGACCTATTACTTCTACGGCGCGGCCATTATGGCCGAGGTGAACGCCGCCGAGCTGGTCCTGACCAAGGACGCTGCGCTGTCCTCTCTGGACAACAGTGAGAAGTACAGCAAGTTTGATCTGGCCACCAGCGAGCACAAGTTTACCATTGATGGCAAGGACTGCATCCTCCACTACTTCGGCGCAGTGGCCGAAAAGGACGCTGAGGGCGTGTACGGCTTCCAGCCCGACGGCAAGTTTGTCCGCTATGCTAAGTGGGTGGACAGCGAGGGCAACGTTCTGGCGGTAAACGAGATCGTCCTGAACCGCAAGACCGAGCTTTCCCAGTTCACTGTCACCTTTAAGGCGGACGGCAAGACTGTGGACACCGTAAAGGTGGACTACAACACCGCCATCGGTGAGCTGCCCGAGGTTCCCGCCAAGGCCGGTTACACCGGCGCTTGGAAGGACGTGACCGCTGAGACCAAGATCGTTGCCGACACCACCGTTGAGGCGACCTACACAGCCATTGAGTACACCATCCACTATGACGGTGTTGCCGAAAACAACAAGATGACTGTGGAGAGCGAGGACAACCTCACCCTCAAGGTTGCTCCCGCCGACGACAAGGCGCACGAGGGCTACACCTTCGCCGGTTGGCAGATCCTGACCGCCTGCAACGAAGGCGACGAGGGCGCTGTAGAGGACACCAACGACTCCGGCAAGTGGTATAAGTGGGTGGACGTCGAAGGCGAGATCGCTCCAGCCGACCTGCCTAAGAAGGCCGTGGGCAAGGATGCTAACTGCATCCACTTCCAGTCCAAGTGGACGGCTAACTCCGAAGCCACCTTCGAGGCCATGACCACCGAGGTCTATGATCTCTACAAGGGGGACAAGGACTTTGGTGTGAATATCCCCGCGCTGGATGAGTTCCAGAAGGACGTGACCTTCAAGGCCGGTGAGGCAGCTGGAACCATTATCGTGGAAGGCGAGCTGCTCCCCATCACCAACCCCGCCTACGCAGGATTCAATGGCGTCAACGAGAAGGAGCAGACCGGTTATTATCTGGTCTTCCAGTTTGAGGCTCCCGTCGGCACCAAGGATTCCGTGAGCGGCAATATCGTTACCACCGCCAAGAAGAGCTTCACCACTGCCGCCCTGGATAAGGTCGGCGATAAGGAGATCTTCTCCTTCATTTGGTGGCTGGCTGAGCCCACCACCGAGGCCAATGCCACTTTGGAGGGCAAGACCATTGAGCTGACCATTGACTGGGACGGTGATGGCGAGAAGACGGGCACCAAGTACACCCTCGACCTCTCCGCCGTGACCCTCAAGGCTACCGAGACCACCGCCCCCGATCAGGGCGATGCTGAGACTGCTGATCTGTCCGCCGTTGAGGTGGAGGAAGTGGCTGCTCCAGTGGAGTTCATCGTCCCCTCTGACGACGAGGTCGCTGAGATCCCCGTGATGGACTAATAACGCTTTACAAACCAAGCAAGCACGATCAAGGGCCGGTCCCATTTGGGGACCGGCCCTTTTTACGCCGTCGGGCGCGGGGGGCGCGGTGTGTCCCTGCTTTTTGCTTGCATATATCCCACAAAAAACGGGGGCGGGGCAAAATGAATCTCGTGCACTTTTTTCTTGCATTTTGGGTGCATGCCTGTTATAATGAAGCCTATCTTCCAAAGACAAATGTCCACGTTCCGTGGACAGAGCCTGAAGGGAAAAAGAGGAGGAAACACCATATGAAAAGAAGAGTTTTTGCAATGTTCCTGGCCGTGGCGCTGGTCTTCGCCCTGGCCGCCTGCACCGGCGGCAAGGAGGGTGGGAAGGAGCCTGCCGCCAACAACGGCGAGAAGGTCGTGCGCATCGGCGTGTTCGAGCCGTCCACCGGCGACTCCGGCCCCGGCGGCAAGCAGGAGATGCTGGGTATGCAGTACGCCAACAAGGAGACCCCTACCGTAGAGATCGGCGGCGAGACCTATAAGGTCGAGCTGGTCTACGCCGACAACGGCTCCGATTCCGCCAAGGCGCCCACTGCTGCCGCTGAGCTGGTGGGCAAGGACGTGGCCCTTGTTCTCGGTTCCTACGGCTCCGGCGTGTCCATGGCCGGCGGCCCCGTGTTTGAAGAGAACGGGCTTGCCGCCATTGGCGTGACCTGCACCAACCCCGGCGTCACCGCGGGCAACGACTATTACTTCCGCATTTGCTTCCTGGACCCCTTCCAGGGCACCGTTCTGGCCAACTTTGCCCAGGAGAAGTTCTCTGCCAAGAAGGCCTATCTGCTGGGCGAGCTGGGCAACGACTATGACCAGGGCCTCCTGACCTTCTTTGAACAGGCCTTCGACGGCGAGGTCGTGAAGGACTCTTTCCCCAAGGACACCTCCGACTTCTCCACCTACCTCAATAAGGCCAAGGCCGAGAGCTGCGACGTAATCTTCTGCCCTGTGTCCATTGCCTACTCCACGCAGATCGTGAAGCTGGCCGCCTCCATGGGGCTGGAGACCCCCATTCTTGGCTCGGACACCTTGGACTCCAACATGGTGCTGGACGCCGCCAAGGGCTCTAACGTGCGGCTCTATGTCTCCACCTTCTATCAGGAGGGCGGCGCGCCTGACTTCGACAGCGGCATCAAGGCCTGGCTGGCGGAGGACTCCACCGCTATGACCAACAACGGCGGTAACGACACCATCGCGGCCGTCACTGCCATGGGCTATGACGCCTACTATACCGCGCTGGAGGCACTGAAGGCCGCGGGCAGCGTGAAGGCTGCCGACGTGAAGGCCGCTCTGCCCAACGTGACCTACACCGGCGTGTCCGGCGCCATCGCCTTTGACGCCACTGGCGACGCCATCCGCGATACCGCCTACATCAAGACTGCTGACACCGCCAACAATGTGTGGGCGCTGGAGGCTACCCAGACCGTGAAGTAAGGTATTTCCGAAAGGTCTCAAAAGCGTCCGGCGTTACCGTCGTCGGACGCTTTTCCTTACGCAGAGGCCGCTGTCCCCGGCGGCCCGCAGGCGGATGAGGACGTCCGCCCAAACATCAAGTGAAAGGGAGGTATCCCTATGCAATATGCCCTGTCTATTTTTCTCTCGGGCATCTCGCTGGGCGGGCAGTACGCCCTCATCGCCATCGGCTATACCCTGGTCTACGGCATCCTCCGCCTCATTAACTTCGCCCATGGCGACGTGTTCATGGTGGCGGGGCTGATGATGGTGTATCTGTCCACCGCGCTGCCCCTGTGGGCGGCCCTGCCCCTGATGCTGGTACTGACAGTGGCCCTGGGCTTTGCCATCGAGCGCGCGGCCTATAAGCCCCTGCGCTCCACCCCCCGGATGTCGGTGATGATCTCCGCTATCGGAGTGAGCTATCTGCTCCAAAACCTGGCGACCTACGTCACCGGCGGCCTGCCCAAGAGCTATCCCGAGCTGCCCTTCCTGTCCGACAGCGTTGTTATTGGCGGCGTGTCCACCAAGTGGGTCACGATCGTCACCCCGTTTTTGGTCATCGCCCTGGTCTTCGCCCTTACCCAGCTCATCAACCACACCAAGGTGGGCATGGCCATGCGGGCGGTGGCCAAGGACTTTGAGACCAGCCAGCTCATGGGTATCAAGATCAATTCCGTCATCTCCATGACCTTCATCATCGGCTCCTTCCTGGCCGGGGTGGGGTCGATGCTCTATTTTTCCAACTATCCCTCCATCGTGCCCCTCTCCGGCGCGCTGCCCGGCCTGCGTGCCTTTGTGGCGGCGGTGTTCGGCGGCATTGGCTCGGTGCCCGGCGCGGTGGTGGGTGCGTTCATCATCGGCATGAGCGAGAGCGTCATCAAGGGTTCGCCCTTCTCCATCTTCTCCGACGCCTTCACCTTCGCCCTTCTCATCGTCATCCTGGTGGTCAAGCCCACCGGGCTGTTCGGAGAGAAGGTCACCGACAAAGTGTAAGGGGGTGGGCGCATTGCTGAAGGAAACAAAAAGCAAGAAGGGCGCGTTTATTGCCCTGGCCTGCGTGGCCGTCCTCCTGGCACTGACGGTGGTGCTGGAGAACGTGCTGGACCCCACTAGGAACATCATGCTCTTTACGGTGCTGAAAAAGGGGGCGGTGTATGCTCTGGTGGCCTCCTCCATGAACCTGCTCAACGGCTTTACCGGACTGTTCTCCTTGGGACAGGCGGGCTTCATGCTGCTGGGCGCGTACGCCTATGCCATGTTTACCATTCCCTCCGCCGCCCGGGACAGTGTCTATTACCTCTACGGCGGCTCCGCCATCCGCTTCTCCCTCCCCGAGCTGTTTGGCGGGGGAGCGTTCGGACTGATCCTGGGGGTCCTGCTGGCGCTGATCCTGGCGGGCATCGTCGCCGCCGCCGTGGCGTGGCTCATCGGCCTGCCTGTTCTGCGGTTGAAGTCGGACTACCTGGCCATTGCCACTTTGGGCTTTGCCGAGATCATCCGCGCCGTGTTCCAGTGGGATAAGCTGGGCCCCGTTACTAACGGGGCCAACGCGCTCAAGAGCTATCCCACCTTCTCCAGCTTCAATATCCCCGGAGGATTGCGGCTGTCCACCTTTGTGGCCTTCCTGCTGGCGGCGGTGTGCATCGCCGTGATCCTCCTGCTCATCAACTCGTCCTACGGCCGGGCCTTTAAGGCTATCCGGGAGGACGAGGTGGCCGCGGAGGCCATGGGCATCAACCTGGCCCGGCACAAGCGGCTCAGCTTCTGCATCTCCTCCTTCTTTGCCGGGGTGGGCGGCGGCCTGTTTGCCATGTTCGCCAACCAGGTCCAGGCCAGGACCTTCACCACCGCTCTGACCTATGAGATCCTGCTCATCGTGGTCATCGGCGGGATTGGCTCCATTTCCGGGTCCTGCATTGCCTCCTTCCTCTATGTGGCCTGCTCCGAGTGGTGGCTGCGGTTCCTGGACACGGAGGTGACGCTGGGTAACGGTTTCAAGCTCCCCTTCCTGCGCAACGGCTTCCGCATGGTGGTGTTCTCGGTGATCATCATGGTGGTGGTGCTCTTCTTCCGCCGGGGCATCATGGGGGATAAGGAGCTGACCGACCTGTTCAGAAAGCGAAAGCCCAAAACGGCGGCGGGAAAGGAGGGGGCGAAATGAAAGAGACCGTCCTCCAAGCGGAGCACATCACCATGCAGTTCGGCGGCGTGGTGGCGGTGAACGACCTTTCCCTCCATGTGGACCGGGGGGAGATCGTGGCCCTCATCGGCCCGAACGGGGCAGGGAAGACCACCGCCTTTAACTGTATCACCGGCGTCTACGAGCCCACCAACGGCCGTGTGTCCTTCCTGGGCAAGCCTATGGTGGAGAACTATCCCCAGGGCAAGCTGGCCAAGACCTATGCCGGGGAGCATCAGGGGATGTTTAAGGAAAAGCTTAGCCCCACCCCCGACCACATCACCCGCCTGGGCATTGCCCGCACCTTCCAGAACATCCGCCTGTTTGGCTCTCTCACGGTGTTTGACAATGTTCTCATTGCTAAGCACATGCGGGCCAAGCAGAACTTTCTCTCCGCCACCTTCCGCCTTAACGCCAAGGAGGAAAAGCGCATGCGGGAGGAGGCCATGGCACTCCTGGAGGAACAGAACCTGGCCCATCTGAAGGACGAGATCGCGGGCAGCCTGCCCTACGGTCTCCAACGCCGCCTGGAGATTGCCCGGGCCCTGGCCACCGATCCCAAGCTCCTGCTCCTGGATGAGCCCGCCGCGGGCATGAACCCTCAGGAGACCCAGGAGTTGACCGACTTTATCAAGAAGATCCGGGGAGAGTATGATCTGACCGTGTTCATGATCGAGCACCACATGGACCTGGTCATGCAGATCTCTGACCGTATCTACGTCCTGGACTTTGGCAAGCTCATCGCCCAGGGCACACCGGAAGATATCCAGAATGACCCTCGTGTCATCGAGGCGTATTTGGGGGTGGCTGACGATGTTGAGGATTGACGACCTGCGGGTCAACTACGGCGGCATCGAGGCCGTCAAGGGCATTACCTTCGAGGTGCCCGAGGGGAAGATCGTCACCCTCATCGGCGCCAACGGGGCGGGGAAGTCCACTACCCTGCGCACCATCGCCGGGCTGGTGAAGCCCGCCTCCGGGCGCATCCACTTTCAGGCGGACGATATCACTGCTCTCTCTCCCGACCGGATCGTTTCCAAGGGGATCACCCTGGTGCCTGAGGGGCGGCACGTGTTCCCCGACCTGACGGTGGTGGAGAATCTAAAGATCGGCGCGTATCTGCGCAAGGACGACCTTTCCCACGATCTGGAGTGGGTGTACTCCCTCTTTCCTCGGCTGAAGGAGCGCTCTTGGCAGGCGGCGGGGACCCTCTCCGGCGGAGAGCAGCAGATGCTGGCAGTGGGCCGCGCCCTCATGTCCCGGCCTAAGCTGATGATGATGGATGAACCCTCCCTGGGCTTGGCCCCGCTGGTGGTGAAGGATATCTTCTCCATCATCCGCAGGATCAACGAGCAGGGGGTCACCATCCTCCTTATCGAGCAAAACGCCAACATGGCTCTCCACACCGCCGACCTGGCCTACGTCCTGGAGACCGGCCGCATCACGATCCAAGGCACCGGAAAGGAGCTTTTGAGCAACGAGGCGGTGAAGAAGGCTTATTTGGGGTAAGGGGAAAAACCGCAGATAAGGCAGTAAAAGGGATGGCGCATGCCATCCCTTTTACCTTTACTTCAACCGGGCAAGCGTGACGCCGCTATAGTAATGGGCCAGGATCTCCCGGTAGTCCGCGCCCTCCAGGGCGAGGGCTTGGGCGCCCCGCTGGCTCATGCCCACGCCGTGGCCCTTCTGTCCGGTCTCCTCCGGGGTGGACACCGCCGTCAGGTAGGGCTGGGAGCCGCCCCACACCTCGGCCGCCGAGCGGGTGGAGCCGTCGGAGGAGGCGTGGTACACCGCCGCGGCCAGGGCGCCGTCGTAGGTCAACACCTCCCCTTGGGTGGCAGTCACGGCGGCGCGGAGCTTCTGGGTGTAAAAGGCCGCGTCGGGACCCCAGCGCGCGTCCAGCTCCTCCTGGGCGGCAAAGGCCTGGCAGCAGGTGGACTCCCCACACACGTCTCCGCCTACGTCGGCGTGCTTGCCCGCCGCGCTTTGATAGAGAGCGTAGGTCCGGGCGGCCACCGCCTGGGCCTCCAGGGCGGCCTCCGGGAAGGCGGCGGGCATTTCCGCGGCCACCACGCCATATATATAGTCCTCAAGGGCAAGCTCCCGGACCTCGTCCCCAAACACCACCCGCAGGGTCGTCTGGGACGCGGGGCAGACGGGGGGAGGGGCGGCGTCCGCCACGGGGGCGCTTGGCAGGGGAACTGCCGAGGGCCCGGTGAAGATGGGCGCACGGACGGGGGATGAGGCCTCCGACGGCGGGGCAAAGCCCACCAGCCCCACCAGGAACACCGCTGCTGTACAGCCCATGCCCAGCCAAATTTCCGCCCACTTCTTCATTGACCATCCCCCATTTTTGTGGTAAAATTAATTAATTATCCATCCACCATTCACCCGGCGCAAAGGAGGCACTTCATGGAATTTAACCCCTTTTTCAGCAACCAAACACTCATGACATTATGTGAGGAATTCGCGAAATATAACCTGATCGACCCCAGCTATTACCAGAAATGGGATGTCAAGCGGGGTCTGCGCAACGCCGACGGCACCGGCGTGGTGGCGGGAGTGACCCAGATCGGCAACGTCCGGGGCTACTATATGCAGGACGGCGAGAAGATCCCCATGGAGGGCCAGCTCTTTTACCGGGGCATCGAAATCAGTGATATCATCACCGGCTTCCGCGCCGATGACCGCTTCGGCTTTGAGGAGACGGCCTATCTGCTGCTGTTCGGGAAGCTGCCCAAGCGGGAGGAACTGCGGGCTTTTCGCAGCATTTTGGCCGAGTACCGCACCCTGCCCGACTACTTCACCGAGGACATGATCCTCAAGGCCCCCAGCCAGAACATTATGAACAAGCTGGCCCGGAGCATCCTGGCCCTTTATTCCTACGACGACAACCCGGAAAACACCTCCCTGGAGAACGAGCTGCTCCATGCCCTCCAGCTCATCGCCCGGGTGCCCACCATTGTGGCCCACGCGTTTGCCGTAAAGCGCCACTATTTTGACAACGAAAGTTTGTATCTCCACCGCCCACGCCCGGAGCTGTCTGTTTCGGAGGATTTCCTTCACTCCATCCGGCCGGACAACCACTTCTCCGAGCTGGAGGCCCGGCTGCTGGACCTGTGCCTGGTGCTCCATATGGAGCACGGCGGCGGCAACAACTCCGCCTTTGCCTGCCGTGTCTTGTCCTCCTCGGGCACCGATATCTTCTCCACGATCTCCGCCGCGGTGGGCTCCCTGAAGGGTCCGCGCCACGGCGGCGCCAACCAGAAGGTCATGGAGATGTTCGGCTACATCGAGGAAAATGTGGACAACTGGTCGGACGAGACGGAGGTGGAGCGGTATCTGGAAAAGCTGGTCCGCAAGGAAGCCGGGGACGGCTCCGGCCTCATTTACGGCATGGGCCACGCCGTCTACACCCTCTCCGACCCCCGCGCCATCCTCCTGAAGGACATGGCCCGAAAGGTGGCGGAGAAGAAGGGCTTCTCCAAGGAGTTTGAGCTGTTTGAGACGGTGGAAAAGCTGGCCCCCGCCGTCCTGGCCAAGGTGAAGGGCGACAACAAGCCCATCTGTGCCAACGTGGATATGTACTCGGGCCTGGTCTATAAGATGATGAACATCCCCAGCGAGCTTTACACGCCGCTGTTTGCCATTGCCCGTATGGTGGGCTGGTGCGCCCACCGCATCGAGGAGGTCTATAACCCCGGCAACAAGATCATCCGCCCGGCCTACCGCGCCGTGCCCGGCAGTGGACGTTACGTCCCCATAGCGGAGCGGTAAGAAATCGCAGAATGTTACTACCATAGGCAATGCAGACAAGGGGACGGTTAGCGTGTGGTGAAGGACATTTTCGCCTCATTTGTCCCTGTGTGACGGACACGTCATGGTTGTTCTCCTGTCGGATAAGGCCCAACAGCGAGAACTGTCCCTCAGTCTTGTTGCTACGGGCTGTGTGCTACAAAAACCCAGACCGTGACGGTGTTTATGACATAAAAAGGGACAGCCGCGAGGCTGTCCCTTTCGATATCCACTTTAAGGGATCAATACTTCCCGAGACTGCCGGAGTCGTGGCCGTCGTCCTTGCCGAAGACGTAGTCCTTGCCGGGGAGGATGGCGTTGAGGGCGATGCCCGCGATGGCGGCGATGGCGAGGCCGGTGAGAGTGATGGCCGCGCCGCCCACATGGAAGGTGATGCCGCCGGAGAAGCCCAGGCCGCACACCAGGACGGTGGCGGCGATGATCAGGTTGCGGGAGTTGGTGAAGTCCACCTTGTTCTCCACCAGGTTGCGCACGCCGATGGCGGAGATCATGCCGTAGAGGATAAAGCTCACGCCGCCGATGATGGCGGAGGGGATGGAGCCGATGAAGGCGGCGAACAGAGGAGAGAAGGACAGCACCAGGGCGTAAACAGCGGCCAGACGGATGACCCGGGGATCATAGACCCGGCTGAGCACCAGCACGCCGGTGTTCTCGCCATAGGTGGTGTTGGCGGGGCCGCCGAAGAGGCCGGCCAGGGAGGTGGCGAGACCGTCACCGATGAGGGTGCGGTGAAGACCGGGGTTCTCGATAAAGTTCTCGCCCACGGTGGCGGAGATGGCGGACATGTCGCCGATGTGCTCCATCATGGAGGCGATGGCGATAGGGGCCATGACCAGGATGGCGGAGAGGTCAAACTTGGCGATGGAGCCGGTGAAGTTGGTGAAGAAGGGCTGGAGGCCCACGACCCCGGCGGCTTTCAGAGAGGCGAAGTCGATGAGCTGAGCGCCGCCGGCCAGGGTGACGATCAGGGCGATGGCATAGCTGCCCACAATACCCAGCAGGATGGGGATGATCTTTACCATGCCCTTGCCCCAGATATTGCACACGATGATGATAGCCATAGCCACCAGAGCCAGCCACCAGCAGCTGGAGGCGTTGCTCACGGCGGAGGGAGCCAGGTTCAGGCCGATGCAGATGATGATAGGTCCGGTGACCACGGGGGGCAGGAAGCGCATGACCTTATGTACTCCCACCAGCTTGACCACCAGGGCCAGCGCCAGATACAGCAGGCCGGCTACCACAATGCCGCCGCAGGTGTACTGGAGCTTTTCCGCCTGAGACATGGTGGCATAAATGCCTGTGTTCATGCCGCCCATGGCGGCAAAGCCGCCCAGGAAAGCGAAGGAGGAACCCAGAAAAGCGGGAACCTTCAGCTTGGTGCAAAGGTGGAACAGCAGAGTGCCGAAGCCGGCAAAGAACAGGGTGGTCTGGATGGACAGGGGCATACCGATCGCTTCACCGGCAGCGTTCTGCTGGCTGTTTACCAGAATGGGCACCAAGATGGTAGCGCCAAACATGGCGAACATATGCTGAAGCCCCAGGATCAGCATTTTGGGTACGCCCAGCTTGCGGGCGTCCCGGATCGGCTCCGCGCCGACGGCGGTCTTTTCTTTCTCTTTCATCTGGTGTGCTCCTTTCAAGCCCAAATTGTCAGTATCATATCACAACCCCCTACGGGTGTCAACACGCAAAGGGGGAAATGAGCATAAAAAAAGACGATTCCCGAAGGAATCGTCTTCGTTAAGCGTAGAAGCTGTGCTGGGCAATGGTGGCCACATAGGTGCGGTTGCGGCTGGCCCAACTGTTCAGACCCGCCCGGTTAAACCAGAGCACACTGTCCAGTTCTACCGCGCCGTCCAGACAGAGCTTGGCGGCCATAACGCTTTCGGCGTTGGGGGCGCGGTTGACGGTGCCGCTCTTGGCGGGGGAGAACTGGTTGCGCTGGAAGATGACGCTGTGGATGGTGTTAGGGAAGCGGGGGCTCTTGACCCGGTTGAGGACCACGTTGCCCACGGCGATCTTGCCGCTGAGGGGTTGGTTGCCGCTCTCAGCGTAGATGATGCGGCTGAGCCAATAGAGGTCGTCGGCGTTGTAGAACTGGTCGGCGGAGAGGATGCCGCCCGAGCCGGTGGTGAGAGCCAGCTTGCCGCTGATCCAGACGCAGGAGGCGTCGGTGGCCTTGACAATGGTGTTCAGCGGGATCAACACAGAGCCGTTCTTCGCCACGATGCCTTCGGTGGGGAGATAGCGGCCGTTGGCAATGATATAGTCCTGGCCGGGTACGGCGGTGAGGGAGAGCACGCCCTCCTTATAAACAGTGGCGGAGCTGCCGTTCCAGCTCACCTGCGCGCCGGGGGTCAGCACCTCGCACAGGCTGCGCAGGGAGGCATAGGTCACACCGTCGATGGCGGTGAGCATGGGGTCGGTAGTCATAGGCACGCCGTTGACAGTGACGTGATAGGGGTTCTCCGCCGCGGGGGCGGCAGCCAAGGGGGCGGCGGCGTCAACAAGGACCTCTTCCGCACGGACCTCCTGGACGGGCAGGGGGGAGACGGCGGACAGCGGCAGAACCAGCGCCACCATAAGCCCCAGAGCCAACCAGGCGTTTTTACGTTTCAACATCAAAATAGAACACTCCTTACATGGATGGGTTGTTTCTGTTTGTTACCGTATTGTAACCCATTCTGCAAGAAAATGCAACCCCGATGATGCAAAAAAATGCACAAAAGACCTGGTAATTTCTAGCCGGTTTCAGTGGAGATAACGGAAAACACCTTGAAAATACTTGATTTCGACGGCTGTTTACAATGCCGGACAGGTTGCGCAGGCAACCTTATGCCCGCACAAAAATGAAGGAAAACTTGCAAATGGCGAGTCCGGGTAATACCCGGACTCGCCATTTTTGGTAAAAACCAACTGCGTTTTGTAACTATTTCAGTCCGCCCGCGCCAGAATCACACGGACCTGTCCGCCCTCGGCAGGCGGTTTGTCGTACCAGCCCTCCAAAGCGCTCTCCGAGGCCAGGACCAGGCTGCGGGTGGAGAGGGTGTAGGCGTCGTTGGAGCGGTCATAGAGGTAGTAGGCCACGTTATCGGCCAGGGGGTAACGGCTGCTGCCCTGGAGGGCAAAGGAACCCTCCAGAGTCACCTTGTCCAGCTTGGTCAGGTTCTTCATGCTCTTGACCTCTTGGCCGTCGGTCATGAGGCAGAAAGGACCTTCTTTGACGGAGTAACGCTTGCCGCTGACGGGCAGGACCTGGCTGCGGCCGCCCAAATCATAGGTGTATACCCCTTGAAGGGTCATGGCGGTGCTTTGGCCGTTGGGTAGGGCCATGGAGGGGACGGAGAGGACGTTGACGTCGGTCATGACCCCGTAGCTGTGGAGGTCGCCGGTGACGTCGTTCAAAATGAGAGCAGTCACAGAGCCATCCTTCTCCACCTGGGCATAGCGCACCATATCCTGGGTGAGCCGTACCCCTGCCAGACGGGAGGCAGGAACGGCGCGGAAGGTATAGTCGCCGTAAGTGTCCAGGATTTCCGCGTCAGGGGAGAGAGAATAGGTGCCGATGTGGGTGGCAGAGGCGTCCACCGTTCCGCTCACCGGGGAAGAGGAGACCCGCGCCACCGTGGTGCTGCCCGCGGAGCTCGTGACCCGGACCACCTCGCCGGGGTCAAAGGCGTCCGCCTTGCTCCAGCTATAGGGGTAGGAGTAGCTGAGACCGTCGGCCCCGGTGAGGGTGATGACCTTGGCGGAGTAAGGGCGGTCGGCGGCATCCAGGTAGGTTTTGGTTTCCAGGGCGGAGACGATGCCCACCCGGCCACTGTCTGTTTCGGGGTCCAGAGCGCGGACGGCGGCCACGCCGCCGCCCCGGCCCAGCAGAAGGCGCACCCGGTCTCCCTTGCGGAAGGTCCCCATGTCGGAAAAGGCGTACTGGGCCTCAAAGGTCTCCAGGACGTAGGTCTGTCCGGCCACCGTCACCGCTGTGGGCGCGGCCAAGGCGGGGGAGACTGCCTCCACTGTGCCGGTGACGCTCTTGCCGTAGACATAGAGCTTGTTGTCATATTTGCCCCAGTAGATCACATCCAGGGCCTGAATGTCGTCAGCGTCGGCGTCTTTGCCGTTGCGGAGGATGGAGATGGCGTCACCCAGGGCGAAGGGGAGCTTGCTCTGCCAGCCGCTCTCTGCCACCACCGGGCCGTCCACAGCCCCGGCCATCTGACCCATGGAGCCTTGGGAGCCCTCGGAGGCAAAGAGAATGGCGTCCTCCTTGGCCCAGTAGACCAGGTCCCACTCCCGCAGATCGGCCAGGGTGGCGCGGTCGTTGTTGCGGTAGACCAGGGCGGTGTTCACGTCAAAGGGCAGACGGGACTGCCAGTTTCCGGTGACAGCCACCGGACCCTCCTGCTCCACCCGGAAAAGGGTGGGCACGTCCACCTCCCCCTTGGCGTTGACCGGGCAGCCCAGAGAGCTGCCGTAGGTGCCCCCCTGCTTGGTGGGGGCGGTGAGGAGGTTATAAAAGAGGTGGAGGCAATCGCCACGGGTCATCAGGTCGTCCTTCCCGGCGGCGGCGACGCCCTCGTCCAAGTCCAAAGAGCGGTAGAGGGCCAGCTGACCGGTGGGCCAGGCGGAGGCAAAGTCGCTGTCCCGGTAGCCCAGCAGCCGCACCGCCATGGTCACCCCCTCGGCCAGGGTGATGGAGCGGGCGGGGCGGAAATAGCCCTCCAGGTCCCCCTTCACCAGTCCCGCATCCACCGCTGCGCGGACATAGGGGGCGAACCAGTCCCGGTGGGACACGTCGGGATAGGGATCGGTGGCGGCGTCGCCCACGCTTCCTTTGTATGGGGAGGCACTTACCAGCAGCTTGGTAAACTCCGCGCGGGTGATGTTCCGCTCCAGGTGGAGCGCGCCGGTCCCATCCCCTTCCATGATCTCCAGCTCCTGCAAGACCGCCTCCTTCTCTGGGAGGGGCACATCCTTGGGTGCCGCGAAGGCGGTGGGCATAAGGCCTACCGTCAGGGCGGCGGTCAGCGCAAACGCAACCAGTCGTTTCATGTTCAACTCTCCTTTTGTTGTCACGCTTCGCCTGTTCGCGACGCACGGCTTCACTCCGTCTCGGGACAAATCGCGGCGGCTTTGCCGCCTTGCCAATTTGTCCCTCGCTTCGTTCCATCCGCGCTGCTCACGACGGCTCAGTGCTCCTTTATTCATATCTAAGCGCGTCAATAGGATTCAGCTTGGCGGCCTTGTTGGCGGGGAGGTAGCCAAAGAGGATGCCAATGGCCACCGACACGCCAAAGGCCACGGCAATGCCGCCGGGGGTGGGGATGGCGTGGAACTCCGAGCTGCCTGTGCCCACAACGGCTCCCAGTACGAAGGTCAAAATGTTGGCGCAGAGGATGCCCAGGCCGATACCAATGACCCCGCCGATGGCGGAGGTGGTGCCCGCCTCGATGATGAACTGCCAGCGGATGTTGCGCTGCTTGGCTCCCAGAGACTTGCGGATGCCGATCTCCCGGGTGCGCTCAGTGACCGACACCAGCATGATGTTCATGATCCCGATGCCGCCCACCAGCAGGGAGAGGGCGGCAATGAGGGTAAGGATGGTTATCAACAGGTCCACCATGGTATTCATGGCGTCCATCATCTCCGCCGAGGTCATGACAAAGTAGTTCCCCGCGTCGGGGAAGGTCTTCTGGAGCCGCCGCTCCACAAGGCCCTTAGCCGCGGAGGCGGTGTTCCGGGAGGTGGAGGTGAGCAGATACATGGCGTAGCCGCCCCCCGCGCTCAGCCGTTGGGCCCGGGTGTAGGGGATGTAGATCACGTCGTCTCCGCTGCCCTTGGCACTCTCCGCCTTTGCCTCAAACACGCCGATGACAGTGTAGGGGTCACCGGAGAGGGTGATGACCTGGCCCATGGCATTGCCGTTGAAGGCGGTGTCGGCGATATAGGAGCCGATGACGCACACTCCCTGCTCCCGCTGTACGTCGATATAGGTGAGGAACCGGCCGTGCTCCAGCTTTTCTCCCTGCATGGTGAGGCCTTTATCGTTATTATAAAAGGTCTCGCTGACGCCGTAGACCGAAGTGCGCTCAAAGGCGTCCTCCTCGTTGCCGTGGCGGACCACCACCCGGGAGGAGAGATAGGGGGTCACCCCAGAGAGGTACTTGGGATATTTGCCCACCAGGGCGTAAAAGTCGTCGGTGTCCACCGTGCGGGAGGAGCCGTCATCCATCACATTCACCTGGATCAGGTTGGAGCCCATCTGCTCGAACTGGTCGTTCATGTAGTTTTGCATGCCGTTGCCCAGAGATGTAATGATGATTACCGCCGCCACGCCAATGATGATGCCCAGCATGGTGAGGAGGGCGCGCATCTTGCTGGTGAGCAGGCTCTTGATGGCCAGGCGGAAGGATTGGGTGAAGTTCATTCCGGGGCCACCTCCTCGTCCTCGTCGTGGGGCTGGACCACGGCGGCGGGGTCGTGGGCGTCGCCGTCGTAGATGACCTTGCCGTCCTGGAGGCGCACGATGCGCTGGGCCTTGACGGCGATGGCGTTGTCATGGGTGATGAGCACCACTGTGTTGCCCTCCCGGTTAAGCTGCTGGAGGAAGGAGAGCACCTCCCGCCCGGTGCGGGAGTCCAGCGCCCCGGTAGGCTCATCGGCCAGGATGACCGACGGGTCGCCTGCCAGAGCCCGGGCGATAGACACCCGCTGCTGCTGACCACCAGAGAGCTGGGAAGGGAGGTTCTTGCGCTTGTCCGCCAGACCCACCCGCTCCAGGGCGTGGACAGCCTTGGCCCGCCGCGCCTCGGCGGAGAGACCGGCGTACAGCAGGGGCAGTTCCACGTTTTCCTGGACGTTGAGCTTGGGGATGAGGTTATACTGCTGGAAGATGAAGCCCAGCATCTTGTTGCGGATCTCCGCCTGCTGGTCGTCATCCATGGTGGACACGTCCACCCCGCCGAGAAAATACTTTCCGCCGGTGGGCACATCCAGACAGCCGATGATGTTCATGGCGGTGGACTTGCCTGAACCGGACTGGCCCACGATAGCCACGAATTCGCCGGGGTCGATGGTCAGGTCCACCCCGTCCAGGGCGTGGACGGCGGTGTCGCCCATCTGATATATTTTGTAGACGTCCTTGAACTCAATGAGGTGTTCCAAGGCTTAACCTCCCATCGCGCCCATCATCATCTGCATGGCGCTGGAGGCCATATTGGGGATGCAGACGACCTCGCCTTCGCTGACGCCGTCAAGGATCTCAATATACTCGCTGTTGCCCCGGCCCAGTTTGACGGGACGCTCCTCCAGCTTGGTCACGTCGGCCAACTCGCCGTCCTTGTTGAGGGCGGCGGGCGGGGCCACCAGAACGGTATCGCCCCGCTGGACGGCCTCCACGGGAATGGCCAGGGCCTGGCCTACCTGCTCTACCAGGATGGTGGCGGAGACGTTCATGCCGGGGTACAGCCCTTCGCCGTTGTCCACCACCACGGTGACGGGGTAATTGGTGGAGCCGTTCATGGTGGTGCCGTTGATATTGATCTTATCCACATGGCCGGAGAAGGTCTGGCCCACCAGAGCGTCGGAGGTGAAGGTGACGCTCTGGCCCACCTTCAGCTTGCTCACGTCCAGCTCGGAGACGTTCATGTCAAAGGTCATGCGGCTGAGGTCGTAGATCACCGCCATGTAACCGCCGCCAGAGGTGGCGTCGATGTTGTCTCCCGCCTTGTAGTTCTTCTCGATCACCGTGCCGGTGATGGGGGAGGAGATGGTATAGTCGTCCAGCACGTCCCGGGCGATGCGCAGGCCCTCCTCCGCGTCGGAGAGAGCCAACTCGGCGGAGCGGACAGTGACGGCGGCGTTGTCGATCTGGCTTTGTAGGTCGGGCAGCTCAAAGGAGCCCAGCCGCTGGTTTTTCACCACCCGGTCGCCCTCCCGGACGGTAAGGCGCTCCACCTTCCCCGAGGCCATGGCGGTGAGCTGCTTGGCCTCCTTATAGGTAAAGGAGCCCGCGCTGGCGCAGGCGGCGTCACCGATCTGGGCGGTGGCGGTTGAGGAGGCGTCCAGAGTGCCGGGGTTGTTGACCCGGATGGTGACGTTGCGCGTCACCGCGCCCCCGGCGATGACGCTGTCCACAAGGCCTACTTCAGAAACTGTGCCGGAGAGGGGGGTGGCAGTGCCCGTAACGGTGACGGTGGCGGCCTGACCCACATAGAGGGTCTGAGCCACGGCCCGGTGGAAGGGGACGGTGAGCTCCATCACCTCCCGGTCCACGATCTCCGCGATGGGGGTCCCGGCGCCTACCGTGTCCCCCTCCTTGATGTACAGCTTGGAGACCGTGCCCGAGGCGTTGGCCTCGATGGCCATGTCGTCGGCGTTGTCCCGCTGGGTCTTGAGAAGATTATTATAGGAGAGCTGTGCCTGCTCCAGGCTCAGCTTAGCCCGCTCTACGCCGCTTTCGGCGGAGCGGATGTTGTTTTCCGCGTCGGTGGGGTCCAGGGTGAAGAGCACCTGGTCCTTTTCTACCAGATCCCCCTCCTCAAAGGGAGCGGTCATGATCTCCCCTCGCAGTAGAGTGGTGGCCCGGTAATCATCGTTGGGCTTGATGGTGCCTGTGCCCGTGACGGTGACCGACAGGTCCTGCTTTTGGACAGTCTCGGGGAGGTACATCCCCGAAAGAGACTGCACCGCGCTGTTGCCGCAGGCCCGTAGGAGCAAAAACAGCGCCACCACGATCACAGTGAGGATAATGACGGGCTTGACCCACTTGCGCTTTTTCTTCGGCGCTTGGAAGGCGGGGGCGGCGCTTTTGACGGCGGCCGTCGGCTCCCCGGCATCTCCCTTGGTTTTTCCCTTGAAGATGGACATGGAAGGACCTCCTTTTGGAGAACTGCCCAGAGTATACCATAGAAATATGGATCATTCATGAACGGGGACTTAAGGAAAGGTAAAAAACAGGGAAAAATCTTTCCTTTGCGGGTATAACCTGCCAAAGGGTAGGCAACAATAGGCTCATCGGAGGTGTTGTCACTTGCAAAACAACAACAAAAAGGGCGGTCTCAGCCGCCTGGGCGACTTTCTCGCCGGAAAAGGGTTCTACATCGTGCTCTTCCTGTGCGTCGCCGCCATCGGAGTTTCAGGTTATTTCCTGCTGGCTGATTCTATGGGGCCCACCCAAAGCGTAGCCAATCCCACCCAGGTGGTGGTCACGCCCCCGCCCGCCCTGCCGCCGGTGACCCAGGAGCCTGCCCCCACCCCCACGCCTGTCCCGGTCACGCCTGCGCCTACCCAGACGGCAACGCCGACCCCGGTGCCGACCCCAACGCCGACCCCGGTACCTACCCCCGCGGCGCTGGTGTTTACCTGGCCGGTGAAGGGAGAGGTGCTGGCGGCGCACAGCGTGGAGACGCTGGCCTATGACGAGACCATGGGTGACTGGCGCACCCATGCGGGCATGGATATTGCCGCCACCCTGGGGACCCAGGTGGTCGCCGCCGCGCAGGGTACCGTGATCGACGTGTCCTTTGATGAGCTGATGGGCGCTACCGTGACCGTGGAGCACCAGGACGGGCTGGAGTCCAAATACTGCAACCTGGCCGCCAAGCCGACGGTGGCGGTGGGGGACGAGGTGGAGACCGGCTCGGTCATCGGCTCGGTGGGGGCAACAGCCGCCGCCGAGGGAGCCCGTGCCTCCCATCTGCACTTTGAGCTGTCCAAGGACGGCGCGGCGGTGGATCCGCTGGACTATTTGCCCGAGCTGCTGTAAGGAGCAAGGTACGGGAAGACCGCCTGAAATACAGGCGGTCTTTTTTTGGAAAAATGCGCCGTTTCCCTTGACACCGGAGAAATGGGGTAGTATAATCGCAATAACCTATCAAACAAGTAGGAATAAAATCTGGGGGATGGATATGGAAAAGCTTTATACCCGCGTGGACCAGATGATCGGCAAAACACCTTTGTTGGAGCTGACCAATTTGGAGAGAGAGCTGGAGCTGGGGGCCAGGGTGCTGGCCAAGCTGGAATATTTCAATCCCGGCGGCAGTGTGAAGGACCGGGTGGCGCTGGCCATGCTGGATGAGGCGGAGGCGTCGGGTAAGCTGAAGCCGGGGGGCGTGATCATTGAGCCCACCTCGGGCAACACGGGCATCGGCCTGGCCGCCGTGGCCGCCGCCCGGGGCTACCGGGTGATCATCACCATGCCCGAGACCATGAGTGTGGAGCGCCGCCGTCTCATGGCCGCCTACGGCGCGGAGGTGGTGCTCACCGAGGGGACCAAGGGTATGAAGGGGGCCATCGCCAAGGCGGAAGAGCTGGCCGGGGAGACACCTGACAGCTTTATCCCCGGTCAATTTGTCAACCCTGCCAACCCCGCCGCCCACTACGCCGCCACCGGACCGGAAATTTGGAACGATACCGGCGGAGGAGTAGACATCTTTGTGGCCGGGGTAGGCACCGGCGGAACCGTTACCGGGGTGGGGAAGTACCTCAAGGAGCGTGATCCCGCTGTGAAGGTGGTGGCGGTGGAGCCCGCCGACTCCCCGGTCCTCAGCGGCGGAAAGCCTGGCCCTCATGGCCTCCAGGGCATCGGCGCGGGCTTTGTGCCAGATGTGCTGGACACCTGCGTCTACGAAGAGATCGTCACCGTGACCAGTGAGGAGGCCTACGCCGCCGGGCGGCTCCTGGGCCGCCGGGAGGGGGTGCTGGTGGGCGTCTCCTCCGGGGCCGCCCTCCATGCCGCTCTTGAGTTGGCCAAGCGGCCGGAACACAAGGGCAAGACCATTGTAGCCCTCTGCCCGGACACGGGAGAGCGGTATCTCTCCACCCCCATGTTCACGGAGTAAGCCGGAGTAATATTCTGAAAGATGGACATACTATGGGGGACAGGAGGTCGATGGATATGGAGCCGAAATATTTTGTTTGTGAGCACTGCGGTGAGCTGGTGGAGCTGATAAAGGACGCGGGGGAGCCGTTGCTGTGCTGCGGCGAGAGGATGAAGGAGATCGTCCCCGCCACCACCGACGCCGCCGTGGAAAAGCATGTGCCGGTTTACCAGGTGGAAAACGGTGTGGTGAAGGTCCGGGTGGGAGAGACCGCCCACCCCATGCTGCCCGAGCACTGGATCGAGTGGGTCGTTCTTCAGACAAAGCAGGGGATCCAGCGAAAGATGCTGAAGCCGGGGGATAAGCCAGAGACCTGCTTTGCGCTGTGCGAGGGGGACGAGGTGGAGAAGGTCTACGCTTTCTGCAACCTTCACCAGCTCTGGAAGGGCTGAGAAACAAAAAGAGCCGGTTTCCGCAGAGGGAACCGGCTCTTTTTGCATGCGGTCTTCTATTTCGTACCGAAAATGCGGTCACCGGCGTCGCCCAGGCCGGGGACGATATAGGCGTGGTCGTTGAGCTTTTCGTCGATGGCGGCCAGGTAGATTTCCACGTCGGGGTGGTCCTTGCGCACCCGCTCCACCCCCTCAGGGGCGCCGATGATGTTCATGAGCTTGATGTGCTTACAGCCGTAGTTCTTCATGAACTGGATGGCGGCGGAGGCAGAGCCGCCGGTGGCCAGCATGGGATCCAGGATAATAATGTCCCGCTGGCTGATGTCGTCGGGCATCTTGCAGTAATACTCCACCGGCTCGTGGGTCTGGGGGTCCCGGTAGAGGCCAATGTGGCCCACCTTGACCGAGGGGATGAGGGAGAGGATGCCGTCCACCATGCCCAGGCCCGCCCGGAGGACGGGGACAATGGCCATCTTCTTGCCCGCCAGCACCTGTACCTTAGCCTTGGCGACCGGGGTCTGGATCTCCACCTCCTCGGTGGGCAGGTCCCGGGTGGCCTCGTAGCACATGAGGGTGGCGATCTCGCTGACCACCTGGCGGAAGTCCTTCACGCCGGTATCCTCCCGGCGGAGGATGGAGAGCTTGTGCTGCAGCAGGGGGTGGGACAGAACATGTACCATTTCATCCATTGTTAAACGTCTCCTTTATATTAATTTTCTTGGGTTTTCGTATTGTGTTCCCGTTCCAGCCGTTCCCGCTCTGCCTGGGACAGCCGGTGGTAGTCGGGGGTCAGAGCGGCGGCGGTGGTCAGCTCCCCCCGCGCCGCCAGCGCAAGGGCGCACCGTGCGACCCCCCAGGCGGAGGGATAGCGCAGATGGGGCGGGGCCACCGAGCAGGGCAGGCCGCGCCCAATAAACTCATTATAGCACAGCTCCCAGCCATCGCCAACCAAAATCTGCGGTTTTTGGCGAGTTTCCGCCTCGTCGGCCAACTGGGTGGCGGAGATGGCCTCGTCCGCTCGGAGACGGGTGGGGACGCCGTCTTGGATAACGAACCGGGCGGCGTAGACCTGGCCGCGCCGGGCGTCCATAGCGCAGCAGACGTCCGAGCTATCCAAATGACTAAGGCTCCAGGCCATGGACTCCAGAGTGGAGCACCCCGCGCAGGGCAAGCCCCTCGCCCAGGCCAGACCCTTTGCGGTGGAGACGCCGATGCGCAGACCGGTAAAAGAACCGGGGCCGTTGGCCACGGCGATGAGGTCGATGTCGTCCAGGGAGAACTCACTGTTTTTCAGCAGATCCTCCACCATGGGAAGGAGGGTGCGCGAGTGGGTGAGGCAGCTGTGCTGGTAGGACTGGGCCAGCAGGAACTCATTCCGGCACACACAGCAGCTTGCCGCCTTGGCGGAGGCCTCCAGGGCGAGAATGTTCATGGCTCCACCCCCTCAATGGTGATCTCCCGGGTCTCGTCGTCCACCCGGCGCAGGGTGACCATGGCGGCACCCGCCAGCAGGTCCCCTACCCGCTCGCTCCACTCCACGGCGCACACGCCGCCCCGGTCCATGTAGTCCTCCCAGCCGATGTCCCACAGCTCATCTGCGCTCCCCAGACGGTAGAGGTCAAAATGGAACAAAGGAAGACGGCCCCCCTCGTATTCATTGACAATGGTGAAGGTGGGGCTGGTGACCGCGCCGGGATAGCCCAGTCCCCGGGCAAGCCCCCGGGTGAAGGCGGTCTTGCCCGCGCCCAGGTCTCCCTGCAGAGCCAGAACGGTTCCTGCGGTCAGTGCGTTAGCCAGAGCTTCGCCCGCCTGCTCGGTCTCAGCGGGGGAGTGGGTCAAAACGGTCACGGTCCTTCACCTCCTTGGTTTTTTGTAAGCATACCACAACAGGGAAAAATCCGCAAGTTCGCCCTTTCTTTTTTTGCTCTGGCATGCTACAATATTTACAATACAGGCAACCATTTTGTTGCCGCGGCGTCTAAAGAGCAAAGGGCGGGGAGGTGACGCTTGATGAAAAAGACCATTCAAGATTTCTTTCACAAGGGGGACATGGTCCTGCTGAGCCTGTGCCTGGCCGCCAGCGGCTTTGGCCTGCTACTCATCTACAGCGCCACCCGCTACCTCCGCAACGGCAACCGCTATGTGATGATCCAGGGCATCGGCATCCTCATCGGCGTTGTGGCCTATGCGGTCTTTACCTTGGTGGATATCGAGCTGTTCACCGAAAAGCTTTGGAAGTGGATGTTCCTCTTTAATGTGGCTATCCTGCTGGCCCTCATCCCCCTTGGCCGGGCGGGGGATTCGGGCAACAAGAACTGGATCCCCATCCCCGGTCTGCCCATCAACATCCAGCCCGCCGAGGTGGTCAAGCTCTTTCTGGTGCTTCTGCTGGCCTATCAGTGCGCCAGACTGAAGGACAAGGAGCTGCTGGCCCACCCGCTGAGCGTGATCCTCATTGCCGCCCACGGCCTCTTTTTTGCGGCGCTGAACCTGGTCATCTCCAAGGACTACGGCATGTCCCTTCTTTACGTTCTTATGCTTATCATCATCATGTGGTGTGCCGGGGTGAAATGGGGCTGGTTCGCTCTGGGCTTTGGCGGGGTGGTGGGCGCGGGCATCCTGCTTTGGGGCAAGCTGCCCGCCTATATCCGCAACCGGGTCACCATCATTTTCCTGCGCAACGATCCCGGCGGCGCGGGCTGGCAGCAGGAGCACTGCGTTATGGCCATCGCCACCGGCGGCGTTACGGGGCAGGGATACCTTCAGGGTAGCCAGACCCAGCGGGGGATCATCCCCGCTCAGTACACCGACGAGATCTTTGCCGTCTGTGGAGAAGAGCTGGGGCTGGTGGGCTGCGCTGTCATGCTCCTGCTGCTGTGCGCGATCATTTTCCGCTGCTTCTGGGTGGGGCGGCACGCGGCCAGCCGGATGACCGCCCTGGTGGCCTTCGGCTTTGGCGGAATGTTCCTGGCCCAGACGGTCATCAACATCGCCATGACCCTCTATGTGTTCCCGGTGGTAGGGTTGACCCTGCCCTTCTTCAGCTATGGCGGCACCTCCATCATCATTTTGTTCGCCGCGGCGGGGCTGGTGTCCGGGGTGAAGGCCAAGGACCTGCCCAGTTGGCTTCAGGACCGGGGGAGCGCCCTATGACGGATATGGTGAAGTGCCGGGTCTGCGACTGCCTCGCCCCGTTGGGGACGGTGGAGTGCCCCGACTGCGGCGCGCCTCTGCCCCAGGAGATTCCCAAGGAGCCTCCCCAGCCGGTGGAAGCCGCGCGCCCTGCGGAGGGCGAAGGGCCCAGAGAGCAGGCGGCGACCAAAAAGCGAAACGAGTTTTTGACCCGGCATCCGGTCCTGCGCCGGGTGGCCCTTTTGGTGGCGGTATGTCTGGCGGTCCAGGGAGCGGTCCTGTGGTGGCCGCAAAAGCCCACGCCTCCGGGCGTCTACTGTGACGGAGAAAACCTTATTACCCCGGAGGGAGTTTGGAATTACGAGGCGGAGGGTTTTGTCAGGAACAGCGCCACGTCGGACTGGCGGTATGTCCTGCTGCAGCGGGCAGGCGACTCGGACGTCCAGGCCAGACTGCGGGGGGTGGCCGAGGTGCTGGACAGCACCCGGAGCAAGCTCGGCAGCTCCATGAGCTACACCTACGCCTTGGATGGGGACTACTACCTTTTTGACGGCCGCGCCCTGGAGCGCACCGACTGGACGCAGGCGACCCTCACCAACGCGGGCACGGTGTTTTACACCCGGGAGGATGAGAGCGGCGCCACACTGGGCTGGCGGGACCTGAACACTGGGAAGGAGCATACGTTCCAGACCATGGGGGAGGGGATGGAGCTGGATGCCATGAGGGTCTCCGACGACGGTATGGCCGCGGCCTACCGCTGGAGGGCGGAGGACGCGGAGGAGGCGGGACCCTACCGCCTGTGGCGGGCTAAGGACCGGAAGACGGTGACGCTGGACGCTCCCGGAGAGCTTTTGCAGGTCGGCAAAGAAGGAGAGACCTGCCTGTTCTGGCAAGGGGGAGTGGATGTTCTTTATGGCTGGGAGTATGAGTACGTTGACGGCGACTATAACGGCACCTTGCGGGGCAGCGAAAGCGGCTACTACCTCTGGCGCGACGGGGATATCGTCCCGCTGCCCAATATGATGGCGGTGTGGGTCAACACCGACTATACCCAGCTGATCTTCCGGGACTACCGGGAGGACATGGCGGGGGACTGGTACTATTTTGATCTGAACGCCATGGACGCGCCCCGCAGGCTGGACGTGCCCGGTGACTGCTACCTTTCCTCCGCGGGACTGTATCAAGACTACCGGTTCGATACCCTCACCGGTCACTTCTATATCGCCTATGGGAACGGTGACGTCAAGCTCTACTATCTGACCCGTAAGGGGGAGCTGGTCCATGCGCTGGACGGCTTGGAGGGAAGTTTTTTACTGGACAGCGAGGGGAGAAACGCCGTCTACCTGAAGGGCGGCGACCTCTACCGGCTGAGCGTCCATTCTGATGATACCCTGGAGACCCAGCGGCTCACCTACACCGACAGCGACAATGCCATGTCTTTTGCCGGGGGCTCCGGCGCGATCACCGCCTTTGCCGCCAATGAGGACCTGAGCCACATCTATTATCAGATGAGGAACGACCCTGACTTTTACGCCAGCAGGGTTCTCTTCCACTGGCACAATGGCGAGAGCCATATGCTGGAGCTGGACATCAATTCCAACTATGGTACCGTTCCGATGACTGTCACTGCTGACGGCGGATGCTATTTCACCTATACCCGCAACCTCTACTACACCAAGGGAGACGAACCGCCGGTCATGCTGCTGGAGGAGATTGGTATGAACGCCGCCGTCCAGCTGGTGGGACCAGAGCGGTGGCCGCTGCTGCCCGGCGCCCGCTGGGAGGACGGCAAAAATCAGCGCTGCTACTGGCGCCTGAACGGCGCCGATGGACCGACAGAGTTGATCGAATGGTACCCGCAGGAGGGAACAGTATGACACTGGATCATCTGAACACCACACCCATGCCCCCAGACCAGCCCCCGGAAGACGGACTTCCCATGGACAGCCCGCCGGAGACCTCCGGTGAGCCGCCCAAGAAAAAACGGCCTTGGCTGCTCCCTGCCATTCTTGCGGCAGCAACGGCGGCGCTGGTGATCGGAGCGGCGGTGTGGATCGGCGTGGGAAACGCCTTGCCGCACCCTGACGAGGCCGCCTGTAAGGCGGTGGACAGCCTCCGGTCCTTGCCCGATCCTGTCACCTTGGGTGTGCTGGGCCAAGGTGAGGTAAACGGCCTCCGCTTTGGCGTGTCCGGGAACCTGAATTTGCAGACAGACGAGGACGGCCTGGCCCTGTCACTCACCGACTGCACCCTGGGCTATGAGGAGGGCTCCGTCGATCTTGAGGTTAACATAAATCGGGAGGCCGCCGCGCTCCGTCTGCCGGAACTGTCCGAAGGGTGGTATGGCGTTGACCTGGGAAAGGCGCTGAAGGGTCAGGCCGCTGAGTCGGTGGGGGAGGAGCTGGCGGATTGGTATTTCACCCCCGAACAGCTGGAGGAAGGACAGCAGGTCATGGACGAGCTGCGCGCCGCCCTGGCGGGGGTGCGGGTGTTGGGCCTTTCCGAGGAGGATCGGACCGCCATCAAGGAGTTTATCCAGACCCAGGGCACAGCCCTGTGGAAGGAGAACCGGGGCTACGGACTGAGCCTCACGGTGCCTCCGGCGGATATGAACGCCTTGCTGGAACAGCTGGGCCTGCCCCAGATGGAGCTTTCCTCCCCCTTGACGCCGCTGGATGAGCCGGGGAATGTCTTGATCCGCGGTTCCTTGGACTGGGAGTGCCGTCTGCTTTCCCTGGACGTCACCGCCGACGATTTTCTATTCTCCCTGGACCTGGGAGATGTGTACGAGCCCTCCCCCCGGCTGGAGCTAACGTGGGGAGAGGACAAAGAGAATTCTCTGGAGCTGGCCTTTATCGTTTCGGAGGGAGCGGCAGTGGAAATGCCGGACTTCCAAAATGTCTTTGCCCTGCTGACTGTGCTGGCGGAGGCAGGAGAGTAGGTTGACATAATTAAGACAGGCATGGTTTCTCACCATGCCTGTCTTTTTCTGCTCTAAAAAGGGAACTCACATCTGTCCCTTGAACACATCCTTGTTTTTCATGAAATACTCAATGCCGGAGTAGACGGTGGTGACCAGAATGACCGCCACACAGGCAAGCTCTACCCCGCAGAGAGTGGCGGCGGGGATAAAGGTCATTTCACTTAAAAGCATGATGAGGCAGATGCACACCATGGTAGAGGCGGTTTTCACCTTGCCCGACCACCCTGCGGCAATGACCCGCCCGGTGTTGGCGGCCACCAGGCGGAGGCCGGTGACGGCGAACTCCCGGGTCATAACGATGAACAGGCACCAGCCGGGCATCTTGTCCGCCTCAACAAGCCAGATGAGAGCGGCCAGCACCAGGATCTTATCTGCCAGGGAGTCCATGAATTTCCCGAAGTCAGTAATCAAGTTCAGTTTTCTGGCCAGGTAGCCGTCCAGAAAGTCGGTGAGGCTGGCCAGGATGAACACCGCCAGGGCGGCGTACATGTGGCAGGGGAAGGTGAGATAGGCCAGCACCATGAACACAGGCACCAGCGCAATACGTAACACGGTCAGTTTGTTGGGTAGATTCATGATTCAGTCCTCCATTTCTCCGGTCAGGTCGCCGTCTGTCGTTCCAGTGATACGCACCCGGACCAGCTCACCTTCGGGGACCCTTCCCGCAGCGGTGAAGTAGACGTGACCATCCACGTCGGGGGAGTCGGCATAGCTGCGGCCCGCATAACACCCGGCGGCGGCGTCAAAGCCCTCACACAGGACCTCCAGGGTCGTTCCCAGCCGTTGCTCGTTATATTCGTCCATGACCCGGCTCTGAAGCTCCACCAGCAGCTCGGCGCGCCGGACTGCCTCCACCTCGCCCACTTGACCGGGCATATCGAAGGCGGGGGTGCCCTCCTGGGGAGAGAAGGGGAAGATACCCGCCCGCTCCAGCTTGGCCCACCGGAGGAAGTCGCATAGCTCTTCAAACTCGGCCTCTCCCTCTCCGGGCAGGCCGGTGATGAGAGAGGTGCGGATGACCAGACCGGGAATGCGCGCGCGCAGTATCTCAAAGAGCGCCATGATCTCCGCCTTGGTCCCCCGGCGGTTCATAGCGCGCAGGAGTTTGTCGTTGGCATGCTGGATAGGAATGTCCAGATACTTCAAAATTTTCGGTTCGTTGGCAATGACCTCAATGAGCTCGTCGGTGAACTCATCGGGGTAGAGATAATGGAGCCGGATCCAGGGGAAAGGGAGTTTACATAATTCTGTGAGCAGCTGGGGCAACATCCGCTTTCCGGTAAGGTCCAGGCCATAGCGGGTGATGTCCTGGGCCACCACGATAAGCTCCTTTGTACCCTGATCGGCCAGCGACTTGGCCTCCGCCACCAGGGACTCCACCGTCCGGGAGCGGTATTTGCCCCGCAGGGAGGGGATGACGCAGTAGGCACAGCGGTTGTCACAGCCCTCGGCGATCTTTAAGTAAGCGGAGTAGAGGGGCTTGGTGACAATGCGCGCCCCGTCCTCTAAGGTATGATGGATGTCGCCAAAGTAGGTGGGCACATCCCCCGCCGCCATGGCATCCAGGGCCTCTAAAATATCGGTGTAGCTTCCGGTGCCCAGCAGACCGTCGATCTCGGGCAGCTCCTGGAGCATCTCGTCTTGGTAGCGCTGGGAGAGGCACCCGGCCACCAGGATCTTGCCCAGACGGCCCTCGTCCTTGAGGGCGGCCAGGGACAAAATTTGGTCGATGGCCTCGCTTTTGGCGGAGTCGATAAAGCCGCAGGTGTTCACCACCGCCACGTCCGCGCCGTCGGGACTGTCTGCCAGAGTGTGTCCGCTCTTGACGCACAGGGCCATCATCTGCTCGCTGTTGACCAGATTTTTGGCGCAGCCCAGGGAAATAAACGCGATCTTCAAAATTCCTCGTCCTCCCATTCCACCTCGTGTTGGCGCTGATAGCGGCGGATGGCCGCTGAAATGTCGCTCCAGCCGTAGCCTCGCCGGGCCAGGGCGTCGCTGACCTTCTTAAAGTCCGCCCGGTCAGGACGGGCGATCCGCCGCAGACGGGCCTCCACCAGGGCGTCCAGAGCCTCATCCGGCTCATCCAGGTCCTCCAGGGCGGCATCCCAATATTCCCGGGGCACGCCCCGGCGGTACAGCTCGTCGCGGACCTTGCGGGGGCCGTAGCCCTTGGCGGCATAGTGCTCGGAAAGCAGCTTGGCGTAGGCCTCGTCGTTGAGGTAGCCCAGATGCTCCATATAGTCCGCCGCCGCGGCGGCGTGGGCGGGGGTCTCTCCCTTTTCGGTCAGCCGCTTTTCCAGCTCTTTGCGGCTCAATGGCCGGGCGGAGAGGATGTTGGCCGCCCGCCTGCGGGCGGCGGACTCCCCGGCGGCGTCACGGAGCTGTTCCAGCGCCGCCTCGGGCACATCCAGTCCGGCGTAGAGAGAGAAGTCCACCATTTCCCGGTCGGTGAGCTTCAGCCTGGAGCCGTCGGCAAAGACGGCGATCCACCGGCCCTGTACCTTCTGGGAAGGGGTGAGGGACTCAAGCCTCATCGTCCAGGTCGTCGGCGGCCACGTCCACAGCGCGGCCCGCGGCCTTGGCCGCCACGCGCTCCTGGGAGCTCATGAGCTTGTAGGCGTTCTTGCGGATCTCCGCCTCCAGGGCCGCGGCCTCCTCGGGATTGTCCTTCAGATACTGCTTGGCAGCGTCCCGGCCCTGGCCGATGCGCGTTTCGCCCATGGCGAACCAGGAGCCGGATTTTTGCACCAGGTCCAGCTTGACCCCCAGGTCGATGAGCTCACCTACCTTGGAGATGCCCTCGCCGTACATGATGTCGAACTCGCCCTCCTTAAAGGGAGGCGCCACCTTGTTTTTGACCACCTTGGCACGGGTGCGGTTGCCGATGACTTCGCCGCCTACCTTGATGCTCTCCACCCGGCGCACGTCGATACGTACGGAGGAATAGAACTTCAGCGCCCGGCCGCCGGTGGTGACCTCGGGGTTGCCGTAGACCACGCCAACCTTTTCCCGCAGCTGGTTGATGAAGATGACGATGCAGTTGGTTTTAGCGATGGAGCCAGCCAGCTTTCTGAGAGCCTGGGACATGAGCCGGGCCAGCAGGCCCACGTGGCTATCGCCCATGTCCCCCTCGATCTCCGCCCGGGGGACCAGGGCGGCGACGGAGTCTACCACCACCACGTCCACCGCGCCGGAGCGCACCAGCATCTCCACGATCTGGAGAGCGTCCTCGCCGGTGTCCGGCTGGGAGATGAGCATGGAGTCGATGTCCACCCCCAGGGCACGGGCATAGCTGGGATCCATGGCGTGCTCCGCGTCCACATAGGCCACCTCGCCGCCCCGCTTCTGGCTCTCGGCCACGATGTGGAGGGCCAGGGTGGTCTTGCCGGAGGACTCGGGGCCGTAGACCTCGATGATGCGCCCCTTGGGAACGCCGCCGATGCCCAGAGCCAGGTCCAGGGCCAAAGAGCCGGTGGGGATGGCGTCCACCACCACGCCCTGGTTTTCGCCCAGGCGCATGATGGCGCCCTTGCCGTAATCCTTCTCGATTTGCGCAATGGCGGTCTCCAGAGCCTTGCGGCGGTCGGCCGCTGGCGCGGCGGTGGGGACGGTCTTTTTCTTGTCAGCCATATGTGATTTCCTCCTTTTATGCTTTCAGGCGGCCTTCTACGACGCGCCAGATCTCTCCTGTGTCCTGATAGGACTTGATCTCATCCAGACCCGCCTTGGCAAACAGCTCTTCCACCTTGCCCACTTGGCCGACGCCCACCTCGCAGAGAAGCCAGCCGCCGCTTCGCAGGGAACCGGTCCACTTTTCGGTGATCGCCCGGTAGAAGTCGAGGCCGTCCACGCCGCCGTCCAGGGCCAGATGGGGCTCAAATTTAGCCACCTCCAGCCCGGCCAGGTCCTCGGTGGGGATATAGGGCGGGTTGGCGGCGATCACGTCAAAATCCCACAGGGCGGCGCCGGGCTTTTCCAGGGCGTCCAGCTGACAGGCGGACGCCCGCGCGGTCAAATTATGTCGGCGGGCATTTTGGCGGCAGACGCGCAGGGCGGCCTCGGACACGTCCCCCAGCAGTACCTGAGCGTTGGGACAGTGCTTGGCAATGGCCAGACCCACACAGCCGCTCCCGGCGCACAGGTCCAGCACCCGGGGCTCGCCGGGGCAGGCGGAAGTCCGCTCTATGGCCTGGCGGGCCAGGATCTCCGTGTCGTCTCGGGGCACCAGCACATCGGGGGAGATGTCCAGCGTCATGCCGTAAAACTCCCATTCGCCGATGAGATAGGCCACCGGCTCTCCCGCCAGCCGCCGCTTCAAAAGTCCCTCAAATCGCTCTGTCACAGGGGCGGAGGCATAGAGCGCCATGTCGCGCAACAGCTCCTGGCGGCCCTTTTCCGCCGCGAAGCACAAGAGCTCCTGCGCCTCCAGCTGAGGGTTGTCACTCCCCGCGGCCTTCAGGGTGCGGCGGGCGTCCAGATACAGATTGTTGTAGGTCGCTGCCATGAGATCACCTCACCATTGATCCGCGCCCTTTTCCTCGGGCAGTACCTCGCTGAGGGCCCGAATGCCCACCTCGATCATGGAATCGTCCGGTTCGGCGGTGGTCCAGTTTTGAAGCCACAGCCCCGGCGCTGTGAGGATCTTGGTAAACCAGTTGTCATGCCGGCCCACAAAGCGGTTGATTTCATAGGTGATGGACACGATCAGCGGGAGGCTCAAAAGCCGCACCCCCAGCCGCAGCCAGGTGTTGTCCCAGCCCACCCCCAGCACCGCGTGGATGAGGATGGCCACCGCCATGATCACGAACAGGAAGCTGGTGCCGCAGCGGGGGTGGTGGCGGGGCATCTTGCGGACGTTTTCCACCGTCAGCGGCAGGCCGCTCTCATAGCAGAAGATGGTCTGGTGCTCCGCGCCGTGGTAGCGAAACACCCGCTTCATCTCCTTCATCTTGGACATGAGGATGATATAGCAAAAGAAGATGACCATTCGCACCACGCCCTCAATAAGACTGAGCACGAGCCGGCTGCTGATGAACCTGGTGAGCAGTCCGGTGATGAGGGTGGGCAGGATGAAGAAGAGCAGAATGGAGAAGCCCAGGCCAAGGATCACCGACAGGGTGACCACCACGCTCATGGCCTTCTCGCTGCCCAGGTGCTTTTCCATCCAGGCGTCCAGCTTGGAGGTCTCCTCCGGCTCGTCCTCATCCTCGGGATAGAACTCCGCGGAGTACATCAGCGCTTTTACTCCGTGGATCATGGAGTCCACAAAGTTGATGGGCCCGCGCAGGAAGGGAAGACCCAGGACGGGATGTCTGGTCTTGACCAGCGTCAGAGGCTCGACCTTCACCTCCAATTCGCCGTCCGGCTTGCGCACCACGATGGATTCCTTCTCGGGACCGCGCATCATGATGCCCTCAATGAGGGCCTGTCCGCCGCAGGTGGTCTTGAATTTGGTACAGCAGTCTTTTTCCTTCGACATAGGGAAACTCCTTTTCAAAACGAACAAATGTTTCAATCTACGAGGGAGTATAACACAACCCCAAATAAAAAGCAAGAGGGAAAACCTAAATTTTCCCCCAAAGCTCGGAAAGCGCGTAGATCATTGTTCCTTGCCAGCCAACGGTGGTTTCAGCGGCCAGCATGGCGCGCAGGATGGCCTCCTCGGCGCACTCCGCCGCCGCGCGGAAGGGAACGTCTATGTCGTCCTCCCGGAAGGACAGGGAGGGAACGACGGGGGTCTTGTCCAGCTCCTCATAGAGGTTGGCGGTGGAGAAGGCGAGGAATACCTCGCCGCTGCCGTGGCCGATATAGGACCCCAGCCGGGCCAGACCCACCGAGCACCGCTTGGCGACCCGGGCGAGCTGCCGGGCGTCCAGGGGCAGATCGGTGGCGACGAGCATGATGCACGAGCCCTTGTCCGGCTCATGCCGCCCGGCCAACTCCGCCAACCGGGGACCCACGAGCCGCCCGCCGATGGTCAGGTCCTTGAGGGAGCCGTGGTTGGTTTGGGCTAAAACGCCCAGGGTATACGTCCTGCCGCCAAATTCCATGGTGCGCGAGGCAGTCCCGATGCCGCCCTTCAGGTCGTGGCAGATCATTCCCGCCCCCGCGCCCACGCACCCCTCGGCGCAGTGGTCCGAGGCGTTGGCCAGCGCCTCCAGTACTTCCGTCTCTCCTATGGGGCGGGAGCGGATGTCGCTCAAGGTCCCGTCGTTGCACTCGCACACAACGGGATTGATGGAGCGCACATCCGGGTGGCCGTCTGCGGCGCACTTTTGAAGGGTCCAGCCCACCAGGGCGTCGTGGACCTTGCCCACGTTCAGCGTCCCGGTAAGGGCGATGGGGGTCTCAATGCGTCCCAGCTCCTGAAGCTGCATGAGCCCCGTAGTCTTTCCAAAGCCGTTGTAGACGCACACCCCCGCGGGAGGCTTGTGGAGAAAGGGGTTCTCTACGCCGGGGAGGACCACCGTCACCCCGGTGTGGAACCGCTCGTTGTTCAGGGTCACGTGGCCCACCTTCACCCCCGGCACATCGCAGATGGAGCCCTTGGACCCCGAGGGGAGGGAGCCGACGGTGACGCCTAGGTCTTGCAGAGTCATATCAGCTCACCCGGACGATGGCGGTGAGCTTGACGCCGTCGGACAGGGTGCAGGTGATGGTGGCTGTGCCCTTGGCAACGCCGGTGACCAGGCCGCTGCCGGACACGGTGGCCACCTTCTCGTCGCTGGAGGACCAGCCCAGGGCGGTGCCGCCGGTGACGGTAAGTTGGGCGGTGTAGCCCCACTTCTGGGACAGGGTGAAGTCGGTGGTGCTCAGCTTGGCGCTGCCGGTGCCGGTGTTGCCGCCGGAGGAGCCGGAGCCGCCGTTGTCGGTGGGGGCGGGGGTCTCAGCCTTGGACATCCCGGACACCCGCACGTCGCACTTGGCGGTGGCGCCCGCCTCGTCGGTGACGGTGAGCACCGTCCAGCCGTTGGCGACCGCGGTGACCAGACCGCTGTCAGAGACGGTGGCCACGCTGGGACTGCCGACGGAATAGGTCACCTTCCCCGTAGCGCCGGTGACCTTCATCTGGTAGGTGGGCCACTTGGGGGAGAGGGTGAAGTCGATGGAGCTGAGGGACAGGGAGGACACAGGGGTGGAAGAGGTAGAGGGAGCGGGGGGCTCGGTCACCACCACAGGCACGGTGGGGGTCACGTCCTCGGTGGGCAGCACAATATCGCTGGGCTCCACCGTAGGCGTAGGCGGCACGGTGGTGGGGGTGACCGTCTCGGTGGGCGAGGGGGAGGGGGAGACGGTGGTCTGGTTGGAGAAGAACTTGGGCAGCACTTTAGTGGTGATGATCCACACCGCCGCCAGGATCACCAGAGCGGTGCCCACGTACAGAATGATCTTGCCCCAGGGGATGTCGCTGCCCCGGCGGCGGTAGCCGCCTTCGCTGCCGCCCCCGGCCAGACGCTTGCCGCCGCCGGCACGGAACACGGGGGGATCGTCATAGGTCGGCTCGTAGTCCACCGGCCCGGTGGCGTCGTCAAAGTCCATCGTATCGTCCCGGCTCACGCGCTGGCCGGGCTTGGCATTGCAGAAGGGGCAGCGGCGGTAAGCTGCGGCGAAATCCTCTCCGCAGTTGTCGCAATGGATCAACTCTGTGTGGCTCTTGGGCATGAAAACCAGCCTCCTTACAGATAAGTACTCATCTTGTGGGAACATGCTCTATTATTCTACAACATCTTGGGGTTTTCGTCAACGGCAAAAGACGGCGGGAAGATAATTTCCCGCCGCCTTTTTTGTCCGTTGTTAAAGTCAAATACCGCCCATGGTCATGCCCGAACTGCCCAGACCGTCGTTGTCCAGCATCCGCTCCAGCACCGCCACATCGCTGGAGATATCCAGCACATCGTTTTGGAAGAGCTTGTCAAGCTGTTTTTCAAAGCCCTCCACCACCTTGTCCATCATGCCCTCAATGCGGGCCTTGGCGGCGGAGATATTTTCTCCCTCGATGCCCTGCTCCTCCAACTGAGCATAGGCTCGCAGGATCTTCAGGGTGGTGGGGAGGTAGTAGTTGAGGAAGTTGCGTAGCTGCCCCGCCTTGGCGGGGTATTTGCGCTGATAGTCCAGGATCTTTCCGGTGATCTCCTCGATGCGGGCGATCTTGGCGGACATCACCGGATCGGGGATAGAGTCGTTGACGGCGCGGATCTCTGCCAGAATGCTGTCGTCCGGTCTGGCCTCCTCCGCGGCGTCCTCCTCGTCTTCCTCGTCCAGCTCGTCCTCGATGCCGTTGGTGGTCAGGACCAGCTTGTCGTTGGAGAGGTCCAGATAGCCGATGGGCAGGATCCCTTGGTCCAACATATCCTGAAGATCATCGCATACCTTTTTGTAGCTTCGGCGGGTGGCCTTGGCCAGGGTGGAGATGGAGACGCTTTTTCTCATCCCGATAAGCATGAGGTACTTGCGGAACATCTTCACCTTTTTGCGGCGGAAGAGACCCACATAGAGGAAGACCAGGCCGATGCCGGTAAAGCAGCCCAGCGTGGCCAGCGCGGGAAGAGCCTCCCAGGTAAGGCCGCCGGCAATGAGGGCGGAAAAGAGGATGAGCAGGATGGAGAGGAAGGTCCCGGCAATGATGCCGCCGGTGACGATAAAGCCCCGGCCCGCCTTGGGGTTGACAGGCTTCTGGGCCATGGTCCCCGGCATGGGCTCGGCCTTGGCGGCTCGCTTCTGGGCCACCTTGGACTGGGTGGGACGGACGGAGGAGGCGTTTTGCGTAGCGCCGCGGACCGTCTGGGCGGCTTCCTTGGCGGTGGACTGGACCTCCTGGGCGGCCTCCTTGACAGCGGAGCGGACCTTGTTGTAGGTGTAGTTGTAAGTATAGCCCGAGCGGGTGGCGGAGGTGCGGCCTGTGTTGGAGCGGCTGGAGGTGGAGGCGCTCATCAGCTTGCGAAACAGCAGGAACAATCCCAGAGGCCAAAACACCGCCAGGGCGATCACAATGATGATCCACGAGACCAGATCGTCGTTGCTGTTTTCTCCATTGGAATTGTTCCCCCCGAGACCGTCCGGAGCTTTGCCGCTCCGACCGGATCCCTTGGAAGGGTTGTATTTGTAGTGGTACTCCGCCATATCCCTTTACTCTCCTTGCGGTCATAAAATCACAGTGTTGATTATCATACACCCCCCGGGTGCAAAAGTAAAGGAAAAATCCAGGAAGAAAACCTTAAAATTTCCTAAAAAGATTCCAAGGTTGTTACCGTTTTGTCATTGCTTTTTTACTAATTTTAACATATAATGAAACCTACTGTGCGAAGTAAAGGGAGAACCCCGCGAGGAGTTGAGATACCAGTGGAAGAAATGGAATTTACCCCCCCGGTGAACGACGGCGTTTTGACGCCGGGAGAAAACGCGGCCAGGCAGGGCAAACGGTTGGACCCCAATGCCAATGGGGGTGGCTGGAAGCTTCCTGTGCTCATTGTCGCCATCGTCGCCGCCGTGTTGCTGGCGGCGTACTTAGGGCTGTGCGCCTATGCGTTTACCGGGCATCGCACGCTGCCTAACACCATGACGTACCGAGGCGTGCGCATCGGCGGCATGACCGCGCGGGACGCCGCCGCAAAGGTGGTCGAGACCGCCCCTGAGACCTACGAGAATATGGAGTTTCCCATTCGGGTAGGGGACCGGGGAGAGGTCATCATGAAGGCCAAGGAGGCCAAGCCTGTCATAGATGCGGCAGAGGCAGAAAGCAGAGTCTCCTGGTGGACGCAGACGAGCTTTGTCGCGGCGGGCTGGCGCTATCTTTCCAGTGCTTTTGGCGGTCAGAACTTGGTGTACTGCCCGGCGGTCATTGAGAACGGCGCTTATGTCGAGCGGGTCTTGGATGAGGCGGAGGCCTTGGTGGGCGGAAGCGTGACCGAGGCGACCTGGACCGTAGAGGAGACGGAGGAAACCGCGCAGCTGCGTCTGACGAAGGGCGTGACCGGACAGGGGATCGACCGGGACGCGCTGCGCGTGCTTGTGATGAACAATTTGGCGCAGGGGGCGTCCGTCCCGGTGGAGATCGATGTCACCACCACCCCGCCCCAAGAACCCAGCTTTGAGCGTATGGCCGCCGAGGTGGACCGGGAGCCTCTGGACGCGGCTCTGGATGTGGAGACCGACGAGGTCATCCCCCACCGCCTGGGCCTCAAGCTGGACCCGGCCAAGGCGAAGGCGATCTATGACACGCTGGCGGAGGGAGAGAGCGGAACGGTAGAGCTGGAGGTCACCCAGCCCGGCGTGACCACTCTGGAGCTGCGGGCGACTCTCTTCCGGGACATTCTGGGCGAGGGCTCCAGCAAGATCACCGGGGACGCGGCCCGGGTAAATAATGTGCGCCTCTCCGCCGCGGCCTGCGACGGCATTGTGCTTCTCCCCGGACAGCAGATGTCCTACAACCAGACCACCGGCCAGCGCACCGAGGCCAAGGGCTACCGGGAGGCCACCGGCTACACCTCCAAAGGCCAGGAGCTGATGGTGGGCGGCGGCGTGTGCCAGCCCTCCAGCACACTGTATCAGGCCTGCCTTCACGCCAACCTGGAGATCGTCAACCGCAAGAACCATATGTACACCGTGTCCTACATGCCTGAGGGCATCGACGCCACCGTGAGCTGGCCCAACCTGGACTATGTGTTCGCCAACAACACCAAATATCCCATCAAGATATCCATGACCATTGAAAACCGGGTGCTCACCGCCCGGATCTACGGCACCAAGACCGACGACACCTATGTGAAGATGGAATCTGTCCGCCTGTCCACCACTCCTGCCGGGGTGTCCTATGAGGCAGACCCGGAGATCCCCCGGGGTACCACCAAGGTGGTCCAGGGGGCCCATACGGGGAAGAAGGTGGAGGTCTATAAGAGTACCTACGCCGGGGACGGTACCCTCATCAGTCGGGAGTGGGTCTCCACTGACACCTACCGTCCCAGCGACAAGATCATCGGCTACAATCCCCTGGACGGTGTGCCTGAGGCGGGCATTGCCCCTCTCCCTGACCCCAACCTGCCGCCCGTAGAGCCGGCGGTCCCGACCATCACCCCCACCGCGCCGCCGGTGGTGGAGCCTACGCCGGTCCCGCCGCCGGTGGTGGAGCCCTCTGCTCCGCCAGTGACGCCCGCTCCGTCTCCCGCGGTCCCCTCGGTGGAACCGGGTATTCCCACTGAAGAGCCGGAGGCCCTTCCCACGCCCACGCCCACTCCCATGCCGCCTCCGGTGGACATCTCCCTTCTGCCTCCGGGTGTGTCAGCGGAGTGAACAGTCCCAATATACGAAGGAACGCACCGCGCGAAAGTACCGGTGCGTTCCTTTTTGCTATACGAGAAGTGCCGCCAGCCGGGCCAGGAGAGCGGCCGAGCCGACCCAGTAGCCGCCTCCGGCGTAGTGGCAAAGGCCATCCCACCCCACCAGAGCCAGCAGGGGCAGACTCTCCGGGTCCAGTCCCAGCACCCGGGGCAGGTCGGTGGGGGGAGCATCTGTTCGTGTCTCCACGGGGATGGGAAAGGGGACGTCCAGGGCGGCCAGCTCGTTCAAAAAGTGGGCGGTGGGCTCCTCTCCGGGCCGGAGCCAGGCCAGCAGGCGGGGGCCGGAGACCGTAATTGGCATGGGCTGGGGCCGCAGAAGCTCCTCCGGGGCGGCGGCGGGGGGAGTCAGCTCCGCCCCGGCGGGGCCCATGACGAAAAGCTGGTCGCCGCAGGGCAGACGGGTGGCGGCCACCGCCCGGTCCGTAAACGGGGCGGGGAAGCCCTGTCCCCCCGGACGGTCCGGGGCGTCGGCGGCGTCCCGGTGGGCCTCGGTCCAGAGGCGGCGGCGCTGCGCCGCCTGGGTCAGCATTTCCTCCCGGCGGCGTTGTTGGACGGCGGTGAGGGGAGGGGGGAAATCCGGGGGCGGATCGGGGGCCTCGAACCGCAGGACCCGCTCCGGGCAAAGCTCCGGCCTGCCCAGGGGAATGGTAAACTCGCTGCCCTCCTTGCCCTTGCACAGCAGCTCTCCCCAAACGCCTGGGGCCTCCACGGTGGCCAGCAGATCGCCCAGGCCCAGCTCCAAAGCGGCGTCGCCCCGGTCGTCTGTGGTCATGGTCCAGATGGGATGGAACGCCCCGTCGTTGAGCATCCACAAGGTGAGCGTCCCGCCGGGAAGTCCGGTGTGGAACCGCCAGGTCCGGGTGGGAGCGTACCGGGGGGTCAGGTTTTCATAGCCGCCGTCCACCCCGCGGCCACGGACCAGCATGGCCCGGCAAGCGGGGGAGGTGAACCATCCCCGGTCCAACACAGGCTCCGGCTCACAGGCCCCTAAATAGTGCCAGCCACCGTCCACAAACACCTCCACCCAGGCGTGGTTGTCGTCGCAATGAGACCAGCGGGGAACATATACCTGCCGGGCGGGGATGCCCGCGGCACGCATGGCCGCCACGGTGAACACCGACTGCTCTCCGCACCGCCCGTGCCCCCGATAATAGGTGGTCAACGGGTCAGAGGTAGGGCTGTCGTTGAAGCGGTAGGTCACGTGCTCGGCGCACCAGAGGTTGACCTCCAGCGCCGCCTCCACCGGGGACAGGCCCCGCAGACGTGGAGCCAGCGCGTCGGCAAACACTGGGCGGTAGTTTGACGCGGGCTCGTCGTTCACCCGGTCCTCCCGTACATAACGCTCCAAAAATTCCTTCTTCAAAGGGCTCCCTCCTGGTCCGGCCTCGTTGACAAGGGCCGGTATTGTTGATATGATAACACGGAATAGGAAAAAAGAAAAGAAGGGTGGGCGATCCGTATGGAGCGAGGAGCGTTTACAAGGGAACAGCACTATTTGGACCATGCCGCCACCACCCCGGTCCTTCCCGCCGCGGCCAGGGCGGTGGGGGCGGCCATGGAGCGGTGGGGGAACCCCTCCGCCCAATACAGCTTGGGGCAGAACGCCCATAAGGAGCTGGAGGAGTGCCGCCGGACTGTGGCTGGGGCCTTGGGCTGTCAACCGGAGGAGGTGGTCTTCACCTCCGGTGGGACCGAGAGCGACAACTGGGCCATCCTGCGGGGCGCGGGCCGCCGGGGCGGACACATCATCACCACCGCTGTGGAGCACTCCGCCGTGCTGGAGCCGGTGAAGGAGCTGGCCCAGCGGGGATTTGAGGTGACCTATCTGCCTGTGGACCGCGCGGGCCATGTGCGCCTGGAGGACCTTCAGGCGGCCCTGCGGGAGGACACGGTCCTCTGCTCCATGATGCTGGTGAACAACGAGCTGGGCAGCGTTCAGCCCGTGGCCGAGTGCGCCAAGGCGGCCAAGGCATTCAAGAAGGACGTCTTCTTCCACTGCGACGCCGTCCAGGGCTTTTTGAAGATGCCCTTTACGCCAAAGGAGCTTGGGGTAGACGCCCTCAGCGTCTCCGGCCATAAGCTGGGCGCGCCTAAGGGGATCGGCTGCTTGTATCTCAAGAAGGGCGTGAAGCTGCCGCCTCTCATTCTGGGCGGCGGGCAGGAGAGCGGCCTGCGCTCGGGCACCGAGCCCCTGCCTATGATTGCCGCCTTTGCCGCAGCGGTGGAGGAGAACGCGCAGGAGCAGGAGGGGGCGCGGGCGCGGCTGGCCGCCCTGCGGGACTACGCCGCCAAGGCCCTTCAGGAGAATATCGCGGATCTGAAGCTCCTCTCTCCCGGCGACGCCCCCCATATCCTGGCGGTGACCCTGCCGGGATATAAGAGCGAGGTGGTGGTGCGGTTTTTGAACGGCCTTGGGGTGTATATCTCCTCCGGCTCCGCCTGTCACAAGGGCAAGCCCAGCCACGTTTACGCCGCTCTGGGCCTGCCCAAGCCCTGGCTGGACGGGGCCCTGCGCGTCTCCTTTGGACACACCTCCACCAAAGAGGATGTGGATGCCCTGGTCCACGGCCTCCAGGAGGCCAAGGCCATGCTGTTTACCACGTTATCGTAAGGGAAAGGAAGTCGGCAATGTTTTCTTACATGCGGCAGGGAAAGGAATTTTACCGCAATATGTTCCGCCTGGCCCTGCCTATCATTTTGCAGAATCTGGTGACCACCTCCCTGGCGCTGGTGGACACCTTCATGGTGGGGATGCTGGGGGAGGGGCCGCTGGCCGGGGTCACCAACGCCAACACCCCCATCTTTGTGGTCCTGCTTCTCATCTTTGGGGTGCAGAGCGGCTCCACAGTGCTCATCAGCCAGTATTGGGGCCGCCGGGACGAGGAGGCCATCAACCGGGTGCTGGGGGTGGGGATCTATGTGGCGGGGGCGTTGAGCACTCTCTTCGCCCTGGTCCTGTGCTTCGGTTCAGGGCCGTTCATGGCCCTCTTCTGCAACGACGCGGAGGTGGCCGCCTACGCCGCTCAATACGGGCGCATTGTGGGCTTTTCCTACGCCTTCAACTCCGTGACCCAGGTGTATATTGCCGCCCAGCGGTCCATGGGCAACCCCGAGCTGGGGCTGGGGGTGCTGTCCATCTCCATGTGCGCCAACACCTTTTTGAACTGGGTGTTCATCTTCGGCAATCTGGGCGCCCCTGCTCTGGGGGTGGAGGGGGCGGCCCTGGCCACCCTTTGCTCCCGGATCATCGAGTTTGTGGTCACCGTGACCTACGCCCTTTGCAACAAGCGCTTCAAGCTCCGTCTTCGGGCGGTGCTGTGCCCGGGGCTGGAGACGGTGAAGCGGTTTGCCCAATATGCCACCCCTGTGGTGCTCAACGAGACCCTGTGGGGCCTGGGCACCTCCCTCTATCCCACCATCATGGGCCACATGGCGGGCTCCAAGGAGATCCTGGCGGCCTATGCCGTGGCGGGAAATGTGGAGAAGGTGTGCACCGTGGCGGTGATGGCGGTGGCGGCAACCACGGCTATCATTATCGGGGAGACCGTAGGGGCGGGGGAGACCGAGCGGGCCAGGGAGCTGGGGAAGGTGACCGACACAGTGGCCTTCCTGCTGGGGGCGGCCTTCGGCGCGCTGGCCATCGCCCTGGTCCATCTGGTGGTGGCCCCGGTGGTGTACCCCCTCTTCAAGCTGTCCGCCGCGGCGGGACGCATTGCCACCATGATGCTCACAGTGACCTTTGTGATCCTGCCCATCCAGGGCTTTAACACCACCAACGTGGTGGGCGTTCTCCGGGGCGGGGGCGACGTGACCGCCGCCGCGCTCATCGACCTCAGCCCCCTGTGGGTGGTAGGCGTGCCCCTGGCGGCGGTGGTGGGGCTGGTCTGGCGGCTGGACGTGCTGTGGGTGTGCGTCGTTCGGGCGGTGGAGCAGTTTGCCCGCGCCACCCTGGGGGCGATCCGCCTGCGCTCGGGGAAGTGGGTGCGGGATGTGACCCGTCGGGAGGTGTAGCGTATGACGCTCACTGTGTTAATAGAGAACACCGCCCCAGATGGACTGGTCCGGGAGCACGGCCTGTCAGTTTACATAAATTATAACGAGACTCCCATCCTTTTGGACGGCGGGAGTTCCGGGAAATTCTTAGAAAACGCGAAGAATGTAGAAGTTGACATAACTGATATTCGTCTGGCAGTCCTCTCCCACGGCCACTATGACCACGCCGACGGCTTGGCGGCCTTTTTGCGGACAAACCGGACGGCGGAGGTGTGTCTGCGGCCCGCCGCGCTGGACGAGCACTGGTCGGACAACGGGGGGCGGCATTACATCGGCCTGTCCGAGGAGGTCAAGGGCCTGCTGGAGGGCCGCTGCCGCTTTGTGGACGGCCTCACCCGGCTCCTGCCGGGGGTGTGGCTGGTCCCCGACGGGGTGGACCACGAGCAATCCCTGGTGCTGGAGGGTGAGAACGGCCTGGTGATCCTCAACGCCTGCTGTCACGCCGGGGCGGGCTACATCGTCCGGGGGGTGAAGGAGGCGTTTCCAGGGAAGCGTGTCCGCGCGCTCGTGGGCGGCCTGCATCTCATGGGCCAGAACACCCACTGCCTGGGGGTGGCCCCGGGCATCGTGAAAAACCTGGGCAAGTGGCTCTTTGACGAGCTGGAGGTGGGGACGCTGTACACCGGCCACTGTACCGGCGACCCGGCCTTCGAGATCTTAAAGGAGGCGCACCCCGACCGGGTGGTCCGCCTCACCACCGGGCTGACGGTGGAGCTGTGACGGGGGAGGGGGGCGGCATGCTTTGTTATACAACATATCCCTCGCCGGTCGGGACGCTGACCCTGGCCGCCGACGAGACAGGCCAGGCCCTGGCGGGGCTTTGGCTGGAGGGGCAAAAATACTTTCCCGCGTGTCTGGAGAGGCAGGCGGTTTGCGGGGGGGTCCCCATTCTTGACCGGGCAAAGAAGTGGCTGGACCGGTATTTCGCAGGGGAGCGGCCGGAGAGCGGCGAGCTGCCCCTGGTCTTTCGGGGGAGCGAATTTCAACAGGCGGTCTGGGAGGAACTGCGGCGCATTCCCTACGGCGAGACGGTCACCTACGGAGACCTGGCGGCGGCGCTGGCGCGGCAGGGGAGAAGGACCTCCGCCCGGGCGGTGGGCGGCGCGGTGGGGCGCAACCCAATCTCCATCATCGTCCCCTGCCACCGGGTGGCGGGCGCCGGAGGCCGACTGACCGGTTACGCCGGCGGCCTGGAGCGCAAGACCTGGCTCCTGCGCCACGAGGGCGTCTGATAAGATAAAAGGGGGACGGTCCTCTCACAGAGGACCGTCCCCCAATGTATGGATATCATGGAGACGTTGTTCAGTCCAGCTTCAGGTCCCCCTCCTTGATCCAGCCGAGCTTGCGGAAAAAGAGACCAAAGGCCCAGGTGAGCACGGCGGGGAGGATAAAGCAAATGAGGGCCAGCCCTACCCAGTCCATGGCGGCGATGGCGGACTTGACCCCCAGAGCCACGTCGCTGACCCACCCGGCGTACACCCCGATGGGGCCCACCATGCCGCAGGTGCCCATGCCCGAGGCCACGGCGGAGACGGGATCGTTCATCTCCAAATGGAACACACAGGTAGCCAGAGGCCCGGTGATGGCGGAGGTGAGGATGGCGGGGAGCCAGATCCGGGGATTCTTTACGATGTTTCCCATCTGGAGCATGGAGGTGCCCAGCCCCTGGCTCACCAGGCCGCCCCAGCGGTTCTCCCGGAAGGAGAGAACGGCGAAGCCCACCATCTGGGCGCAGCACCCGGCCACCGCCGCGCCTCCCGCCAGACCTGTAAGGGCGATGGCGGCGCAGATGGCTGCGGAGGAGATGGGCAGGGTCAGGGCAACGCCGATGACCACCGAGACTAGGATGCCCATGAGGAAGGGCTGGAGGATGGTGGCCCATTTGACAAAGTCGCCCACGGCGGAGGCGGCGGTGCCGATGGCGGGGGCGATGAGGGCCGCCAGGCCCACCCCCGAGAGGATGGTCACCAGAGGGGTGACCAGAATGTCCACCTTGGTCTCCTTGGACACCAGCTTGCCGATCTCCGCGGCGATGATGGCGATGAACAGCACCGCCAGCGGTCCCCCAGCTCCCTTGCCCCCGGTGAGGGTGGTGGAGCCTAGGGCGTTGGAGGCATAGCCCACAGTGGACAGAGAGAAGAGCACCAGCGGCGGCGCCTGGAGGGCGTAGCCGATGGCCACGGCCATGGCGGGGCCGGACATGGCAGAGGCAAAGCCGCCCACCGTCACCAGCCAGGCAATGCCCAGCTGCTTGCCCAGGGTGTCCAGAATAGTGCCGATGAGCAGGGAGCAGAACAGACCCTGGGCCATGGCGCCCATGGCGTCTACGCCGTACCGCCTGGGAGTGATGATAATGCTTTTATGCTTCAAGAAATCAGAAAATTTACTCATAACGAAGACCTTCCTTTTCCGCAGGGAGCGGATATTAGGCACATTATCCCACCCCCGGCCCCAAATGTCAAGGGAAAGCATATTTGTCCCATAAAGGGCATAAGGTGCCATGAAAGGGGGCTGTCATATGGATAGCAGTGGGCACAAGATCGCTTTGGTGGGCAGAGAAAGATTGGAGATCACCGGGGTGGAGGAGGTAGAGAGCTTCGACGAAGGCACAATAATTATGTCAACTAATTTGGGGGCGCTCATCGTCCGGGGCGAGGGACTGCACATTGAGACGCTGAGCCTGGACGGGGGCGCGCTGAAGGTGGAGGGCAGGGTAGAGAGCCTGACCTATGAGGAACCGCGCGAGGCCGGAGGCGGTCTGCTGAGCAGGCTGTTTCGCTGATGGAGCTGATCGCGCTGGGGCTTGGAAACCTGCCCTCCCGGCAGGCGGCGGCCTTTGCGGGGGCGGTGTGCATGGGGGCGGGGGTAGCCCTGGCCTACGACTTTTTGCGCCTGTTTCGTCTGCTTTGGAAGGGAAAAGTGTGGGGAAGTGTGCTGGATGTGGCCTATTGGCTGATGGTGACGGCGTCGGTGCTGGGCTACACCTTGGAGCTGACCGGCGGCGAGGTGGAGGTCTATGTGGCCGTGGCCATGCTGCTGGGCGGCTGGCTGTACTTTTGTCTGCTCAGCCCGCTGGTGCGACGCTGGGAGGGGCTGATCGCTGCGGTTTGCGGGAAAATATGGCGGCTTTTTACCCTGCCTTGGCGGGCGCTCAAGGGGCTCTTAAAAAAATTTTGGGAAATTGCGAAAAAACACTTCCATTTTCAAGAAAGATGGTTTACAATAATAGCGCAACTTGGGGCCTTGTTCCGAAAGCCGCAGGGAAATAACGTGAGGAAAGGGGGCGGAGGCTGGCATGAAGTTCAAGCGAGCGGGTATGATCACCAAGCTGCTGCTGCTTATTTTGCTGGTGGCCTCCATGACCACCTTCCTCAACCTTCGCTCCCAGGCCAAGGACCTGGCGCAGCAGCGGGCGGTGCTGGAGGAGGCAAACGAGCGCCAGCGCCGGGAAAACGAGGCGCTCAGCGCCGCCATCGCGGAAAAGGATGATCCCGAGCGCATCGCTGAGGTCGCCCGCAAGCGGCTGGGGCTGGTGTCGCCGGGAGAGATCGTGTTCTACGACAGCGGCAACTGAGCCGCGGCCCCAAAAATTTGGAGAGAGAGGAACAATAGCAGCTTATGGAGTTCGGAGTCGGTTCGGTGGTCCAGGGGAAGGTCACGGGGATCACCAAGTTTGGCGCGTTTGTGTCGCTGCCGGAGGGAAAGTCGGGCTTGGTACATATCTCGGAGATCGCTTACGCTTACGTCAGCGATGTTTCAGAGCATCTGCAGGTGGGACAAGAGGTCACGGTGAAGGTCATCGGTATCGATGAGTCGGGCCGTATCAACCTCTCCATTAAAAAGGCTCTGCCACCGCCTCCCAGACCTAGCGGCGCGCCCATGGCGCAGGGAGGAGCCCGGCCCCAGGGCCGCGGCGGCTTTGCGCCTCGCCCGGCGGCTCAGCCGGCCGGACCGGCCAGCTTTGAGGACCGGCTCAAGCAATTTATGCAGCAGAGCGACAGTAAGCTCTCTGAGATCCGCGCCGCCGACCGGCGCAACACCCGCCGGGGCAACGGTCGGGGACGGTAAACAGCCAGCGCGCAGGGAGAGGTTCGCCTCTCCCTGCTTTTTACAAAAGGAGGAATGGCGCATGGTCATCATCAACGGTATTATCCACCCCGTGGGCGGGGCAGTCATCCAGAGCGGCTTCGTGGCTTGGGAGGGAGGACGGATCACGGCGGTGGGGGAGATGGCCCGGTTGCCCCAGGGGGACCTGGGCGAGGTCATCGATGCCCGGGGCGGCCATGTGACCCCGGGCTACATCGACGCCCACTGTCACCTGGGCGTGTTTGGGGATTCTCTGGGCTTTGAGGGGGAGGACGGCAACGAGTGTACCGACCCCATTACCCCCCATCTCCGGGCGCTGGACGCCCTCAACCCGCAGGACCGTTGCTTTGCAGAGGCACGGGCGGCCGGAGTGACTACCTTGGTCACCGGCCCCGGCTCGGCTAACCCCATCGGCGGGCAGATGCTGTGCGTCAAGACCGACGGGGCCATCGCGGACCGCATGGTGGTGGCCGAGCCGGTCTCCATGAAGATGGCCACTGGGGAGAACCCCAAGACGGTCTACCATGAGCGCAAGGAAAGCCCCACCACCCGTATGACTACGGCCGCGCTCATCCGCACCGCGCTTCAGAAGGCCCAGGAGTACGCCGCCAAGCGGTCCAACGGCAAGGGGGACTTCGACCCCAAGCTGGAGGCGCTCCAGCCGGTGCTGAAGGGGGAGCTTCCCGTTCACATCCACGCCCACCGGGCGGATGACATCGCGACCGCTTTGCGGCTTTCCAAAGAGTTTGGCCTGCGCTGTGTCATCGTCCATGGCACCGAGGGCCATCTCATCGCAAAGGAGATCGCCGCCGCGGGGGTGAGCGTCATCACCGGGCCCAGCCTCACCGACCGCTCCAAGCCTGAGCTTCAAAACGCCAGCTTGACCAACCCCGCTGTGCTGGCGGCGGCGGGGGTGAAGGTGGCCATCTGCACCGACCACCCGGTCATCCCCATTCAGTATCTGCCCCTGTGCGCCGCCCTGGCAGTGCGGGGTGGCATGAGCGAGGAGGCGGCCCTGGCCGCTATCACCAAAAATCCCGCGGAGCTCCTGGGGTTGGGTCACCGGTTGGGTACCTTGGAGCCGGGGAAGGACGCGGACATCGTGGTCACCCCGGACAGCCCGTTCAGCGCCACCTGTGTGCCCACCGTAGTGGTCCTGGAAGGAAAGCGGGTGGTATGACATGAGAGAGATCCCGGCCGGGGCCATCACCGAGCTGGTAGCCAAGCTGTGCGTCGAGGCCAATACTTATCTGCCCGAGGGGCTGAAGCAATGCATCCGCGCCGCGCGGGAGGTGGAGGAAAACACCCTGGCCCGGGCGATCCTGGGCGACGTGGAAGAAAACTTTTCCATCGCCGCGGAAAAGGGCCTGCCCATCTGCCAGGACACGGGGATGGCGGTGGTGTTCCTTGCTCTGGGCCAGGAGGTCCATGTGACGGGCGGCGGCATCGAGGAGGCGGTAAACGCTGGGGTGGCCAAGGGGTATGTGGAGGGGAAGCTGCGCTGCTCGGTGGTGGCCGACCCCCTGCGCCGGGTCAACACCGGGGACAACACCCCTGCCGTGCTTCATGTGAGGCTGGTCCCCGGCGACGCCTTTCAGGTCACGGTAGCCCCCAAGGGCTTTGGAAGCGAGAACATGAGCCAAATGAAGATGTTCACCCCCGCCGCCACCAAGGAGGACATCGTGGACTTTGTGGCGGAGTGCGTCAAGAACGCCGGGTCCAACCCCTGCCCGCCGGTGGTGGTAGGCGTGGGACTTGGGGGCGACTTCGAGAGCTGTGCTCTGGCCGCCAAGGAGGCCCTTTGCCGTCCGGTTGGTTTACATAATGAAGATGACCTTTACGCGGAACTGGAGGAGGAGACCTTGGCGCGGCTCAACGAGCTGGACGTGGGTCCCCAGGGCTTTGGAGGGCGCACCACCGCCCTCTGGGTGTCCTTTGAGCCCCGGCCTACCCATATCGCGGGATTACCCTGCGCGGTGAATATGGGCTGTCACGTGACACGCCACGCCTCGGGGGCTCTGTGAGGTGTTTAGAAAAAATTCACAAAATCTCGCAAAAAGAGCGTGACTTTTTCGGCGATGTGTGGTAACATACAGACAAGGAAGGGGCGCCGCGTGGGCGCGCCGACCGTTCAGCCTAGGAAAAGGAGTGACCGCTATGAAGTTCACCTACACAGACAAGAAGATCGATCTCCCCAAGAGTGTACACGCTTACGCGGAGAAAAAAGTGGCGAAGCTGGAGCGCTATTTTAAGCAGGAAATGGAGGCCAACGCGGTCTTTAGTGTTCAGAAGGGACAGAATAATGTGGAGTTGACCATCCGCAGCGGCGGGACCATCATCCGGGTGGCGGAGTCCACCGCCGATATGTTCGCCACCATCGACGCCTGCGTGGCCTCGGTGGAGCGGCAGCTGCGCAAGAACAAGGCGCGGCTGGAAAAGCGTCTGCGTCAGGATGCCTTTGTCCCCGCCGCCGAGCCCACCTCCTTTGCCCTCGAGGAAAGCGAGGACGAGCTGAAGATCGTCCGCACCAAGCGCTTCCCCATGAAGCCCATGACCGCCGAGGAAGCTGTTTTGCAAATGAACTTACTGGGCCACACCTTCTTCGCCTTCCGCAACGTGGACCAGGACGGCGCCTTCGCCGTGGTCTACCAGAGAAACGACGGCGGCTACGGCCTCATCGAGGACGTGGAGGGATAAAACCGCTGCCTGCATAGAGCATAGAATAGGGACGGCCTTTGAGAAAAGGCCGTCCCTATTTGCGTTCGGGTGGGGTTGGGACCCGCCCTTACTGAATGCCCGTGACCTGGTAGCCCGCGCCAGTGACGGCGGACTTAAGAGTCTCGTCATCGGCGGTGCCGGTGACCTTGGCGCACTTGTCCTCCAGGCTGACCTCTACGCTGTCTACGCCGGGTACGCCATGGAGCGCGGCGGAGACATGGGAGACGCAGTGCTGGCACATCATGCCCTCGATGCTAATGGTTTTCATAGTTGTTTCCTCCTTTTTGGTTTCGGTAGCTGTAATATGACCCTCAGGGGCGGGAGCGTCCCTGTGAAGGGGCTTGAAAAAGCGTAGGCGCAGGGCGTTGGTGACCACGCACACCGAGCTCAGCGACATAGCGGCGGCGGCAAACATGGGATTCAACTGCCAGTGGAGCAGATTGTAGAACACCCCCGCCGCCAGAGGGATGCCCAGGCAGTTGTAAAAGAACGCCCAGAACAGGTTCTCCTTGATATTGCGGATCACCGCCTTGGAAAGGCGCACTGCCGTGGGAACGTCCCGCAGATCGCTTTTCATCAGCACCACATCGGCGCTCTCCAGGGCCACGTCCGACCCCGCGCCGATGGCGAGGCCTACGTCGGAGCGCGCCAGGGCGGGAGCGTCGTTGATGCCATCGCCGACCATGGCGACCTTGTGGCCCCCGGTCTGGAGCCGGGCCACCTCCCGCTCCTTGTCGGCGGGGAGGACCTGGGCCACCACCTGGGTGATGCCCAGACTGTCCGCGATGGCGTGGGCGGTGCGGGGATTGTCTCCGGTTAACATAACTATATTTAAGCCAAGCGCCTCCATATCCCGGACCGCCTGGGCGGAGGTGGGCTTCACCTGGTCGGCCACGGCAATGAGGCCCAGCAGCTTGTCGTTTTCCGCGAAGTAGAGGGGGGTTTTGCCTTGGCCGGCCAGGATATGGGCGGCCTCCTTCAGGGGAGAGATATCCACCGATGTGGTTTCCATAATTCCTGCATTACCGGCCAGGAACCACTCCCCGCCAATGGTGGCGGAGACCCCTTGCCCGTGGGAAGCCTGAAAATCTTCCGCAGAGGGAAGCTCATAGCCTAGTTGGTTTACATAATCTACAATGGCCTTGGCCAGGGGATGCTCGCTCTTGGCTTCCAGAGCGGCGGCCAGGGTGAGCAGCCGCTTTTCGTCCACCCCCTGGGCGGGGGAGACGTCGGTGACCTGGGGCTTCCCCTGGGTGAGGGTGCCCGTCTTGTCCAGCACCACTGTGTCCACCTTGTGGAGGGTCTCCAGGCTTTCGGCGGACTTGATGAGGATGCCGTTTTCTGCCCCCTTGCCCGTGCCCACCATAATGGCCACAGGAGTGGCCAGACCCAGGGCGCAGGGACAGGAGATGACCAGCACCGCCACGGCGGAGGTGAGGGCCATTTCCACGGTGCCGCCCACCAGGAGCCAGACGGCGGCGGTGACGGCAGAGATGACCATGACCACGGGGACAAACACCCCGGCCACCTTGTCGGCCAGCTTTGCAATGGGGGCCTTGGAGGCGCCCGCTTCCTCCACCAGGGCGATCATTTGGGCCAGGGTGGTGTCCTGTCCCACCTTAGTTGCCTCCATAGTGAACGCCCCGGAGGTGTTGATGGACGCGGCAATGACGGTATCGCCCACAGCCTTGTCCACGGGGATAGATTCCCCTGTGAGGGCGGATTCATCCACCGCCGACGCCCCCTCCCGGACAATGCCGTCCACGGGCACCCGCCCGCCGGGGCGCACCACCACCAGGTCGCCCACCCGCACGTCCTCTATGGGGATCTCCACCTCCACGCCGTCTCGTAGCACCTGCGCGGTCTTAGGCCGCAGGTCCATGAGCCGGGAGATGGCCTGCCCGGTCTTGCCCTTGGAACGGGTCTCCAGGAATTTGCCCAGGGTGATGAGGGTGAGGATCATCCCCGCTCCCTCGAAGTAAAGATCCATGGAGTACCGCTCTACACGGGTCAGATCGCCGTGACCCAGCCCCCAGCCGATCTGGTAGAGGGCGACGACCCCATAGACCACCGCTGCGGCGGAGCCCACGGCGATGAGGGTGTCCATGTTGGGGGCGCGGTTCCACAGGGACTTAAAGCCCACCCGGTAGTATTTTTGGTTGACGGCCATAATGGGCAGTACAAGAAGAAACTGGGTAAAGGCAAAGGCAAAGGCGTTGGCCGTGCCGTGGAAGAAGTGGGGGATGGGAAGACCCATCATGTGACCCATGGAGAGATAAAAAAGGGGCAGCAGGAAGCACAAGGAGGCCCAGAACCGGGTCTTCATGCTCTTCAGCTCATACTCCATAGGGTCGGCTGCGGGGGCCGCAGCGGCCGTTTTTGGGGCGTTTGCGAGGGCCGCGCCGTAGCCCGCCTTCTGCACCGCGTCGATGACGGCGGCGGGGGTGACGCTGTCGTCCCCGGCCACGGTCATGGAGCCGGAGAGCAGGTTCACGTTTACCTCGCTGACGCCGGGGAGCTTGCACACCGCCTTGTCCACATGAGCCTGACAGGCGGAGCAGGTCATCCCCGTGACGGTAAATTTTTCTTTCATGTCAAGCCCTCCTTACGGCAGCAGCTTACCCAGCAACGTCGCCAACTCTGCCGCCTTTTCCTCCCGCTCCGCGTCGCTTTTTGCGTTGCGGACGCAGTGGGTGAGGTGGGCGGTCAAGATCTCCTTGTTGGCCCGGCCCAGCAGAGCCTGAGCGGCCATGACCTGTTGGGACACGTCCAGACAGTAGCGGTCGTCCTCGATCATGGTGAGAACGGCGTCGATCTGTCCCCGGGCGGTTTTCAACAGCTGAGAGACCTTCTGTTTGTCGCCTTGCATAGTCTTTCCTCCTGAGATGGAAAATATGGATACCCCTCCCCCTGAGGGGTAGGGGTATCATATCACAGTCGGGACCGGATGTCAATAGGGGCTGTGGGGTGGAACACACAGGGGGCAAAAAGAGGGAGAACGGCACGGCTGTTCTCCCTCTTTTTCCATCAAAACAGATTCAGTTGAACTTATAGATCTTTCTCGCCAGACGGTAGCCGGGGATGGCGATGGCCTTTGGCAGATTGCCCACCGCAGAGAGGGCGGCGTATTTCATCTTGCGGTAGAGCTTGACGTCCTTGGCCTTTAAGTATTCCCACAACGCGGTCTTGACCCCCATTTTCTCCGGCGAGCCATCCAGCATCAGGAAGATGGAGGAAATGGTCATCATCATGGACAGATAGTTGGTCATGTACGCCCCTAGCTTGGGTTTTTCCGCCTTAATAGCGTGGAGGTCATGGGCGTCGATCATCAGCTTGGTGACCCGCACCTGCTGGTCCACCCGACCCACCATGACCGATTCCTGCACCGACTGGTTGGCCCGGCCGATGAAGTAACGGTAGAGGTCCACATCCATGTAGTAGAGGGTCTTGACGAAGGGGAGAGGCTGGTAGACGAAGATATTGTCCACATAGAAGGTGTGCTTGGGCAGCTCCACGCCGCTTTGGCGGAGCATCTCCGTGCGGTAGATCACCGAGTGCATTAGCAGATACTGGGAGGGGCCGAAGCGGCCAATGTCCTTCCAGGTGAACACCTTGTTCGTGGGAAAGACATTGGAATAGCCCATGACCTTCTGGGTGTTGTCCTCCGCGTGCTCATAGACATAGTTGGCGATCATCAGATCCAGAGGGTGGCCCTTGCCCACGAACTCCCGTAGCTTGTTGAGCACGGCGTGGAGCGCTTCCTCGTCCAGCCAGTCATCGGAATCCACCACCTTGTAATAGACCCCGGAGGCGTGGCGCAGGCCCTGGTTGACCCCTTCGCCGTGGCCGCCGTTCTCCTGGTGGATGACCTTAACGATATCGGGGTGCTCCGCGGCGTAGCGGTCGCAGATGGCGGGGGTGTCATCCTTGGTGGAGCCGTCGTCCACCAGGATGATCTCAATGTCGCTGCCGCCGGCCAGCAGGGAGCGGACACACTTGTCCATGTAGTCGGCGGAGTTGTAGCAGGGAACGGCAAAGGTGATGAGCTTTTGGGGCATGTCGGTCACCTCTCTCTTTCTATTTCAGTCCTTGGCAGAGCTGAGACGGTCCGCCAGCTCCAAGGCCCGCTTGACGATGGCGTCCATGTTGTAATACTGATACTCCGCCAGCCGACCCAGCAGATGGAGGTTGGGATATTCGGCGGCCAGGGCGGCGTATTGGCCGTAGAGGGCCTTGTTTTCGGGGTTAATGACAGCGTAGTAGGGGATCTGGCCGTCCTCTCCGGTGAACTCCTTGGAAAACTCTTTCATGATGGTGGTTTTCTTGGGAAGGACCTGCCCGGTGAGATGCTTGAACTCAGTGATGCGGGTGAAGGGCTGGTCCACAGTATAGTTGACAGTGCCGTGGGTCTGGTACCACTCCACCGGGTGGGTCTCAAAGACGAAGTCCAGGGTGCGGTAGGGCAGGCGGCCAAAGCGGCGGTCAAAGAGGCCGTCCACCGCGCCGGTGTAGACGATGGGACCCTTGAAGGGTTCACCGTTCACCAGGGTGGTACCCACCTGGGTGAGGGTGAGGACGTCCGCGGCGTCGGTGTTCAGGCGCACCTCAATGTTGGGGTGGTCCAAAAGCCGTTCAAACAGGGCGGCGTAGCCCTCCAGAGGCATCCCCTGGTAGAGGTCCTGGAAGTAACGGTCGTCCCGGGAGAGGAACACAGGTACCCGGGCGGTGGTGGCGGGGTCGATCTCCTCGGGGGTCTGGCCCCACTGCTTCATGGTGTAGGTCTTGAAGATGTTTTCATACACGTAGTCCGCCAGCTCCGCCAGCTCGGGGTCGTCGCTCTGCCGCAGCTCTAAAATGGTCACCTTCCGCTCCGGGCCATAGGCAGCCAGCAGCTTTTCCGCCAAGGCGGCGGAGCGCTGCTCGTAGGCGATGTCCAGGCTGGTGAGGTTGAAGGGCACGGGCATGAGCTGGCCGTAGACATTGGCCACCACCCGGTGGGAGTAGTCCCGCCAGGCGGTAAAGCGGCTGAGGAAGTCGTAGACCTCCTTGTGGCCGGTGTGGAAGATGTGGGGGCCGTATTTGTGGATGAGCACGCCCTCATCGTCCAGGCAGTCGTAGGCGTTGCCGCCGATATGGTCCCGGCGCTCCACCACCAGGACCTGCTTGCCGGCTTCGGCCAGCTTTCGGGCCACGGTGGCCCCGGCAAAACCGGCGCCGATGACCAGTGCGTCCAATTGAGACATAGTTTCACCTTTTCCTTCTGCAAGAGAAGTGAGGGGAGCGGCGCTCCGCCATCACAGAAGTTTCTGCTTTGAGTAGAATTATTATAGACCTATTATCTGGAAATTACAAGTCAAATTTGTATTGCCACCGCTTCCGCCACCCGGATGCCGTCCACCGCCGCCGAGGCGATGCCTCCCGCCCAGCCCGCGCCCTCGCCGCAGGGATAGAGCCCGCGCAGGGGGGACTGGAGGTCGCCCCCTCGGAGAAGACGCACCGGGGAGGACGAGCGGGTCTCCACCCCGGTCAAGAGGGCTTCAGGGGTGTCAAAGCCGGTGAGCCTGCGGCCCAGAAGCGGGAGGGCCTGGCGGAGAGAGTCGGTCACGAAGGGGGGCAGGCAGCCGTCCAGGGCCGCCGCGGTTACCCCGGGGCGGTAGGTGGGGGCAATGGAAGCGGACAGGGTAGGCATGCTGCCCGTCAAAAAGGAACCCACCGTCTGGGCAGGCGCGTAAAAGTCCCTGCCGCCCAAGGTGTAGGCAAGCTGTTCCCACCGCCGTTGAAAGGCCATTCCCGCCAGAGGGTCGTGGCTCTCAAAGTCGGCGGGGGTGACGCTGACCAAAAGTCCGCCGTTGATGTTTTTGCCGTCCCGGGCATAGCAGCTCATGCCGTTGGTGACCACGCCCCCTGGTTCGGAGGCGGAACAGACCACCTCGCCGCCAGGACAGACGCAAAAGGAAAACACCCCCCGGCCGTTTTCCAGATGGCAGGAGAGCTTATAGGACGCGGCGGAGAGCTTGTTCCACGCCGCGCCGTACTGTTGGCGAGAGAGGGTTTCCTGGCTGTGCTCAATACGGACCCCCACGGCAAAGGGCTTGGCCTCCATGGGCACGCCTACACGCTCCAGCATCCGAAAGGTGTCCCGGGCGGAGTGGCCGGGGGCGAGGATGAGGCAGTCGCAGGGGAGGGTATATGCTCCGGTGGACCCGGTGACCTCAATGGCACGCAAGGCGTTCCCGGCGGCGTCCAGGCTGGTGAGAGTGTGCTGAAAACGGACGTCGCACCCCAGCCGCAGCAGCTCCGCACGGAGGTTGGCTACCACCCGGCGGAGGTTGTCGGTGCCCACATGGGGCTTTTGGACGTAGAGGATATCCTCCGGCGCGCCAAAGGCCGCGAAGGTCTCCAGGACGGCGGTGAGCCGGGGATCATGGGTGCCGGTGTTCAGCTTGCCATCGGAGAAGGCCCCCGCGCCCCCCTCGCCAAACTGGACGTTGGAGCTTTCGTCCAGCGCGCCGCCCGACCACAGCCGCTCCACATCGCGGGCGCGTTCCTCTACGGGTTTTCCCCGCTCCAACACGATGGGGGGCAGTCCGGCACGGGCGAGGAACAGCGCGGCGAACAGTCCCGCCGGACCCATGCCCACCACCACGGGGCGCAGGGCGTTGGGGGAACGGTGGGGGGCGGGGAAGACGTAGGGTTGGGGGGTTACGGAGACGACCTTCCCCTTGACGCGGGCCGGGAGCTTGCGCTCCAGATCGGAGGGAAGGGTACAGCGCACGGCGCAGACGTAGTGTACGTCGGACTTTTTGCGCGCGTCGATAGACTGGCGGACCAGACGGAGGTCCTGAAGTTGTTCCGGCGCGACGCCCAGAAGGGCGGCGGTCTTGGCACGCAGTTCCTCCAAGCCGCCCTCCAGGGAGAGGCGCAGATCATTCACTTGAAGCATGGAAAGCGCCTCCTTTTTCGGGCGGGGATGACATGGAAAAACGCCGGTTCGTAAGGAACCGGCGTTTTATGCGCGGGGAGGGGGGAGAGCTTACAGCTTCTCCTGGAGCTTGGCGCTCTTGCCCACGCGGTCGCGCAGGTAGTAGAGCTTGGCACGGCGGACCTTGCCGTGACGGACCAGCTCGATCTTTTCAATGGAAGGCGCGTGAACGGGGAAGACCTTCTCCACACCGATGCCGAAGGACACGCGGCGGACGGTGATGGTCTCGGCAATGCCGCCGTGCTTCTTGGCGATGACGGTGCCCTCAAAGACCTGGATACGCTCGCGGGAGCCCTCCTTGACCTTGATGTGGACCCGGACGGTGTCACCGATCTGGGCGGTGGGGGCCTCGGCCTTCATGTTTTTCTGGTTGAAGAGATCAAGTGTGTTCATGGGATTTTCCTCCTAATTTACAGGCGTTCGTAGGCGTTTTTGGAAAACCCCAGAGGACCACCCTTTATTGAGACTGTGGTATTATATCACCCCATGGCAGAAAATGCAAGCTATTTTTTGTCTTCCCTTTAATATTGCAGGATCAGGTCGTCGATGTCCTGAAAATCATTGGGGGAGAGGGTGTAGACGCCGGTGCGGTCGGGGGTGACCAGGGCCAGCTTGGTCACCGCAGGGCCGGTGGTGATGGCGTCCAGCCGGGCGTAGAGGTAGTCGTAGACCTCCTGGGCCCACTTGGTCTCAAAGTTTTCCTCCGCCTCTCTGATCTGGGCGTCGGTCATGTCCTGGCGGGCCTCTTCGTCGGGGAGGGAATGGGCCTTTTCAAAGTCGGCGCGCAGCTTGGCGTAGCCGTCGGCGTAGGCCGCCTGGAAAAAGGTGACGGGGGTAACGGACACCTCCACGCAGTAGCGCCCGTGGTCCAGAGATGCTGCCTGTACCACGGTATAGGACGCCTTGGCATAGACCGCCTCCAGCAGCTCCAGGTAGTCGGCGCGCAGGTCGTTTTTCAAGAAGGTCTCGTCAAGCTCAAATCGGACGGCCAGACGCTGGGAGAGCTCGGCGGAGAGGTTTTTCTGGTAGGTTTTCCCGGCGTCCTCGGCGGTAAGGTCCATGAGCTGAAGGTAGCCCTTGGAGGGGGCGCCGGTGTAGGTCTCGTCCAAAACGCCCTCCACAAACAGCACCGCGTTATACTGGTTCATCTGGGCCTTGGTGGTGGAGCAGCCCGCGCAGGCCAGCAGGCAGAGGCACAGGACGATGGCAAGCAGTCGTTTCTTCATGGCGCTCACTCCCCGCACAGGTCGAAAATGGCCTGGGTGAACATTTTGGCGGAAAGGAGCAGATCTTCCACGGCGATGCGCTCATTGGCGGCGTGCATCTTGGTGTCTACGCCGGGGAACACACAGCCGAAGGCCACGCCGCCGGGGATATCGTGGACATAGGTCCCGCCGCCGATGGCAATGGGTTGGGGGTCGGCCTCGCCGGTATACATGCTGTAGCAGCGCAGGAGCGTTTTGACCAGCGGGGAGTCCGCGCTGACGCAGTGGACGCTTGTCATCTCAGGGTCGCCCAGGATGGAGATGCCGTGCCGGCGGAAGGTCTCCTCGCACACGCCCTTGCAGTTGAACTGGTTGGCGCACAGGGGGAAGCGCACGTCGAACTTGGCCTGGAAGCGGGTGGCGGTCATGGTGAGAAGGGCCAGATTCAGCGTCAGCTCGCCGCTCTCCGGGTCGGACTGGGCGATGCCCAGAGCCTTGCCCCGGTTGTCCCCAAAGGGGAACAGATGGTGGAGCGCGCGCAGGTATTTGGTGCTGTTGCAGTCCGCCAGAGGCAGAAGGGCAAGGGCCTCCAGCAGGGCCTGGATGGCGTTGACGCCGTCGTCAGGGGAGGCGGCGTGGGCGTTTTTGCCCGCGCAGTGGATGGCGACGCCGTCCGCCGTATCCTGGGCGGTGAGAAGGGCGCTGGTGGCGGCGCTGACCCGGGCGCATACATCGCCCACCTGCGCCGCGGTCATCCCTAAGATGGTACATTCCGCCTCGGGCGGGACCACGTTATGGCGGAAGCCGCCCTGAAGGGCGGTGACCCGGGGGAGGGCGGTCTCATCTGTCCAGGCCGCGCCAAAGTCGGGGTGGTAATGGCCCTTTTCAATGTGGATGACGGGGAAGTCCGCGTCGGGAGTGAAGGAATAGGGGGCGAAGGGCTCCCGGGCGTAGTAGTAGGCAATGTCCTCGCTGCCCGACTCCTCGTCGGTGCCCATGACCAGCTTCACGTTCTTGGCCGTGCCGCCCAGGTCCTTCACAGCGGCCATAGCCATCAGAGCGGCGCAGAGAGGGCCTTTGTCGTCGCTGACGCCCCGGCCGTAAAGGACGCCGTCCTTTTCCACGCAGGTGTAAGGGTCGGTGTCCCAGCCCTTGCCCTCGCCCACCACGTCCAGATGAGCCAGGATGTGAAGCTGGGTGGGGCCGCCGTTCAGGTCTGCCAGACCCACGTGATCGTCATAGTTGCGGGTGGCAAAGCCCAGCTCGCTTGCCAGAGCCAAAGCCTCCTCCAGCGCGGCCTTGGGGCCAGGGCCAAAGGGAGCGCCAGGCTGGGCGGGGCCCTTCACGCTCTTCACCGCCACCAGGCGGGAGACGGCGCCAATGAGCCGGGCGCGGACGGCGCTGTCCGCAAAATATTGGTCGATCCTCTCTTTTTCCATGGGTGATACCTCCATGCTCAGGATTCTTCCTGCTGTGCGCCCAGCTGGTCCAGATATTTGTAAACGGTATAGCGGGAGACCTGGAGCCGCTTGGCCACATAAGGGACGGATTTTCTGAAGGAAAAGGCATTTTTCTGGTCCAGCAGTGCTACGATCTTCACCCGGTCTGCCTTGGTCAGGGCGTTGACCGGCTTGCCAATGGCGGTAAGGCATTCGTCAAAGATCTGGGTAAGGCCATTGTCGCCCCCCCGCCACAGGGCGGACTGGAGATCGGCGTCGGCGCTCATCAGGTCCACCAAAATGCGGTTGGCGAACACCAGGGAGGAATAGTCAAAGTCGATGCCCAACGCCAGGTTGTAATCCTCGCCGATCATGTGGAAGGTGGAGGACTTGATCTGGGCCCCGGAGGGGGTGGTGGCGTAGAGGTTAACAAAGTCGGTGGTCATGGCGGTCTCGTCGATCAGCCGGGTGGAGCCCATGATGTCGGCGGTGGAGCCTACCTCGCGCCCGGAGACCTGGCCGTTGTAGATGGACAAAATGGGGTGGCTGGGGTCGGACATGTTCTGTACCAGCGTCTCGCAGGAGGAGCCGAACATCTCGGCAATGCCCCGGGCGGTGCGGTCCAGAAATTCAAAGGCCTCGTCTCGGGTCACAGGCGTCCCCTCCCATAAAAATAGTATTTTTTCTATTTTACAACATTGACGCTTGAAATGCAAGGGAGGACTTGCGGGGAGAGAAGGAGCAGGGCGGTCAGGTTGGGCAGGGCCATCAGGCCGTTGGTCAGGTCGGCCAGCTGCCATACGGCGCCTACCTCTCCCAGACTTCCCATGACCACACACAGGAGAAACACGCCCCGAAAGAGGGGAACAGCGCGGGAATTGCCCCAGAGGAAGGAGAGGGCGCGCTCTCCGTAATAGCCCCAACCTAGCAGGGAGGTGTAGGCAAACAGCAGCAGAGAAACAGAAACCAGCAAGGGACCGACCTTGCCCAGGGTGACCCCGAAAGAGGCGGCACACAGCGGCGCGCCCAGATATTCGGGGGGGATAACGCCGTCTGCCAGGGCAGAGAGAGCGTCAGCGGGGGAATATACCCCGGCAGTGAGAATGACCAGAGCGGTGACGGTGCAGACCACCAGGGTAGAGATCAGTACCTCAACCATTCCCCAACAGCCTTCCTCGGAAGGCGTTGAACCACCTGCGGCAGCATGGGCCATGGCGGAGGAGCCAAGGCCCGCCTCGTTGGTGAACACCCCCCGGGCCACGCCGTAGCGCAGGGCCAGAGCGGCGGTATAGCCCCCAAAAGCGGCACGGGGGCGAAAGGCCCCTTGAAGGATGGCGGAAAAGGCGGCGGGGAGGCAGGAGCGGCGGAGGAATAGCGCTGTCAGGCCTCCGGTGAGAAACATCCCAGCCATCAGGGGGACCAGGGTCTCGCTGACCTTGCCCACCCGCCCGATGCCGCCCAACAGGACCACCCCCACCGCCAGGGCGGTGAGTAGGCCGGAAGAGATGGGCGCGACCCCGGCGGCCGCGTGGAGAGAGGTGGAGATAGAGTTGGACTGCACCATGGCGCCGCCTGCCAGACTGGCCAGCACACAGGTCAGGGAAAAGGCGGCGGCAAGAGGCTTTCCCACCCGCTTCAACCCCTTGGCCATGTAGCACATGGGCCCGCCCTGGAAGGAGCCGTCAGGGGCGGGCTCCCGGAAGGCGGCGGCGAGGTATTTTTCCGCAAACCCGGTCATCATTCCCAGCAGGGCAGAGACCCACATCCAGAACACCGCGCCGGGCCCGCCGAAGAAAATGGCGGTGGCCACTCCAGCGATGGAGCCGGTGCCGATGGTAGAGGCCAGGGCGGTGGAGAGAGCCTGGGCCTGGGTGAGACCGCCGGTGCTGGGGCGGCGCAGAGAACGCTTCAGCGTCCCCAGCCAGCGGTGGGGGGTGAGCTGGAAAAGGCCGGAGCGCAGGGTGTACCACCCTCCCACCAGCAGGAATGCCCCTAGCAGCCAGGGATTCCAAAGGGCGTTGGCCCACGTCTCCACAAGGGATAAAAAAGACACGCGCACACCTCCATAACCATGCTGTTAAAGAGGTATGCGCGTGGGGAGACAAGTAGAAGGCTGTTACCAATCAATGAGGCGCGCCCGGCGCAAAATGGGCAGGAGCGCGGCGAAGAGGACGCAGAGGATGACGGTCTGGGGGATAAGAGTGATGGCGTTTTTGACGAGGCGTTCCATCATAATGACGCGGTATGCTTGGCCACCCAGGATGTAGCTCCATAGCGAGCCGAGGACCACGTTTTGGGCGTTGGTCAGCAGCTTGGCAAAGAACACGCGCGGAACGGAGGGCTTGGCCCGGTATAGAAAGAGGGCGTAGGTGAGGTTGCCCAGCATGGTGGTGAGCATATAGCCAGGGAAATACGGCCCGGTGGGATGGAGCAGATAGGTGATGGTGTCCTCTGCCGCGCCAAACACCAGAGCGTTGAGCGGACCGCCCACCATAGAGCACAGCGCCCGGGCCATAAATCCCCAGGAAATGCGGGCCGCGCCCATGTGGATGGAGGGGATCAGACCCAGGGCCCAGCACGCGGCGATCATCAGGGCGGAGAAGGTGAGGATGCGGGGCTTTTTCATGTCGTCCAGGGCCTGTCGCCAGTAGCCGGCGGAGAAGGGGTGGGGATAGAGGGTAGAGCTGGGCATAAAAATACCTCCCTTATTTTGGGCAGTCCGCACAGAAGTGTGACAAAGCGGAAACGCCGCATAAAGGGAGATGAAAGACCCGGTATGCGGCAGCGGGATGCGGGACACATACTGCAAGCCTTTGGCTTTTCGTCCGGCGGGCAACTCCCCGTCCCTCCGGCACTGGCCCCCTTGGGGGGCGCCGCACATGTGGCCCTACTCTGCCTGGGTGAACACATCATAGCACAGTTTGATGGGAAAAGCAAGACCCGGCACACCAAAAGGATGCGATCACGTTTTCGTAGGGGCGGGTTCCAAACCTGCCCGCATGTAGGGCGCGGCTTCCCAGACGCGCCACAAGAAAAGAGCCCCGGCGTAAGCCGGGGCCCTTTGATACGTTGCGCGGTTTGTTCGCGGCAAGACAGCAGGGACGGTTCTCCTGCCGGATCGGGCTCGGCAGAGAAAACCGTCCCTCTGTCGTTGCCACTACGAAACGTTCTTACTTCAACAGTTTTATGAACCGATCGAGCATCACAGCCACCTCCGCGCGGGTGACTTCCGCTGTGGGAT
>ERZ779633.45-NODE-45-length-63253-cov-9.491804_pt1 | contig 63253 bp, 16 predicted proteins | sample MGYA00514195_ERZ779633 | MGnify/ENA primary metagenome ERZ779633 (study PRJEB29562, sample SAMEA4376707) | mouse gut metagenome | isolation source: Cecum | study: EMG produced TPA metagenomics assembly of the A DSS colitis mouse model was used to assess the microbial...
AGCGAGGCCATGATGGATCTGGAGATCCCCGCGGGCGCGAAGTACATGGAGGTGCCCATCCGGGTCACCTATAACCGCACCAACGGCGTGAAGGACAACGCCCTCTACATGCTCCACATCTATCGCCGCAGCGCGCAGGCGTACCTGGTCGATCTCCAGGCGGAGGAATGGTACAACGCGGAGAAGGATGGGGACGGCAAGCTGACGCCCAACTATGTGCCCACCAGCCCCGTCTTTGACCAGCACTCGGCCAACAACAACTACAACATGGTCGTGGAAGCCAACGTGGAGACCATCGACTTCACCGACATCCTGCCTTGCGACTTCGCAGTGGAGACGGTGCGTCTGCCTCACGGCATCAAGGGCCAGAACTCCAACCGGCCCATCCTGCAGAGCCAGCTGGACGCCAAGGCGGACATCCACCTGGCTGACGGCACGGTGGTCACCATCGAGCGGGAGGACCTCATCAGTGTGGTCACCGGCGACAACGGCGACACCACGGTGAAGTACAAGGCCGCTGACGGCAGCACAGTCACCGAGGTCATTCCCGCCGGTGGCGCGACCGAGCCTGTGACCTACCGTTATGAGCTGCACGACGTGGTGCTCAAGCCGGGCATCAACCGGGTCACCATCGAAGTCACTTCCGAGGACGGGACCGTCACCCGCACGTACTATGTGGACATCCGCCGCAAGACCGATCCGAACGCGGCCAAGCTGCGAGACATCCAGATGTTCCAGGTGGATCAGTTGGTCAAGGATCCTATTACCGGCGCACCGTCGGTCACCTCGAAGTACTATGACTTCTCGCCGGTGTTCGATCCCGACAACAACCGGTACTACATTGCCATCCCGTCCATGATGGAGGGCGATCTGTACCTCAACCCGGTGTACTACGACAAGTATACCGATCCCAACGCCACCACTGACGTGGAGTACGGCCTGACAGTGTCCACCTACCACAAGCGCAACGACTCCGCAGTCTTCCAGCAGATGATCGCCAACCAGGAGTACACCGGCAAGCCTGTCATCATTAACGCGGGCATGGCTGAGGGTGACAACTTCCGCGTGGAGATGACCGTGTTCCGCCGCGGCAAGGATATGTCCCACATCGGTGGCGAGACCACCTACACGCTGTACTTCTACAAGAACCATGCCAGCGAGCGGGACGTCACCATGACCAACGACCTGGATGCCCGTGTGGAGTACACGCCGTTCAAGAACCTGCAGATAGACGGTATGGAGTTGACCCGCTCCGCGGCCAGTAGTGCCAACGCCAGCGACCACAACTTCTATTACAACACCGTGAACAGCAGCGGTCTGCTGGAGATCAACCTGTTCGGCCTGGCGGTCGACGAGGGCTACAAGGTCTACTGGAGCGATATGCGCAGCGATTTGGATCCCATCACCGGCGAGACCAAGTGGGAGCTGGTGAGCGACCTCCAGACGCCGCTGGAGCTGGGCTTCAGCTCTCTGGAGCACGAGAACGACCACTGGTTCGTCCTCAAGGCTACCAACGGCGAAAACAGCTTCTACTCATCCGTGGCCGTGTACCGCGACTTGGCAAAGAACCACGAGACGCACCTTGAAAACATGGCGGTCAGCGATCCTACCGTGCCGCTGTTCCGTGACGACCGCTACGAGTACTTCGCGGCAGTGGACGCCGAGACCAGCGAGGCCACCATCGTGGTCCGCGGCCGCAGCGGCGCGACTTACCAGACTGAGCTGCGGGTACGCAGCGTAGGCGGCGAGTATCTGGCGGGCGACAGACAGGGTATCTCCTACCTGAAGGCAGAGGGCATTAAGCTGCACCAGGGCTCCAACCGGGTCACCATCACGGTGAAGCATGTGGAGCACGCCACCCAGAGCGGCGAGATGGACCGCAGATTCAAGCGGGTCTATGAGGTGGAGCTGTATCTGGCCGGTCGGACTGCCTACATTACCGACGGCGTGGACGAGGACGGCGAACCCATCCGTTACATCTCCACGCAGGATACCGCCGACGCGCACCAGAGGCGCGAAGAGCAGCTGGATACCGCCGACATCATCTGGATGGACTACACCTCCGGCGGCCATATCACCCCCATCTGGAACAGCGAGCTGGTCAACTACTTCCTGAGCTACAACTTCTACTCCGATGACTACGAGTCCGTTGTGGGTGAGGACGGTATTGCCCGTCCTGTCCTGGACGCCAACGGCAAGGTGGTCTATAAGCTCAACGACCATCTGGAGCTGGCGGCGACCCTGCGGCCCGAAGAGGCCGAGCGGGCTACCGTGACCGCCCAGTTGACCACCATCCATCCCACCACAGGCGCCAAGACCATCTACGGTGAGGAAACGCTAGTGCGCAACGCTGAAGGCAACTGGCCGTATGCACTGGCTGAGCTGCCCGAGGGTGAGAGTCGCATCCTCTTCACCGTCCGGGTCAAGGGTAAGAGCGACCGTCAGGACGGCTCGGTGGCAGACAACCAGATCACCGAGAAGCAGTACCTCATCACCGTATTCCGCAACCGCTCCGATAAGCTGGAGATGCCCAATGTGGCCGACCACACCGCTATCCAGGTGCGCGCGGCGAACAACATCAACCGCGTCTACGGTACGATCCCCAAGTTTGACCCGGAGATCAACTTCTACTACGTCAACCTGCCCTACGAGGCCGAGGAAGTGCGCATGTTTGCCCAGGCCGGGGAGTACAAGATGCTGACGGGCGGCAAGACCGGACAGTATATCCTGAAAATGAACGGCCGCCAGGTGGCCTCCAGCAACTTCTCCGCAGGCGTCTTTAACGGTTTCCTGGTCCAGGATCTGATGCCGGGCGACAACACCGTGGAGATCGACATCATGGTGAACGGCCAAGCCACCAAGTACTACACCTTTATCCTCAACCGGGGCGACAAGGAGACCACGGAGCTGGACGATGTGGAGTGGCCCGTGCCCACCATGACGGATATCCGCATCAACGAAGTGGTGGACGGCGACATAGCCAAGGACAAGACCCTGATCCCCGACTTCGATCCCAAGATCCACTACTACAATGTGGTGGTGCCCTACGAGGTCAGCGAGATCAACGCCTACGGTCAGGCCATCAACTCCGGTGAGCTGAGGATCGCCTCGATGAACGTGGCTGACGTCCGCCATATGGCCGACGTGAACGACAAGCTCAATGCCACGCTGGAGGGCTGGCGCAACATTCCCATCCCGCTGAAGGTGGGCAACGAGAACAACATCGAGTTTGTGGCCTACGGCGTCAGCGAAGGCGGCGAGGTCACCGACACCCGGGTGCGTTACATCGTCAATGTGGTCCGTCTGCCCGAGGGCTATGTGCCGCCCGAGCTGGAGTTCATGGGCATCAGCGAAGGCACCATGACCCCGACCTTCCATGGCCGCACCTACAACTACTACGCTACCGTGCCCTACGACGTGGACGTGGTGGATGTGGAGGCCATTGCCACCGAAAATGTCAGCAAGGTCACGCTGTCGTGGGGCGACAGCATTAGCGTGGGTAAATATACCTACGCCACCGATAAGGTCACCCTGAACGTGGGTGATAATCTGGTGCGCGCCCTTATCTATGACATCCGCGATGTGTCTGACGGCGGCTACCCGTACTACGTTGGCATCTACTCCCTCATCATCCACCGGGAGAGCAAGAACGGCATTGAGATGGAGCTGGCCGAGCCGGCCATCACCGCCAAGCAGACCATGGCTGACGGTACGGTGGAGACAGTGGACGTGAACCTGCAGGACTTCCCGTTCAACGAAAATGCCCACGAGTATTCCAACTACCTCTATGTCCGTCAGGATGCGGTAAGCGTGACGCTGAAGGCGGAGGCGATCCATCCCGACGCAGTGATCACCATCGACGGCAAGACTCCCGACGCAAACGGCGAGGTCACCGTCCTGCTGGATGCCGCCATTGACACCACCACCCGCGTGCCTGTCACCACCATTGTGCCTGTGGTGGTCACCGATCCCGCCACCGGGACCATGAAGCGGTACACCGTGGCTGTGGTCCGTGGCAGAGACGAGTCTCTCTCCAGCACGAAGCCCGACTACAACTGGGGTCCCGGCGTCTCCGGCATTATCCGCGGCAACATCACCGTCAACGGCGTGACCGCCAGCAATCTGGTGGTCAGCGCGGAGGTGAACGCGGAGCCGGTCATTGATACCATCATCATGCCCAGCATGTACACCAAGGCCGATCTGGACGCTTGGCTGACATCCCCTGCCTCCATCGATCAAAACGGCGACGGCATTGTGGATGCGGCGGACTGGAAGGCAGTCACCGGTCACGAGATCGGCGAACAGACCACCTTCACCTATACCGGCAAGACGGTCACCATCCGTGTCCCGGCCCTCTTCAGCAAGGGCGTTCTGACCACCAAGGCCCAGGCGCAGACCCGTGTGCGTGTCAATGGCCATGTGGCCACTGTCGTAGGCGACCCGCAGCCCGGCACCACCGCTATCTTTGAGATCACCCTGCCCATGAACACCTACACAGAACGCTTTGACATCCGGGTTGATTATCCCGAACTGGACAAGGCCGACCCGCTGCGGGTGGATCACATTGAGAACGTATCCTATGTCCTCTACGTCACGGACGAGGCCAATGCTCCCAAGGCGATCAAGCTTGATCCGACCACCAAGAAGCCGCTGCGCTACAACAGCGACGTGGTGCGTACGTGGTACCTGACCAAGGAGGGTCTCACCCTTACCGATCAGGAGCTGGCCGCTTTCGTGGTGACCGAGCAGATGATCCAGGATTGGCAGACCGCCACCGGCAAGACCTTCGGCGACTTCCAGTACGAGGACGACAAGTTCGTCACCGGCCCGCAGCTGGACTCCATCGTTCTGGATGAGAACGACGGCACGATGCACTCCGGTACCTTCACAACAAAATTCTACGGCGATGTGTTCAACTACCGCGCCACCGCCCAGGGCGACGTGTTCAGCGTCTTTGCCTATGTGGAGCATACCGATTACACCAATGATCCCGCCGGGGACAAGGTGCACAGCCAGTACGCCGACCGCCCGGCCTACATCGAGGTGTACGACGAGGCAGGTAACCGCTTCACCATCTCCAAGTATTCCGCCGACTTCATCCACTTCGCCTTCCCCAAGGATGAGAACGGCAAGCGGGACATCCTCAACCTCACCTTCCGGGTCATCCAGTACGCCGACAGCGGCTATGAGCTGGTCAGCGAGTATCACCTGAAGGTCTATCCGACCGGTGAGCCCATTATCGACAACCTCTACCTCTACAAGTCCAGCATGGATGAGCCGGAGACCTTCGAGACCCTCATCCGTGACTACTACGGCACCGTGTATAAACGCGAGCCGGGCTACGGCGTGCTGGCCGAGGCCGAGTACTTCGACCTGAAGGACGAGACGTGGCGCGACGGTAAGCTGACTATGGTGGCGCAGTACGGCAAGCTGATCCCCAACACCATCCGTATGCCGCTGCCCGATGCGAACGGCGTGGAGCCCTACGAGCACGGTTGGGTGGAGACCTATCATCCCACCGATACGATCACGCTGTATCCGGGTGACGAGTGGTACGAGCACAATGTGGCCTACGAACGCGGCAGCGACACGGTCAACCACACCGACGAGATCCTTGCCATGGACAGCAAGGGCCGCTGGCCGAAGGATGCGGGTTATGAAGAGACATGGGCCAAGAAGTACACCTACACCATGTACGACGCGGCGGCGAGAGACTTTGGCCGCGAGACCTTCACCGGCCTCTTCCCGCAGGAGACCCTGCCCAACAAGGACAAGGTGAACAGCCTGACCCTCAACGGGCAGGAGGTCACCACTCTGCCCGGCGGACAGACCATCGTAGGCTACGACGGCGCCGAGTATCTGCCTTGGGACCTGCCCTTCTTTGAGGTCACGGTCACCCTGACCTACCCGTACGGCTACTACACCGCCAAGAACGCGGGCGCCGGGCCTGACGGCGTGGCTTACGTCCACGGCGACTATCTGGACAAGAACGGCAACTTTGTGGCTGCCGCCGGCACCAACCTGGATGCGCCCGGCAACGAGGCGCTGAAGGAAGCGGCCACGGAGAAGCGTGCGGGCAGCTACCGCGTCCACATGACCCGCTCCAACCTGCCCATCCTGTTCACCACCTTGGACGATCTGGAGGCGTTCCAGATGTACAAGAAGGATGAGTACGCCGAGCACCGCGACCTGATCCAGATCGGCGCGGTCATGACCGGCCCGGATTACAACGACGTGCTCTACGGCAAGGACGGCGAGCTGTTACCGCCGGGTGAGTACGAGGTCACCAAGGATGACGGAACGAAGGAGACCGTCACCTGCGCGCCCAACTTTGCGCCCAAGCATCCGTACTACCTGCTGACGCTGGATCACCGTCTGAACAAGGCGTGGCTGAAGTTCAAGGCCAAGGACAACCAGCGGGTGACCATCACCGCCAGCGACGTGCGCGGCGACCATCCCGAGTCCTATTTGTGCAAGGTGGACGCCACCAACGGCGACACCGCGTATCTGCTGGACTTCGGTGAAGAGTACTACGCCGACGAGGACTACAAGGCGCTGATCGACATCACCGTGGCCGACAATGTGCCGGGCGGCAATGTTTCCCACTACATGATCTGGGTCGTGCGCGGCGAGCGCAGCGATTCGCCCAGCGAGATGGACGTAGAGCTGTTCTACGGTCTCAGCAAGGATGAAGCCCACGCCGCGGCGCAGGATACCGTCCTGGCCAATCAGGCCACGCTCTACCAAGCCACCGAACGGCTTATGGCCGACAAGGCGCCTGCACTGGCCGCCGGAACGGCCGCCACCCTGGCTGACGAAGAGAAGTGGGGCACGTACTTCCTGGAGGACGGTGAGTTGAAGGTCTATCCGGGCATCATCGACAACGCAAAGAAGCTCTATCGCGGCGCCGATGGCGAACTCCACGTGGATGACGACGTCCCGGCAGGCTTCACAGCGCTGAGCAAGGTCGACGGCTTCAACAGCAAGGTCTATCTCTACACGACCACCTTGCCCATGTCCGCCAAGCACGTGACCCTTGACCTGAGCCGGTTTGGCGAGGCCAACGTGGACCACGCCAGCGTGGTGTATAACAACGAGTACTACTACGCCGACGGGTCTCATTCCTCCAAGGATCCCACCGAGGATCACACCCTGAACGCTCTGGTGGATATCCAGCTCAAACAGGCCGAGCAGGTGAGCTACCTCTTCGTCACGGTCCATCCCGACCTGAAGACCGGCGACGGGCTGCACAAGGACGATGACTTCTACAAGGAGAACGCCACCACCTACGTCATCCGCATTAAGCGGCTGAACACGGAGGCATTCCAGAACATCTGGGTCACCGATACCGAGTTCAAGATGACCAAGAAGGGTACGGTCACCAAGGACAACCGTCCCGAGCATTTCGAGCAGATGTGGCTCATCCACGATCTGGACAACATGAAGCAGGAGTTCAACGATGTCCGGGCCATGTATGACGCCGCCGGCAATCTGCTGGCAGGCAAGCTGGAGAGCGACTTGGCTGACCAAGTGGACGTGACTTGGCTCACCGACGGCACCTACTCCAAGAATTGGGGCAACGCGGTGAATCCCAACGTCCAGACCTGGACCACCACCAAGGGCGAGCAGCTGCACAACGTGTATGACAGCGATGTGCGCCACCAGTACGCCGACTACGGCGTGATGGTCTCCACCCTGGACAGCGAGATCCAGCTCAACGCCGAGGCCATGGGTACAGGCGTAAACGGGGAGAACGACGCTTACTACATTATTATTGAAGAGTACGGCGTGGCCAACCCGCAGCGAGTGGATTCCCGCACCTTTGACGACGGTGACGGACCGGGCAAGATCACCGAAGCCAAGTTCCGTCTCGATCCGTCCAAGGACGGCGAGCAGGTCTTCCAGTTTACCATCGTCAACACAACCACGGGCACGGAGGGCGTCTACTTCCTCCACGTGTTCCGCGAAATCACTGACGAGAAGAAGGTCCAGACCCGCGTTATCGGCAACATGGAGACCGCGGCCACCCGCGTGCCGGTGTATAAGGACGACGGCACTCTGATCGATCCTGCCGACGACCCGGCGGTGGTGGATCCCAACGGTGACGGCTACAAGAACGACTTTGTCTCCACCATTACCGTCTACCGCAAGAGCGACCTGCTGCGCTATTACCAGGGTTGGGATGCGCTCACGCCCAACGATACGACCGACACGCTCAACCCGGCCATTCCCACCCCGCATCCCACATTCGCGGAGGGCTGGTACAGCGTGGACCAGGCGGTGGAGAAATACCTGCCCGGCTCCATGACCAAGACCTACACAGAGCGCTTTGAGGATCTGCTGGCTTACAGCGTAGACGGTGTGCCCGCACTCATGCCCGTCAACGTGATCAACACGGTCACCGGCAACAACTTGACCCGTGAGTACGACGGCAAGTACGAGTTGGACTTTACCGGTCAGGAGGCCGGCACGTACATGGTGGTGTTCCAGCGGCCTGGTAGCCTGGATATGATCTACGACAACATCATCGTGTCTGAGACCTGGGCCAAGGCGCAGTACAACTTCGGGCCGGACGTTCTCATTGCCGGCGACCTGAACCACGACGGCATCATCGACGAGGGGGACAGCGACCTGTTCAACCGCTACAAGAACGCAATGGACGGTGTGTTCTACCAGTTGGCCGGTCGCGTCGCATTGAGCAAGGTTACCCACACCGGTAGCATCCAGAACCGGTACAACATCTTTGCGGACGCCACCAACATGGTGGAGACCTTGAAGCTGGCCGACTTGAACAATATCCGGCTGATGTACACTGACTACGGTGTGACCAGTCCGGTCCAGACGGGCGTGATCGCTACCGACAGCCAGGGCAGCCCTGTTGCCTTCAGCCGCGGGGATGTGAAGTTCTACCTGAGCCGTAACGCCGTTGCCACCAAGGTGGACGAGAGCGAGATGATCGATCTATCCGCACTGCTGGCCTCCGGCGTCACCGAGTACGAGTTCAAGGCCGGTGAGAACTATGCCGAGACCGACCTGGGCAGTTACTACATCTACGGTGTGTTCAAGTTCTACGACAGCGGCATGACCGAGAGCGAGGACAAGCTGGCCGACGTGGAAGTGGTGTATAAGGTGACCACCATTACCGTCGTCCGCGAAGAACCGGAAGTGCCGGAAGTGCCGGAAGTGCCTAGCGTACCTGAAGCGCCCGAGGTGCCCGACATGCCCGACGAAGTCGAGACGCCCGATGTGTCCGATGAGGTTGAGGTGCCCAACGATTCTGGCGAAATCGAGACGCCCGATGCGTCCGACGAGGTCGAGACGCCTGACGTGTCCGACGAGGCGACCGAGATGCCGAACGAGCCGGAAGTCTTTACGGTGCTTGAGCCTATGGGTGTGACGGCTGAGTTCATGGTACTGGAGAGTGTACCCGATGAGCCGGAGGCTGAGGCAGAAGCGGAAGAGCCTACTGCTGAAGACGACCTCTTCGGGGATGTGAAGGTCACCGAGGACGAGCCTGCGGCGGAGGAAGAATCCGCCAGCAAGCCTGCGGAAGACAACGAGTTTGTTGACGATGGTGCGGAAACGCCTGTGGAGACAGAAACGCCTGACGCACCTGCCGAGACAGAAACGTCCGACGAAAAGGTGGAAACGCCGGCGAAGCCTGTCGGCAGCTCCGGCTCCCGCAGGCCCTCCAAGACCCCGTCCAAGCCTGCAAAGGTTGAGGAAGAGGACGAGCGGCCCGAGATCCCGCCGGCTGTGGACGACGACGAGCGGGAAGAGATTCCCGTCATCGACGTGACCATCCCGGATCATAAGGTGGAGTTGCCTGACGGTACCGGCGACGAGACGCCGGACGAGCTGGACATTCTGGCGATGTATCTGGTGGAGAACAACATCTCCCTCAACAGCGCCGAAGCGCAAGCCCTCATGCTGGAGATGATCTCCGTCACCGCCTCCACGTCCTTCGACTACCGCCTGTTGGATCTGGACGGCAACGGCCTGCTGACCGACGCAGACATTACGTACATCTTCGGTCACTGGGGTCGCACCGCCTACAGTAGCTGCCGTTTGGAGAACATGTACTCCAGATACCGCATTACCCTTCGCAGCTGGAACTAAGCACGACCAAGCCCCTGCCGCATCCGCGGCAGGGGCTTCCTTTTTTCCTGTGGGTAAAAAGAATGCAAAATATTCAAAAAAATGACAAACAGAGATTGACATAATTCCGGTTTTGGACTATGATGTATCTGTATATGTATAACTATGCCCAAATAGGCACGCGAACAGGGAAAAACAAGAAAAAATATCCTTTATTTCCCAATTTGTTAAACTTTGCCCGCTGGAGGGGTTACCTGTGAAGAAGAAATATGGAATAAAACCCATATTGGCCAGCCTGTTGGTTACGGCCTCCCTTGCCACCCCTATGGTGGTGATGAGTGAAGCTGTCCTGACAGACATCGACGGCGAGATCCTCTTTGAGGGGGCACGCCTGGAGTACAAGATGGTGGGCGATGAGCTGACGGTGCAGGCCATCTTTGACGTGGCTGTAGACAAGGTGGTCAACGGTACGGGGGCAACCTTCTATCTGGACTACAATCCTGCCTATCTGACCCCCTCGGATATGAACACCAACGCCAAGCTCACATCGGGCAGCAATGCAGAGCTGAAAACAGATGCGTTTTTCTCTGTTAATCCTGGCCTGTTCCGGGACGCGGCTGGAAACAGCGTTGATCCTTTTATGAATAATACCGATCCAACAAATGCTAACTACTACAGTAGCGTGGATATTAGTAATCACACGATCCACATGGATCTTCATTTGGATCAAAGCCCGAATGGCGTGATTGCAAAAACAATTGCCAAGGGGCAAACCACGGATAACGTGTATGGCAGCGTGGAGCTGCTGGACGGGGTAATGAAGAACGGGATAGAGGAACAAGGATATGTTTTGAACCTGTGGGGCCTCCCCGACTGGGATGATTGTGAAGGTGACGCGTATGTGGAGGAAGAGTATCCTAAAGAGGATGTGAAGAAGGTCGTCTTGGGGCAGCTCAGCTTTCAGGTGGAGATAGACCGTCTACCGGAAATCGTGAAGTATTTCGGCAATATGACTTTGAAGGACGGGGTGGATAACCGAGCCTTCCGGGACTATCGGGACGGCAGCGGGGCGGATAAGCCGCCTGTTGTGGCGGTAACGCTACTGGATGCTTCCGAACCCCCTACTACCACCTATTTGCTGGATATCGCCAAAAGCGTACCGGCAAACAAGGATCCTTGGCAGGTTTTGGCTTATGTGGGCACGACCCCTAGTACCGATAACCACCATCATCCCCATGCGGGCCGCGTGGAGGACGGGAAATACGCCCCGGGACAAACAGGCTGGAGTAAGAATGTGGTAGAGCGGTACGACTTCAGCTTCCCCAAGGATATGATCATTCGCGTGGAGGCCACCAACCCGGAGCTGACCATCAACTCCTATCAAAACTTCACCGATGGTTCCATGGAGGATCTGCCGATTTCCCTGGGCAAATACTCCCCCATGGTCACCGTTACCTACGCCGACGGCTCCAAGGAGAACGTACCCTTCCCCTGGGGCAAGGCGGAGGACGGCTACACCCCACGGTATACGCAGGACAGTTCTCCAGTCACCTCCGGCAACTACGACGCCAAGGGGGGCGACTATACCTTCTATCAGTATTACAAATACACCGATAGCAACGGCGATCCCCAGACCTTCCCCAAGCCGGTGACGGCCCATATGACAGTCATACCTATCACCGTGGTAGACGTGACAGCGGATGACCTGGAGCGGACCTATGATCTGCAGAACGTCACCGGTCAGGTGACCGACGTGGGCGATTTGAGTTTGCCTGACACCGCCAAGGTGATCACTGACATTGTGCCCTCCGGGGTGTCTATCACCATGCCCATCAAGGGCTGGATGCCCGCCGACAGCGCGGCTACCGGGTCAGCTTGGCCGGTTCCCGACACGGCGCTCCACTCCCTGAAGGCGGACAACGCCGTCGGCGGTGTGCCCTATTGGCCGGACGGTACCGATTTAGAACCTGTGGCGGCGAACCATGTGGGTACATATTCTTTTGAAACGTCGGACAGCGGACATACTGACCCGCAAGGCATTCTGAGCGAGGACATCCGCAAGGCGTATCCGTGGCTCACTGTGCCCGAGCAGCATACAGAGACAGCCGCCAGGGATGACGACTGGTGGGACCTTGACCATGCGAGACGGCACATCGTCGCTCATGGGGACTACATGGACAAGGCGAACTATGCGGTGAGCTACGTCAGCACCGTCACTGCCCCCGGAGACGGCAACGGTGGCGGCCAGCCCACGCTGACGCTCTCTGTCCGGCGCACCGACAAGGACATTTCCCAGACGGCGGTATTCCGCACCTGGTTGCCCAACGGGCAGGAGATCGGCACGGGCCTGAGCAAGGGAATGGACGGCGAGACGCTGGACGATTGGTTTAACAGCGTAGAAGCCGGAGTCCCCGTGGACCACGGCTTTTACGATCCGGGTACGAGAGAGAGTGACGGCGGCAGCGGCTATCTTTATAACCTGGACTACAACCCCGACGATCCTGATCCCGATCCCGCCGACGGCGACCCGAAGCATGATCTGGACAGAGAGACGTTGCGCCGCTATATCAATCTGGGCGGATGGTATAAGGTCGCCATCTGCGAGGACCCGGACAAGCTCGATCCCGATACGCCCGATGGATGGACGGAGCAGATCCCGGTGTATGTCCCGCCCCGGCGCAACGAGTATGTGGAGAACAAGGTCTATAACTTCATCGGCGAAAACGCCGCGCTGTTTAACTGGCCTGGAACGGTAGGGGATACGCTCTACCTGCCCCGGGGCAGTTATAACCCTGTCGGGCCGTTGGACCCGGCCCTTATCAACGCGCAGGGCGTGGGTCTGCCTCTCTATGACAAGAGCGGAACGGTCACTGATGGCAGAAGCGACAGCACCGATGTGTTTGAGGAAGGAAATCCCATGCGGCCCAAGCTGTCCCGCTATGAGGAATCCTACGGGCTTAAGACCATCTACGACGGTCAGACTGGCGCACAGCCCGGCGAGATCTTCTCCGTGAAGGTGGATCAGCTTGACACAACGCACACTGACCCGTGGAATGGCCGGCCTGCCGGCAAAACCCATGTGACGGTGGGCGGGGATAACGTCTATCAGTACGGCCCGACCCCGCTGTATACCGGCCCGCGAGATGCGTTCAACAACCGGATAGATAATGGTTATCAGGTCATGGCCTTTGGCTATATCCACCAGCCCACCGCCGATCTGACCACCTACAAGGCCACCCTGCGCACCCAACTGCCGGAAAAGGAACCCTCTCTCAGGGAGCATATCAGACTGCTCAGCGACGAACCCACGGGTATCACCCGGGGGGCCTATGGCGATCCCGACAGGGTCACTCTGGCCACCTACGACACGGTGATGGAGGGCTATACCATCCGTCAGGACTACACCTTTATCATTGAAAACGACGGCGACGTGGATATTTACGGTCTGGACATCGACGGTCTCACCGATGGCTACCCCAAGGATACGGTGGGCGGCCGGTTTGTGATGCTCCAGCCCCCGGCCAGCTTCCTGCCGGCGGGGGAGAGAACGACCTTTACCCTGACCTATATCTACGACCTCGAGAACAACGAGGATTACGCCAACAAGCACGGTGGACAGGCCCTGCCCACCTACCGAGATACGTTTTATATCACCTCCACCTCCCACCCCAACGCCGTACACGGCGGTACCCATCAGGAGAATAAGGCGGGAGACGGCAGCTATGACTATCTGTTGGAGTTCGACGCGGAGTTTGAGGTGAGTGATGATCCCCTCCACAAGGTCACCGTCATCTACAAGCCCACCAACGGCAACATGGGTACAGCGGGCCTGATCGTAGGGGAGCAGAGCGATGGAACGGACAAGGTCATGAACTATACCACCACCACCCAGACCTTCCGCAAGGATAAGGAGGTCTATGTGGTGGCGAACTTGGTAGACGAGTACGAGATCAAGTCTGTCACCATCACCGATAACAACGGCAATACCATTGTGGTGGGCGGAAACGATTTGCGTATTTACGAGTATACCGATCCGGCGATCGGCGGTGACCCCGCGTTGGTAAAGGACGGGACAAAGGTATACGTCTTTACGATGCCCGACCAGGACGTGACCGTCACCATCAATTTCTATGAACCGTTGCGCTCCAAGCTGCGACTCAGCGATCTGATCGAGTATTCGGCGCCCAGCAACGATCCCAACGACCCTAATGACCTGAAGACCAGCGCCGAGGCGGATCCCCCGAAAGACCCGGAGCACACCTATCGCGTCTGGCGCAAAACCTTTACCCAGGCCGAGCGGGACGCTGCCGCCGCGTGGCAGGGCAGCGCGACGGGAGGCAACGGCGCAGACCAGGACCTCTACCTCATGACCAAGGGAACAGCGCGTCCTCATGCCGCAGGTTATCCTGCCGGAGGCTGGCCGGACAAGGACAGTACCCCGGCGGACGAGGGGCGGCAGTTCCTTCCCTCGGAAAATCAGTACATTGTGGTCATTGACGAGAACTTTGACCTCTCCCAGGTGGAGGCCACGCTCCGCAAGGTGGTCTATCACGAGGATTATCAGGGGACAGATGCTACTCATACAGACGGCTATAACGAGGACATCGACGTTACTGTCCAGATGGACGTTTACCCCTATGAGGTGGAGGACAACTGGAACAAGACGGGTTACACCGCCACCATGGTCTACACCCCTGCGGGAAGCAGTCCGATCCATGGTTACGGGCCTCGCCCGGGCAAGACGGCGACGCCCACCATCCACACCACCCGTATCTTTGCCGAGCAAAACGATATAGAAGCCCCGTGGGCCATTTCTCCCAAGCCGGGAGAATCTACCTACGTACGCATCTCCCTGTCTGCCCTGGACCCTGAAAACGGCAACAACAGGCTATACCGCTATTACTATCTGGAGATCCACCGCCGCACCAAGGACCCCAAGGTAGAGCTGCGCTACGGGAACTCTCCCTACGGCATGATCCGCAACGAGAGCAAGTGGAGCGACGCGGCCAAGACGGCCGCGGAGGAGGCCTTTGTGTCGGCAGGGTACACCTTCCGGGGCACAACGGCGGCAGTTACGCCGGACAAGGTCACCCTGCATAGGCTGGATAGGGTCACTTACTGGCGGGAGGCATGGGTGCGCAACCGCGGCCTCTATGAGCCGGAGAGCTTTACCGGCCAGCATATGGAGACGGTCTACACAACGGACAAGGACGGCAATACCATCGTGGGGGACTATGTGATGGTGGACGACCCCGGTGTTTACAACTCGAAGAACAATCTGGATCTGGACCGTTACGCTTACTTTGCGCTGTTGGGCGAGGATATGCGCGAACCGGGGGTCAGCCGGGCATGGGATTCCTCCGGGCGGGAGGTGGACGTGAATACCATCTCCGCCCAGGCGGAGGTCACCCTGCTGGACGCGGCAGGTACGACCCAGGTCGCCCGGTTCTCCGGGACGGATACCGCTGTCATCGATCTGGGGGTGGCCAACGGGCAGCGGATCCTGGCCAACGGCTATGCCGCAGGCGCGACCGTTGACGGCGATGCTTGGCCTGTTGCCTCTGCTGCCACAGGAGACCCGGCTGCTACGACCTACAGCCTCATTGAGAATATCCGTCCCGGCCGGTATCTCATTCAATATACCTATACGGATTTTGATGGCGTGAGTAAGCTCAATTACTACCGTCCCTTTGTCATTTTGCGGGGAGTAGGCGACGTAAACACCGACGGCATGCGCGACAATGGCTACACCAAGGTGGGCAGTGACGAATATGCGATCGAGGACCGTGTCACCGACCCGCTGGGCTATGAGGCGGGGGAATGGGACGGCACAAAAGAGACCGTCTATCCCTACGCCAACATCTTTAAGTATCGGGTCTGCGATGTGAACAATGACCGCAACATCAACAACATCGACGCGAACCTAGTGGATAAAAACATTCGCAAGGGTGGCGATGAGTGGCTGCGGTTCTATGAACCGGTGGATTACGGTCTGCCTGCCCCGGTGCCTGCGCCTTGACTGTAGTCCGGTCTGAAAAAACTTGATTTTTGCCCCTCGCACCAAGGAGGTATGTCCCATGGAGAGAAAGATAACTGCAAAGCGTGCGCTGGCATTTTTGCTGGCGCTGGAGATGCTATGCACCCCGCTGGCTATGGCGCGGGTGCAAGACCCCGAGCGCGCCATTCAGGAGATCCCCGTGGGAGAGGAAGCTTGGGAGCGGGAGGAAGGACCGGCGCAGACCGGCGATGTGACGGTTACCGCCGCCCCCCTTGCGGAATTGACGCCGGACGTGGATGCTTACTACGAGCCGCGTCTGGGCTTCGGTATTCCCCTGATCCCCAGCGGACAGGACAGCAGCGGCGTGCCCACCAACTTCAGCACCAGTATCGCGGAATATAAAAACTACCTAGCCTATGAGATGAGAGCGCTGCCTGATTCATCCCTGCGCTGGGGCCTACGCTCCTATGAAAAGCCAATTGCTTATCACGAGGGCGCGCTGTATATTGCCCTTCCTGAAGTGGGGCGCATCCCGGACAAGGAGCTGGAGGGCTTCTATGTTACGGGAAGGATGCCGGAGGGAGATCTGTGGTACGATCCGTTCGGCGGAGACCGTGTCCTGCCCACCTGGAGCTTTGACGAGAAATGGTTTGAAAGCGATGAGATGGCGGAGCAGTACCGACTGATCCCGGTGGAGGGAACGCCGGCAGACTACGACATTACAGCGGACGCTGACGTGGCGGCGGGGAATCTGGCCACCGTGGCTCGGATACCTTACAACAGCGAAACGATAAGTAAGGTGTATGACGACGGTTGGGCGTATATCATCCCCATCGTCGCCCGCTGGAGAGCCAGCTCCAACAGCGGCGTCACCGCCATGGGTCTTTCCACAACGGGAGAGGACGGCGTAAGTGAAGCCCAGACGGAGGCATACGTCGAAGACCCGAGAGGGAAGGCCTCTCCCGACACGCTGACGTTGGCCGATGTGGGTGAGAGCGAGGTCCGGGAGCTATGGCTGCGCGTTCCGGAGGAAAAGGAGCGGCTGACCATCACACTGGAGACCTTTGAGCCCTACTACCACTATCATGTGGACGGCGAGGGAGACTGTCCCGTTGTGGCAACGGCCGTGTTCCACGCTGTCGACGGGGACGTGGAGACCGACCTTGCCGACCACGTCCACGCCGGTCGCTGGGACGGGGAGAAGGAAGAGTACAATACTCCCATCACTCCCGCACCCCAGCTCAACGACCGGGGACAGGTGAACAGCCCCAACAACAGCGTGACAGCCCCTGCAAGAGGGCAGTGGACGGTGGCGGATATTCCGCTGACCAAGGTGGATCAGGCTGCCGATCCCAACGCCGATCCCTTTACCACCATTACCTTTACCGTTACCGCCCCCGATGGAGAGGGCACCAACACCTATACCATCCATGTGGAGCGGCTGACCACCCCGGTGGCTACCCTGGGCTATGGCAACACCCCCTTTGGCATAATCGACAAGGACTCCAGCGCCCGCTGGAAGGACGAGAACAAGACAGAGGGTGAGACTGCCGAGCAGACCATTGCCAAAAACAAGGGGATTGCCAAGGCATATTTCAGCGAGAACCACACCTTTGACGGAATGCCTATCACGCCCGGCAGCAGCGGCAGTCTCTACCCTGGTGTGTACTCCACCCTGGCATGGACAGGCGCAAACGCTAAAAATCTGGATCAGGATTCCACCGCCGTGGTGGCCTATTTGGATATGGCCTTTGACGACCCCGGCGTCGCCTTTGTAGATAGCGAGGGACGCGTGGTATCTTTCGGCATGGACGCCGCAGACGCCCGCTATACCGACAGTGTCAAGCGCACGCTCCGCCTGCTGGTGGCAGACGAGGCGCTGACCACCGACCTCTACGGCGTCACGGCGCCCAACGAGGACGTGAATGAAGTTTGGTATGTGGGCAGCGGCGGCGATCTGGCCGACGGCCGCCTTTCGAGTACAGAAGCCTCCCAGATCCTCCAACGTGCCGACGGCACGGACCAGGTGGATCTGCGGGGGCTGAAGGTGCTTCCCGGCATCTATACCGTGAAGTACCTCTTTGAAGACCCAGTGAACCACAGCCATGTTCCTGCGGAGCGTCCGCTGGTGGTATTGCCCATTCCGGGCGATGTGGACATGGATGGCGCGGTGACCCACGCCGACGCTAAGATACTGGATGAAAACCGCAGTGCGTGGGGCAGCGAGACGGGCCGGGGGTTCCACCTCCTGCGGGAGCGGGTCTATCATGACGCCCAGGTGAAGGTGGGCGATCTCAGCGGTGCGGCCGCTATCCGCAACGGTTTCCGCCCTTCCTATATCGGCGGGACATCTAACTATTTCTATCGCCCGCTGGACACCGGCGAGGTGTATACCCGTAGGACCTGGGCACAGGTGACGTCGGACGGCGTCACCACCCAGGCCAAGCTGGAACTGCGCTATCTTGGCCCGGAGAGTGGCAAGCTGGACGGCCAGGGCCACACCAACAACATCACCGGCCCCTGGCAGGCGGACCCCGATGAGGGCGTGTCACTGAAGAATGATAAGCACCCCGACGCCAAGGACACCTTCTGGGTGGGGATCTATCTGGATCTGCCCACCGGCAGCGACCTGGCAGGAGAGACCATCCGCGACCTGAAGCTGGCGTTGACCTATGACAGCGAGTTTGTAGAGCCTGCCGTGGTCTACCCGTACAACCAGGACTACGCATACAGCACAGCCGATGAATTTTGGGAAAACGTCACCTTTTTCTCCTTTAACATGGGCACGCGCTCGGTGGGGGAGTATGGACAAGCGATGACTATTTTCTCCGGCCTGAACGGCAGTGCCTACAACCGTCAGGGTCTCGCCCGAAGCCGTGCCTTTACCACCCACTATTCCAAGGTGGAGGGAGAGCTGGAGCAGGCCGCTGCGGCCAGCAGTTTGCGCGAGGTGGTCATCTCCCTGCAAAACGCCGACCGGACACAGGTGGCGACCCTGCGCAGCGGTTATCTGCTGGTGCTGCCCTTCCGTTTGATCAAGCACCCGGAGAGCCGTGTGAACGCCGACAGCATGGCTCGGCTCATTGAGATCTCCGCCGGAATGTCCGATCTTACCTTGATCACGCCCAACATGGGCCGCGCCCTGCCCGGCGCGTCTGCGGCGCGTGTGGAGTGGATGGCGCAGCTGATGGAGGAGATCTCCGGGGTGCGCGCCGCCTCCGACCGGACCTATGCCTTCTCTGCCCAAAGCGATATCTATGGCGGGGCGACACAGAACCTGCGTACCCTGGTAGATTGCCAGCCCACCGCCGAGGGGCTGGTGCTTTTGGGAGAGGACACCACCGAGAGTACGCAGCTCTATAACCAAGCCCAGGGCAGCGCGGAGAAGGAAAACGGTCAATATGACAAGGAATTTGTAGTGAACTACCTCCCGTTGGGTGATGAGAGCTTTGACAAGAGCACGCTGCCCCCGGGATTGACCTACTATTCTGCCGACGGTTCCATCCGCGGCGTGCCCACCGCTGCCAGCGCGGCCCTCAAGGAGCCGGACGCCGACGGCAATCTTTACCGTCCCTATACCTTTACCATTCGCGGCAACCTCTACTCCATCGTGATCGAGCCGCGTACCATCCACTATCAGGTGACCAGCCGTTCCTCCTATTATGGCGAGAGCGCCTTCCGTGGTATGGACAGCGACGACTATACCTTTACCTATACCGTGGCCGATCTGGCCGGACGAGATCTGGAGAAGCTGGCGGAAACGCCGAAGGGTAGCGGCACAGAGCTGGCAGACATTTTAAAGGATTACAATTACACAGCCCCCAAGTTCTTCGCGCAAAATGAGAAGACCGGTCTGGCGGTCACGGCGGAGACTTCGGTGGGGCAATACCCCATTCTGACCGCGGTGGAGGCCAAGGCGGATAATTACCGCTTTGAATACACCATCGGCCAGAAGCTGTTCATTTTGAAGAGGCCGATCCGGGTGGATCACATTGAGGTGGACTATACGGCTCTGGGCAATGAGATCGCCGAGAGCTATAACGCGTTGATCTACAACAACGACAACCGCAGCGGCCGCACGCTTACCGTGGATGAGGCAAAGGGCCACGGCGTGTTGACGCTACGTCTGCCCGAGATCATTGACGGGAACTACGGCAACCAGCCTTTGGACCCCAACGGTTCCGCACGGGTGGGCAACGACAAGCTGAAGCTGAAATTCAGAGGCCAGTTCCAGCGCAACGAATACGACGAGAGCTTTACCACAGATAACTTTATTCACCTTCAGGCGCGGCAGGAGGCCCGCCCCATCGGCAATATCGCCTCTCTGGAGCTGGCGGACGACTGGGAGACCAACCAGAACTATATTTTGGTGTATCAGAGAGGGACATACACGCCGGAGAAAGATAACATCCAGGGTCTCGTGCTGCGTTGCGGCATCGACGCCATTCGGATCAACGAATGGCCCAGAGAGCTGGATGGCCGGGTGACCACCGCGGGCAGCAGCATTATGGAGCCCAAGAGCCTGCGGGTGCAGCTGGACCTGGAAAACGATTCTCAGATGGGCGACTTTGCCTATGATGTGGTCTTCGATTACAATGCGGCCAGCCTGATCGTGTGGGATCTGCACTATAACTGGGTCCCGCCGGAAGCCATGGAGGCGGGTCTCGCCAGCCCCAAGACGATCGCGGGCACCGGACTGGTTTATAACGACGAAGGGAAATTGACTGATACCAACCCCTACGGCAACGGCATACTCACCACAGGCATGGACGGCTGGTACCTGTGCGTTGCCGCGCGGAAATATGACGTGCAGGCCGGGGAAGAGGCGGAATTCGTCAAGACCTACTCCCAAAATCCCCTCCACATCACTGCACGGCCCATTACCCTTACCCCCGCGTCGTCCGGCCGCTTTTACGGCGATGAAAACCCTGACGATCTGACCTATACCTACGACTGGACACAGCTTAGCATCCCCGAGCAGCAGTGGATCAAGGAGACTATGGGCTATCCCAATAACCAGAACCCCAAGGGCACACCGGAGGAGCTGGAGGCGCTGTTGGCGTCCAAGGGCGGGGAGTATACCTTGCCCAGCATCGTAGTATCCAAGACCGCCGCGATCCCCACCGGGCCGGACGACCCCAATTTGGTCAAGGCGGACACCCCGCGCGGAACGGGCCAGTTCTATGTGATCCTCTACGGCGCGCGCAGTGAGGATTACAGCTTCCGCTATACCCAGCGCGGCTCTACCGTTACCTCCGAAGCCTTTGGTATGAACAATTTTACCATCCAGGCCCGCCCTGTGGTCATCCGTGACCTCTATTCATCTGTAGAGGCGGAGACGGGAACCACCTCCACCGCGGACTTTGCCACGATCTATGCCGATACCCGCACGCTCTTTTTGAAGGAGCAGGTGGACGGCGCGACCAAGATCCCCTTTGCGGCGGGAGCGGACAGCGGGCGGGTGGTCTTTGAGACCGCCGGGCACACGGACCGCAATCAAGTGACCTACTACACTCACAACGACACTACCCGGCCCGTAGTGCGCACCGACATAGATTATCGGGACAGTTCTCTGGCTGTTCTGGAAAAGGATAAGCAGGCACTCCAGGTGTCGTATACGGTCCGTTTTATCCCCGACGCGGACAAGAATGCTGAAGGCGACAGTCTGTACGGCGTGTGGAACGATTTTACGGCCAACTTCTACAGCGTGGAGGCACTCGCAGCCACGGGCGGAGCCGGTCAGCGGTACGTGGAGATCGGCGACATGGCTCTCACCGGCGCGGCCGCCAATAACTATATTCTGGTCTACCAAAATGGACAGCAGGCCGACAAGGAAGCCCCCGCCAACGCGGAGGCCTATGTCGCGCCTGAGCCCGACGCACGCTATTTGACCAGCTATCAACGCTACGGCACAGGCACAGTCATTCTCCGGCCCATTGAGGACATGGAGCTGACCAGCTTGGGCAAGATGAACTATACCTACGGCGAGACCTGGTTCCCCGCTCAGCCCAATGGGAACAACTATCTGACGTTGGAGGTGCGTTACGCCACCCGCTTTGACAACGATCCTGCCCGAAATATTCAGAGCGAGAGCCTGCGCTTTACCCCGGTGAAAACACCTGACCCGGAGGATCCCACCCACGACCTGGACACCGACAACTTTACGCAGCGCGGATTTACCATCTACTATCTGAGCGAGGGGGCGGCGACCACAGAGGACAGCAAGAAGGCGGCTGTGGCGGCAGACCAACAGCTGGAGTACGATCAGCCGCTCTATCCCAAGATCCATAACAACGCGTCCATCTTTGTGGTGGGCAAGCGCGGTGAGAGCGACCCGGAGATTTACTCCAGGGTCGGTTCTCGCCCTGTCAAGGTACGCAAAGCAGCGCTGACCCTGACCGCAAAGAATGCCCACCGCTTTTACGGCGAGAACAACGACGCCATTTGGTGTGAGGACGGCGTGCATGCGTTTGGTTATACCTATGATGTGCAGCAGCTGGCCAAGTGGGACCGAGATACCGCTCCGGCGGATCTGGAGGGCGCCAATATCCCTGCCCTCTCCAGCAGTGCTAAGTCCAATTCCCCCCTGAATAAGGACGGCTGGGGGGAATATCCTATTTCCTTTGCCCAGAGCAGCTTTGAATTTGACAACTATGTGGTGACCGGTAACCCGGGCACACTGTTTGTCTATCCGCGACCCGTTCAGATCAACGGGATCAACCACAGCCCTGCCGCCGACGGCCAGCCCGGTCCGGTCTATATCATCTACAACGCCACCTCAGCGTCCATGTTTACCACCCAGTACGACACGACACAGAACCGGCTGGTGATCGGGCTGCCCAAGGAGGATGGGATGACCACCTGCATGCAAACAGTTGTTCGTATCAATGCTAACGGTGAGCCGGTCATGAGCGGCACAAGCCGACCCCTGCCCATCAGCGACAATGTTCTGGTGGGCAACGACCAGTTGGCCTTCACCGCCACCATTGAGTTGAACCATCCCGATCGGTGGACGCTGCAGGGCGACGCGGTGGATGCGGAGCTGGACGATATGCTGGTTACTATTGACGCCATGACGAAGACAGATACGGCTCAAAACTACCGGCTCAGCAACCCGGGACGCAGATTTGAAAAGTGCTGGGGCGCGGTGAAGCTGCGCACCATCGACCATATCCATATTCTCCAGCAGCCCAAGTTGAACTATACCTACGGCGACACCCTGGACCTCTCCGGTCTGCGGGTGCGCATCGACTATGTATCGGATACACCGGGCGCGGTCGAGTTTAATGTGGTGCCCTATGTGAACGCCGAACAGTTCCAGAGTCACGGCCTGTATATCAACTACTGGGACGTGGGAGCGGCTGTCCCGACCACCAGCGAAGAGAGAAAGGCGTTGGTCTCGTCCTACCGAAAGGCGAGCAGCGGCGACCATGTGACCATTGCCCCCACCCACGATACGCAGCAATTTATCGGCACGAATTTCAGTGACCCGCTACGGCAGCCCTTTGCCGCCAATGGCAAGACCCTCATCATTTCCGCCTTCCAGGCCACCACGGTGGCGGAGTATCAGAGCGCCGCCACCCCGGTCATTTTGGGCGACAGGACGGTGCTGATCCACAACCTGGACGTCTATGACTACACGCCTGTCAGCTTTGAGAGCAGTAATCCCCCCAGACCCAGCGGCAGTAATGCTACGGCGTCTATCCATGTGGAGCCGCGGCAGCTGACCTACACCTTGGCCGCCGACGATAAGATCTATGACGGCATCGCAAACGCCGCGGGAACGGTGACCCTCACAAATGTCTTTGACGCCAACGTTCAGGTGCGGGTGGACAACGACAATAACGCCGTTCGCGAGACCGTTCAGGACGCTATCTATTTACCCATCGGTGCGGCTTATGAGAGCAACAGTACCAACTACGCTGACTTTGCCGCCCTCACCGGCAACATACAAAACCGCCGTTTGGCCTTTAAGAGCAAATATCAGCCGGGCAGCGGCGAGCTGACGTTTACCTTTGTCAACCCCAACGTCCACTATGAGGACGATGAGTTTGAAGCGGGGCGGCCTGCGATCGGTCCGGACGCGAGCTATGATTGGAGACGTTCCCAGACCCTGGAGGAGGTCACATCCGATCATGACGTCTACAACGCGGTCTCTCCGCTGCCTGTGGAGGTCACCAATATGTGTATCCTTGGCCCTGACGCGGCCAACTATACCTGGGACGCGTCCACCGAGCCGCGGGTGACTGTCACAGAGGTCAAGCTGAACACCCGTGCCGCCGCCCAGAACGGCCAGGACGCCGTGCCCTTTGCCACCATCCAAAAGGCTGACCGTCCGGTCCTCCAGGGCCGGTCCCTGCTACCCAATTTGGCGGTGGACCTCCACAGCAACGCGATTCGCCTGGGGATGACCCAGGCTTTGGCCGACCTGATTGACCGGAAGGACGAATTTGCCAGCGAGACCCACTTTGAATATGCCCTCTTCTACGATCAAGACGGAATGTTTACCACTTGGGCGGGGAACGAGGGGGACTGGGATCATCAGGACGCCTATTTCTTTGGCGGCGAGACTGTCCGTCCCTATATCGACCCGGCCTATATCCCTAACCTGAACAATCTGCCCAAGCCGGAGACGGCAGGGGAGAAGACGGTCTACAAGGGGCAGCTCTATGCCTGGGCCGGAGAGGACGAGGGGATGGAGCCTGCGCTCGATGCATACCCCGGTGGGGCTTCGAGTGCGGAGGCGTATTGGTTCTATAAGCTCTATGCCACCGACCGAAAAGCGCTGCCCAGAAATACGGTGTTTTATCCGTTGGTGCGTCTGAGCGAGAGCCGCAACTACAACCCTTCGGCCGATCTCTCAGGGGATGCGTCTGTCACCGCAGAAAGCCTGGAGGCGGCGAAGGCCGCTGTGAAGGCGTGGCGGGCCAATCCTGAAAATGAGACATTGAAGGCTGACGCTCTCGCGGCGTCGGCTACAGTCCTTTCTGCCGCCCGGCCTATGAAAGCCGCCGCTGAGAAGGCCGCGGCGGACAAGGTGGCGGCCGACCTGGAGCGGATGGAGCAGAAGGGAGAGCAAGATGCCGTCACCGACCTGCCTCTCACCGCTGCCGCAGTGAAGACCCTTGCCCAGCGGCTGGATCTGCTCTCTGCCGGTCGGGAGCGCAACGCGACAGGGGAGGACCGCACCACCGAGTTTGTGGTAGCGATATTGGAGGCGGTTTGGTTCACCGACACGCAGACCTATGAGGACGTGAAGCTCCTGGACAGCGTGGTGGGCAACGTGCCTGTGCGCTACTATGGCTATTATTGGGACGTGGACCATTCTGCTCAGCTGCGCATCAGCAAGGACGAGACGATAGATCTTTCCGGCGATCTGCTGGTCACCATCCGCTCCAAGGAGGAAGGAGAGCAGGAGGTCAACGTCAACCTTGCGGAGAACGGTGGCCGCACCGCCAAGCTCTATGTTTCCACGGAGAGCGGCGCGAGCGCCGGGAAGGTGCGTACCATCCGCATCACCCCCAAGGCCCTGTATGCCCGCTTGGGCGATGCGCCGTACCAGCTGGGGGTGGTCACCGACCCGCCCAAGCCCTCCAACCGCCGCTACACCTGGAGCTCCAGCGATCCTGATGTGGCTACCGTAGACGAAAACGGCTTGGTCACGTTCCGGGGCCTGGGCGAGACTACCATTACCGTCTCCACCGACAACGGGAAAACGGCGTCCATTCGGGTGATCGTCAGCGAGGTGCTGCCGTTGCCTGAGATCAAGGACCCGCTCTTTAACTTCAATTTCTCCGGTCCCTGGGAAGAGCAGGATGGGGACGGCGCGTTCCGTCCTAAGGAGGAAATGACCCGTGCGCAGCTTGTCATCCTGCTGGACGTTTTCCTGAATCCCGACGCCCGCTGGACCGCCACGGCGGAGCTGGCCTACGTGGATATCACGGGGAAGGAACGCTACTATGAGGCGTTGAACCGCCTGACCTCCGTAGGCGTAGTAAGAGGTGTTCCCGGCCAGGCCTTTGCCGGGGAGCAGCCGGTCACCCGCGCGGAATTTGCTGTGATGCTTTGCCGGATGCTCCAGCTGGAGGCACCCAATACCGCCGGCCAGATCCATATGTTTGAGGACGCCGGGCAGGCGGAGACCTGGGCCTACGCCTACATTGACGCTCTGGCCAAGACCGGGGTGATGCGCGGTGTGGGCGGCGGCTGCTTTGCCCCCGACCGGGTGCTGACCCGGGAGGAATCCGCCGCGGTGATCTCCCGCCTGCTGGTGACCCGGTTGAGCTCGGACCAGACCGACCTGAAGGTACCCACCGACATGACCCCTGCCAACTGGTCCTATGAGCATGTGATCCGGGCCATCAACGCCATCGCCTATCCCGATTGACCCCCTGTCCCCCATCCATCCACACCCCTGAAAAGGAAGTGTCAGACATGGTGAAGCACAAGCTGAAAAGACTCCTGGCCCTGGCCTTGAGTATCCTGCTGTTAAGCTCTGAATTCTCAGGGCTTATTCCCGCTGCCCACGCCGAAGAGGCAACGCCGCAGGAAACGGTCTCCACCGGAGAGCAGCTGGACTTCCGTAACGAGAACAATGGCCGGCCCAACCTCTTTGTGGACTTTTTGGGGGACAACAACAACTATAAAACCGCCGAAACGGAAAAGCTTAACATCGGAGCGGGTCAGCTGCCCATTCCCGCGGGTTACGACCAGAGTGCCAGATCCAACCCCTCCGGCCCGGACAACAGCTGGACGCAGTATAAGGCTAGCGAGATTGGCGCCCAAACCATTTTTTGGGTAGGTATTGGTATCGACCGCAAGGAAATATTCAAGCTGTTGAAGGACGGGAAGGGCCTGACCTCCTTTGAGGGCGGCTTCTACTACGACAAGGAGGTCATTGAGCCGTATTACGATCCAAGGTATCTCCCCGCCGGAGCGGACGCTGCCAACCCCACCGAAGAAGAGATACGTGCGGCGTATAAAGAAACCATTGCCAGTGCAAACATTATGGATTATGGCAAGTACCCTGATTATGCGAGCTATCCCGCCAACACCCAGTGGTACGACAGCTACGAGATCCTGCGGGCGGAGACTGACCTGACGCCTACCACCGACCTTATCACCCAGGAAGAGCTCAGCAGTCCCTCCATTGAACAGATCCTCACCAACCAGAATGACGGCAATGCAACAAGCATGGTCCGGGACTGGCGGATGACCTATGTCTCGCTGGAGCTGAAGGACATCACCGATCCGAACCGGCGGCTCAAGGACGTCTATGACGAGAGCGTCATGTATACCGAGGTGAAAAATGAAGACGGCACCGTCAGCAAGGTGCTTACCACGCCTCCCGGGGCGCACGGCACAGGACTGGAGGATGGGGAAGTTGATATTGATGGGAGTAAAAACGACTACCAGTATCTACTGCTGATCCCCTTCCGCCTGAAGCAGTACGGCGGGGAGCAGCGGCTGCATCTGCGCCTGCTACGCAACGCCACCCATTTTTCCATCGGTGCGGGGGAATACGGTGCGAGTACCTACGGCGAGACGGAGGACGACACCTACGCGGCCTGGGAGCGGGTCACCACCCGCAACCCCGACCGCGACCTGAAGCTGCTTACCAACTTCACCGGCGACCTTTACCTCTTTAACGCCGATCCCCCCAAGGCCACGGATGAGGAGTATACGGCCCTGTTGAAGATCATCAACGGCGGTAGCTCGGAAAACGCCGCAAAATTGGAGGTAGACGGTGACCCCGCCGTCTGGCCTGTGTGGGCGGACGCCGACGGCGAACAGATCCAACACCTTTACAGCGGCCTGGGCATGAAGCTGAATGTCCATGCCCAGATCGGTTATACCGCCACGGTCAAGGTCTCCTATCCCGACGGGAACGGGAATACCGTGACCCATCTCTTTACCTCGGATGTGCCCCGGGAGGCCAACCCGGACGGGAGCTACAGCTTCCCCAACCAGCAGGACTCCAACCACGCCTTTGTGATCCCGGTGTTTGGCCCGCCGCCCCGGGTGATCACCGTGACCGTGACCTTCCGGCACGTGACCGGCGACGAGTTCCGGGTGTTCCTCTCGGAGAAACCGCAGCCGGGTGACAAAGAGTATAAAACGGGTAACGAGACCACCATCACCACCAATCTGGATGCGGACTTTGATCCCACTGCGGACACCAACACGATTAATTCCTTTGACCCCGCCGTGCCCCACCCCAACTCCAGCCACGCAGGACTCAGCCATGCCGACGGTCCGATGGGCATGGCCAAAAAGGACGAGGGTGTGAAGATCCACGTGGAGACCCACGCAGACTATGAGGCCGTGGTGCAGATCTATAACTTCCTGCAGCAGGGCTTTACGCTCAGCGGCCTGACGATCGATGCGCCGGTCCACAGCGTAAACTCCGCGCCCACCATTGACGGGGGAGCTTCCAACCCCCACTACGGCGAGGTGACGCTGCCCCAGGGCGGCGACATTACCTTCTCCATGGGCGCAAGCGACATCGACGTGATCGTGACCTACCAGAAGGCCAAGCGCCATAAGGCGACCCTGGAGGTTTATCATCAGGGGAATATTGATGTGCTGGACACCAACGTGGCCCAGATGGGCTACTTGGCCTATGACGACGAAAATGTGTCCTCCATGGTATACAGCGGCATTGTCTACGAGGATGATACACAAACGCCCTCCGACCATCGGGCGGTGAAAAATCCCCTCAAGGGAGATACTCGCAAGCTGCCGTGGGTCTCCCGCTCTGCGGCCACTCTTTCGGGCAGTCTGGGCGGCGATACCGGCCGGAAGGGCAAGACCTGGAATCCCCGCGACCTGGACACCCCCTTCGACCCTGTGGCGGGCAGCGGCACGGTGATGGCCCTGCTGGCCTCCGCCCCGGACAAGGATACCTTCAAGAGCCAGATCAACGGACTGGATCTGTCCACCACCGATCTCAAGGACGGCGGTGGCGCCGTCGCGTTTACGGGCTTCCGAAAGAATCTTTATGGGGACCTTTACAGCGATGCGGATATCGGGGAATTTGCCGATATCCTGTGGGAGCTGCGGCTACGCATCGATGCGGACACCTCTGCGGGAGGGCTGAAGGACACCTACCACAAGAGCGTGCCCAAGAGCGCGACGGACAGCACAGTGGCGTATGAGTATTACGACCTCACCGCCGCCCAGGTGCAGGACTATCTTTTGAGCGTTTTCAAAAATGCAGAGCTGGATAACGCCAACCAGAGCGGCTACAGGGAGGTGCGCCGGTCCTATTTGGCCGCCAGGCAGGTCTATGACGAGCTGATGTCCCAGACCAGCTATCAAGTTGACCTGAAGCCGATCCACGCGCCCAACGCACCAAGAGAGGTGACTGTGGACGCCAACGGTGTGCGCGAATATGAAGATCCCGCATATGAGAGTTTTTACATCCACAGCTACCGGCTGTATATCGCGGCCTATCAAAAGTACGTGGATGCGGCTAAGCTGTACGGAAGCGCTACCGCGGCTGAGGTGGTGCAGCTGTGGCAGGATGAGAACCTGGATGGGCATGAGACGAATATTGGAAACACCTTTACCCCGGAAGCCGTGCCCATCCACACCGCCGCGCAGGCGGCCGGGACAGTGGCAGGCCAGACGTGGAAGCAACGGGTCATCAAGCCTGACGCTACCCCCGATGAAGAGGCGGATCCCAAGACCCCCGCCCACACCATCTACACCCGGGACGGCCGTACCGTCTGGGTGGCGCTGGAGGCGGACTCGGCCTATAGGGAGGTGCGGGTGGAGCTGTATCACCAAAACGAGGACGGCTCAATAGGTACGCATATCGCTGACTTGGCGTTGGCAGACGGCTATCAGAACGTTTACTCATTTACCATGCCCGATGAGGACTGTGTGGTGCGGGTGACCTATGGCCTGCGCGCCACGCGCAAGCTGAACATTATCTACAAGGGCGTGGACGGCAAGAAGGACAACGTGTCGGAGGTGAAGGCCTATCAGATCGCCGACCCGGCCGACACCAAGCCCAATTTGGCTACACGTACCAACAAGGATAACCTGAACGTCGATCCTTATAGCCCCGCCCCTATCGAGGCAGTTTTTGTAGGCGCTACTGTCACCATTCGTGTGAACGTAGACGAGGATTACGAGGTGGAGCTGATGGCGGTAGACGCCGATGGCAGCACCCGCATCCCCATCAACACCCCGGCCATTCCCGCCGGTTCCGCTCTGCCCAGGGAGGGGGATTATACCTTCCTTGTGCCCGATATGAACGGCGACATGACCCTGACCATCACCTACAAGCCCAAGGAGCAGCCGAAAAGCTGGGCCTTGATCAACGCGGTCATACCGGACGGTGTACCCGCCGACGCGGGCAACACCGCATTCTGGCGTGATGGCGGTCTTTACCGTCAGCTCAACGATGTGCCGCAGGGTACGCACTTGACCGGCGAGATCACTGTGGCGCCGGGCTACTATATCCGTTCGGTCACCGCCTACGGCGCTTCGGGTGAGCCGAGCAACTATACCCATATCCGCAACTATACCTATACCCTCACCGGCAACGGCTATAACGGCGGCTACGGCACCAACCAGACCGGAACCACTGTGCCTGTCAACATCTTTGTGGATATGCCGGGAGAGAATCTGGTGGTAGACGTGGAATTCGGCTACGGGCTTCCCCCCGTCACCCCGGAAAATACGCTTACTCTGACAGTGAAAGACGACGATAACGAAGGGCCGGACTTTGCCGACAACTGGGCCAAGGCCACGGTCTATGACCGGGAGGTAGAGCTTGACGACACCACTACCGCTCCTGTCCTGACCCTGGGTGAAGTGGGCTATACGCATGGTGCTCTCTCGAAGCGGGACTACGCTACCCCGGGCCAGTGGGTGAAGGTGGAGTTTGGCGCGCACACCGAGATGAAGGACGGGAAGATCGACCCGGCCAAGAGCTATTATGTCTCCAAGGTCACCGTAGGGCCGAGCAATTTGGGGATTTCCGTGGTGTGGGAAGACGACCACACCGTGTCCTTCTTCATGCCTGCCGGATCTACAGGCGTGACGGTGGAATTCTCCAAGTACCCGGAGAATGGCCGTCTGCCCGACTACTTCCTCACCGTCAGCGAAACCTACCGCGATCTGAACGCGACCCCGGCAGGAGTGACCCAGGACGATTACAACAAAAACTACGTTACCCTTGCCGACTCTGAGACCATTCGTTCCTGGAACGGCAAGAACCCTATTCCCCTCCACCCCTACGACATGGCCGCCGGGACGTACAACCCCGAGCGCGTCCCCGCCACCACCCAGGAGGGCGCCACAGGTGTGGCCGCCGCCGGCGAGGAGGTCACAATGACCTTCATTGTGGACGAGCCAAACTGGTACGTCCAGTCGGTGGTGGTCATTTCCGACGGCGCGGCCTACCGCGGGACATATAAGCTGCCAGACGACACCGGACCGCAGAAGATCTACACTGCCACCTTCCTGATGCCTACCGGTGACGCGGAGTTCATTGTCCACTACCGCCGCGGGCCGAGACCTGCCACACCGGACTACGGCTTTACCCTCTCCCTCACCGACGATGACAACGTTCTCACCGACGGCAAGTATGACGAAAACAACATCGTCGCTTCCTTTGTAGACGCCAGCGGCATCAACGTGGCCGGACACGCCGATCTGGTGGTGGGGCACAACAAAGGGACCATGACCGACGTGCGCCACGTCCACGCCGGCGACACCATTACCCTTACCACCACCCTTGCCCCCGGTTATATGCTAGACTATATGCTGGTCAACCCCTCCAGATTGCAGCTCCACCCTGTCTGGACCAGCTATGAGATCGACCCGAACGGCGTAGTCACGGCGACCTCCACCCTCACCATGCCCCCCGAGGGTATCGCCGTAGTGGCACGGGTGGTGAAGGGTGAACCTCAGAAATACACCGCCAACCTCATCCTCCATCCGCCCGCGGGTATGACCTCCATGGACGGAGTGGGGCAGGGTACGTTTGCCGTCAATGGCGGAACGCTGAACAATTACTATAAGAGCGCGGTGTTTTCCACCTATGCCGTGCCCGGAACGACGATCCCCTACGACCTGTATGCCTTTGACGGCTATTACATCGACCGGGTCACCATCGACCCCCCGCTGGGCGTTACAGGTACGCTCTCCGGGGCATTCGGCTATCAGGACGGCTCGTTTGTAATGCCGGCGGCCAACGTGAATGTGAACGTGTGGTTCAAGAAGGGCTGGCCTGACGAGGTAAAGTACCGTCTGAAGCTGGAGGTGTTTGGCCCGGCCTATCAGGCTACCGCCACCGACAACAACTATGCCAATTTTGATCAGGTGGTGCACACCGATGCGGCCGTTTCGCCGCTGATTCCAAAGCCGCCCGCCGTCACAGTCTGGGGGGCACCGGACAACAAACCGGTCTACAGCGGCCAGTCCTGGCTTCTGCGGGACGAGGAAGGGGTGGCCTTTGACCGGGACACTGTTTATGTGAATATCCATAAAATCGCGGATTCCTATGTGGATTCTTCCTCCATCCGCATCACTGATTCGGCCGGGAACGTGATTTCATGGTGGTATGTCCCCGGCGGCATTGCCTTTACCATGCCGCCCCGCTCCACCACCGTGCGCATCAACTTTAAGCAGCGCACCACGGAGCTGCCCAAGTATACCGCCACCCTCCACCTGCCTGACATCGGGACGGGAGACAGCGCGACGCTGTCCACCACGGCGGCCAACGCCACGGGAGACAATCCCGCCACGGCGGACGGCCATGTCATCCGCGAGCTGCTGGCAGGGGACGCTCTGTCCCTGGAGGCCCTGCCCGGCACGGACCGTCACATCACCGCTGCTTACGCCGTGGAGGAAAAGACAGGCCGCATCATTGACCTGACCCGGTCGGACGGCACACAGAGAGTGCACAGTACCTTTGTCCACGCGGGAGACACGGGTAATTTTGCTATGCCTGAGGACAATGTCCACGTCTATGTCCGGTTTAAGGAGGGCAAGGTGGAGAAGGACGACCTGCCCCTCACCCTCATGGTGTCCGGCCCGATGGAAGCCAACCCCGCCGATGGGCACGGTGCGGTCACGGAGGTCACAGGAGCGACCGCCGCCGAGCACAAGACCATGGAAGTGGATGCGCCGGGGATGGATACCCGCTTTGTAAGGGCTGCCAATAAGGTGGTCACCACGTTCAACCCCAACAAGGACAAGGGCTACGCCATCACCAAGCTGGAGGTCTACGACGCCGACGGAAACCCCGTGCCCTACGAGTGGATCTCCGTGCTGCAAGATCCTCCCACCGCCGATCTGGACGATCCCACGGTATGGCCGGGGACACAGCCGGACGATATTGCAGGCCGTCCCGGTTGGAAGCAAAACCCCGAGCTTCAGATCACTTTTGAAATGCCCGCGACGGGAGTCGTTATCCACGTGACCTATGGCAAGGTGGACAAGACGAAGAAGTATGTGGCGCAAGTGGTGGTCAATGACGAGGCCTATTCCGAACTGCCCACTCCCAGCCGGAACAACGCTTGGCTGCGCAACGAGGCAATCGATTCCGTCCAACGCAAGCTCCAGGAGGCCCATCCCGGCGACTGGATCGACCTGGATGTGTCCGTTCACCCCGGCTACCGCATTGAGTACATCAAGGTGGTGCCTCAATCCTTTGGGATCGTTCCCGGCCTGCCCCTGGGCCCGTACTATACCCAGAACACCGGCTTCGTAATGCCTGAGGGCAACGTGACGGTGTACGTGAAATTTGCCGACGATGGTATCGAGAAATATAACGCGACCTTGCGGGTCACCGGTACTCCGGTGGGAGACAACGCCAACTACGGCACCATTGTCTCTCCTTGCAATACGCCCACGCCGCCGGCCAGACCTACGCCCGTCTATGTAAACGGCACGCCGCAGATGGTCCAGGCCCGGGCGGATATGGATTGGGTCACGGTAAACTATTACCGCAACACCGCCAACGCCTATATCAAGGCGGTGACGGTGAAAACCACAAGCGGAGACGATGTGCCCTTTACCCAGTTGGAGGACCCGGTGACCGGCCAGGGGACGATCACCTTCCCCATGGTGAATGAAAATGTGACGGTCACGGTGGAGTATGACACTGTTCCCCACGATGCGGAGGTCTACCTCCATGTGATCGACGCTACCACAGGGACGGAGACCGAGATCGGCGCGAGCGCCTGGGCCAGACTGACCTATGCCGCCTTCGCGGACCCCGACAGCTGGGCCATGGGCATCGTCAATCCCGCGCGCAGAACAGACGCCGACCCCTGGGGCAACACCGTGGGACCCTATGCCGCCCCCGCGGGACAGCGGGTGGGTTTGACCACTAACGCTATGACGGGGATCTATCTGCGCTCGGCCTATGTGATCTATAACGGTATGGGCCAGATGGTGGATCTCCGGGTGGAACCCACCAGCGGGTCCAATCCACGCAGGTCCTTTGTGGTCCACCCCGGCCGCAATGACGTATACGTGGTCTTTTCCAGGACCGAGCCCGATCCGAAGGACCACACGGCTATCCTGATGCTGCGTGCCCCCGAGGATGCCGCCGGCCAGGCCAGCATCGCGGTTGGGGACGTCTATAACGGAAGTCCCACGGACCGGGACCGCCTGAACGAGGCCAACCACGGCCATGCCCAGGTCATTGCCCGGCAGGGGGATAAGGTCATTATCCAGGTTGCTCCCGCCGAGGGCTACGTGATCGACAAGGTCCTGGTCACCCCCCTGGGCTTCCCGCTGAAGAGCGACGCGGCCTATTCCTACGACCTGAACGGCAACACCATCAGCTTCAACATGCCCCACCGGGATGTGGCCATCACCGTGGTGCTGAAGCGAGGCACCAACCAGCACTATAAGGTCAGGCTCCATTACGTCAAGGATACGGTCTCCGCGGCTGCCCCTGCGATCCAGGAGATCAACTATGCCAAGCTGGATTGGATGGATGAGGGAACGGCCCGGTGGATCCAGGCGGATGAGGATCCCGCTACAAACGATATAAGACCCGTTATGGAGGATAACATCCGCGAGGGCACTGCGGTCACCTTGACCGGGCATTTGGGCGCCGCACCGGCAGACCCGGACCACCCCGACACGATCCTTTCCGCCTTTGTGCTGCGTACCAACGGCGCGCTGGTGTCCTTGAATCCGCCGCTGGAGGGGAAGGAGGCTGTGAACGGAACAGCCACCGATCACACCGCCTCCTTCACCATGCCGGGGGCGGATGTGGACGTTTATCTGGTGGTCACCACCGAGCCGCCGGAGAACCCCTGGCATACCGCTGTGCTGGTGGTCACCGACAGCAGCCCCAGCGGCGTGAACACCGGCCACAACAAGGGCTATCTGTGGGACAAGAGCAAGCGGACCAGCGAGGACCCGAACTTCTATGCGGAAAGCGCGGTCCCCGATCCCGGCGATCCGGGCGTCAGATGGATCGCGGTGGAGGAGGGGAACATGTACGCCGTGAAGCCCAAGGCGGAGCCCGGCTACGCCTTTGTGCCCCCCGCCACGTTGAGCTGTAACGACGGCGCCCACGGCGGCAACATGTACGCCGAATCCGTGACCCCCTATATCTACAGCGACACCATGGGCACCTGCAACAAGGCGGCCCTGATCCACTTTGTCAGCGACGACGCACTGGAGCTCACGGTGGTCATCCGTGACCCGGAGAACCCGGGCAACGTGACCAACAGTCTGCTGACCAGCCAGACTGCGGCGTCCATCCCCGATCTGGAACTGGAGTCAACAAACGTGGGCGGCGCTTACCAGATCATGGGCGGCGTGGTAGCCGGTGCGCCCATTTCCCTCACCGCCACGCCGGCCCCGGGCTTCACCGCCACAGCCCAGATCCACTATTACGACGGTACCGTGGCCGACATCCCCCTCACCAAGCAGGCGGACGGCACGCTCACAGGCTCGGTGGAGATGCCGCCCAACAACGCCACCATCATTGTCACCTTCCACGGCGACTATGAGGGCCGGCTGACCCTGGTGGACCTGAGCCAGGCAGACCGGACCGCCCAGGCCACCATGTTTGAGGACAGCGGCGTGGCTCCGGACCGGATTACCGTAAATCACCTGACTAACGTCAACGCCGAGGGCTGGCCCAGCGATGTTTTGACCCAGCTGCCCCAGGGCACGACCCTGACCGCCAACATGATCAAGAACGACAACTACGCCAACAAGCGGGTGACCGCCCTGCTGAAAGTGAACGGTAGTACAACGGTGATGACCGCCTCCCGGAACAACGCGGAGGGGGTGCCCGAGTATACCCACACCATCAACCGCGCCGACGCGGAGATCATCTTCGTGGTGCGGGACAAGGACGATTCTACCTATGTGGCTGCGGTGAACACCGTCAACAAGCCCGCCACAGACTACAACGGCGACAGCGTAGCCGACCCCACCATTACAGCCGACCCTGTGGGGGCGGCCTTTGGCCATATCTGGACCACGGCGGATGAGAAGGACCAGGTCACCGTCACCTTCTCTGTCCCCGACGGCTATCAGGTGGTGGTCACCTCCAGCCATGCCAACGGTCCCGCTGGTACATTTACGACGGGAGATCACACCGAGACGTTTACCATGCCTGCGGCCAATGTCCAGGTGACTATCACCTACGTACGCACGGAATTTGAACTGACATTGCATATTGTAAAGCCCTCCGGGGCAACAGAAACCACCCAGGTGGATGTACTGGACTATGCAGGCGACCCCACGACGCTGACTACCCACAATGAAAATGCATGGGTTTGCGAGGGAGAGAATGTTACTATGACCGAGGCCACTCCCGTCAGCACCGGTCTGGAGCTTCGCTCTATCTCCTATGCCGCCACCAACGGCGCGTCCGGCTTCCTCACTGTGGGCGACTCCTTCCCAATGCCCGCCGCCGACACGGTGGTCACCGTGCGCTATGGCGAGAAGGACCCTGACGAGGAAAAGCCCTTTATTGCCTTGGTGGAGACGGTCCACAATTATGCCGGCGATCCCCGCCCGGGCAATAAGGCCACCGAGCTGAAGAACCTCAATTCCGGGGTCGTTCAGTTCCCCTGGGTGGAGGGCGCGACGGACGACGCGATTCGCGTGGCCTATCAGGTGGAGCCGGGGTATGTGGCTGTGGTTACCGCCTATCGTTGGGGCGACCCCACCGCTCTGCTGCCCGTGGCCAACGTGGCCAGCCCCTCCAACGGCATTGCCACCGTGACCATGCCGGGCGGTACTGATGTGGTCATTCGGATCGAGTATCGGGAAAAGACAGAGGACCCGGCGGGCGACGTGATCCTGCGGCTGGTGGGCCATGGCGCCCAGCAGAGCAACCAGGCCAACGTTACCAGCCCCGGGTACACCCCTGCTCTGGGGCAGCTGTCCGCCGACGGCGCGATCACCTCCGGCATCAGCATCCCCAACACCGATTACGTGAGCGCGGGGAACGTGGACAGCGACGTGGAGACCCCCAAGGTGTCTACCTCCACCATGGGCAACGAACTGCGGGTATACGCCAACTGGGCTACAGGCTATCAGGTGGTCCGTATGACCGTGGCTGTCCGTAGGACGGACAACACCGAGACTCCGGAGGTAAACATTCCCATCAGCCGCTACGGCTCTGCCGCCGCGGGCCGCACCCTCATGCCTTATGTGGATGAGGATGAGGCCGCGGTCATCCGCGTTTACTACGGCAACTTCTACACCGCCACCCTCCACATTGACCCCCACGGGACAGACGGCCTGGACATGAACGGCAACCGGACTGAGGCGGACGACAGCCGCACGCCTACTGTTACCTCCGTTCCCGGTGTTGACAGCATTCACCGCCACCTGGACCGCCTGGAGCAGTTGACCGGAGGTGAGACCGTTCAGACCAGCGCCGTGCCCGGAACGGACCAGCGGCTGGTGGGCGTGGTGTGGGAGAGCGCCACCAACGGCGCCTCCAACGCCGGTTTGAACACGGAGACAGGCGAGTATGACTTCACTATGCCCACTGAGAACGTGGACTTCTACGCGGTCTATAAGCCCAAGGATGACACCTCTTACATTGCCAAGGTGCAGTTTGCCAACGGCAGTGCCCATCTGGGCAGCAGCCAAAACGAGGTCACCATCACCAACCAAAGCGATCCTACCGCCTCCAAGGGCAGATACTGGACCGCCGCCAAGGAAAACGAGTCGGTGGTGGTCAACGTGAAGGTGGCCCCCGGCTACAAGGCGGAGATCATTGAGACCCTGAAGGACCACACCCCGGATGGGACCACGGATTACGATTTCTACATCAACCGGACCAAGTTCGTGCCCAATCTGACTCTGGGCAAGGACGCCACCTTTACCATGCCGGCCAATACCGATGCCACGGTGATTATTCGCTATACCAAGGGATACGACCTGACCCTGGAGCTGAAGGACACCTCCAAGTTGGCGGCCCCCGGCAATTTGAATGCCGCCGATGTGGACACTGCCGAGAGTCCTGCCCGCACCCTCCACGCCGAGAGTGACGGCACTACCACCACGGATTCTGACGGGCCGCTGACGGGAGTGGAGGCCAACACCAAGATCACCACCACCGTCACCGCCGCCACGGATGCCCAGTACCATGTCTACCGCCGCTCTCCCTTTACCGGGACAGTGCGGGTGGACGCGCCGACACCGGCGACCACGCCGGGCGATCTGCCCGTGCCTGCTGTTCATCCCTATGAATACGCAATGCCCAGCGAGGACGTGGAAGAGTCGGTGATCTTCTTCAACGAAAAGACCCCGCTGCTGGCCAAGGTGGAGGTCAAGGGGGAGAGCGACATCAACGGCAACACCGCCACCCCCATCGTGGACTTGACCGACACCACCATCCCCGATGGCGGCACGGCCGCCGCCAACGAGACCACCCGGGGCACGGTGTGGACCACCACCACCCATGCGGTGGAGGGCGATGCTACCAAGATACCCCACACCATTGATATGACCCTCACCGTGGCTAAGGGCTACATCGCCAAGATCCGTGTCCGCCGGGACGACGACAATTACTACAACAACCCCACCGACGAGAGCAAGTGGAACTGGCTGGACATCGGCGACTACGACTTTACCGAGGTGACCGAGACAGCGGCGGGCGGCGTAGTGCCGACTCCGCTTTCTGGCGACCCGGATACGAACGAGGTGCAGATCGGCTATAAGCCAGACCTGATCAACGCGCCCAGCGGCTTCCCCGACGACGTGTCCGGCGACCAGCACTTCCGCTTCACCATGGCCTATGACACCGCAGACGGCGTGTGGAAGGCCACTGACGTTACCGTCATCGTAGAGTTTGTCTTTGCTGGGACGATTCCTCAGCCCTTTGACCCGGACAACGAGGAGATGGAAAAGATCGATTTGGACCGGGGCTTCATCTACGGGGAGAACCGGGGCGACTTTGCCCTCATTGACATCCCCACCCTTTACCAGGACACCAACAAGGAACTTTTCGACACCGACAACTATGACAAACCCACCGGTGGAGCGGCCAAGGACGCACAGAAAAACGTGCGCTATTCTTTCTTCCTTTACGATGCAGCCAAGGACGAGTACACCCCCCTGACCCTTGGGGTGGACGTGACGCTGGAGCCGGAGGACGAGGAGACCCTGAGGAACACCGGCGACCCGTACAACTACTACGACTACAAGACCAAGCGGGCCAACGCTTCGGACATCCTGGACGACAAGGTGGCCGACAACGCCGAAAAGACCTATGTAGGCTCCCGGTTCAAGCTCATTCCCACCGGGCCCGACGAGACCACCGGGGACCGCACCGACGGCGCCCAGGCCCTCTACGACATGCTCAACAACCAGAGCTCCCTGGCCCGAAAGGCGGACGGCTCCCTGGCAACAAACGGAGAAGGGAAATATTACACCACCCTCTATGTTATTGCCGAGGACGCCATCGGCCAGAAGAGCGCTTACACCCAGGTGTGGATCAGGCCCCACTTCACCGTGGAGGTCAAGGTGATCTCTTACGCCCCCAACCACGAGACCACCGCCAGCCTCTATCCGCTCATGTCGAAGGAGGAACTGGCCGTGGACGCCGGTTATAAGAACGAGGACGGCACCCTGACCGGCGATCCCGACGTGTCCGACCCCGGCGACCCGGATCCCAGAAACTTTGACCACTACAGCGGGGTCAAGGACGGCAAGTCCCTCCTGAGCAACTACACCCTCTACAAGGGCAGCGTCCTGGGGGCCAACAAGTACTACCAGAAGGTCCACGTCATGTCCTCCGAGCTGCTGGGCGGCTTTGACAAGGCCTATGATCCCGGAAGGGACGCGCTGTTCAACGTGGCGGAGCGGGCGGCGGCGGAGCAGGGGAGGTTTACCTACTCGCTGACGCTGGAAAAGGCCTCTTGCCTGACCTATACCCGGGTAGACCTGGATCTGTGGAAGGGCGTGGACCTCGCCGCGACCGATCCCTATCCGGCCTGGTATAACAAGGACACGCTGACCTACACCATCTCGGACACTGTCTATCTCATTACCGGCGACGTGGACGGCGATGGCTACACCAAGTGGCAGGACTATGACACGGTGTACAGCTACGTCTGGCGCAACGTGGAGTGGAACAACACCCAGACCGAGGCCCCCGGGCCTCTGGCCACGGCGGCGGAGAAGACCGCCTGGAAGAACTCGGTCTACAACCCCGAGTCCATGGCCTACCGCTGTGACCTCAACGGCGACCGGGTGCTGAGCTATCTGGATGTGGACCTGGTGCAGACGGTGTTTGATTACAACCGCTCGGTGGAAGACTACTGCTGGCGCAAGCGCAACGACGACAACACCCTAGGCGAGCCCGTCCTGCCCTTCGGCTTCGATGGTAGCGTCAAGAACAAGGACGTCAACAAGAACCCCGACTATGTGGCCCTGTTCGGCCTGGAGCCGGACGATGACGAGCCCTTCCCCGTAGAGCCCGACGCGTATTGGGATTCGCTGGTAGACCCCGATACCACCGACGCCCCGCCCCTGGACAACCCCTGGGTGGACGAGGACGGCACGCTTTGGGACGGTCCTGTGGAGGAAGAACCGGTGGAAGAGGAGCGTGGGCCCACGACCTCCCGGGAGGAGGAGAAGGGCACGGTGACCGAGGTGCCCGGCGGAGATGAGAGCGGCGCGTGGAGCGAGCTGCCTGTCTTTGACATGGACTGGCGCGCCGAGCTGCCCTTCCTGCTCCCGGACGAGCCCGAGGACCTGCCCTAGACAGACGACAACGGTCTCGGCGCGAGAAGCGCCGAGACCTCTGCCGATATTATGACCAAGGAGTGACCCACTGATGGAACAGATCCAGATCAACAAGGCAGCCGCCCTCAAGCCCCTGCCCGACCCTGCCAAGCTGGTGTTTGGCAAGGTGTTTACCGACCACATGTTTTTGATGAACTACGACGCGGGCAAAGGCTGGCACAGCCCCCGGATCGAGCCCTATGCCGCTCTGTCCCTGGAGCCCTCCTGCATGGTCTTCCACTATGCCCAGGAGGTCTTTGAGGGCATGAAGGCCTACCGGGACCCGGAGGGCGGCGTGCGGCTGTTCCGTCCCATGGACAACGTACAGCGGCTGAACCAGTCCTGCGAGCGGCTGTGCATCCCCCAGCTTCCCGAGGATCTGGCCCTGGAGGGGATCAAGACCTTGGTGCGCATGGAGGAGCGCTGGGTACCCTCCGCCGAGGGCACCTCCCTCTATGTCCGCCCCTTCGTCATCGCTACCGACGCCTCCCTGGGGGTCCACGCCTCCCACAGCTATCTTTTCTGCGTCATCTGCTGTCCCGTGGGGGCCTACTACAAGGAAGGGCTCCAGCCGGTGAAGATCTATGTGGAGGATGAGGACGTGCGTGCCGTCCGCGGCGGCACCGGCTTTACCAAGTGCGGCGGCAACTACGCCGCCTCCATCCGTGCCGGTGAGCGGGCGGAGGAAAAGGGCTTTTCCCAGGTCCTCTGGCTGGACGGGGTGGAGCGCAAGTATATCGAGGAAGTGGGGGCTATGAACGTCCTCTTCAAGATCGACGGTAAGGTGGTCACCCCCAAGCTCAACGGTTCCATCCTCCCCGGCATCACCCGCCGCTCCTGCCTGGACCTTTTGCGAGACTGGGGCTACGTGGTGGAGGAGCGGCTGGTCACCGCCCAAGAGCTCTTTGAGGCTGCCGAGGCGGGAAAGCTGGAGGAGGCCTGGGGCTCGGGCACCGCTGCGGTGATCTCTCCCATCGGCGTGTTGGCCTGGGAGGACCGGAGGGTCACTATCAACGGCGGCAGGATCGGCGATCTGAGCCAAAAGCTCTACGACACCCTCACCGGCATCCAGTGGGGCCGGGAGGCGGACCCCTACGGCTGGAGCGTCAAGCTGTAAGAGTGAGCGCGGAAAAGCTGCTGGATTGGTTCTTTCCCCGCCGCTGTCCCTTCTGCGGGCGGGTGAACCTGTCCGACCTGCCCTGCGGGAACTGTCAAAAGACTCTTCCGTGGCTGTTGGGCCCATCCGCCCGCAGCCATGTGGAGTTTATAGAAGACGCCGTCAGCGCCTTGGAATACCGGGGCGCTGTCCGCGGTGCGGTGCTGGGGCTGAAGTTCGGGAAAAAACTGGCCCGGGCCAAGCCCTTGGGTCTGCTGATCGGCCAGTGCGTCCAAGACCAGCTGGCCGAGCCATTTGATCTGGTGTCCTGGCCCAGTCTCAGCGGCAAGCACCGCCGCAAGCGGGGCTTTGACCAGGGGGAGCGGCTGGCAAAAGAAGCGGCTGCCGTTTTGGGGACACGGCCCACCCGCCTGTTTGTGAAAGAGGACCGCCCGGCCCAGTCGGGCCTGAAGGACCCCGCCGAGCGCCGGGCCAACGTTCTGGGTGCCTACCGCCTCCGGGACCCCGAGGCGGTGCGGGGGAAGCGGATCTTGCTCATCGACGATGTGCTCACCACCGGCGCCACCCTCTCGGAATGCGCCCGGGTCCTGCGCGCCGCCGGGGCAGAAAGCGTCTGCGCCGCCACCCTCGCCAAGGCGGGGCCGGGACGGGCGCGCGCCTGAAGCGGAACAGTGAAACACCGAAGCCATGGGCAAATAACAGTTGCCCATGGCTTTAAAATATGCTACAATATCAAGTTAGAACAAACAGAAAGGGGGGGCCGCCTGATGCGCCATCTTATCGATTTCGGGGATATGACCCGGGCCGAGTGGGACGCCTTATACGCGCGCTGTGAGACCATCATGGACGCCCCCGAGAAGCACCTGGACGCCTGCCGGGGCAAGGTGTGCGCCAACCTCTTTTATGAGCCGTCTACCCGCACCAACTTCTCATTCCAGGCTGCCATGCTCCGCCTGGGGGGACAGGTCTTCGGCTTTGCCGATCCCCAGAGCTCGTCGGTGGCCAAGGGAGAGACGCTGAAGGACACCATCAAGATGGTCTCCGGCTACGCCGACGTGATCGTCATGCGTACCCCCTGGGAGGGAGCGGCCAAGGCCGCGTCTCTCTACTCCGCCGTTCCGGTGGTCAACGCCGGGGACGGCGGGCACATGCACCCCACCCAGACCATCGCGGACCTGGTCACCATGACCCGCCTTCGAGGCGGGGTGGACGGCCTTACCATCGGGGTATGCGGAGATCTGAAATACGGCCGCACCGTCCACTCCCTCATCAAGGCCATGGAGAAGTTCCGAAACGTCCGCTTTTACCTCATCTCCCCCCGGGAGCTGGGAGTGCCCGACTATCTGAAGGACTTTATGCGCCAGCGGGGCATCCAACACCTGGAGGTCACCGGGCTGGAGCCCATCCTTCCCCAGCTGGACGTGCTCTATATGACACGCATCCAGCGGGAGCGGTTTGTGGACCCCCTGGAATACGAGCGGTGTAAGGGGATCTATGTTCTCACCCGAGGCAAGCTGAAGCGGGCCAAGGAGGATCTGCTGGTGATGCACCCCCTGCCTCGTGTGGACGAGATCCACGTAGACGTAGACGACGATCCCCGGGCGGTCTACTTCCGGCAGGCCCGCTTAGGGATGTTTGGACGCATGGCTCTGCTGGCCGACCTGGCCAACCAGCCCCGGCAGGAGAAAACGAAGGCGGTGCCCATCGGCCACGGCTCCGTCTGCCGCAACCCCCGGTGCATTACCCAGACCGAGCGCTACCTGCCGCCCCTGATCAAAGAGGTGGAGGGCAAAGTGTGCTGCGGCTTTTGTGACAAGGAGCTTGCATGAGGAGGGGAGCGGTCCTGTTTGGCTCCTTTTCCGCCGCCGTGTTCGCGGCCGTGTATCTGCTTCCCGCGGGGCTCTGGCCCTGGCTGGGGACGGCGGCCCTGGTCCCGGCGGCGGTGTGTCTTTGGAAGGGACGCCGTCTGGGGGTCTTGATCGCCCTTGGGGCGTCCGCGGCGTTGCTGTGGTGCGCGGCCTACCGCATGGTGATGTTTGCCCCCGGCGAGGCGTTGGACGGCCGCCGCACCCAAGTGAGGCTCCAGGCCGCTTCGTTCGCCGCGCGGGAGGAATATGGTCTCAGCCTGCCCTGCTATATTTTGGACCGGGGTCCCGTGCCCATCCGGGCAGCCCTCTACGGCGGGGAGGCTCTGGCGGAGGTCAAGCCGGGAGACGCGCTGACCGTGACGGCGGACTGCACCTGCCGCACCTACCTGGACCGGGGCGCGGTGTCCAATGTGGCCGCTAAGGGGATCTTTGTCACCCTGCGTGCCCGTGGCGCGCTCACCGTTGAACCGACGGACCGCCTGCCCTGGTGGAGTCTGCCCCGGCTGTGGGGCAGGGCGCTGGCAGAGCGGGTAGAGGAAGCCTTTCCCAAGGATGTCTCCGGTCTCCTTGCCGCCATGGTGGCGGGGGAGCGGGGCGTGATCCGTGACAGCGACTACACCGCCCTGAAGCGTTCGGGCGTGGCCCACCTGATGGCGGTGTCCGGGATGCACGTGTGCTTTCTGGTAGGCCTTCTGAGCCTGCTGACCGGAGCGGACCCGCGCCGCCGGGCGGCGGTGTGCCTGCCGGTGATCGTGGTGTTTGCTCTGGCGGTGGGCGGGAGCCCGTCGGTGCTGCGGGCGTGTATCATCTGGGCCTTTGCACTGCTGGCTCCGGTGGCAGGGCGGGAGAAGGACCCCTGGTCCGCCCTGGCCGCGGCGCTGTTTTTCCTTCTTTTGTGCAATCCGCTGTCCGCCGCCAACGTGGGGCTCCAGTTGTCCTTTGCCGCCGTGGCGGGGATCAACTCGGTGACCCCTAGGCTGTCTGAGGCCATGAGCGGCTGGCGGCTTTCCCCGGCAAAGACCGCGCCCATGTGGAGGCGGGTCTTTCTGGGCGCGGCGGACAAGCTGGCGAGGCTGGTCCGGGAGGGACTGGCCTCCACCCTGGGGGCGCTGGTGTTCACCGTTCCGCTGAGCGCCCTCTATTTCGGGACCCTCTCCCTTGCCGCCCCTGTGACCAATCTTCTGGTTTTACCGGTGGCGGCGGTGGTGTTCGCCCTGGGACTGGTGACCGGGGTGGTGGGCTTCCTTTCTCCTGCCGCCGCGGCGTTTCTGGGCCGGACGCTGGCCTGGCCCGCCCGGTATGTCATGGCGGTGGCACGGGGAATCGGCGCCTTCCCCTACAGCGCGGTGACCCTTAACGGGGTCTATTACCCCGCCTTTCTGCTCTTTGCCTACGCGCTGCTGCTCATCGCGGTGCTGTGGCGGGGACAGCGGCGGCGCTGGTGGGTGTTCACCGGCTGTGGAGCGGTGATGCTGTGCGCCGCCGTGCTCTTGACCCGGCTGACCTTTTGTCAGGGGGACCTGACGGTGACCGCCCTCAACGTGGGCCAGGGGCAGAGCGTTCTGCTCTCCTCTGCGGGGCAGACCGCCCTCATTGACTGCGGTGGAAGCACGTATCGGGACCCCGGCGACCTGGCCGCGGACTATCTGGCGGACCGGGGAGAGCGGCGCGTCGACCTTCTCATCCTCACCCACTATCACGACGACCACATGAACGGCGTGGCCACCCTCTTTGAACGGGTGGAAATCGGAGCGGTCATCCTTCCCGAGATGGAGGAGGACGAGGACCGCCAGCTCTGGCTGGCGGAGTTGGCCGCGGCAGAGGGAGCGGAGGTGACCTGGCTCCGGGAGGACCAAACCGTCCGACTGGGTGGCGCGGACCTGCGGATCTTCGCGCCCCTGGGCAGCGGCGACGCCAACGAGGCGGGCCTCTCCGTCCTGGCCTCCGCCGGAGACTTTGACGCCCTCATCACCGGGGATATGGGAAGTGCGGTGGAGCGGCGGCTGGTGAAATACCATGATCTGCCCCGGTGCGAGGTGCTGGTGGCGGGCCATCACGGCTCGGCGGGCTCCAACAGCGAGACCCTGCTGCGGGCCATCCGCCCCCGGACCGCTTTGATCTCGGTGGGCAGCAATTCCTACGGGCATCCGGCCCCGGAGACCTTGGAGCGTCTTACCACTGCCGGCGCGGATATCTACCGCACCGACCTGCGCGGAAATATCACCGTGACCGCCACCTTGGGCGGGGAAGGAGGCTGAGCCCATGGCAAAGCCAAAGCAAAAAAGCGACGGCTCCCTGGAGCGGTTCAAAAGCGAGCTGAAGGAGAAGGTCCCCCGCCGTCTCTATGTGCTCCACGGCGAAGAGGTCTATCTGCGCCAGCACTATTTGAGCCGTCTGCGGGAGCTGTTGATCCCCGCGGGAATGGAGGCGTTCAACGACAAGCTGTTGGAGGGGAAGGAGGTCTCTGCACGGGACATCATTGCCGCCGCCGACTGCTTTCCCATGATGAGCGAGCACACCCTGGTGGTGGTGCGGGACTATGACCTCTTTAAGGCAAACGAGGCGGACCGCGCCGCCCTGATGAGCTATTTTGCCGACCTGCCAGAGTATGTGTGCCTGGTGTTTGTCTATGACCTGATCCCCTATAAGCCGGACGCCCGCACTAAGCTGGCCGCCGCCTTGAAGGAGCACGGCCTGGTGGTGGACTTCCCCCGCCAGGAGCAGGAGCAGCTGGTGGACTGGATCGTCCGGCGGTTCAAAGCGGCGGGGAAGAGCGTGGACTCTGAGCTGGCCAAGTATCTGATCTTCCTGTGCGGCGACCTGATGCAGGACTTGATCCCCGAAATCGGGAAGATCGCCGCCTACGCCAAGGGGGCCAGAGTGACCAAGAGCGACGTGGACGCCGTGGCCGCTCCCCGGCTGGACGCGGTGGTGTTCCAGCTCAGCGACGCCGTAGGCGCCGGACAGTATGACAAGGCTCTGGGGGTCTTGGCCGACCTGCTCCACATGCAGGAGCCGCCCCAGCTCATCATGGCGGCCCTGGGGAAATATTTCCGCCAGCTCTACGCCGCCCGGGTGGCCCTGGAGGAGCGGCGCACCGCCGACGACGTGGCCGGGCTTTGGAAGATGCACCCCTTCGTGGCCTCCAAGCTCATGGCCGCCGCCCATAAGGTGGATCTGGCCTGGTGCCGCGCCGCCCTGCGGCGGGTGGCAGAGACTGACGTGGCCCTGAAGACGGCGGGTGGCGACCCCGACCAGACTCTGACCGGGCTGGTCCTATCCCTGGCCTATGGATAAGCTGAGGGTCCGGGAGGTCATTTTGGTGGAGGGGAAGTACGACAAGATCGCCCTGGAGACGGTGGTAGACGGTCTGATTTTCCCGGTGGACGGCTTTGCCATCTTCAAGGACAAGGCCCGCAAGGAGCTGCTGCGCCGCCTGGCGGCGGAGCGGGGGGTGGTCATTCTCACCGATCCTGACGGCGGCGGGGTGGTCATCCGAAGTCACCTGAAGGGCATTTTGCCGCCCGAGCGGGTGAAGGAGGCGTTTATCCCTGACGTGCCCGGCAAGGAGCGCCGCAAGCGCGCCCCCGGCAAGGCGGGCACCCTGGGGGTGGAGGGCATGAAGCCTCAGGCCCTGCGGGAAGCCCTGCTCCGCGCGGGCGTGGGGGTGGAGGAGGAGCCCGCCCAGCCCGCCTTCACCAAGGCCGAACTCTACACCCTGGGTCTGACAGGCACGCCGGACGCGAGGTGCCGCCGCCTGGCCCTGCAAAGGGCGCTGGACCTGCCCGCCAACCTGTCGACCAACGCCCTGCTGGGGGTGCTGAACGCCATCACCACCCCGGCGGTGGTGGAGGAATTGATTTCCCGTTGCGCTGCGGGGGAAGAGGAACTATAATAGAGCTATCCTAGTTGAAACAGGGGGTGAAAGCCATGGCGGAGAAGCTGGGCATTTACGTCCACATCCCGTTTTGCAAACACAAATGCGACTACTGCGACTTCTACTCCCTGGCGGGGGCGGAGGAACAGACGGAGCGCTATCAAAAGGCTCTGCTGGCCCATATGGCGGAGACCGCGCCTCTGGCCAAGGGCTGGGAGGTGGACGCCGTCTACTTTGGCGGCGGCACCCCCCTGATGCTGGGGACCAAGGCCCTGATCCAGGTGCTGGACTTTATCAAAAAACACTTTAAGGTGACCCGGGACGCGGAGATCACCGTGGAGGCCAACCCGGAATCGGTGGACTTTGCCACCCTGCGCGCCCTGCGCCGGGCGGGATTTAACCGCCTCTCCCTGGGGATGCAGTCCGCCTGTGACGCTGAGCTGAAGGCGGTGGGCCGCATCCACGACTTTGCCCAGGTGGAGGCGGCTGTCCAGGCCGCACGGAAGGCCAAGCTGAAGAACGTGAGTCTGGACTTGATCTACGGCCTCCCCGGCCAGACCTCCGAGAGCTGGGAAAAGACTCTGGACGCCGCCGTTGCCTTGGGTCCTGAGCACATCTCGGGCTACGGACTCAAGGTGGAGGATGGCACTCCCCTGGCTGTCCGGGTGGCGGCGGGGGAGAGCTTGCCGGATGACGACGCCCAGGCCGACGCCTACCTAGCCATGGTGTCCCGGCTGGAGGCGGCGGGCTATCAGCAGTATGAGATCTCCAACTTTGCCAAGGAGGGCTTTCCCTCCCGCCACAACCTGAAATACTGGACCCTCAGCCCCTACCTGGGCTTTGGCCCCGGCGCCCACTCCGACTTTGGCGACCGGCGCTATGCCTTCCTCCGGGACCTGGAGGGGTACATCACCGCCGTGGAGAGCGGCGGGCGGCTCTTGTCCGAGGAGACGGTCATTCCCCGGCGGGAACGGGGGAGCGAGTATCTGATGCTCCGTCTGCGCACCACCCACGGGATCGAGGAGTGGGAATACCGGCGGGAGTTTTTCATGGATTTTGACCCCGTTCTGGCCCTGCTCACCGACTACGAGCGTCAGGGCTGGGCGGAGCGGCGGGACCGCCGCTGGCGGTTTACCCCGGAGGGCTTTTTGCGCTCTAACGTGCTCATCGGCCAGCTGCTGGAGGTCCAGGAGCGCTCCACCCTCCCCGGCACCCTCAAATACATGTCGCGTAAAGGAACCTGATATGAAAAAATTACTGAGCGTTTTGTTGGCCCTGACCCTGCTGGTCACCCCTGCCGCGGCCTCTCAGGCCCTGGGGTGGGAGTTGGTGCGAAGCGAGACGGTGATCGGTCCCGGCGTGTCCCTCACCACCCAGAAGCTCTGGGGGGACAGCCGGTCGGATTACCGCACCGAACAGTTCGTTACATACACCCCCGGCCAGGGGGTGTCTCCCGTGGTGGCCTATGGCCCGAATATCCCCGCTAAGGCCACCCTCACCTCTATGGCGAAGGCGCTGGAGGAATATGGCGGCCGGGTGCTGGCGGGGGCCAATGGAGACTATTTTGTGGTGGCCACCGGTGTGCCTCTGGGCATGGTGGCCACTTGGGGCGTTCTGCGCTCCTCTTCCTCTTACCTTTATGCTGTGGGCTTTGACGCCGACGGCAAGGCTTTCATCGGCAAGCCAGAGCTCACCGTGGGCGTAGAGCTTAAGGGGCAGAGCCTGGCGGCCATGGGGGGCTATAACAAGTCCCGGGTGGCCAAGGACGGTCTTACCCTCTTTAACCAGGACTTTGGCGCCGCCACCAAGGGGGCGGGGAAGGGGATCAACGTGATCCTCCGCCCGGTGGTGATCCCCGAGGATCAGACGCCCCCGGTGTACCAGGCCCCCGACGTCACCCCGCCAGAGGCGCCCGTCCCCGTGACCGATCCCTTCACCGGAGAGGTGACCGGGCCCAGCGAGGAGGAGCTGGCGGCTTACCAGACGGCGCTGGAGGCATATCAGACCGTTTTGTCGGAGGCCCAGAGCGCCTACGAGACCGCCCTGGCGGAGTGGGCGCGGCTGTTGGCCAGCGCCCCCGCCCAGATGACGGTAGGGGGCGAGACGGTGACCTGTGTGGTGACGGCGGTGTCCGAGCAGGAGGGAGCCGTAGCCATTCCCGAGGGCTGCTTTATCCTCACCGTGGGTCTGGAGAGCGGCGATTATCTGAGCGGCCAGCTATCCGCCCTGAAGGTGGGAGAGCAGGTGAAGCTCAGCGTCACCTCCCCCGATCCCCGCTGGGGGGAGGCCCAGCAGGCCATTGGCGGATATGCCCTGCTGCTGAAGGACGGCGTGGTCCAGGAGGGCCTGGACAACACCGCCAATCCCCGCACCGCCCTGGGCATCAAGGCGGACGGGAGCGTGATCCTCTACACCGTCGACGGGCGGCAGAGCGGCCACAGCGTGGGCGCCTCCATGCGACAGGTGGCCGCCCGGCTCAAGGAGCTGGGCTGTGTGGACGCGGTGCTCTTTGACGGCGGCGGCTCCACCACCTTTGGAGCCACTGGTGCGCTGGACGCGGCCTTTTCCCTGCAAAACAAGCCCTCTGACGGGGGCCAGCGGGCGGTGACCAACGCCCTGTTTTTTGTCTCTGAGCTGAAGCCCACCGGAGAGCTGGGTTCTTTGCACATCACCCCCCAGAGCGGGCTGTTTTTGCCCGGCGGCAAGGCGGTGTTGACCGCCCAGGGCATCGATAGCGGCTATTATCCCATGACCGCCGCTGTGGGCGCGGCGACCTATGACGTGTCCGGCCCCGGTGCGGTGGCGGGGAACGTGTTTGCCGCCGGCGCAGCCACTGAGAAGACCGAGGCGGTGGTCACCGCCACCGCCGCCGGGGGACAGCGGGGAAGCACCGTCTTGACAGTGGTCCCCACGCCCCACGGCATTACCCTTTCGGATGAGGCCACCGGTCAGGCGGTGACCAGCCTCAACCTGGACCCGGGGCAGACCCTGCCCCTGTCTGCCGCCGCCGTGTGGTACGGCCTGCCCATGACCGCCTCCGACGACTGCTTTACCTGGTCGGTCACCCCTGAAGTGGGGAGCGTTGACGCTGCCGGGACCCTCACCGCCGGGAGCAAGGCCGCCGTGGGAAGCGTCACCGTGGCCGCTGGGGCCAAGAGCGTGTCCGTTCCAGTGACCGTGGGCGGCCATGTGATGTTGCTGGAGTCCTGGGAGGAGGGGAGCACCCTTCCCGTTTTGGACGACCCGGAGGGCGCGCTTTGCGTGGAGCTGTCCCGAGAGCAGGTGCGCTATGGCAAGTCCGCCTTGAAGGTGGAATATCCCTCTTGGACGGATAGCGTTTTGCCCTTGAACCTGCCCATCGCGGCGGGGGAGAGCAGGCTGGACCTGTGGCTGTACGCCGGGGATGACGGCCTGAAGAGCCTGGAGGCGGAGTTTGCCCTGGTAGATGGGACTGCCGTGACCGTGCCTCTGGCCACCGGAACGGCGGAGGCCGCCTGGCGGCGTGTGGGCTGTGAGTTGCCCGAGGGGACGGCGTCCCTGAAGGCCCTGCACATTACCCCCGACCAACATGCGGCCGATCCCGTCCCCGGCGTGGTGATCCCCAGCGGGATGTATATGTCTACCCTCTACCTGGACCACATGACCACCGCCAACGGCCCCATTTTTGATACCACGCCCCCCACGGTGAAGCTCACCATGGAGAATGGGACGGTGAAGGCCGTGCTGTCCGACAATGTGGACAAGACCTTTGACCCGGCGCGCATCTCCTTCACCCTGGACGGCAAGGCGGTGGACTTTGTGATGAACGGCGCCACCGCCGCGGTTTGGCTCGACCTGCGGGACGCTTTGCTCCACCGGATATCGGTCACGGTGTCCGACACCTCGGGCAACCTGGCCCGGGCCTCCCTGGAGCTCCCGCCCGCGGTGGACAACGTGTCTCCCTTTGCCGACGTGGAGGGGCACTGGGGCCGCAATTACGCCGACTATCTCTACGACCGGGGCATCTCCAACGGCAGTCCCGGCCCCAATGGGACCCTGCTTTTCCAGCCGGGGGACAACATTACCCGGGGAGACTTCGTCACCATGCTCATGCGCTGGTTGGGCGCCGACCTCAGTCAATATGAGGATGTGAAGCTGCCCTTTGAGGACCTGTCCGCTATCCAACCCTGGGCGTTGAACGCCATCCGGGCGGCCTACTTCCAGGGGATCTTCACCGGCAGCGCTGCGGGGGACCTGCTCTACGCCAATGCCACCCAGCCCATTACCCGGGCCCAGGCCATGGCCCTGCTGGGCCGGGTCCAGGCCAAGGGCTACGCCCCTGCGGGGGAGACCTTCCTGGACCAGGCGGACATCCCCGCCTGGGCCACGGAGCACGTGGCCGCTCTGGTGGGCCAGGGCGTGGTCAACGGCTTTGGCAGCTATGTCCGTCCCAACGACCCCATCACCCGGGCGGAGGTCGCCAAGGTGCTCACCATGATGTGGTGAGCGGGGGGCCTACAGAGAAGAATGCCCGTGTCATCCCGGCGTTACGAAGTAAGCCGGGGTGACTATCCTACCTGGCAATAGAACTCCCCAGGGGGAGTATCCAACAGAGGGGGACCGAGGTCCCCCTCTTTGGCCGAAGGGATTGTCCAGAGGGGGGCTCTCGGATTGCCCACCTCTGGCCTCTTTTCTGGGGGGCTATCTTTTCGAGGACGGAAAAGATAATCCCTCAGAAAGGTGGCGGTCCCGACCGCAAAGGAAGGGCCCCGGCTTACGCCGGGGCCCTTTGATACGTTGTGCGCAGGTCGTTTGATTATTTCAACAAGGCGATGAACCGGTCGAGCATCACGGCCACTTCCGCGCGGGTGACCTCCGCTGTGGGATCAAGGATATTGCCACCCTTGCCCTTGAGGATGCCATTCTGGACGCACCAGGCTACACCGTCCACGGCCCAGGTCCCGGTGGCGTCGCCGTCGGTGAATCGATCAAGGGCCTTGGCGTCCGCCTTAGTGTTCAGGCCCACCAGCTTGGCGTAGCGCGCCATCATCACAGCCAGTTGCTCCCGGGTGATGATGTCATCGGGGGCAAAGATATCAGCGGTGTACCCGGTGACTACCTTGGCCTTGGCGGCCCAGGCCACGCCCTCGGTGTAGTACTTGCCCTGGGCCACGTCCTGGAAGGTCACTTCGTAATCCGTCTTGCCCTGGGACAGGCGGCGCAGGACGGTGGCGAGAGAGCCGCGGGTCATGGGAGCCACGGGGCTGTACTTGTTATTTCCTGTGCCGTTGACCAGCTCCAGCCCGGCCATCTTATTGATGGCCTCTTCGGCCCAGGGAGTGATCTCGGCCACGTCCTCGAATTTGGTCTCCGGCGCTGGGATGCTGGCGGGGATCTCCGTCTTGACCAGCTGCTCGCCATTTTCGTCGGTGACGGTGATGGTCACATCGCCGTCCTTGGTCACGGCCAGTTCGGACTTGGTCCCATTCGGCTGCTCTACCGTCTGGACCTTGCTGCCGTCAGGCTTTGTCACCGTAGTGATCTTCGTCCCGTCCTCTTCCACCTTGGTGGTAGTGCTGGTGGAGGGAGTGCTGGTGCCGGGACGGGAGGTGCTTTGCTTTTTAAGGGCGGCACGAGCGTCCCGAAGGATGACCAGCGCATCATCGATCTGAGCCTGGGTGGCGGCGGAGTTGTCCAAAACGGAGGCCGCGCCGTTCAGCGCTTCTTGGAAGGTGTTCCAAGTGGCGGCAGTGTAATTGTCGTCTTGGACGGTGAGACCGTCGTCATAGGCAGCGCGCAGGGCGCTCTTGTCGGCCAGAGCGGGGGTGACGGCCCCAATGGGGTCGGTAGTCAGCACACCGCTGTACCGCCCGGTGCCGGTGACCTCCAGCTTGATGGTCTTGCCTTCCGCCTCGGCGGGGATGACCAGGGCGTCGCTAGTGACGGCCTCTTCATTGCCCTCTGCGTCCATAATGATCCACTTGCAGTCTACCGTGGCGTTGCTGGGCCGCACATCGGCGGTGAGCTGCTCACCGACTTGAGCCACGCCGTGGATCGCCGCAGAGGTCAGGGGGATGGGGGCGGCAGCGGAAATGGTCAGGTCTCCGGTAATCTTACCAACGGCAAAGGTGATTTCGGCGTGGGTGCCATCCACCACCGTATAGGTGAAGTCGGTGAAGTCCGCGCCGCCCATGGTGATGGTGATGCTCTCCTTGGCGGCGGGGAGGACGCACCCCTCCTTGGGAGAGATGGTGATGGTCAGGGCTGTGCCATGGGGGACCTTATGATGCTCCAGGTCGCCCATGTCGCAGGTCAGGTCCTCCAGTCGGTCCTCAATGGTGTATTCCTTGAGGACGGCTTCGCCGGAGATGGTGAGGTTGCAGGTCACGCCGTGGGTGAAGGTGAGCACCCGCTTGGCGGGGTCGGTCCTGTCGGGCAGATAGGTGTAGTCGGTGAAGGTCTCGGTAGTGCCCGTTTTCGTGACGGTAATGGTGTCGGGCTTCATCTCGTGGCCTGTCTCGGGAGTGAGGGTAATGGTGAAGCGTTCACCGTGGGTGGCGGTGTGGTCATGCTCAGCCATGTCGCAGGTAATGTTGGTCAGGTCGTGTTCGATGGTGTAGGTCTTTAACCGGAACTGGGCCGAAATGGTCACGGCGGCGGAGGGCATGGTGAAGGTGTAGATACCCGGTTCGTCGCTCTTTTCGGTGGCGATGGTTTCCGTGCCATCGGCCGTGACGGCTTTCAGGGAATTGGGCACCAGCTCATAGCCGTCGTTGGGCTGAACGGTAAGACGGACGGTGTCCCTCTCGGGGATCTGGGTGCGGCCTACAGTCACTGTTCCGCCCGTAAAGGTTTGGGGATTGGTTACGACAAAGAGAGAAGCATCCTTGACCGCGATGGTCACGGTGCGGTGAGCACCGGCCTCATGGAGGTCGTCGGCGGCCCGGCGGACTGCATAGTTTCCTTCGCCCAGACCGGTGATCTTGGCTGTGCCGAAGGTGCTGTCCGACGCGGTCTCATCTCCGGTCATGTCGGAAAACTCTGTCCAGCCGTCCTCGCCGGGGTCGTCTGTGCCGTTGTCAACCTTTTTGTACTCATAGAGACGGCCTTTGAATAGTCCGGTGATCTCGCCGTCCCTTGCGCTGGCCACAGAAACGTTTGTAAAGGTAGGAAGCGCCTTCAAGGGTTCTCCGGCCAGCTTGGTCATGGTGATGGGCTCGGAGTCCGAAGTGCCCTCATAGAGACCTTTGCCCGTGATGACCACCTTGTACTGCGTGCCTACGTTGGCGGCAACAGCCTCCACGGTGTAGTCCTGCTCCGTCGCGTCCGCGAGCGCGGTAAATTCAGCGTCGTCCTTGCCCTTGCGCCACCACTGGATGTCGATGGACCTCTTGGCGTCCTGAACGAAGGAATTCAGCTGGGCGGTCAGGGTAGAGCCAACCCTTGGACCGCCGGTGACGGTCACGTTGCCCTCCAGCGCCCATTTGACCGTGACGGCGCAGGTGTCGGAGACACGGCTGCCGTCGTGGGCGATGGCGATAATGTTGGCGGTGCCGGGGCCCATGGCGGTGACTACGCCATCGCCGGACACAGTGGCGATGCTGACGTCGCTGCTGCGCCAGATCACCGTCTTGTCCGAGGCGTCCTCGCCGCCCACAGCGGCGGTGAGGCGGATGGAGCGGTTGTTGTGGCTTTCGTTGGCGTAGAGGTCGATGGTTTTGGGAGAGACGGTGACCGAGGTGGCCAGGATGGGGTCGAGGCGCACCAGAACGGAGACCGTATATTCCGTCTTGCTCCAGGGGCGGGTCACCGTGCCTGTGACCGTCTGGTCATCCAGGGAATTGGGATCATAGCTGCTTTCGTCCCAGGTGATGGAGAGGGTGCGCACCGCGCCGTTGCTGAACTGCAGCACGGCGGTTTCGGGCAGGACCAGGCCCGCGAAGGGGGTCCTGTGCCGGGCGGTAACGCGGTTGGGGGTGACAGTGAAGCCCGTCACATCAGGGGGTACGGTGAGGGTGACGGTGAGGGAGGCGGCGACGTTCCCGGTGTTGGTCACGTTGGACGGAAGGGTGAGCGTACCGGTAAAGGACTGCTCGCTGTTGGCGTTGGCGTCATACCCGGCGTGGCTCCAGGCGACGGGGATACGGACCTTGGTGTCGTCGGACAGGGTGGCGATCACGTGGGTGGGAACATCCAGGGTATCCCAGGCGTCGCCCTTCACGCCCACGGCGGTGACCGGGGTGATGGAGGTGATGTCGGGAATGACGGCCACCGAGCGGACGCCGGTGAGGGTAAGCTCCTCCAGGCCGATGGCGTTGCCGCCCGCGTTGCCGTTCATTTTGGAGAAGAACAGGCGGACGTAGCGGATGGAATCAGGGAGTTGTGCGGCGCTCAGCTCTTCCTGAGTGACGCGGTCGGTAGGATGTGCGGTGAGAGACTGGTCGGCAAAGGACTTGACGGTGGTCCAGCAGGAGGCGTCCTTGGCGTGCTGTCCGCTGAAGGCCTCATGGTCGGCGGCTACGGTGCCCACATTGGAGGAAAAGTCCTTCGGGGTGTAGTCGCTTCCCGCCACCTGCACCACATAGGTAGCCGGCCAGACCAAATTGAAATACTCCATGGTAAGGGCGGTAATGGATTCCACATTAGTCCCCAGGTCCACCACGATCCAGCTGGGGTTGCTACCGTTGACCGCGCCGCTTGATACCTTCATATAGTTGGTGCTCCAGCGGGTGTCGCTGTTTCCGTCTACCGCCAAAGCTGGGCCGGTTTGGTCAGCTACCTCCACGCCGGAGACATATACGGTCTTGTTGAGGGCCAGGTTTTCCGGGATGCCACTGCCGCCCTCGGCGGCGCGGACAGTGACGTTGGCGTTGAAGGTAAACCCGCCGGGGTTGGTGATGAGGGCGTCGGTGAGGTCGAACTCGCCCACAAAGGTGTAGGTGCCGGCGGTGGCGGCGTCATAGCTGCCGCAGCTCCAGGTGACGGGGAGCTGGACCTGGATCCCACCGCTGGTGGTGACGGTGGCCCGGTCAGGCAGGGGGAGGTTCTCTGCCGCAGTGCCGTTGGCGACCGTGACGGCGGCGGGGCTGGCGGGCTGCTCATAGATGTTGGGATAGAGGGTGGGGACTTCTCCAACGGGGATGGAGTCCCCAGCCAGGAGGACCTCGGCGATGTCGGGCACGTCCCCTGCCGTCCATTGGACGCGCACGCCGGTGATGGGCCCTTGGCCGGAGAGGTCGATGGTGGTGGCGGTGCTGGTCAACGTCCCTGCCGGAGTCCAGTCGGCTTCGCCCTTCTGCACCTGCACCGTGGCGGACGCGCCCGCCTCGCCCCGCAGGACGGTGACGGCGTCAAAGGCGGTGGGGGCCTGGAGGAGCTTGGTCCAGTTGCCCGCCTGACCCGCGTCGGGGGCGAAGAAGGTGAGGAGGTCGCCGTCATCGGCGTGGGCCGCCGTGCCGGAGGAGGCGTACACCGCGGTCAGGCCCTCCTCCTGGGTCACGGTCTTATTGACCTCCAGCTCGTTAATCTTTACCCAACCAGTAAGGCTTTCCACGATCTCCAGCTTGACGTAACGCCCGGTAACACCGTTGCCGTTGCAGGAGTAGCGGCGGACAGGAAGCACTACCTCATAGTCGCTGTTGACAAAGCTGTGAATATCCGTCCAAGGCCCACTGGAGGTGCTGCCCACACTGATTTTCAGGGACTTGGGGTGATCCTCGCCATCGCCGTCGGGGAAATAGACGCTGATATCGTAGATCGGCTGAAGACCGCCCAAGTCAAAGATGGCGTGCTGTCCAGGCTCTTGCTTGCCGTTGGTCCAAGCAAACGTGTCGCGGTTGCCGTCGACCACATTTGTCCAAACGTTTCCCTGGTGAATGCCTACGTTGGAGCTTACAAAGGACAGCTCCGTCCGCACCGGGGCGGTGGCGGTGACGGTGACGCCGGTCAGGGCCGCGGCGGCGGAGCCGCCGTTCATCAGGCGGACATAGCCCGCGCGGGTGGTCTGGGCGGGAGAGCCGTCCGTCCAACGGATGCCGCTCACCGAGTGCTGGAGCTTTACGCCCTCGGGGAGCGTGCCCTGGGCGGTGATGGCCCGGATGCCCACGATCTCCGGGAGCTTGATACCCACATACTCCCCGGCCCCCAGGGTGAGGGAGGGGATGGTGAGGGTGTACGCCCCGCCGTCGGCGGCGGCGGTCACGCCGTCGGTGTTGGCAACGTCTGTATAAAGGAGGCCCGTCTCCTTGGGGGTGACGGTAAACTCGCGAATATAGGTCCAGTAGTTCACTCCGTCGCCATACTGGCCGTTGCTGCCGGTGTAGCCGGTCTCCAGCAGCCGCAGGCGCACATACCGGGCGACAATATCCAGGCCGTCCACTGCGATATGGTGGGAATTGACCTTGGTGACCAGCTCGGTCCAGTGCTCGCCGTCAACAGAGCATTCCAGCCGGGCCTTGTGGAAGTAGTCGTGGTGGGTGTCGTTCTGGCCCTGGAGGATATCAATGGCGGCGATGGGCGTCACCGCGCCCAGGTCCACGCCAAAGTAATCGCCCGCGACCTGGTTTACGCCATAGCCGGCATAGGAGGCGGGGTCGCCGTCCAACATTTTCCGCGCCTCGGCGTTGTCGGGCTTGACCGCGTCGCCCAGCTTGATCATGGGGACCAGCTCGCCGGTAAGTCCGCCGCCGGGATTAAAGGTCTCGGCCATGGCGGTCTCCACATAGCTGAGCACGGCGTTGGCAAAGGGCTGGAGCCGCTTGCTTCCCGCCTTGGCCCACTTGTCCTGATAGCCGTTGTAGTCGATGAAGGGCCGGTTGGCGTCCCAGCCGGCCAGGGCCACCGCGCCGGCGGAGAAGTGGTTCCAGGCGGTGTTGACATCGTTGATATTCAGGGCCTCGGCGGCCCAAATAGCCTCCTTGCAGGCGGTGGCCACGCTCTCCAGAGACTTGAGATGGGGCTCCAGCTCGGCCTTCAGGTTGGTGTTGGCGCAGTTTGCCCGGAAGTGTGCCACGGCGGAGACGATCTTGTCCAGCTCCGCCTTGAGGGCCGCCACCTCCGCCGCGGCGGCGGAGGAATCCCCGGACAGCAGGGCGGCCTGCACCGCCGCCAGCGTCTCCCTCAGGTGCTCCGACTCGGGGAAGCCATCGGGATAGCGGCCGGAGTCGGGGCAGTTGGAGGTGTTCTGGGCAATGGTGTAGTAGGACTCCCACACCTCGGGCTGAAGGTACTTGAAGCAGTCCTTCCAGATTTCGTCCATGTAGGTGGTGTATTCGTCCCGGTTCCAGCACCAGGACAGGAGCTGGAAGTAGGCCACCTTGTTGGCCTCGGGCAGGCCAATGGGGTTGGACATGAAGCCGTACTGGTTTTCCAGACCGTTGGCGGTGTCCACGTAGTGCTTCAGGTTGCCCAGGTAGACCCCTGCCTTGTCGTGCTCGGAGCAGGGGTAGTTGAGCCAGGTAACGGGATAGTGGCCGGTGTGGTCGTAAAGATAACTGATGTTCTCCTGGGTGATGGGAGAGTTGACCCGGGAGCCTGTCCAGTAGAAATAGATGTTGTCGTCCAGGTCGGAATTTTTCAGGGCCTCCAACTCGCCGGTATAGGCGGACCAGCCCGACCATTCGATGTTGTAGCCACCGATGCAGTAGACCAGGGGCATACAATCGCCTTTTTGGGCCAGCCAGACGTTGATGTCGTTGAGGAACTTCACCTGGGTGGCATAGGTACCGGAGTTGTAGTCGTCGTTGAGGATGTGGAAGGAGCGTACGCCAATGCCGTAGAGCTGTTCAAACTTGGCGATGACGGCGGCCAGGTTAGTGGCATAATTTTCGTCGGAGATGGTGGTGCCCTTGTTGCCCAGCACATTGGATTTGCCCAGGTGGAAGCTCCAGGTGTACTCTACCTTCATGGCCTTACACACGTCCACCAGGTCCTTGATCTGGGCCAGCTCGTCGGCGGGGTATACCTGGTTCCACTTGTTGCCGCCGTGATAGGGGTCGGTCTTGGAGGCAAAGACGTACATATTGCCCTTCACGTCCCGGATGGAGCGGACCTGGCTCTCCCGGCCCACGTAGTTGAAGCCGCCGTAGAAGCCCTCAATGAAGCCGCGCAGGGCCACGTTGGAGTAGTCCTCGATCTGCACGGGGAGGAACCTCTCGCCATTGAAGGAGGTAAACATCATCTGGAGGGTGGCCACGCCGTAATAGACGCAGTCGGTGTCCTCGCCGATGATGGTGAACAGGCCGTGGCCGTCCGTTCCCGCCTCCGCCTTCAGGATGTAGGGGTCAAATTTGCCCGTGGCGGGGGTGGCCCCGTCAAAGACGTTGGTGGCGGAGGTCACCGCGTCGCTGTCCCCGTGGATGGCAAGAATGATGTTGGTCTTGGTGTTGTCCACGGCGTTGGAGGTGACCATGGTGTGGCCAAACCGCTCCAGAAGCTCCTTGACAAAGTCGGTGGTGTAGCTGTCCACCTCACCGTCCGCCACCACGTTGACCGCTTGGGTCAGGGTAAAGGGGGTCTGGTCCGTGGGATAGACCACCGAGTGGGGCACGGGGTAAATTTCATAGGCGTTGGGGTCGTCAGAGTACGCCTTGCCGACCACGCTGCCCGTGGCGTCGGCGGTCGTCTCCGCCAGCAGTTCCGCCGCGTCCAGGGGGTCCGCCGGGGTCCACGCCTCGTTGCCCGGGGCGGGAAGCTCGGTCTGCTCATCCGCTGCCGGGGCGGGGATCGCGACCTGCTCGTCCACCGCTTTGGCGGCCAAAGCGGTGGTGGGCAGCAGGCCCACCACCATGGCCAATGCCAGCAGCATTGCCAAAATCTTCTGTTTCCGCATGCTTTTTGCCTCCTCACATCTCACATGTTTTCGTCATTTCATCCAAAGGAATTTGCAAACATTTTCACATACATAGCAATTTTAACAAAAATCCTACCGTTTGTCAATGTGTTTTTCCCGCTGCGCCCGTGAAACGGCAAAGAAAAAGCAGGCGCAGAAGCGCCTGCCTTATTCCCAGCTTTTCCAGACCTCCGGGCAGAAGCCCACGGTGGCCTGCCTGCCGTTGCGGACGATGGGGGTTTTTAGCAGCCTCGGATCCTCCAGCAGCTTTTCCAGTTTGTCCTCGTCGTAGGCCAGATATTGGAGCAGGGCCGCATCGGGGTGTTTGGAGTCAATGAGAGCGGCCAGGCCCACCGCCGCCGCCACGCTTTTCAGTTCTCCCTGGCTCATGCCCTTGTCAAGAAGGTCGATGTTTTGGAAGGGAATACGCCGTTCCTTAAAGTATCGTTGGGCCTTTTTGGTGTCAAAACACTTGGATTTGCCAAAGATTTGGATGTTCAACGTCCCGTCCCTCCCAGTTTCTCTGATAGTTTATAGTTTACACCATTTTGCCCCGGCTTGCAACGAAGACTTGCAATTCATTTCAGAATGTGGTTAAATAGAGGCGGACTTTAAGTCAAGGAGGTATTTCCATGTTTGAAAAGCGCCTTCGGGCCCTGCGGGAGGAGCAGGGCTTTCAAAGCCAGCAGGCCCTGGCCAACGCCCTGGGGGTAGCCCAGTCCACCGTGGCCAACTGGGAGTGCGGTCGGCGGGAACCCAACTACGAGACCACCAAGCGGCTGGCGGAGCTTTTCCAGGTGACAGTGGACTATCTCATGGGCCGGGGGGACGACCCTCACGGCGGGGCGGTGAGCGACCACGCCCTCAAGGCCGCCCTGCTGGGCGGGGACGCCGGGCTGTCCGAGGCGGAACTGGACGGGCTTTGGGAGGACGTGCGGGAGTACGCCCGGTATAAGGTACAGCAATATCAACGCAAAAAGCAGTAGGGGCGGGTCCCAGATCCGCCCGGAAAAATAAGGAGGAATCACCTATGGACTACGCCAAGGAATCGCTGAAGCTGCACTATCAATGGAAGGGCAAGCTGTCCATTGTGCCCAAAATGGCGGTGGAGAGCAGGGAAGACCTGTCTCTGGCCTACACGCCGGGAGTGGCCCAGCCCTGCCTGGAGATCCAGAAAAACCCGGAGCTGTCCTTTGAGCTGACCGGCCGGTGGAACACCGTGGCGGTGGTCACCGACGGCTCGGCGGTGCTGGGCCTGGGGGACATTGGTCCCGAGGCGGGGATGCCGGTCATGGAGGGCAAGTGCGTCCTTTTTAAGGCATTCGGCGGCGTGGACGCCATCCCCCTGTGCGTTAACACCCAGGACGTGGACGAGATCGTGGACACGGTGGCCCGGCTCCAGGGTTCCTTCGGCGGGGTGAATCTGGAGGATATCGCCGCCCCGCGGTGCTTTGAGATCGAGCGCAAGCTCCAGGAGCGGTGTTCCATCCCCATCTTTCACGACGACCAGCACGGCACCGCCATCGTAGTGGCGGCGGCCCTTTTGAACGCCCTGAAGGTAACAGGAAAGAAGATGGAGGACGTCACCGCCGTCTTTTCCGGCGCGGGGGCGGCGGGCACCGCCATCTGCAAGCTTCTCCAGTCCATGGGCCTGGGGGACGCCATCGTCTGTGACCGGAAGGGGGCCATCTACGCGGGCCGGGAGGACCTGAATCCCGCCAAGGCGGAGCTGGCTGCCCACACCAACAAGACGGGGAGGGAGGGGACCCTGGCCGACGTACTCAAGGGCGCGGACGTGTTCATCGGCGTTTCCGCCCCCGGCACAGTGACGGAGGAAATGGTGAAGTCCATGGACAAGGACCCCATTTTGTTCCCCATGGCCAACCCGGTGCCCGAGATCATGCCCGACCTGGCCCATGCCGCCGGGGCGGCGGTGGTGGGCACGGGGCGCAGTGACTTCCCCAACCAGATCAACAACGTTCTGGCCTTCCCCGGGGTGTTCCGGGGCGCGCTGGACGCCCGGGCCTCGGTCATCAACGAGGCCATGAAGCACGCCGCCGCCCAGGCGCTGGCGGACCTGGTGGGGGACAGGCTGTCCAAGGATATGATCCTGCCCCTGCCCTTTGACCCGGCGGTGTGCCCCGCCGTGGCTTCCGCCGTGGCTCAGGCCGCCCGGGACACCGGCGTGGTGCGGATTTAATTTACTTTTAAGAAAACCTAAATTCCTTTTTGTCTGTTTGGG
>ERZ779633.47-NODE-47-length-61190-cov-45.823505_pt1 | contig 61190 bp, 52 predicted proteins | sample MGYA00514195_ERZ779633 | MGnify/ENA primary metagenome ERZ779633 (study PRJEB29562, sample SAMEA4376707) | mouse gut metagenome | isolation source: Cecum | study: EMG produced TPA metagenomics assembly of the A DSS colitis mouse model was used to assess the...
TGGGGTAAAGAGGGGTAAAAGTCATCAAAGTATAACAGCGGCACAGGCGGCTATTTCCAAATGATGCCATAGGATTTTTGGTACTCGCAGGCAAAAGTATGGAAGAATGGCTTAAAATCAAGGGATTTTGAGGTTTGGTGGGGTTCATTCTGTGATCATTTCTTTTGCTTCTGTCGGCAGGCATTTCCCTAAAAACATGGCCTTGCAGTCGGAAAACCCAAGCAGGTAGGCGAGCATCCCGAACCGGGAGCCCAGCGCATTCTGCTCACAGACGTAGCGGTCGATGAGCAGCCGGATTTCTTTTGATAAATCCATCCTGTCCAGTTCGCCGGAGTATATGTCCGACTTGCGGAGAATCGCCTGGTATTCCCCGTCACTGCTCACGATACCGTTCATGACGCTGTGCATGCGGGTGTCCATGAGCTGGTACAATGCAGAATCTTTTTCCAATCCAATCCCTCCTTCCGTGGTGTCGTAGCTTACCTCTGAATTTGGGATTTAGCAAGTGGAAAAATAAAAAGCTGGAAAACCATCTTGTGGCATCCGACATTTTCTGATAATATATTCGCATGGGGTACTGCCATAACGGGTAGGCGGTCAGTCCTTCTTTGCAGAGGGGACTGCCCCTCTGACTACGGGTAAAACCGGGAAAGGGGGGATGCTTGATGAGTGACTATGAACTGCTGACGGTTGTTCTGATGATTCTTGGAATCATCGTTTCGATCTTGATAGCGTACATAAACCACACAAAAAAGTAACCGCCCTCGGCCAAAGGATGCGGTTACTTTTTTAGAAACCAATTTCTAAGGGCTGACCGTCTATCGGCAGTATTCCCTTTTGTATTTTCATTGTAACAGATTCCCCCGCATCTGTCAAACGCTGCGGAGCGTTCCGCTGAAATCATTTTATAGCGGATTCCGCATAAAGGCAAGGGGTTAATTTGTCGATTTGTCGAATCGCAAAATAGGGTGGGGTAAATTCCTTATAGGTGGGGTAAAAGGGGGTAAATGATTTACCCCAGGGGTAAAAGTCATCATAATCTAACAGCGGCACATGCGGGTACAAGAGTAGGCGCAGATATAGGGGAATTTATTTATAACTTAAAACAGTAAGCGGCGGCTATTGCAAAATGCTATTTGATTTGGAAGAAGGAGGTCAGACATGGCAAAAAATGTATTAGCGGTAATTGATATGCAGAATGACTTTATTGACGGAACCCTTGGCACGAAGGAGGCGGAAGCCATCGTGGGAAATGTGGCGGCTTGCATCCGTAACTTTGACGGTGAGGTGATCTGTACGAGGGATACCCATTGTGAGGGGTATCTTAACACGCAGGAAGGGAAGAAGCTTCCCGTTGTCCACTGCATCAAGGATACGGAGGGCTGGCAGATCAGAGAGCAGGTGAGTGAGGCCTGCGCGGGAAAGGAAAAGATTTTCGATAAGCCGACCTTCGGCTCCGTGGAACTGGCGGAATATTTGAAGCAGATGTCGGATTTAGAGAGCGTTACGGTGATTGGACTTTGTACCGATATCTGTGTCATTTCCAATGCGCTGGTGATCAAGGCCTTTTTGCCGGAAGTGACTGTACGGGTCAATGCCGATTGCTGCGCAGGTGTCACACCGCAGAGCCATCAAAACGCGCTGGAGGCGATGAAGATGTGTCAGGTAGAGGTGGTTGATGGAGGTTGAGGAGGTAACAACATGAGAAAAAAGGAACTGGCGCTCGCGGTCATCGAGAGATTGAAGCAGGAGTACCCCGACGCGGGTTGTTCTTTGGAGTACAATGAGGCGTGGAAGCTGTTGGTCAGCGTGCGGCTGGCAGCGCAGTGCACCGATGCCAGGGTCAATGTGGTGGTGGAGAAGCTTTATGAGAAGTTTCCCGATGTGGACGCGCTGGCGGCGGCTCCCGTGGAGGAAATCGAGGCCATCGTACATCCCTGCGGGCTGGGAAACAGCAAGGCACGCGATATCAGCGCCTGCATGAAGCGGCTGAAGGAGGAGTACGGCGGACAGGTGCCCGATGACTTTGACGCGCTGCTGAAATTGCCCGGCGTGGGCAGAAAGAGCGCCAACCTGATCATGGGGGATGTGTTTGGTAAGCCCGCTATCGTTACGGACACCCACTGCATCCGCCTGTGCAACCGCATCGGTCTGGTGGACGGCATGAAAGAACCGAAGAAGGTGGAGATGGCCCTGTGGAAGATCGTACCGCCCGAGGAGGGGAGTGACCTGTGCCATCGGTTTGTGATACACGGCAGAGAGGTCTGCACGGCGCGGACAACGCCTTTTTGTGATAAATGCTGCCTGGCGGATCTCTGTAAGCGCAATCTTTGAAGGGGAAGATTCGATAGCGCTATGGAGAGATAGAAGGATGGGGGCAGCTGCCAAAAGAGTCTGAGATTTAGGAGGGGCGGCTTATGGACGAGCCGAGTTACTTTCAGAATGCCTTATCAAGTTTCGTCACGGATGCAGCCTGCGGCGGCGCCATCAGGCACCTTGTGGATATTGGCTGCACGCTGGATCAGATCGTTGAGCGTCTGGACTATCCTGCGCCTCGGGCAAAGGTACAGCGGATTATGATGGACTATCTGTATGAGAGCCGCGTGCTTTTGAGAGAGGAGCCTTCGCAGGAACTGTTTGCAGCCAAGGAAGTCTTCGTGCAGGAGCAGGATGCGCTCGGGAGACGCAGTATGCGGAAAGTGGTGATTGACTCTAATAGTCAAAAGGACATGGCAGGCGCGTCAGATTCGGAGATTCTTTTGCAGGGACAAAATAAGGCCCAGACGCAGAGGTATTTGTGGAAGGAATCCGTGTATGATCCTAGGCGGGATGGAAAACTGACAGAACTGTTACATCGAAAGTGTGGGAATCGTGGAGATATCTTCAATTATATAACCTGCCCTTTTGGAGTTTGGTTGAATGACCAGTATAGTCAAGATGATAATGGCGGGCGGTACGGGCAGCATGAGTTCGACGCTTCGTTTTCTGCGGCCAAAGACGGATTAAGCTTTTTGAACGGCAGACAGCGGGACTATATACAAGGCATCCGCTGGGATCAGCCTGTTTTATACCACAGACTGAATCAGCGGATGCTCGAAATCATTGGGAAACTATATGAGGCGGGGGCTTATGGCGGCGCCTGCTTTTTTGTCACCGGGCGGGAGAAACTTATCATACCGCAGAAGTGACCGTTTGCCGACGCCGAAAAGTACCGCCGTATGTTTGGCTGTTGACGGCATTTTAGCCGACAAATGCCTGTGCGATCATGATGGCAAAGAGAACGAGGCAGTAGAGGATCATGCCGACATTCAGGATCACGGTCTTGAAACGCTGTCCCTTTTCAATCACGATCTCGCCCTGTTTCAAAGTCATCTTACGGCGCTTCACGATGAGCAGGACAATACCGGCGATCGCGACCGCATAGATACACAGGGAGTAGACAGTCATGATGATCATCATCAAAGGATCGCTCTGATCCAGTGTCATGATGATGGCACCCACAACGCTTCCAAGGAAGTTCAGGATCATATGCAGCAGGATCGTATATTTGAGGTTGCCGGTCTTCACATAGAGGAAGGCTAAAAAGCATCCAAGGAAGAAGGCGTAGAAAAACTGGTTAAAGTTCATGTGGAACAGACCAAACAGCAGGCCGGAGAGCACTACAGCAACACCTTCTCCATACTTGACAGCTCTGTCGCAGATCAGTTTGCGGAACAGATACTCTTCAAAGACAGGCGCACACAGTACCGTAAAGATGGCTGTGATCCAGAGAGAACCGCCTGTGATCACATTGAGGAGCGCATTCTGCACAGGGGATCCCTTGATGATACCGATGCCTGCGGTGAGGGCGAGACCGATTAGGTTCCCGAGAATCATGAGGCCGTAGAGCATCATGAAGGCGATGACAAGCTGCCCGGGCTTCATGGGATGCTTTTCAATGGCAGGCGCGTTTTTATCACGCAGCAGGGCGAAGCTGATTGGAAAGGCGATCAGGTACAGCGGTACCATGGTTACGACCAGAAGGATCGCTAAATTGTCCTGCCACTGCGGAAAGAGCGCGAGTGCGAGCGCAGATGCACCGGTCTGAATTGCCAGAACGATCACCGTGCTGATGAGCATTCGGATGCCGATACTCGAAAAATCCTTTTTGTAAGCTTTGTAATCTTGTGTGTTCATGTTTTTCTCCTTTATCTTATAGATTTATAGATATCATATTACTAACATTGATGTTTGATAACCTTTATCGGTTATGGGACTGCTTCGCGAATGTTGGTAAGAACATACGCTTTCTCCGACGGATCAGTCATTTTCCGGATCGTTCTCCTCCTCGTCTTCCGCCTCCAGCTGCTTCCTCCTTCGCTGATAGAAAGCGGTGCAGACGCAGAGCGTGACGGAAAGGATGATGCTGATCATAAAAAAGTAAACGAGAAAGACAGCCACGGCGCCTCCGACACTATGATAATCCCGATAGCTCATAATGGCGTTAAACAGGCCTGCCAATGCAGCGGCAAGAATGCTTGCGCCGATGTTGACGGCGGGAGAGGCCTGAAAATGTCTGTCCCAGATACCGTTTTTCAGACAGCCGCCCATCAGATAAATTCCCATACCTAAGAATACGATAAATTCACCTATCGCACGCTCTGAAAATTCCGCGCCGTACAGGGCAATCTGTATCAGGATAGCGGCAAACAGAGCGAAGAAGGCAAGCCAGAAGCCTCTGCTTTCAAGTTTTAAGAGCTTTAATTCCTGCATTTCATCCAGATTATTTTTCTTATTGAACCATTTCATTTCTATCTCCCTCCAATCCGAATTGTTTCCGCTCAGAAGGCTGTCTTACGATCAGGTTACTCGACTTTCGCCTTCCAAAACAGGTCATATCCTGTCCTGCTTCACCGGATTCCTGCTTTTGAAACAGGTCATGACATGTCCTGCTTATCCGGAATCTTCTTCCCAAAACAGATCATCCAGCGTTTTATCGAGAGACTTACAGATCTGAATACACAGATTTAAGGTTGGATTATAATCTCCCGCTTCTACCATGCCGATGGTCTGTCTGGTGACGCCGACCTGCTTGGCCAGCTCAGTCTGAGAAAGATCTTTTTCCATGCGAGCCAGTTTCAATTTCAGGTTTTTCATATAGAAGGATGGGCTCCTTTCCCGGGGATGTTCTGCGCTGTGTAAGAAGCGGCAGAGGCATCTTTCCGTTTTTCTTGATCGCCGCTGTTGTGCTTTGATGTGTCATCAGAATAGCATGGTTGAAAATGGGTGTCAAGTATATTTTACAAATAAATTATAAATTTGACAAATAGGAAATATGATTGACATATATAAAATAAATTTTGCAATCATATAGTAAATTTGGCATTGAAGCCTCAAATCGAGATTTCACGGCAGGAATGAGAGCTGCGTACGCCTGCCAATTCTATAAAAAGGCATACCAGATTCAGAATCTGTCTTTCGCGCGGCTGATTTTCTTATAAAATAAATTCGTGAGACAGGGAAAAAGAGAAATGCGAAGGCTTATTTTCATATGATAAGGATGAAGATAAATAAAGTGGTTTGGACGGAGAATGATATCGATGCTCCGGCAAGAGGATGAAAATGGACTCTCAAAAAAATGAAAATCTGCTGAATTTGGCGCTGGATACAGCACTGGCGGAGAGGGAGCGGTCGTTGGAGCTGAATGTCGGCTATGACGAGGAGGAAAAGACCTGGGAGGTGATCGTCAAATATAACGGTTCTTTGGAGGGGCTTTCGGACTTTGGCATCCGCGTGGAGGAGCTGATTGCCGGATACGCCATCCTGACGGTTCCCGAGACGCAGATGGATAGGCTTTCCCAGATTGCGCAGATCGAGTATGTGGAAAAGCCCAAACGCCTCTTTTTCTCTGATCTGCAAGGATCGGCGGCTTCCTGCTTCGCGCCGGGGAGCGCTGCATATAGAGAACTTTCAGGGCAGGGGGTGTTGGTGGCAGTCATTGATTCAGGTATCAGCTATTGGAACGCCGATTTCAGAAAACCCGACGGCAGCACGCGCATCCGTTTTCTCTGGGATCAGGTGCTGGACAGGGAATTTAGCGCACAGGAGATCGATGCGGCGCTCGCGACAGGCAGCAGACAGGCAGCGCTGAAGCTTGTTCCCAGTGTCGATACCAGCGGGCATGGTACGGCGGTGGCAGGAATCGCGGCGGGAAACGGAGGAGAGCGCGGGGCGGCCTATGCGGGGATCGCCAGAGAGAGTGACTTATTGATCGTGCGGCTGGGGATGCCGCGGGCCGATTCTTTTCCCCGCACAACGGAGTTGATGCGTGCCTTGACTTATGCGGTTCATAAAGCGCGGGAACTGGCGATGCCGCTGGCTGTCAATCTGAGTTTCGGCAATACCTACGGCGCACATAACGGGTCTTCCCTGTTGGAACGTTTTCTGGACAATGTCTCGGAAATCGGCAGGACGGTCATCTGCGTGGGCAGCGGCAACGAAGGAGCTTCCGGCGGGCATGTGGGAGGCAGTTTGCGGGCAGATATGCGCCTGACTGATGCAGTCAATATGAATGACATTAATGTCACAGAGCAGGTCATGATCGTGGAAATGACGGTAGGGGCCTATGAATCCGCCCTCAATGTACAGCTCTGGAAGGAGTATGCCGACCGCTATCTTGTGACAGTCGTGTCACCGTCAGGGGAGCTTTTTTTGGCGGATACTGACCAACCCGGTAAACAGGTATATCGGCTGGGACAGACGCAGATCCTTTTCTATAACGGGGAACCGGCGCCTTATATGACAGGGCAGGAGCTCTACTTTGATTTTTTGCCGACGGTGGGGAGCGGCTATCTGGAGCAGGGGGTATGGACCTTCCGCCTGCGTCCTCTGCAGTTGCTCACGGGCAATTATACCTTCTATCTGCCTTCCGCTGTTGTGCGAAGCGCCGATACCCGCTTTGTCCGCCCTACGCCGGATGTGACTCTCACTATCCCCTCTACGGCGTCAGGCGTGACCACCGTTGGCGCCTATGATCCTGTGTATGAAGCCTATGCGGATTTTTCAGGCAGGGGCTATCTGTATCAGGAGCAGGTGAACAGCCGCACTTCAGATGCCTATGTGAAGCCGGATCTGGTGGCGCCGGGGGTGGGGGTGATCGCGCCCGACAGGGACGGCGGCTATACACCGGTCACAGGCACCTCTTTTGCCGCACCCTTTGTGACGGGAGCCGCCGCTCTGCTCATGCAGTGGGGGATCGTTTTGGGAAACGACCCTTATCTGTACGGAGAGAAGGTGAAAGCATATCTGAGGAAGGGCGCGAAGCCGATCCGGGGCGTGGCCAAGTACCCGGATGAGCGGGTGGGATATGGGGCGTTGTGCATTGCCTCAAGCTTTCCGCAGACAGGAGATAGGGTCATGTGATTTGCCCTATTTCCTTTTTCTCCATTTTCCATTATAATGAGATAGACTTTGATTTTCTCTGATTCATGGTATCATGTTAACTTGCTATTTAACGCAACTTCCGTTACGAAGGAGGAAACAGAGGTATGAAGACAAAAAAGATCAGTATCGCAGCACAGCTTTTTCTCTTTATTCTGGGGGCGGCTCTCATTGTGGCTTTGATCGTGGGCAGCGTTGCCTATACAAATATGAGCAGCTTTTTAGAAAAGAAAACGAAGGATAATGTGAAAGAAATCGCGGTCATTGCCGCAGAAAATGTGGATAGTGAAACTTTTGCCCGGGCTATGGCGGGAGACGCGGAGGCGCTTTTGAATGTCAAAGACAGCCTGCGCTTTTTCCTCTCGGGTGATTCCGTGGAATATATTTATACGCTGATGCCAAAGGATGCAGAGAATTTTCAGTTTGTGGTAGACACCGACCCGGAAGATCCGGGTGAGTATGCAGAGGACTATGAGGCGCAGACCGAAATGTTTGAGGCGATGAAGGGCAGCCTGTCCGTGACGGCGGATCCCTTTACCGACGAGTGGGGCACCTTTTACAGCGGCTATGCACCGATCAAAGTAAATGGCAGTCCTGCGGGTATTGTAGCGGTTGATTACCAGGCATCTTCTATCGGGGCGTCGCTCAATCGCCTGATTCGCAATATCCTGATTGCTGTGGGGATCGCGGTCATTTTTGCGGTAGTAGTGGCATCGGCTGTCTCCGTCAGGATGAGACGCAATTTTCAGAAGGTCAACGATAAGATCTTGGAAGTTGCCTCCGATGACGGCGATCTGACAAAGGTGCTCGATATTCACTCCGGGGACGAACTGGAAGTGATCGGCAACAGTCTAAACAGCCTTTTGCAGAAAACGGGAAATACGGTTCGGGAGATCAAGGGCGGAACAGGCAGCGTCGAGACGAAGATGGAACATATCAATGAGAATGTTTCGGATGCAGTTTCGCAGGTTACGGGTATCAATGACGCGATACATTCCATGGTGGCATCTTCGGAAGAAATCGCTGCTTCGGTGAGCACCATCGGGGAGGAAGTGGATTTTGTCTACGAAAATGTGCGAAATATCGTAGATGTTATGGGAAAAAATACAGCAAGCCTGCGAACGATCAATACTTCTTCCATGCAGTTATGTGATGAGGCACAGACTTCGTCTGATAAGATCGGGGATAATGTGGCGGAAATGTCACAGGCGCTTATGGACGAGCGGAAAAAGGGAGACGCGGTGCTGCGGATTAGGGAGCTATCGGAGACGATCTTGGGCATATCGGGCCAGACCAATCTGCTTGCCTTAAACGCATCCATAGAGGCGGCGAGAGCCGGGGAAGCGGGAAAAGGGTTTGCAGTGGTGGCAGAGGAGATCGGAGTGCTTGCGGGCAACACCAACGCGGCGGCAAATGAGATCCAGAAGATGAGCAAGGATGTGGTAGAGGCGATCCAGGGATTGAACAGTCTGGCAGACAAGATGCTTCTTTTTCTAAGGGAGGAAATCACTGCCGACTATCACCGGTTTCGAGATACTTCGGTGAGTTTTGCCGAGTCCTCGGAGACGATCCGCACGTCCATGGAAGGGCTGCAAAAGGATATGGAGAAGTCCGCTAAGGCGCTGGAGGAAAGTAAGGATGCCCTGACGTCGGTAGGTGTGGCGTCTGAGGACAGCAGTACGGAGATCGTCCGCCTGTCTGAGATCCTGATTTCCATGGATGAGGAGATAAAAAGCATAGCGGCGGCGGCAGCCGATACATTTGCCGCGATTTCTCAGATGAACAGCGAATTGAGCGGCTATCAGGTGTAGGGTATTACTATGGATGATAAAAATCTGACAATCGGGGATATCGCAGAGGAGTTGGGAGTTTCTAAGACCACGATATCACGGGCAATTTCCGGCAAGGGCAGGATCGGGGAAAAGACAAGGGAACGGGTGCTCTCTTATATTGAAGAACATCATTACCGTCCCAATGTGGTCGCCAGAGGGCTGGCGCAGAACAAGACCTATAATCTGGCGGTGGTGCTGCCGGGAGATTACAATGTGGTGGAACTTCCCTTTTTCCAGAAATGTATGCTGGGCATCAGCAGGGTTGCGTCCGCGCATGGGTATGACGTGCTGCTCTCCATGGTGACGACGCAGAATACGAAGCAGCTGCGGCGAGCTGTGGACAATCATAAGATAGACGGGGCGATCCTGACAAGGACGCTTGCGGAAGATGAGCCGATGAAGTTCCTTCTGCAAAGCGACGTGCCGTTTGTGGCGATCGGCAGCACCGCCGACGAAAGGGTCGTGCAGATCGATAACGACCATCGGAGCGCCTGCAGGGAACTGACGGAGCGGCTGCTGCAAAGCGGGATCCGAAAACTTGCGCTGATTGGCAGTGATGAAAGCCACATCGTCACGAGAAACAGGCTGCATGGTTTTGAGGATGCCTTGGAACAGAGTACGCAGTGGAAGGGCAGCAGTCAGATTTTTATGAATATCGGGAACGATGCACAGGTGCAGAGGGTCGTGGAAAAGCTTCTCAAAGATGGGACAGAGTGTATCGTGAGTATGGATGACTTTCTCTGCGGATGTGTGCTGAACGTTCTGCAGCAGCGCAATGTCATGGTGCCGGAGCAGATGCAGGTGGTATCCTTTTATGACAGTACGTTGTTGGAAAATCGGAAGCCTTCTGTGACGTCCATCCGCTTCAATGTGGAGGAACTGGGGCAGAAAGCCTGTGAGACGCTGCTTGCCATGCTGGAAGGGGAGGCAGTGGAGGCGCGGACGCTGCTTGGTTACGAAGTGCGGATGCGGAATTCGACGAAGTGAGGGTAAAGATGAGACAGACAAAAAGATTGGTATTATCAGCATTTTTTATGGCGATGGGCATTGTACTGCCGTTTTTGACGGGGCAGATCCAGCAGATCGGCAACATGCTTTTGCCGATGCATATTCCCGTGCTGCTGTGCGGTTTTATCTGCGGCTGGCAGTATGGTTTGGCGGTGGGCCTTGTGACACCGCTTTTAAGAAGCGCGCTCTTTGGGATGCCGCCACTGATGCCGACGGCCGCAGCGATGGCGGTGGAGCTGGCTGTTTACGGGCTGGTGACGGGGCTGTTATATCGGAAGCTGCCGAAGAAGACGCCTTATCTCTATGTGAGCCTTCTTTGTGCAATGATAGCGGGAAGGGCGGCCTGGGGAATCGTGGGGATCGTGCTCTACGGCATGGCAGGCAGCGGCTTCTCCGTGCAGATCTTTTTGTCAGGTGCGCTTCTTAATGCGATACCGGGCATCATTTTGCAGATCGTGCTGATCCCGCTCATTATGATGGTGCTCACGCGGGCGGGGGTCATGCGGGAAGATGCGGATGGTAAGGAATGGTAAAGCTTTTTTGGATGGATAGGCTGTAAGGGCAAAGAACGGTAAAGCCGTTTTGGAAGGACAGGCTGTAAGGGCAAAGAGCGGTAAAGCCGTTTTGGAAGGACGGCTGTAAGGGCAAAGAACAGGAAGAAAGTGACAGAAGGCAGGAACGACGATTGAGCACGACAGGAATTGTGATCCCGCATATCGTCTGTGATGTGGTGGAACGGGCGTTGGCGGAAAATGTGTTGGCTGATACAGTCATTATTGCCATCGACGGTGCCTGCGGCGGTGGAAAATCTACACTGGGCGAGGCACTTTTGGCAAAATACGAGTGCAATCTCTTTCATATGGATGATTTTTTTCTGCGGCCGGAGCAGCGCACGAAAGAACGCTACGAAGAACCAGGCGGAAACGTGGACTATGAGCGGTTTCAGGAGGAGGTGCTCTCACATCTTGCGGATGAGGATGGGTTTTCTTATCGACCGTTTTGCTGTCGCACGATGAACTTTGGGGAGACGGTGCGCATCCGGCGGCACAGGTTGAATATCATTGAGGGCGCTTACAGCTGTCATCCTTACTTTGGAGACATCTATCAGGCGCGCTTTTTTGTGGAAGTATCCCCTGAGATACAGAAAAAGCGCCTCCTTGCCAGGAATGGCAGGGAGCAGTATCAGCGGTTTGTCAATGAATGGATTCCCATGGAAAACCGCTATTTTGCGGCCTTTGCAATCAGGCAGCAGTGCATTTCGATCACGGTCTGAAAAATTACCATTTATTTCAAAAACACATTGACAAGTTCTGTACAATTTGCTATGCTATCCGTATGAACAACCGATTGCGCAAAGTCAAAACCACCAAAAGGCAGCGCGAAAAGAAATACCAGTCGCTCACAGTAGAGCTGTGACGTGGTGATAGGAATGAAAAAACAGGGAAAAAGGACAAACTAAGAACAGACTAAGAAAGGAAACGGAGGGCAGGAAACATGGACAAGTTTATCGTCAACATCATCCACCGACCCGAGATGGTCCCTGAGTATGCGGAAAAGGTGACCGGACACGGCAAGGAGGAGGATATCGGGAGAAAGGAGCTTTTGATGGAATCGCTGGATATTTTTAAGACCCAGCAGTCGATCGCGCACAAGAATGGTTTGAAGACCACGATTCAGATGACGTACGCTTCCTTATTCAATGACGAAGCGGTGGCGCTGGCAAAAGAGGATCATGAGAAGTACGGCGACGAGATCGCTTTGTCGCTCCTGGGACTTCCCTGCGAGGAGTTTCGTGAGAAATATAAGACCAAGGATTTTTGTATCTGGATGTTTTCCATGGAAGACAAGAAATCCATCGTGGACGATGTGTTCGGCAAGTTTAAGGACCGCTTCGGCTTTTATCCGGAGTCCACGGGTTCCTACTATTTAGATGCGGATCTGGTCAACTATATTAAAGAGAAGTACCCTATGGTGAAATGTGCCGTGGCCACCTGCTGGGAGGAAGGCCCTAAGGCTTACCACACCTGTAACAATTCCTGGTACACCTTTATGGACGGCGGCCCCTGGGCGCCCTGGATCCCCAGCAAGCAGAACGTGCACGCGCCGGCGGCGAATGAAGCGGAGGATTCTGGCATTGTGGCGATCCCGCACCTTTCCCGAGATCTGATTGCCTGCTATGACGGAAACGGCTCCAATTTCGGGACCCACCCGCAAAATGTTCTGCGCAGTATGTGTTATGACAGCAAAACATGGGAATACCCTTATATGTACAATCTGATCGACCAGTTTCGGGCGCTTGCGAAGTACAATAACGGCTATGCTTACAATATGATGTTTGTCGGCCCCGGCTGGATGAATAAGATGGGACGCTGGGAAGCGCCTTATGAATTGCTCTTAAAGTCCTACGAGGACGGCATGGCTTACTATGGTCAGTTGAAAAAGGAAGGTAAGCTTGACGATATGACCATGGCGGAGTTTGCCGATTACTTCCGTGCCAACAGAACGCTGACGGAGCCGGAGTGCGCGCTGTGGCGTGACATCCTTTACGGGTCTGACAAGCAGCTTTTCTGGTACTGCGATCCTTATATGAGAGTCTGCGCGAACATGGATCAGGGCGGCGCCATCGTGGATCTTCGTCCCTATGCGGCGAAGCTTTACTGGCCTGTCGGCATCGGCACCAAGCATGTGACGGATGCTTCCTATCCTTTCCTGATCCAGGAAAAGTACCGCGCGGGCTACTTTACCCACTATGCGGGCGAGGGCACGGTCAGGAGCGCGAAGCTTGTGCATAACGGCGAGGAAGTCGACCTTTGCCTGTGCAGGACGAAGGCGCATTTCTCACAGGAAGGCAATACGAGGATCCTCACGCTGGATCCCGTGGATATCGAGTTTTACGACCTGACGGTGAAATTGCAGACAAAGCTTTATTTTGAGGAGGGAAGTTCCCGCATCAAGATCGAGCGTAACATCCTCTCCATAAGTGATCCGAATGCCGAGGTGGAGATCAACGAGTATATGGTGGCCTGCTATGGTACGACTGAGTATTCAGAGGATATGACGGGGATCACCCTTTCCGTGACCGATGGCGCAAACACCGAAACCATTGACTACGCTTACAAATGCCGCGAGGCACAGATGCAGGGTGCGTCGGAGGCCGTGGCGGTGGTACCGCAGATCGAAACCAGAGTTTCCTTAAGCTGCGAGAAGAAAGACGCGGTGGGCTATATTAAGGAAGGCTATGCCTTCTCCCCGATGTTCACCTTAGGTTATACGACCAAATTAAAGGATAAGGAGGTATTTGCGACATGGCTCAATCTGGCAAAGGCAAATTAAACTACAGATGTCCCTCCTGCTTTATGAGGGATCTCGATATTGATATGTTCTATGATAAGGATAAGAAGGAGTTTCACTGCATCCGCTGTCAGTATGTGGGGACGGAGGAGGATGTACTGGAAAAGAATGAGCTGGTAAGGTTCCGGTATAAGGATGCGATGAAACGGTTTACCAAGTTCGATTTTGACTGAGGCGGACGGACGAAAGATGGGATTCTGCGTCGCCGCGCTTTCGCTCCGTGAAAGACGTAACGGACACTAAGCTCGAAAATACCTCGCTAAGTGCCGACGTTTTTCAAGGGGCTCCTTGAGAATCCCATCTTCCGTCCTGGCTGTGTGGCAGAAATAGGCATTTGTGCGTTTTGGTAATCACTGAATGCAGATATTGCTTGATGAGAAGCGGGAGAAATCACATGAAATACTACAAAGGCATGGACATTTCTACTATAAAAGAAGTCGAGTCTCTCGGCGGAAAGTTTTATGACCGTGGGGTGGAGAAGGATGTGTTTGAGATTCTGAGAAGCTATGGCACGAACGCGGTGCGGCTGCGGCTGTGGAACGACCCTTATGCGGAGGATGGTACGCCTTATGGGGCGGGGACTAATGACCTGAAAACGGATATTGAATTGGCGAAGCGTGCCAAGGCGCATGACATGGAGGTGCTTTTGGATTTTCACTACAGCGATTTTTGGGCGGATCCGGGGAAACAGCAGGTACCCAAGGCATGGCGCGGTATGGATGTGGATGAATTGACCGAAGCAGTCTATACCTTTACGAGGGAGACGCTGCTGGCGATGAAAGAAGCGGACGTCCTGCCGGAGCTTGTGCAGGTGGGAAATGAGCTTTCCAACGGCACACTCTGGCCTTTGGGAAAGCTGGCTGAATGTGGGAATTACGACAATCTGGCACGTTTCATCCGTGCGGGGATCAAGGCGGTGCGTTCGGTGGATGCCGCGATGCCTATTATGCTGCATCTGGACAATGGCGGCAACAATGCGCTCTATCGGGATTGGTTCGACCACTATCTGGAGCGTGGGGAGGATGATTTCCAGATCATTGGTCTTTCCTATTATCCGTTCTGGCACGGGACGCTTGATGATCTGCAAAGCAATATGAACGATTTGGCGAAGCGTTACGGCAAGGATCTGGTAGTGGCGGAAGTGTCCATGGGCTTTAGCATGGAGGATTACGGGAAATACGAGAAGTTGCCGCCTGAAAAGCGCAAAGGTTATGCGACAAAACCGGAACTGGTGGCGAAGGTTCCTTTTCCGATGACGAAGGAAGGGCAGGCGGATTTCATGAGGGCCCTTCTTGCGGTGATCGATCAGGTGCCGGATGGAAAGGGCAAAGGCTTTTTCTATTGGGAACCGGCATGGATACCCGTTCCGGGATCAGGTTGGGCCAATGAGGATGCTCTGCGCTTTATCGGAGAGCAGGGCCCCTGCGGTAATGAATGGGCCAATCAGGCGCTCTTTGACTATGAGGGAAATGCGCTTCCTGCCCTGGAGATCATTCGGGATCATAAGTCCTGAAATCCGCACCCAAAGCGAAAGAAAACGATTTCCTATTGACAAGGATAATCAATTGGTGTTACAGTAGTCATACGGAGGCAGAAAATACCAAATCCATAAGGTGCGCGAAAGAAATCCCCGGGGATTTCTTTATATCCTATCTTGATAGGATATAAAACCTCTGTCTACTTAAATATAAAATGCGGTTTCGCATTTTATATAGAAACAAAAACAATCAGACCTGGCGCGGATTGCGCATAGAGGTCAGAAAGAGAGGGAATTATGAAAAAGAAAGTATTGGCAACATTACTTGCTGCTGCAATGACAGCCGGCGTTCTGGCGGGCTGCGGCGGCGACACAGCGCAGACACCTGCGGCAGAAACACCCGCAGCAGAGACTCCCGCAGCGGAGACGCCTGCGACTGAGGAAGCTCCTGCAACGGAGGAAGCGCCTGAGGCAGCGGCTCCTGCAGCAGACGATGCGATCGCGAATCTGATCGCAGCAACCACCGGTCCTGTTGCGATGACCGTATGGGCATCCGAGGAGGATCAGGATCTTACCACCAAGTTACTTGATCAGTTTAAGGCACTCTATCCCGATGTGACCTTCGAGATCACTCTGGGCGCTGAGTCCGAGTCTACCGCAAAGGATACGGTTCTCACGGACGTAGAGTCAGCGGCGGACGTGTACGCTTTCGCTGATGACCAGATCAATGACCTGGTACAGGCTGGCGCACTGCAGGAAGTGGTAGCAAACTACACCTACGATGTGGCGGCTTCCAATGTGGCAGGCGCGGTCGAGGCAGCAGGCGTTGACGGCAAGCTTTACGCTTATCCGATGACGGCTGATAACGGTTACTTCATGTTCTATGATGCTTCCGTATTCACGGCAGATGACGTGAAGTCCTTAGAGAAGATGATCGAAGTAGCGGATGCGGCAGGCAAGAAAGTCGCGATGTGTGTTTCTGACGGCTGGTATATCTATTCATTCTTCCAGGGCGCAGGCTTACAGCTTTCCCTGAATGACGACGGTTCTAACACCTGTACCTGGAATGCAGCAGGCGGTACGGATGTAGCACAGGCGATCATAGATCTGGCGGCAAACGACGCATTTGTGGATATGACCGATGAGGAGATGGCGACCCAGATCGCGGAGGGCAATGTTGTTGCCTGCGTGAACGGTACATGGAGAGCAGAGACGGCACAGCAGGCATGGGGCGACAACTATGCAGCGACCAAGCTTCCTACCTTCAAGGTAGCAGGCAAGGACTGCCAGATGTCCTCTTATTCCGGCTATAAGCTGATCGGTGTGAATCCTCACTCCAAGAACCTTGGCTGGGCAATGCTGCTGGCGGAGTATCTGACTAACGAGGAGTCTCAGAAGGCAAGATTTGAAGCTAGAGGCCTTGGCCCTGCAAACAATGCGGCGGCAGCTTCTCCTGAAGTACAGTCCAATCCCGCGATCGCGGCTTTGGCTGAGCAGGCGGCTTACGCTACGCCTCAGCGTGTGGGCGGTAAATACTGGGATCCTGCTAAGACCCTGGGTCAGATTCTGGCATCTGGCAATCCGGACGGAACGGATCTGCAGCAGCTGCTGGATACCACGGTTGAGGGTATCACGGCACCCATCGAGTAGAGTAAATCCCTGCGGGATTAACTCTAGGAGAATGCAAAAAGCAGCATTCTCCGCTTGAACTAAATTCTAAACGGTTATAAATTCCAGAGGGTGGGTGTAGGCATCCGCCCTCTGTGTTCCATCGATCGTAATGTATTATGCAATATTTTTGAGCGTGAGAGGGTATTTTCTGACATTCTGATATGGAGGTTCGCTGGATGAAGAACGCATTGAATGCAATAGGAAAATGTTTTAAGGATCTGGGGACGGCCTTCACTAAGGGGGATATCTGGGTAAAGTTGTCCGCTGTTGTAATGGGGGCAGGTTATTTTGCAAGAAAACAGGTGATCAACGGCATCATTATGTGCCTGGTAGAGGTGCTGTTTGTGGTGCTGTGCGTCGGTTATGCGGCACCGAACCTTGCTAAGTTTGGCACGTTGGGAACGGTGCAGTTTGAGCAGGTCTTTGATCCACTGACTATGACCAGTACCGTCAATGACTACGATAACTCATTCCTGATCCTGTTAAATTCCATTATTTCGTTGTTTATCATTTTTGTATTTGTTGTATTTTATATTTCCAATATGAAAACGGTATATCGTTTGCAGCTTCGCCAGGAGAACGGGCAGCATATCAATACCTTCGGCGAAGATGTGCGGACGATGTTTAATGAAAAATTCCATATTACGCTGCTGACGCTGCCGGCGATCGGTATCATCATCATGAACATACTGCCGATTTTGGTCTTGATCGCGGTGGCATTCACCAACTACGATCAGCAGCACATGCCGCCTAACGCCCTGTTTACCTGGGTGGGGTGGAACAACTTTAAGAATCTGTTCACCAGCTCCGTGACGGTGACATTCGGTTATTCTTTCAGAAAGATCCTGGTCTGGACGCTGGAGTGGGCGGTGCTGGCAACCTTTACCACTTACATCGGCGGTATCCTGATGGCGAAATTCATCAATGACAAGCGCACGAAGCTGCCGAAGCTGTGGAGAACGCTTTTCATCATCGCGATCGCCGTTCCGCAGTTCGTGACCCTGCTTTTGGTGAGAAATTTCTTTGCGGACGCAGGTATCGTCAATACGTTCTGCAGCAACATTGGCCTGACGGATTTCCTGAAAAATATTGGGCTGGTGCCTGCTAATTTAAGCTACATTCCGTTTTTGACGAACCCCGGCTGGGCGAAGGTGATGATCGTTATCATCAATATTTGGATCGGTATCCCTTACCAGATGCTGGTGGCGACGGGCGTGCTGATGAACATTCCCGAGGATCAGATCGAGAGTGCAAGGATCGACGGCGCCAATCCGATGCAGATCTTTGTCAAGATCACGATGCCCTATATGCTCTTTGTGACGGGGCCGAGCCTGATCACGGATTTCGTTAAGAATATCAACAACTTCAACGTTATTTATCTGCTTACGCAGGATGTGTTCGTCACAAGCGACCAGCTTCTTGCGAACTCGAATGCGAAGGAGATCGATCTGCTTGTAACCTGGCTGTTCCGTCTGACGAACGAGTACTACAACTACAAGATGGCATCCGTTATCGGTATCATCGTATTTATCATCTGTGCGGCGTTCACTCTGGTGACCTTTACCAGAACCATCAAAGGAGATAAGGAGGAGGAGTTTCAATAATGAAAAAGACGATCAAATCTGTAATAAGACACCTGGTTTTGCTTTTTCTGTCCGTGGTTTGGCTGATTCCGATCCTTTGGCTGTTTGTTACGTCGTTTAGCGGCTATAAGGGGATCAACACCTCCCATTTCTTCCCGGAGACCTGGACACTTGACAATTACGCGCAGCTTTTCCTGCGGCCGGATTCCATCGTACAGTATCCGAGATGGTTCTGGAACACCTTCGTGATCGCGGCGTTTTCCTGTATCATTTCCACGATCCTTGTGCTGATGGTGTCCTATACCATGAGTAAGACGCGTTTTCCGGGCAGAAAAGGATTGATGAGCTTTTCCATCATTCTCAATATGTTCCCGGGCGTGCTGTCCATGATCGCAATCTACTTTATCTTAAAGACCATGGGGCTGACCAACAGCCATCTGGGCATGATCATCGTGTACTCCGCAGGTGCGGGACTTGGTTACCTGATCTGTAAGGGCTTTATGGACACGATCTCCACTTCCTTGAGTGAGGCGGCGAAACTGGAAGGCGCTTCTCAGGCGACGATCTTTTTCAGGATCATCATCCCGCTTTCCAAGCCCATCATCGTCTACACGGTCATCAATGCGTTCCTTGCGCCGTGGGCAGACTTCGTGTTTGCGAAGCTGATGCTCAACTCCGGCGTGGCAACGGACTGGACGGTTGCGATCGGACTTTTCAATATGCTTGGTAAGTCCATGATCAACAAGTACTTCTCGGTATTCTGCGCAGGCGGCGTGATCATCGCCATCCCGATCTCGGCATTGTTCGTGATCATGCAGAAGTTCTATGTAGAGGGTATTACGGGCGGTTCTGTTAAGGGATAAGAGCAAAACAATTATATATGGCAAGCTGCACTATTATAGTGCAGCTTGTTTGATTTCGGATAGGAGAGAATAGCATGAAACATAGACAGGCAAGGGTTTTGGCGGGAATACTAGCAGCGGCTTTGCTGCTTAGCGGCTGCGGCACGGGAAATAACAGTACGACGGGCACGTCGAAGGATGCGTCCGCACTGGAAGGGCAGGTGTCCGAAACAGAGGGCGCGGATGCTGCGGCAGGAGAGACAGCGCAGGACGGGAGTGACAGTACGACAGGAGACGCGACGCAGGAGCAGGATGAGAACACGGCGGACGGAACAGGTGTGCAGGGCACGGCTCAAATGCGGGCAGCTTGGGAGGATAACCCTCTGCAAATCATCGACGATAACTACAGAACATACTATGAGGTGTTCGTCTACTCCTTTTGTGACAGCGACGGCGACGGTGTGGGAGACTTGCAGGGGCTGATTTCCAAGCTGGACTATATCAACGACGGCGACGATACCACGGATACGGATCTGGGCTGCAATGGCATCTGGCTGATGCCCGTGAATCCTTCGCCTACTTATCATAAGTACGATGTGGCGGATTACTATGGCATTGACGAGGAATACGGGACGCTGGAGGATTTTCAGACGCTGTTGGCGGAATGCGACAAGCGGGGCATCAAGGTCATCATGGATCTGGTATTAAATCACAGTTCTTCGCAGAATCCCTGGTTTCAGGAGGCTTGCACCTATCTGAAAGGACTTGGCGACACGGAGCCTGACACGGCGGACTGCCCATATTTTGACTATTATCATTTCTCGAAGGAACAGGGCGGCGGTTTCTATCAGATAGAAGGGACGGACTGGTATTACGAGGCGCAGTTCTGGTCGGAGATGCCCGATTTTAACTTAGACTGCGAGGCACTGCGGGAAGAATTTGCGAAAGTCACGCAGTACTGGCTGGATATGGGGGCGGGCGGTTTCCGTCTGGACGCGGTGAAAGAGTATTATACGGGTGCACCCCAGGCCAATATTGCGTTTTTGGAGTGGTTGACCGATACGGTCAAGTCACAGAAAGAGGATGCCTACCTGGTGGGCGAAGCGTGGCTTCCCATGGAAGATTATGCGCAGTACTATGCAAGCGGCATCGACAGCATCTTTGACTTTGCTTTTGCGGACAAGGACGGTATCATCTCCAAGGTGTTAAACGGCGCTTCCGCGACGAAGTATGGCGCGGCTGTCAGTTCTCTGGAGGAGACCTTCGGAGCTTACAACGAGGATTATATCGACGCGCCTTTTTATACCAATCATGATATGGGCAGGAGCGCAGGCTACTATGCGGGGGATGATTCTGCCGCGCAGACGAAGATGGCAGCGGCCATGAATCTGTTTATGAGCGGCTCGGCCTTTGTCTATTATGGAGAAGAACTGGGCATGAAAGGTTCAGGCAAGGACGAAAACAAGCGCGCACCCATGTATTGGAGCATGAACGCCGATGCGGAGGGCATGTGCGACGGCCCGAAGGATATGGAAAATGTAAAGATGAAGTTTGAGAGCCTGGAGGAGCAGGAAAAGGATGCGGCTTCGGTTTATCAATTCTATAAAAAGGTCATTAAGATCCGTAACCAGAATCCGGAGATTGCCAGAGGAGATGCGCAATATGTCCTGGTAGGGGATTTTTTGGAGGATACTGTCAGAGAGAGTGTCTGCGCCATCAAAAAAACCTATGACGGTTCGGAGGTTCTGCTTATTTTTGTGACGGGAGCGGAGGCTCAGGAACTGGATCTGAGCGAGATCAGCTTAAACGGGAAGAACATTGGCGCGGATACGGAAATTCGCGGTGCGCTGGTAACGGGCGAGGAAGCGATCGTTTTGGAAGACGGAAAGGCTGTAATGCCGGGGTTCTCTGTACTTGTGCTGAAATAGCGCGGTACAGACGGCTTTTGCAGGCGGAATATGAGACTGACGAGAATGGCCTGAAACATCTTGAAATTCTAAAGAAACTATTATAAAATAATTAAAGTTGCATGACTGTAATACATTCTATCTTAACGAAAGGATAACAGGTACTTAACATGAAAAGTCAAAACAAATGGGTGCGGGCCGCGATCCCGGCGCTGCTCCTGCATTTCAGTATCGGTACGGTGTACTGCTGGTCTATCTTCAGTCAGGAGATCGCTGACTACATAGGGTTTTCCAAGGCAGCGACAGAGTGGGCGTTCAGCTTCGCCATCTTCTTCCTCGGTATGTCGGCGGCATTCCTGGGCAACGTGGTGGAGAAGGACATCCATAAGTCGTCCCTGATCGCTACCATCACCTTTGCTCTCGGTATGGCGGGCACGGGATTCTTTATCTGGTACGGCGGAAATAACCCGGGAAGTGTACTGGCTCTCGTAGGTATTTATGTCTGCTACGGTTTCATCATGGGTATCGGCTTGGGCACGGGTTATCTTTCACCGGTCAAAACGCTGATGCTGTGGTTCGAGGATAAGAAAGGTCTGGCGACCGGTCTGGCGGTAGCAGGCTTTGGCGGCGCGAAGGCGATCGCAAGCCCCATCATGCAGGCACTGCTTGCAAACCTCGGCGACGGCGGCATCTACAAGATGTTCTGGATCCTGGCGGCAGTTTACTTTGTGATGATGTTTGTGGGCCATCTCCTGCTGGCGAAGCCTGCAGGCTGGCATGAGCCGCAGAAGAAAGAAAAGGGTCAGGGCATCATGGCTACCATCAAGACCCGTCCGATCAGCAATTACATAGGCATTTGGCTGATGTTCTACATCAACATCACCTGTGGTCTGGCGCTGATCTCTCAGGAGAAGATGATCGTCAAATGTATCGGACTTGCCGGAGTGGTAGGCGTGATTTCTACCATCTCTGCCATCTTCAATGCGGGCGGCCGTCTGGGCTTCTCTGCATGGGCGGATCATATGAAGGACAGAAATACCATTTATAAGCTGATTTTCATTCTCTCCATTGCATTTACGGCGATCGTGATGCTGACGGGCGGTATCAAGAACGGTGAAGGCAATATGCTGCTGGTGATCCTGGTACTGGCATTGATCTTTATGGTGAATGCGGGTTACGGCGGCGGTTTCTCCAATGTGCCGACCCTGCTTTCCGACCACTACGGCATGGGCAGCATCAGTGCGATCCACGGCATCACCCTTTCCGCGTGGGCCTTTGCGGGTCTGACAGGAAACCAGATTGCGACCCTGATCGTGAGCAAAACGGGAAACTTTATCGAAGATGCACACGGCAATATGGTAAATCCGATCGGGTATCAGAACGTACTGTACTTTACGGTCGTGCTTTACATCATTGCCCTGCTGCTGAGCCTGTTCCTGGTTAAGCCGTCCACGACGGATAAGAAGTAAGGCGGCAGGATCAGATAAAAGAAAAGCAAAAGATAGAGACCAAAAAGGAGCGGCCACCAAGATCGGTGAGCGGCTCCTTTTATATAGATTTCATTTTTGCAGTTTTTGCAGTATTACATACTCAGATATTCGTACTGAGCCTGCAGCTCTTTAGGGATCGGTGTTCCCGTGTTTTTCAGCTTCTGGAACACGTTGTCGTAGTGATGGAGCTTCTGTGACAGCTTGACATCATAGCGGGACATCGTTTCCTTATAGAGCGGGTTTGCTGCCAGTCTGGTGCGGATCTCTTTGGAGAACGGGCAGTAGGTGAAGATAATACCTCTGGACACCTTGTTCAGCCTGGGAGAGCCTGTACCTTCATAAAGGATCCACGCCTCGTAGTCTCTGATAAACATTTCTTTGTAGCTGTTCTTTGCCTTCTGCATACTGAGCTTGATCTTATCCTTGGCATCAGCGGACAGCTCACGGTTCTTGCGGTAGAACTGGATGTAGTCGAAGTATTCGCTGGTAAGAGAAGCTTCGGAAATATCGTTCCAGCGGGCGCCCTGTACACGCTTGCACATTTCCCAGCGGAAGTCGCCGGTCAGACGAACCAGGATGTTGGTCAAATCTTCCATCTGGAAGATGGAGACCATCATGCGGGCGGGTGTGGTGCGCTTGCGCCCTTCGATTTCCTGCCAGGCAATGCCGCGGGTTCCCACATTGGGCATGAGGACGATATCGGGAAGGACTTCTATGCCGATGGATTCCTTGCCGATTCCGATGTCGGGATTCGTGTAGATCACATCGCGGTAGTAAGCGCTGAAGTCGATGGCACGAATCTTTTGGAAAGCCTCCTCCACTTTTTCCACAGATACAAGCGTGTCAGCCAGATCCTTTAAGACGTTATGCTCAGAAAAGATCGGACAGAAGCTTAACACACGGCCAAAGGTGATCTTATTAACGGTAGGGAACATGTTGCGCATCTCAAAGAGCATCTTTTCCTTCGTATCGTTCTGCATACGCGCTTCGTCTGCGGCAGTGATATTGCCGGACATTTTCTGCTCACGCAGAAAGGTAGGAAAGTCTGAGTCAAATTCGTTGCGGCTGGGCTCTTTTTTGCCTTTATAGATGGCGGTGAGCCATTCGTAGGCCGTATAAACCTTGCGCTTGGGATCCGTGGGAAGGTTGTCAACAATCTTGTATAAGTAGGAGGCGTTTTCAAGGCCTGCCAGATGTTCGTCCACATAGCCGAAGTTGAAGAACATTTTCACGACCTTTGGTACCGAAGGGTCTTTCATGCTCTTGACAAAGGCTTTTTCATAAATCTGATAGAACAGCTTCGTGATGGAAAGCCGCAGTTTTCTGGCAGCGTCATCGGACGCGTTCTTATCGGACTGATTTGCAAATTTATTAACGGCCTCACGGAAGGCGGCAGCTGTCTCACCAGATACTTCGGAATAGGCGAGAATGGTGTTCATGGAATCGGTCACATCCGCGACATCTTCTACGGAGGCGGTCTCTGCCGGTCCGTCGCCTAAGTGGGCAAGTTTCTCACGGTATTCTGCCACGCGGCTCTGGTACATCTCCTTATCGATGGAAGCCTGATCCTCCATCTGGATCATCATCGTGGAGAGCGCCGCAATCAGCGTGGTGGAGTCGGGGTCGTTCTGCCCGATCTTATATAAAAGGCTGGTGTAGAGATCAAAAAAGTCCAGCTTGTTTTCGTTCATCAGAAAACGTGCGATATCCGCTTTATAGTCGTAGAGCATGCGGCTGACGGAAATCACGCGGTGAACGTCCAGATTTGTCTTTATGGTTATGCCCGCCAGAAAATCGGGGTTGATTTCCTGAGCGGATTTTTCTGCGATCAAAGTAGTAAGCTGTTCGTAATAGCCATCCAGCCAACGCTCCAGATCATCTTCCAGAACAAGCGGCTCTACGGTTTCTAAGTCCGGCAGCGCTCTGGCCGAGAAGCCGTGTTTGCTGCAGAAGGTTTTATATTCTTCGTAGCTGTTGAGCAGATAGTGGTAGATATTTTCGCAGTCGAAAAGATCCATCTCGTACTGGTCGTGAATCTCCCGAAACTGCTTAAACAGGGAGGTGACAATCCTGTTTGCCAGCTCAGCGCTCTTGCTCATCAGCGTGGAAAGCGTTGCGGCGGTACAGGGATAGGAAGTGATGCCCGTGGGTTCCTCCGTTTGATAGGAAATAAAGTGGGAACCGAAGAAGATTTCACAGACGCCGATCACGTCTCCTTTTTGCAGATAATAAGTGCCGCCCGGATAGTCGGCACGCACACTCCCCTTTGCGATCAGGTGCAGGGCGGTCAGGTTCTGTTCACTCTGGATCAACTGTGCGCCTGCCGGAAATTCTTTTACAGCCATTGGAATACCCCCTCTTATACAAATTGATACAAAAACCCTGTAACTATCTTATGCCTTTTTGCGGGAAAAGTCAATGAGAAGGCCGCCCCGGAGGGGCGGCTTGCGACCGCTATTCCTGTAGATATTCTTTCAGCATCTTTGCACGGTAGTCGCTGTCGTAGAGAACTTGATTTATTTCTTCTGTTTTCCCGGCTTCTGTCAAGTACCTGAGCAGTCCGGCAAGGTCGTCACCGCCTTCTTTGCGTCCTACGGCAAGACCTTCTTTCCGACCAATTTCCCGCCATTCCGCCCTCTCGCATTTCATGTGTTTTTCTTCATCATATTCAAAAATACTCACCGCAATCGCCTCCGCTCGGTTCTGAGATAAAAAGTCTGCAAGGATACCATTTTTGATGCAATCATTCACTGCCTTTTCCACTGCAGTCGATAAAGGCAGCTTTTCCGCATAGGTTCTGACCTGCGCTACATACTGAGTATATTCTTTTAACAGGCGGCATGCGTCCAATAGTCCCTGATTATGCCAAGGTTGATATTATAAACGGTAACAGCCAGCTCCAGTGCCGGTCCGTCCAGATGTTTCTCAAACGCATCTGACAGATATAAGGTCTGTTGCTCAGGCTGTAAGTCACTTCCGTTATAAAACACGACAAATCGTGGTGTCGGAATTTTGATTAGTGACTTGCTGTACAGGTTTTGGTCTTTGACTCGGTTTTGCAATACTCTTGCCACATAGAGCAGATCGCGCAACGGCATGTTTGGGTTACATGTAGACTGCATTTTCCAGCGTGGTGATCTCCAGATCGTCCACATTTTCGTAAGTCGTGTCGTTAAGCGCATTGTACAAACTCAAAAGGTTTTTCTTTTCCCGAAATATCATGCGGAATACGGTGTCCCTGTAGTTGCGCTGAACACTGGTTTGGTTCTGATTTGCTGTTGTTTCTTTCATCTTTGGTCCTCCTTGTTGTTGTCGGCAGGAGAACCGCTTCAGATTCTCCTGCTTTGTAAATCGTTGATTGGATGCAAAGCATGGATTTTCTGAAACTTAGAATAAAGATAGAAGATACTGATCTGTTCTTAGAAAATATGCTTTTACTTACTATAGCATGGGTGTGACGGAATTGCAATTGTTTTTGCGCAGATTTATAATAAATGCTGTGGGAGCTGCTTTGGCGTAAGCAAGAAAAAGAAGGAAAAGTCAATGAGAAGGCCGCCCCGGAGGGGCGGCCTTCTATCAATGATCGAAGGAACAGATTAGTTCTTATAATAACCGACTACCCAATATCCGGCTTGGTTTCTATACCACACTGCATAACGGGTGTCTTTTGCCTTGAGATTAGAACCGTCTTTCAGCGTAACGGTCAGGGTTATTTTGTCACATTCATTGGTATAAAGCGCAGGACCTCCAGGCCGTCCCAAAAGATCCAACTGCTTCGTGGTCTCTTTGATGGGATGCGGATCATATAATACAGAACCGTCCAGAAGAGCGTCTTTATAAAGCCCTATGTTTTTGGGACCGGATATATTAGCGGTACAATAATAGCCGGGAAGTAATATGGCATTTGAGTCATTGATACCCCAATCAGGTTTTCCATTCTTCGTTTGAGTAGTTGCCAGTACAATGAAATGATATCCGTTTATGTATCCTTCCTCATCTGTCGTATAGGCTTTTTCCAATTTGATAGCGGCAAAATTGGGCGTAACGATCAGCGGGAATGTTTCTGAAACGACACCGCTGCCGTCCATTGCGACCGCGCGCACACCTACGGCATATGAGTTGCTGGAGGGTAAAGCGTTTGAAGGCAGTGTCACACTCTTATCTACGGATACCGTACCGTTATTGGCAATGGTTACCTTGCCTGACAACGCATCTGCTGCGGCCTGACTGTTAAAACCAACAATTTCCCACTTAACCTTTTTATTGGAAGGTGTGCCGTAATTGCTGTAATACTTGGCTGTCATTTTTACCTTTTTGCCGACAGCGATCAAACCCATATTACCGTTTGCAGCACCAACTACCAGTTTGGACATGGGTACGGAGACAGTCACGGCACAGGTTGCCTTTTTGTTGCTGCCGTCAATCGCTGCGCAGGTGATGGTCGCCTTACCGGGCGCTTTAGCAGTAATTACACCGTCTTTCACAGAGGCAATAGAAGGTGCGCTGCTGGTCCAGGAAATCAGAGAGGTATCGGCAGCTCCCGTAGACGCTATGTCAGGAGTCAGGGTAGCTGTTGTTGCACTCACACTGGCGCTTGTATTAGGAGGGAAAAGCGTCAGTTTGTTCTTGTTGAGTGTTATTTTAGTAATCGCCCCCGATACGATCGTGATCTGGTAAGTTGCTGCGGGAGCAATCAGACCATCGGCAGCCTTGGCCGTTACCGTGTAGGTTCCGCTTGCACTTGCTGTCGTGGTTATCTTGCCGTTGTTTTTGTTGATTTTCATGTTGCCGTCGCCATCTACCGTCCACTCAACCTTTTTATTGCTGGCATTTGCGGGAGCAATCTTGGCTGTGAGCGCAATGCCCTTTCCGGCAGCCACTTTCTTGGGACCGCTAATGGTTATTTTCGCAACGGGCTCTACAACGGTAACGACGTAGGAAGCACTCTTGTTGACTCCGTCGTTGGAAGTTGCTTTGATGGTCGCTTTACCGGGTGCTTTGGCAGTAATTACACCGTTTTTCACAGTGGCGATCTTGGTGTTGCTGCTGGACCAGACTACTTCAGCAAGGGCCGTGGCGCCGGTCACTGTGCTGTTGTCGGTTTTTGTGACCACCAGATAGTTTCCTAAGTCGATGATAGCTGAATTTTCTGCATCTGTTGTTTTACTGTCGGTCGTCTTGATGCTCTTTGGCGTGGGTGCCTTATTCGTAGCAGAATCGATAAAGGCAACTTTCTTGATGTCAGACGACGCGATTACAGTGAAGGTAAAGGTATCAGATTTACCGTTATAATTCGTTTTATTGGTGCTGCCAACAGCAGTGGCTGTGACTGTGTAGGTTCCGGCAGCCGTCGTGGGTTTGGTCTTTACCGTGCCGTTTGTTACTGTGATACCTGCCGCTGTCGCCTGGGCATCTACAGACCACCCCACTTTGTTGGAAATTGCGTAGGAAGGTTCCACAGTCGCAGTAAACTTAAGGCTCTTTCCGGCAACGATCCTCTTCACATTGCTGACAGGTTCTACAGTAACTTTGGTAGGAATCGGCGTCAGCGTAACGGTTTTGGAAGCTACCTTACTTACCTTACCGGAATACGGATTAACGGCAATGGCTTTGATGGTTTTGCTCTTAGCGCCGGTCAGAGTGATCTTATCACCGATCCTGTAAGGCTCTGTGCTATCAGCATTTGTAATGGCACCGTTTTTATAGGTCGGCACCTTGCCGGTCGTCGAATAGTAAATATCAACGCCTACGGCGGTCTTTGTGGAGATCGTTACTTGCAGGCTCTCTGCTATGTAATCTTTATTATTGGTGCCTTTTTGATAAGTAGTTTCGTCCGCTACTTCAATCATCGGTGTTTCCGGTGCGGTCATATCGGTAGCGAGTTTCAGCACACCGGGCAGATAGGTAGTACCGGCGCCCATGCCGGAATCGGTACATTTTGTGGTGGAAGACTTCATGGCGGAGAGGAGGGCCGTTACCTTTGCCTTACCCTCTTTATTGCGGATGTCATCTCTGGCGGAAAGGATAACCGCCGCCGTACCGGCTGCTGCCGGACAGGCCATGCTGGTGCCGTCCATAAAGTCGTAGCCGGTTGGAATCGTGGAGTAAATGTCTACACCTGGGAAGGCCAGGGCTACGGTTTTTCCGTAACAGGAAAACGATGCCCTTGCGCTGTTCTCATCTACTGCGCCGATTGAGATGGTGCCTGCGTAAGCGGCAGGGAAATTACCGGCATCGGTATCATCGTTGCCGGAGGCCGCAAAGATGGCTACACCTGCATTGTAAGCGTCATTAACCGCTTTTTCATAGTTACCATCATAGCTCGGGCTTCCCAAACTCATATTGATGATATCGTTACCGTCTTGAACGGCAGCTTTGATAGCGCTTATGATCCAAGAAGTTTTACAGGAGCCGTTTGCCGCAAACACGCTGTAGCCGCGGATTGTCGCATCCGGCGCAACACCGACAACGCCTATGCCATTATCATCGGCGGCAATGATGCCCGCGACGTGGGTTCCATGCTCATCGTTATCATTATTTTCTGGTGTTCCGTTTGCGCCATTTACAAAAGTTCTTCCGTCAACTGCGTTATTTGCCAAATCTTCATGATTTCTGGTAAGTCCTGTGTCGATGACGGCAACTTTGATACCCTGCCCTTTATAGCCGGCAGCCCAAGCGTAACGGGTGCCGATGTAATCGTGAAACCACTGATTTACATACCCCGAATCGGAAGGCGTTAAGGGATTGACCGTTGCGTTGGGTTCCGTGTAAAGATAGTTGTAATAATTGGGCCATACAGCGGGCAGTTTGATCTCGGAATCTGCCGCAGCAGCGACAGCCAGAGCTACCGTTGCCTGCTGAGGCAGGTCGATCACGGCTACCTCATAGGAGTAGCTTTGCAGGGTACCGCCGAAAGCAGCGGCTACCCGTTCAGCTTCTTCCAGGGTCTTAGCCAGATACACGACCTCGCCGAGTGCATATTTTCCTTCGGCATCCTGATAGTCCTCTATCGTGGCGGTTTCCGCTGACTGTACCTGTACGATGTCGTCTACATGGGAAGCAAGGAGCTGCTTGTCCTTGATTTCCTGAGAGGTAAACTGATAATTCTCACCCAGACCGGGGAAGATGGAGAAAATACTTGTCTCGCTCTTCTCGGGAAGTGTGTTCTCAGATACCGTGTTTTCGGATACGGTATTTTCAGATACTGTGTTTTCAGACACGGATTCGTTGTTTTCTTCCGTATCTTCTACAGGGGCATCGCCCTCTGTTTCCTCATTGGAGGGTTGGTCGGCATCGACATCTTCTTCGGCAGGGTCTTTGTCGGTTTCCTCATCCGAAGATTGGTCGGAACCGTCCTGATCCTCCACAGGTGCCTTGTCTGCGTCCTCGTCGGAAGGCTGGTCAGAACCGACTTGATCCTCTGTGGGCGCCTTGTCGGTGTCTTCATCGGAAGGCTGGTCGGAATCAACCGGCTCTCCGGTAGGCGTTTTGTCAGTTCCCTCATCGGAGGGTTGATCGGCAGTCTCTCCATCAGCGGATTGATCGACAAGACCGTTGTCGGTGTTTTCGACAGTTTCGCTGATGGGTGCAGGCTCAGCAGGCGCGGTTGCCAGTGCGTCGATGCCTGCTGTCTGGAACAGCAGGCAGCCTGCTAAAAACAGGGATAACAGTTTTGCTTTTTTCATTTCTCTCCTTCTCTTTCTTTTTGCAATCATGTTGCAGCTTGGTTTATGGTTCCGTATAAAGCTCGTTTTCGTAATTAGGGGTCAATTCAGGGTAACCGTTTTCTTCACCCAGTGCCCTAAGCTCCAGTGGATTTTTGTCAGTCGTATAAGTAGCTACACCATAGGAGTAAGTGCTCAGTTCAATTCCGTATAGTTCGGCGATTTCTTCCGCATCTTCACGGGTATCCGCCAGAGCAACCAGCTCTGTTTCCGCCCAGCTATTGTCCTCTAAGGAATCGGCGGGCGGACTGTCTTCGTTTGACGAATCCAGTTTTTGAAAGCTGGGGAGACTGTCGTCAGCGGTCATGTTTGACAATTCTCTGTTTCCGCAGCCGCAGATCCCGACCGCCGCGAGCACGACTAGTCCCAATACAAGGACAATCAATTTCATTTTCAATCTTTCACCTCCTTCGTTACGTGAAATTTTTCTGACAAACTACACCATTTTTATTCACTAAGTAAAATAAATAGGTAGAAACTCTGTCCTACTAATAATTTTACGCTGAATATCAGAAAAAACAATAAGGCATATTGCATGAATTATTGGGGGGGGGTAGAATAAATTTGGCATATTTATAGGAAAGGCTGTCAGATAAGAAATAATCCGCCGGGGTACGGCGCAAGAGCGGAAAAAGAGGAAGTAAAAATGCGGGAAATACAACGGACAGAGGTATGCCTGCCCGTTGGGATCATGGTTGTTTTAGACTCGCTATTTCGGATCGGAGTTGACGGATCTGCGCTTCGTATTGCTCGCGGGCCTGTGCTAATTCCTGTTCGTGTTCCTTTTTCTGCTCCTCGATGGCTTTTTCATAGTTACGCAGATCCTGCTCGTGTTTCAGGTGGTCAAGTTCTTTTTGCTGAGCTTCGATGATTCTCTCATAGCAGCGTATGTCTGCTAAGTATTCTTTATATTCAAGACAGCGCATACGAATCTCCTCGTCTGAACTTTTGTAAAACAGGGTTTTGGCTACTTCATACAGAGCGGCATCTTCGCTGGATATCAATTTCAAAGTGATGCCATGTAAAAATATTGTTAACGAAATTGCGTTTTTACATAGAAACACACAAGATATAGACACGAAATAGAGAAGTGAATTGATTCAATACAATATATAGCGTTGTGCAGGTTTTACAAATACGTTATGTTGATAATCCTTTTTGGACATTTGATACAATGGACAGAGAGCAAGTCTGATGCTATACTGTCCCTATTGAGAGGACCTCATCACAAAAGAAAGTAGGTGGGAAATTATGACAGATAACGAATTGTTGTTAGCGATGTCGGATTTGTTGGATACTAAGCTGAAAGCAGAATTACAGCCGATTAGTGATGATATTCATATTTTGAAGAAGGATGTGCAGATGCTGAAAAGCGAAATGCAGGAAGTGAAGGGCGATATCCGACTTTTGAAGAAGGATGTGCAGACTTTGAAGTGTGAGATGCAGACTGTGAAAGCGGAAATGCGGGTTATGAAAATGGAAATGCAGGCTATGAAGACGGAAATGCATGTTGTGAAGACAGAAATGCAGGCAATGAAAACGGATTTGTGTCAGGTTAAGCTGTATCAGGAAAATATACTGGAACCGCGATTAAATACCATTGAGGCGTGTTATACGAGTACGTATGATCGCTATAAAAGGGATGCGGAGCGGATGGAGACTGCATTTTCAGATATTGAAATCCTAAAAAGGACGGTTGAGAATCACAGCATTCAGCTGCAAAGGCTTGCATAGTGCATATGGCGTGCAGAGAACAAACTAACAAGCAGGGCGTAGAGTCTTTGGATCATGAGACTTTATGTCCTGTTCTTTTAGAGGATCGTCTGCATCCATAGGAGTGACAGATTGCACAAGAACTGCCATATTTTTTTGTACTGTACTTTTTAGAATTTTGTGATAAAATTGAAAATGACAGGTTTGTCGGGTGTACAAAAGCCCGGCATCACAATAGATTCTTGACGCGTGTCAACGCAATAAACTGCTATGACATGGAGGAAGCATGGATAAGTTACAATTAGAAAAAGAAGACATTGCGTACAGACAACAAGTGGTGAACGAATATCGTCCGCATGTAGAAAAACTGGCGCGTTATCTGCCTTGGCTGGAGAGCAAGATGGGAGCCAGTGTACAGCAGAGTTATTCCGGCTCGGGGATCGAGGAGCATTCGATCTCTTTTCCCGTATACGACAGCACGTTGATGAGCTTTATTAAAGAAGCGCAGAGAACGAAGCTGATGGACCGCAATTACAGATATGTTTATTCGCGCTGCAAGATCCGCAATTTACAGGATGAATTTCGGATCATTGAGAAATGCTCGATCCAGGAGATGGATGTGCTGAAAGGGATTCTGTCTAAATATGTGATGGGCGGTATGACAAAGGGGCGGATGTGGTCGGAAGCTGTGGAGACGGGCATTTTCCTGAAAGTGCTTAAGAAGATGAAGGCGAATCTGGATTTTTGGGATACTCCGGTACAGACCAGAGTGGTCAACGTGAAAGAAGCAGAGAAGCAGGAGAAAAAAGAGGGACCGGCGTCAGAGTAAATTATGTTGGGAGAATGCGAAACGATGGGAGAAAAATCAGCACAAAAAAGGAAATATATATTGGATACTGCCAGAAAGGTGTTTGTAGAGAAAGGATTTCAGAGCGTGACCATGAAAGATATCGTGGAGGCCTGCGAGATCAGTCGGGGCGGCCTGTATCTTTATTTTGAGAGCACGGACCAGATTCTGCTGGAGGTACTGCGGATGGATGCGGACGAAACCGACGACGTGTTTACGGAGCGGATCGCGCAGGGAGATACGGCGGCGGATATCCTGACTCTCTTTTTGAAAGAACAGAAGAAGGAACTTTTGCGTAAAAAAGGTAATTTGACCGTAGCGGTCTATGAATATTTCTTTTGTCATAAGGAAACTGATCAGGAAAATATGCTGCGCAGGCAGTTTGACGCGGGTGTCATGGTGATTGAGAAGCTGATCGAGGCGGGAATCGCCAGCGGCGAGTTTTATTGCGAGGACCCCAAGGGAGCGGCGGCAAACATTATGTATGTGCTGGAAGGCATGAAGATCAATGCGCAGACATTTGGCATCACGGAGAAGATGGTGGATGAGCAGCTGGCTTATATCATGCAGGGGTTGGTTGTAGATTACGAATAAAGGATTATTAAAAATTTATGAAGAAATGAGTTGCAAAAGATTCTGAGTGATATTATACTATTGAACATAGTCATATGGGCTGCCCTGTCAGAAGTGATTAGGACAGGCAGTGACGGCATAAGATAAAGCAGACGGAAGATAATAGGCTAAAGAGTACAGAGGTAAAAGGGTGAATGGGTGAGTGCAAGGAAATCCCGCAAAATGGGAATAATGAGATTACCTTGACAAAAATCAGAGATCCTGAAAAAGAAAGAGCAATCAGATGTTTGAGGTTGTCTTTTCTTTTTCCAGTGATTATTACTCTGGCTTTTTGTATGATAGATATTGCGGCTCATTATAAGGAACATTGTGCGGGTTTACAATTTAACAATAGCCAGACAAACGGAATGCAAGTGAACGATATCCTGAAATGGATCATTAGCATTGAGTCTTTGGGAATTATACTTGGTTATTTTTCTGTAACGTTGATTACGATGGCATTATTCATGTTCATCCAGCAATTCTATTTTAGAATTTATGCCGGATTGGATGAAAACAAAGCTTTGACAATGATGATTATTGCTGTTGTAAATTTAATCTTTTATCCGGTTTATATTGGCGGCTTTTTTGATTCCTATTGTATGACCTTTATCGTGTTTTTCTTAGTGTTTTTTTTGGGTGTATACATATGGAGAAGTTTAAGCGCTGATGTCAGGAGTTTTTCAAAGTATCCGTCACATAAAGGTGGTCCTAAAGCGTTTATTTCTTCTAACTGTTGATTGGGTCTGATAGGAGATTACTATGTTTGAATTTATACTTCTGGTTATTGTAGCTTTGTTGGGATATATTTTGGCAGGATGGGTTCATAAGAACTCTTTTGGATTTAAATTTTCTGAAAAATTAGATTTGCCGCAATGTAATATCAGTGCAAACCGGATCAATGAAATATTGTTGCAGGAAAATCACGGTGAAGATATTGATTCAGTGGTTGAAAATGTAAAGAAAAGCAATCCATCACTGCCATTTACTCTGAAAATATAGAGAGATGAAGAAAAATGAAAATAGAGACGTTTACGTGGATATGGAAACAAATTCAGGAAACGATAGATGAAATCAAAAAACGGTTTGATTCATGTGACTTGGCAGATTCTTTTCATTTTCGGCTTATACATGGTGAAGAAACTGAGAATGTTATCAAGAATCGATATATTGAGATCCGTGATGAATTGAAAAGGATGTGTTATCCGGAAACAGAATTTGATGAGGCACTTCTTGACCAGCACAAATTGGCAGCTTGCTTTTGCAAGGCTATAATTGATAAAAAGGTGTTTGTATTTGATATCAATGATCAAACGCCGCCGGATATGATACGTTCTAACTATGAACTGGCATATGTAGCCGGGCTGCGAATTGTTCAAATCTATATGATGGATTACTATTGTAAGAACTATGGAGAAGATTCGGAGTATGTAAAATGGTTGAAGCGGGAAAGGGGATTATACGGGCCACACACAACGCATGATTCATATCATCTTGGAAGAATTAAGACGCTTGCTTTAAACGATTATTATGGAATTGAATTTGATGTCTTAACATACGCGGATATGATGTTTTGGATTGAATACTATAATCGCCAAAAGATAGAAAATAAGATTGAGATAGAGTATAAGAGAAAGATAAAAGAAATTCCAATTGGCAATGAAGAAAGAATGAGTCAGTAAGGATATGGGGAGACGATTGTAAAAGGACGGGGTTACAATCGTCTCTTTTCAAATGAAGAAATAGCATGTATAATGGAGCAGGATAGGTATGATTACGGAACGGTTATCTAAAGGTAAGGAGAGGACAAGCATGGGAAACGTTAGACGCATTTATGTGGAAAAGAAGGAGCCGTTTGCAGTCAGGGCCAGAGAGTTAAAAGAGGAGATCGAAGGCTTTTTAGGAATCAAGAGCGTGGAGCAGGTGCGGGTGCTGATCCGTTACGATGTGGAAAATATTTCCGACGAGGTGTTTGAGAGAGCCTGTCAGACTGTCTTCTCTGAACCTCCGGTGGATATTCTCTATCGGGAGACAATCGAGATTCCCGAGAACGGTAACGTATTTTCGGTAGAATTTTTACCGGGGCAATTCGATCAGCGTGCAGACTCGGCTGTCCAGTGCGTGCAGTTTTTGAAAGAAGACGAGGAACCCATCATCCGCACAGCTGTGACTTATCTGGTCAATGGCAATGTTACGGACGAGGAGCTTGCAAAGATCAAAACTTACTGCATCAATCCGGTGGATTCCAGGGAGACGGATATGGTCAAGCCGGATACGCTGCTGATGGCCTATGAGGAGCCTGTGGATGTGGCGGTTTTCGATGGTTTTCAGTCGATGACAAAGGAGGAGCTGAAAAAGCTTTATGATTCTCTGGGGCTGGCGATGACCTTCAAGGATTTTCTGCATATTCAGAATTATTATCAGGGGGAGGAGCACAGAGATCCCACGATGACGGAGATTCGGGTGCTTGATACGTACTGGTCGGATCACTGCCGTCATACGACCTTTTCCACGGAGCTTAAAAACGTGCGCTTTGGGGAGGGGTATTACAGAAAGCCCATTGAGGATGCTTATCAAAATTATCTGAGTGTGAGGGAAGAAATCTTCGGAGACAGGCAGGATAAATTTGTCTGCCTGATGGATTTGGCATTGATGGCGATGCGGAAACTGAAAAAGGACGGTAAACTTGCGGACATGGAGGAGTCGGACGAGATCAACGCCTGCTCCGTGGTAGTGCCCGTGGAGATGGACTATGGAAATGGCCCGGTGAAGGAAGAATGGCTGGTATTCTTTAAGAATGAGACGCACAACCATCCTACTGAGATCGAGCCTTTCGGCGGTGCGGCGACCTGTCTGGGCGGCGCGATCCGTGATCCGCTCTCAGGCAGGGGATATGTTTATCAGGCCATGCGTGTGACCGGTGCGGCGGATCCCACAGTACCCGTGGCGGATACCCTGAAAGGGAAGCTCCCGCAGAAGAAGCTGGTACGCGGCGCCGCGGACGGTTATTCTTCCTACGGTAATCAGATTGGACTTGCGACCGGACTGGTCAAAGAAATTTATCATCCCAATTATGTAGCGAAGCGCATGGAGATCGGTGCGGTCATGGGTGCGGCGCCCAGAAAGAACGTGATCCGGGCGACTTCGGATCCGGGCGACGTCATTATCCTTTTAGGCGGCAGGACCGGGCGCGACGGCTGCGGCGGCGCGACGGGCTCCTCCAAGGTGCACACGGAAAAATCCATCGACACCTGCGGCGCGGAAGTGCAGAAGGGAAATGCGCCCACGGAGCGAAAGCTGCAGCGGCTTTTCCGACGCGAGGAGGCGAGTCGTCTGATCAAGAAATGCAACGATTTCGGCGCGGGCGGCGTGTCTGTGGCTATCGGTGAGCTGGCGGACGGCCTGGTGGTCGATTTGGATAAGGTTCCCAAGAAATATGCGGGACTGGATGGCACGGAGCTTGCCATTTCGGAATCTCAGGAGCGTATGGCGGTGGTGGTATCCCCCGACGACGTGGAACAGTTTCTTACCTATGCAGGGGAGGAGAATCTGGAAGCGGTGCCTGTGGCGGTGGTGACGGAACAACCCCGTTTGGTACTCAAATGGCGCGGCAGCGAGATCGTGAACATTTCCAGAGCGTTCCTTGATACGAACGGCGCGCATCAGGAGACGGATGTTTTCGTGGAAATGCCTGACGAGAACAATAATTATTTTCAAAAGATTGCGAACCCGGTAGTAGCGCAGGCGGTTTCCCGCGGAGATGTGCGGACAGCATGGCTTGCCCTGTTGGGTGATCTCAATGTCTGCTCCCAGAAGGGGCTGGTGGAGATGTTTGATGCCTCCATCGGTGCAGGCAGTGTATTCATGCCTTATGGCGGTAAGTATCAGCTTACGGAGACGCAGGCGATGGTGGCGAAGCTGCCCACCCTTACAGGAAAGACGGACACGGTCACCATGATGAGTTATGGTTTTGACCCTTATCTTTCCACTTGGAGCCCTTATCACGGTGCAGTCTACGCAGTGACGGAGTCCATGGCAAAGATCGTGGCAAACGGCGGAGATTACAAAACGATCCGCTTTACCTTCCAGGAATATTTCAGGCGGATGAGTGAGGAGCCTTCCCGCTGGAGCCAGCCTTTTGCGGCGCTGCTTGGCGCTTATGATGCGCAGATGAAGTACGGGCTGCCCTCCATTGGCGGTAAGGATTCCATGTCAGGCACCTTTAATGACATTGATGTGCCGCCAACGCTGGTATCCTTTGCGGTGGATGTGAACAAGAGCGGCAATATCGTCTCCCCGGAATTAAAATATCCCGGAGACAGGCTGGTGCGCTTCTGTATTCCCAAGGATGAATACGATCTGCCGGACTATGAAGGCGTTATGACACTGTATGATAACATTATGACACTGATGTCAGAGTATACTGACAAGGTTGTCATGAGTGGAAATTTCGTGGAAATGAAGAAAAGAAAGATCGTAGCGGCATATGCCCTGGATGCAAAGGGCGTGGCAGCGGCAATCAGTAAGATGGCTTTCGGTAACGGTCTTGGCGTGGCCGTGGATTCTTCCTATAAAAAGGACAGACTGTTTGATAAAGGAATCGGTGATATCGTAGCGGAGATGCCGGCAGGAGAAGTGCATGCGCTCAAAGGACTTGGCATTGACTACGAGGAGATCGGCACCGTGACGGCGGATGGCGTTTTCAGTTATGGTTCGATGAAGCTTTCCGGGGAGGATGCGAGATGGGCGTGGAGCGGTACGCTTGACAGAGTGTTCCCCTACACGGCAGGGCAGGATAAGAGCACTGTTGAAATGCCGCTTTATCAGGCGAAGGAAGTGTATGTGTGCAGACATAAGGTCGCGAAGCCCACGGTGTTTATTCCGGTCTTCCCGGGCACAAACTGTGAATATGACAGCGCGAAGGCCTTTGAAAATGCCGGAGCGGAGACGATCGTAAAGGTGTTTAAGAATCGGAACGCAGCGGATATCAGGGAGAGTGTGGAAGCCTTTGAAAAGGCGATCGGGCAGGCGCAGATCATTATGTTCCCGGGCGGCTTTTCCGCGGGCGACGAGCCGGACGGCTCCGCCAAATTCTTTGCGACTGCCTTTCAGAATGAAAAGATCAAAGAGGCCGTTATGCGGTTGTTAAACGAGAGAGACGGACTGGCGCTGGGTATCTGTAACGGGTTCCAGGCGCTGATCAAACTGGGATTGGTGCCTTACGGCGAGATTCGAGGCCAGGAGCCGGATTCCCCCACGCTGACCTTCAATACGGTGAACCGTCATATTTCCAAGATGGTCTATTTAAAGGTCGTTTCCAACAAATCTCCTTGGCTTGCGGGCGTGGAGGTTGGGCAGACTTATGTAAACCCGGCTTCGCACGGCGAGGGTCGGTTCGTTGCCCCCAGGGAATGGATCGACAAGCTTTTTGCAGGCGGACAGGTAGCGACGCAGTATGCGGATGCCGACGGCTTTGTGTCTATGGATGAGGAGTGGAACATCAACGGTTCCTATGCGGCGATCGAGGGCATTACTTCTCCCGACGGGCGGATCTTAGGCAAGATGGCGCACGCTGAAAGACGGGGCGAGTCCGTGGCCGTCAATATCTATGGCGAGCAGGATATGAAGATCTTTGAGAGCGGGGTCGCGTATTTCAGATAATGTGGAATCATAATCTTTTAATGACCTTAAGATGGTGTTTATGTGCCATTTTAAGGTCATTTTTAATAAACGGTATTTAGTTTGCAAAGACAACAAAAAAAGATTGACAATATAGGAAGCATATGATAATGTCTTTGTAAAGCATATATTCTATGAATCAAAGCGCGGCAGCGCATCTTATTTTCTAAGGAACCATTCAGGAAATCTATGCTTTTGAAACCACGAAACAGACAAAAGCGGGAGATGAACCTGAAACGAACAGCCGGCATTCTCCTGCGGAAAAGGAGAATGAAATGATAGGAAGAAAAGAAATGGATGAAATGACAGGGAAAGTGTATACGATCAGGGATATCGAAGCCCTGCCGGAGGGCAAGCGGGCGGAACTGATCGACGGGCAGATGTATGAGATGGCGAGTCCCAGCCGGACGCATCAGGGTCTTTTGGTTGCGCTACTTAGAGTGATAAGTAATTATATTGAAGAAAAGGGCGGCCCCTGCGAGGTGTATCCCGCACCATTTGCCGTGTACATCAATAACGACGAGTATAATTATTTGGAGCCGGATGTGGTAGTAATCTGTAATGAGGATAAACTGGATGAAAAGGGCTGCCACGGTGCGCCTGATTGGGCAATCGAGATTGTGTCGCCAAGCAGCGTGAAGATGGATCGGAAGCTCAAGCTGTTTAAGTACAGGACTGCGGGCGTGCGGGAATATTGGATCGTCGATCCCGCAAAAAGAACGATTGAGGTGCATTGCTTTTTTAAGAATGAAGAAAAGGAATATAGCTTTTACGACACTGTCCCGACGGGCATTTATGAGGACTTTGCGATTGATTTCAACAAATTGATAAAATTTATTCATGCCTCTTGACAGATGTTTTTTCGAGTGCTATTCTATAAAAAATCAAATAGGCGAAACCGTTGAAGCGGAGATAACGGTGATGATGCCTTTACAGAGAGCCTGTGTTGCTGAGAGTCAGGTAAGAAACAAGTCATCAAATGGACCGCTGAGGGTGCAGTCAAATGTATAGAGTAAATCCCTGACGGGATTAACTCTCGAGGTCTGCTTCGCAGCCTCGGCAGAGTAAATTCTTATCGGGATTAATTCTCGAGGTCTGCTTCGCAGCCTCGGCAGAGTAAATCCTTATCGGGATTAACTTTGGTACAGAGTATTCTGCAACGTATGGCCCGCGTCAGAGGCCGGGGATATGTTGGTATCCTGCTAAGGGCACGGGGATTTTCCCGTGAAGCAAGGTGGCACCGCGGATAAAGTTTATTCGTCCTTGACAAGACTTAGGTTTTGTCAAGGACTTTTTTGCGCGCATAAGCAGAGTCAGAAGATGACACAGGCAGACTACATGCTTGCATGTAAGGCTGACTGAGGCAGCTTATGACGAGGCGCAAGACATCCGGTGGATGTCTGCTCTGCGCGGACCGAAGTGGAACGGAGACCGCGAACTTGGAATGCGAAGCATTTCAAGTCTGCTTATGCGGCGAAAGGAAAGGATAGAAAGGAGGCACTCACATGAAATTCACACCATCTTTCGAGGAAATACAGAAAATTGCAGCAACTGACGACTACAAGGCTGTCCCCGTCAGCTGTGAGATGCTCTCGGACATCTGCACGCCCATCGAGGCTCTGCGAATCTTAAAGAATGTGTCAACCCACTGCTATCTGTTGGAGTCAGTGGTGGAGAAGGAAAAGTGGGGGCGCTACACCTTTCTGGGGTATGATCCCAAGCTGGCAATCAACTGCCTGGACGGGGAGATGAAGATCGGGGATGTAACTCTGCATACGGAAAATCCTTCCGAGAAGCTGCGGGAAATCCTCGATGCTTACAAAAGCCCGAGACTGTCAGGGCTGCCTTCCTTTACCGGCGGGCTCGTTGGCTACTTTTCCTATGATTATCTGGGTTACAGCGAGCCGACGATCCGTGTAGGCGTGCAGGATACGGAAGCCTTTCAGGATGTGGACCTGATGCTCTTTGATAAAGTGATTGCCTTTGACAATTTCAAGCAGAAGATCATCCTGATCGCGAATATGCTGCTGGCGGATGGGGAGAGCGGTTACAATAAGGCGCTGCGGGAACTTTCCGAAATGGCGGACCTGCTGCGCACGGGCGAGAAGAAAAAGGAGGAGAAAGGGCGTCTCGCGGGAGAGGTGAAGCCCCTTTTTGATAAGGAGGCCTATTGTGGCATCGTGGAGCGGGCGAAACGGTATATCAGAGAAGGAGATATTTTTCAGATTGTACTGTCCAATCGGCTGGAGGCGCCTTTTACGGGAAGTCTTTTGGATACTTATCGGGTGCTGCGCACCGTGAATCCTTCGCCTTATATGTTCTACTTTTCAGGGACGGATGTGGAGGTGGCGGGTGCTTCTCCCGAAACGTTGGTTAAGTTGGAGGATGGCGTGGTGCATACCTTCCCGCTGGCAGGCACCAGACCCAGAGGAATGACGGAGGAGGAAGATCTTTCGCTGGAACAGGATCTTTTACAGGATCCGAAAGAGCTGGCGGAGCATAATATGCTGGTGGATCTGGGGCGGAACGACTTGGGAAAGATCAGTCAGTTTGGCACGGTGCAGGTAGAGAAATTTCACTCGATTGAACGGTATTCTCACGTGATGCACATTGGCTCCACCGTGCGGGGGCAGATCAGAGAGGAATTGGATGCACTTGACGCGATCGAGGCGGTGCTGCCTGCGGGAACGCTTTCGGGTGCGCCCAAGATCCGGGCCTGTCAGTTGATTGGAGAGCTGGAGCAGAACAAGCGGGGCATTTACGGCGGCGCCATCGGATACATCGATTTTACAGGCAACATGGACACCTGCATTGCCATCCGCATTGCCTACAAGAAAAACGGGCGCGTGTTCGTCAGGAGCGGGGCAGGGATCGTGGCGGATTCCGATCCCGAAAAGGAATATAGCGAGTGTATCAATAAGGCGAAGGCAGTCATTCGGGCGCTGGAGCTGGGGCAGGAGGAATAAACGGTGGGTTAACATAACTATGGAACGGCGTTTCTAATCAGGAACGGGCGGCGCATGGGAAGGAGGCAGAGATGATACTGTTAATTGATAATTATGACAGCTTTTCCTACAATTTATATCAGCTGATTGGAGAAATCGATCCCGATATCAGGGTCATCCGCAATGATGAAATGACGGTAGAGGAAATCAGGGCGTTTGCGCCTGAGCGGATCATTCTCTCACCCGGCCCGGGGCGGCCTGAAAATGCAGGGATCATTGTGGAGGCAGCAAAGACGCTGGGAAAAGAGATCCCCACGCTGGGCGTCTGCCTTGGGCATCAGGCCATCTGCGCGGCTTTCGGCGCGGTGGTCACCTATGCAAAGGAGTTGATGCACGGAAAGCAGTCGGAGATTACATTTGAGGCAGACTGTCCCTTGTTTCAGGGCTGCCCTGAAGGAATGCTTGTGGCGCGGTACCATTCTTTGGCGGCGGATGAGCATACGATGCCTGACTGCCTGCGGGTGACGGCACGCACGGCGGACGGGGAGGTGATGGCGGTGCAGCATCAGGAATATCCAATCTACGGCGTGCAGTTTCACCCGGAGTCCATCATGACACCGGAGGGGAAGCGGATGCTGCGGAACTTCATCATGTCAGCAGGAAATCAAGCGCGAATGGAATGAGCATTAGATTTCGCCTGACATGATAACGAAAGAATCATAAAGCGCGGCAGCGCGACAGACGCGAAGCGGCTGGATTCTTGAGTTTATTACATTCGAAAGGAGAAGAGAGATATGATCAAAGAAGCAATCGTAAAAATTGTAAACAAGGGAGACCTCACCTACGACGAAGCCTACACTGTGATGAATGAGATCATGAGCGGAGAGACTTCCCCTACGCAGAACGCGGCCTTTCTGGCGGCCCTTTCCACCAAGAGCGCAAAGGCGGAGACCACGGACGAGATCGCAGGCTGCGCGGCGGCGATGCGAGATCATGCGACCAAGGTGGAGACGGATCTGGAACTCTTTGAGATCGTGGGTACGGGCGGAGACAATGCGCATAGCTTCAACATTTCCACCACTGCGGCGCTGGTATGTGCGGCGGGCGGCATGAAGGTGGCAAAGCACGGCAACCGCGCGGCTTCCTCTAAGTGCGGCACGGCAGACTGCCTGGAGGCGCTGGGCGTCAATATCGAACAGAGCCCGGAGCTTTGCAAAAAGCTGCTGCAGGACGTCGGTATGTGTTTCTTCTTTGCACAGAAGTATCATACCTCCATGAAATATGTGGGCGCCATCCGCAAGGAACTGGGATTCCGTACCGTATTTAATATTCTTGGTCCGCTGACGAATCCGGGCAGCCCCAAGCGGCAGCTCCTTGGCGTGTATGACGAGTATCTGGTGGAGCCGCTGGCGCAGGTGCTGATCAATCTTGGATTAGAACGGGGCATGGTGGTATACGGAAAAGATAAGCTGGATGAAATCTCCATGAGTGCGCCGACTACCATCTGCGAATTTAAGGACGGCTGGTTTAAGACCTACGCGGTATGCCCGGAAGATTTTGGCTTTGAGAGATGCACGAAGCAGGATCTGGAAGGCGGTACACCGGAAGAAAATGCTAAAATAACACTTGCTATATTAAATGGAGAAAAGGGGCATAAGAGAAACGCTGTGTTGCTGAATGCGGGAGCGGCCCTGTATCTCGGCGGCAAGGCGGAGAGCATGAAGGAGGGCGTGAAGCTGGCGGCGGAAATAATCGACTCCGGTAAGGCGGTGAAGACACTGGAGCAATTTATCCAGTTGAGCAATGTGTAAAACAGATGTTATTGAAATGCTGTGATACGGTAAGGTGAGTTAGGACATCAAAATGGGTGACTAAATCAGTCAACCAAAGTGGACGAAATGCTAAATCATGATTTAATGGAATAAAAAGGGAAAGAAGATGGTAAAAACAATGGCAACTATTTTAGAGCAGTTAGCAGAGTATGCAGTCCATCGCACGGAGCAGGCAAAGAAGAAACTGCCGTTAGTTGAGATAAAAAAACAAGCGCTATTTTTAGAGAAAGGGGACTTTGCCTTTGAGAAAGCCTTGCAGAAAAAAGGGATATCCTTTATCTGTGAATGCAAGAAGGCGTCTCCCTCCAAGGGACTGATTGCGCCAGACTTTCCATATCTGGAGATCGCCAAAGCGTATGAGGCGGCGGGCGCGGATGCCATTTCCGTGTTGACGGAACCAAAGTGGTTTCTGGGGAGTGATGCCTATCTGCGAGAGATTGCGGGTGCGGTTTCCATTCCCTGTCTGCGCAAAGACTTCACGGTGGACGAATACATGATCTACGAAGCAAAGCTTCTTGGCGCATCGGCGGTGCTGCTGATCTGCGCGATCTTGAGTGAAGCACAGCTCAAAGAATATCTGGCGGTCTGTGATGAGCTGCGATTGTCTGCACTGGTGGAGGCGCACGACGAGGCGGAGGTGGAGATAGCGCTTCGGGCAGGCGCGCGGGTGATCGGTATCAACAACCGCAATCTGAAAGACTTTACGGTGGATACGGAAAACAGCCGCAGACTTCGGGAAAGGATTCCAAAACATGTGTTATTTGTTTCCGAGAGCGGCGTCAGCGGAGCGGAGGATGTGAAGCGGCTTTCAAAGATCGGCGCGGACGCGGTGCTGGTGGGGGAAGCGCTGATGCGGGCAGCCGATAAGAAACAGGCGCTGCAAAACCTCAGAGGACTGTGAGATTTTGTAACTGTAAAGATAGAAATAAATGAGGTGAATGAATAGATGCAAGCGAGCGAAAAATATCAAATCAGGATTAAACTGTGTGGATTAACCCGTCCGAGTGACATTGAGACGGCAAATTTGCTGCATCCGGATTATGTCGGTTTTGTTTTTGCGAAAAAGAGCAGGCGTTATGTTTCTTCGGAACGGGTGAAGACGTTAAAAGAACTTTTACACCCTGATATTTTGGCGGTGGGGGTGTTTGTGGATGAGGAACCGGAGACTGTGGCCACGTGGCTGTCCTCGGGGATCATTGATGTGGCGCAGCTTCACGGCAGAGAGGACGAAGCTTATATCAAAAGGCTGCGGGAACTGACGGAGCGGCCGATCATCAAGGCATTTTCCGTTAAAGAAACGCATGATATTGAAAAAGCCAATGACAGTACGGCGGACTTCGTTCTTTTGGATGCGGGAGACGGCGGAACAGGAACGGCCTTTGACAGAGAACTGCTTACGGGGATGAGTCGGCCTTATTTTTTGGCGGGCGGTCTGGATGCCGATACGGTAGGCGAGACCGTGAGAAGGTGGCGGCCTTACGCGGTGGACGTCAGCTCGGGGATCGAGACGGACGGAGTGAAGGATGCGGAGAAGATGCAGACATTTGTGAAGAATGTAAGGGAAGCATAGCACAATGAAATATTGGGTGTTATATAAAAATTATTTACAGATATTTTGAATGAGGTGATAATGGGAAATCGGTAATGAATGAAAGTAAGATAAGTATGATTGAGAATAGAAGGTAAAGTGGGAACAGAAAGTCGGAATAGAAATGAGAAAATCGGAGGTTAGAAAGATACTATGAAAAATCAAAACGGGCGTTATGGAATCCATGGCGGGCAGTATATTCCGGAAACGCTGATGAATGCGGTGATCGAGTTGGAGGAGGCTTACAATCATTATAAGGAGGATTCGCAATTTAATGAAGAATTAACGACGCTGTTTAACGACTATGCGGGCAGGCCGTCCCGTCTCTACTATGCGGAAAAGATGACGAAGGATCTGGGCGGCGCAAAAATCTATCTGAAACGAGAGGACTTAAATCACACAGGCTCGCACAAGATCAACAATGTGTTGGGGCAGGCGCTTTTGGCAAAGAAGATGGGGAAGACGAGACTGATCGCGGAGACGGGCGCGGGACAGCACGGCGTGGCCACCGCCACGGCAGCGGCGCTGATGGGCATGGAGTGCGTGGTGTTCATGGGCGAGGAGGATACGATCCGTCAGGCCTTAAATGTTTATCGCATGCGGCTTTTGGGGGCGGAGGTGGTTCCCGTGAAGACGGGAACGGCTACTTTGAAAGATGCGGTGTCTGAGGCGATGCGGGAGTGGACTTCGCGGATCGCGGATACGCATTACTGCCTCGGTTCCGTGATGGGGCCCCATCCTTTTCCCATGATCGTCAGAGATTTTCAGGCGGTGATTTCCAGAGAGATCAAGGCGCAGCTAAAGGAGAAGGAAGGGAAGCATCCCGACGCGGTGATTGCCTGTGTGGGCGGCGGCTCGAATGCCATGGGCAGTTTTTATCATTTTATAGAAGATAAGGAGGTACGGCTGATCGGCTGTGAGGCGGCTGGCAGGGGAATCGATACCTTTGAAACGGCAGCCACCATCAGCACGGGGAGGCTGGGCATCTTTCACGGGATGAAGTCTTATTTTTGTCAGGATCAGTACGGACAGATCGCGCCGGTCTATTCCATTTCGGCGGGGCTTGATTATCCGGGAATCGGACCGGAACACGCGCATCTGCACGATATCGGCAGGGCGGAATACGTGCCCGTGACGGACGAGGAGGCGGTAGAGACTTTTGAGTATCTGTCGAAAATGGAAGGCATTATTCCCGCTATTGAATCGGCCCATGCGGTGGCTTATGCCAGAAAAATTGCACCTGTTATGAAAAAAGACCAGATCATCGTTATCACCATTTCAGGGCGGGGAGATAAGGACTGCGCGGCGATCGCGCGTTACAGAGGGGAGGATATTCATGAGTAAGATAGGAGAAGCTTTTGACGGAAAAAAGGCGTTTATCGCATTTATCACCTGCGGCGATCCGGATCTTGAGACCACGGCGGCCTGTGTGCGCGCGGCAGTGGCAAACGGGGCGGGACTGATCGAACTGGGGATTCCTTTTTCGGACCCGACAGCCGAAGGGCCTGTGATCCAGGGGGCCAATCTGCGGGCATTGACCGAAGGAGTCACTACAGATAAGATTTTTGACCTGGTGAGAGACTTGCGGCAGGACGTGAAGGTCCCCATGGTGTTTATGACCTATGCCAATGTTGTCTTTTCTTACGGCGCGGAGCGGTTTCTCTCCACTTGTCAGCAGATTGGCATGGACGGCATCATCCTGCCTGACCTTCCCTTTGAGGAGAAGGAGGAGTTTTTACCGCTCTGTCATACGTACGGGGTGGACTTGATTTCCCTGATCGCGCCCACCTCCGCAAACCGTATTGCCATGATCGCGAAGGAAGCGGAAGGCTTTATTTACGTGGTGTCGAGCCTTGGCGTCACAGGCACCAGAAGCGAGATCAAGACAGACCTAACATCCATTGTCGAGGTGATACGGCGGAATACGGACGTTCCCTGCGCGATTGGCTTCGGGATTTCTAATCCTGAGCAGGCAAAAAAGATGGCGGGCATTTCGGATGGAGCCATCGTCGGTTCTGCCATTATCAAGATCATAGAAAAATATGGCAGGGAGGCCGCGCCTCATGTGGGTGATTATGTGCGGGAAATGACGGCGGAGCTGGCATAGATTCTACACAATATCGGTGCTTTTACAAAATTTCATCAAGTCGGCAATCTTGATTATGATGCTTGTTTGGAAGAAATTCAAATATAGTAAAAATAACGATTCCCAAATCTGTCATGATATGATACAATAGGCGATGGCAAAGGAGCCTCCGCGATTACAATTTGATTGTAATTTCGGAGGTTTCCTGCAAATTTATAATAGCGGAGAATGCGAAGCATTCTCTTGATTGAATGCTTTAGCATTCAATCAGTGGAAGGGACAGGGCAGAAGATGAAATCATTTCTAATACTGGAAGACGGCACTGTGTTTACGGGAACGCATATCGGCGTCCAAAAGGAGGTTATCAGCGAAATCGTCTTTAACACCTCCATGGCGGGCTATTTGGAGGTGCTGACCGATCCGTCCTATGCGGGACAGGCAGTCTGTATGACCTACCCGTTGATTGGCAATTACGGGATATGCCGGGACGATATGGAATCGAAGAAACCCTGGCCCGACGGCTTGATCGTGCGGGAGCTGTCCCGCATTCCCAGCAATTTTAGAAGCGAAATGACAATTCAGCAATTCTTAGAGGACAATGGCGTGCCGGGGATCGCCGGGATTGACACCAGAGCCCTTACCAGAATCCTTCGTGAGAAGGGTACCATGAATGGTATGATCACCACCAACCAGACTTATCATCCGGACGAAATCATTCCCAAGTTAAAAGCATATACGACAGGCAAGGTAGTGGAGCGGGTGACCTGCAAGGAGAAGTATAAATTTCCGTTAACTGGCGCAGGGCTAAAGGTGGCGCTTTTGGATTTTGGCGCAAAAGACAACATCGCGAGGTCACTGGCAGCAAGGGGCTGTGACGTGACGGTCTACCCCGCAAACACTACGGCGGCGGAAATTTTGGCGGATGCGCCCGACGGCATCATGCTAAGCAATGGTCCCGGCGACCCGAAGGAGTGTACTACTATAATAGAAGAAATCCGCAAACTTTACGAGTCCGACACGCCGATTTTTGCCATCTGTCTGGGGCATCAGCTGATGGCGCTGGCCACGGGTGCGGACACTTTTAAGATGAAGTACGGGCATCGTGGCGGGAACCATCCGGTGAAGGATCTGTCTACGGGCAGGGTCTACATTTCCTCCCAGAACCACGGTTATGTGGTGAATATGGACAAGCTTGATCCCAAGGTGGCGGTCCCCGCCTTTGTCAATGTGAATGATGGCACCAACGAGGGGCTCGCCTATACGGGAAAGAATATCTTTACGGTGCAGTTTCATCCCGAGGCATGCCCGGGACCGCAGGATTCCTCGTATCTGTTTGACAGATTCATTGCCATGATGCAAAGAACATAAAGGGATGCTAAGGCTGCAAAATACGCAGCCTAAGTATCACTATGTTATGCCAAGTTGAAAATTGGAGGAAATACCATGCCTAAAAATCCAAATGTAAACAGAGTGTTAGTGATAGGTTCGGGCCCGATCGTGATCGGGCAGGCGGCGGAGTTTGACTACGCGGGGACGCAGGCCTGCCGCTCCTTAAAAGAGGAGGGCATGGAGGTCATTTTAGTGAATTCCAACCCGGCCACCATCATGACGGACGGCGATATTGCGGACAAAGTATATATTGAGCCTTTGACGACTAAGGTGTTAGAGCAGATCATCATAAAGGAGAAGCCCGACTCCCTGCTCCCCAATATGGGCGGCCAGGCGGGTTTGAATCTGGGCATGGAGCTGGACGAGTCAGGATTCCTTGCGGCGCACGGCGTCACGCTCCTAGGCACCACGGCCAAGACCATCCGCAAGGCGGAGGACCGTCTGGAATTTAAAGAGACCATGGAAAAGATCGGGGAGCCCTGTGCGCCCTCGCTTGTCGTAGAAAATATTGAGGACGGTGTGGCCTTTGCCAAAAAGATCGGCTACCCGGTGGTGCTCCGTCCCGCCTACACGTTGGGCGGTTCGGGCGGTGGCATTGCCCACGATCAAATGCAGCTGGAAGAAATTCTGGCAAACGGTCTGCGCCTTTCCCGTGTGGGACAGGTGCTGGTGGAGCGCTGTATCGCGGGCTGGAAGGAGATCGAGTACGAGGTCATGCGCGACAGCGCGGGCAACTGCATCACCGTCTGTAATATGGAAAACATTGACCCCGTGGGCGTGCACACGGGCGACAGTATTGTGGTGGCGCCGTCTCAGACGCTGGGGGACAAGGAATACCAGATGCTGCGCAGTTCTGCTCTCAATATCATCAATGAGCTGGAGATCACGGGCGGCTGTAACGTGCAGTTTGCCCTGCATCCCACCAGTTTTGAATACTGTGTGATCGAGGTCAATCCCCGTGTGAGTCGTTCTTCCGCGCTGGCGAGTAAGGCCACGGGCTATCCGATTGCTAAGGTGGCGGCCAAGATCGCGCTCGGCTACACTCTGGACGAGATCAAAAACGCTATCACAGGCAAGACTTACGCCAGTTTTGAGCCCACGCTGGACTACTGTGTGGTAAAGATACCGAGACTGCCCTTCGATAAGTTTATCACGGCGAAACGCACGCTCACTACCCAGATGAAGGCTACGGGCGAGGTCATGAGCATCGCCAATAACTTTGAGGGGGCTCTGATGAAGGCCATCCGTTCGCTGGAGCAGCATGTGGACTGCCTGCGCAGCTATGATTTTTCCGCGCTTACAGCGGAGGAGCTTTTGGAGCGCATGGAGATTGTGGACGACCAGCGAATTTACATCATTGCCGAGGCCATCCGCAAGGGGATCAATTACGACACGATTCACCGAATCACCATGGTGGACCACTGGTTTATCGACAAGATCGCGATTCTCACGGAGATGGAGGAAAGACTGGAGAAAGAACCGCTGACGGTAGAGCTTCTAAAAGAGGCGAAGCGCATCGAGTTTCCCGACAATGTGATTGCGAGACTGACCGGGAAAACCGAAGAAGAAATAAAGAACATGCGTTATGAAAATGGCATTGTGGCGGCCTTTAAGATGGTGGACACCTGCGCGGCGGAGTTTGCGGCCAGCACGCCTTACTATTATTCCGTATTCGGTTCAGAGACGGAAGTGGTGGAGAGCCATCCCAAAAAGAAGGTGCTGGTCTTAGGCTCCGGACCGATTCGTATCGGGCAGGGGATCGAGTTCGATTACTGTTCCGTGCACGCGACCTGGGCGTTTGCCAGGGAAGGCTACGAGACCATTATCATCAACAACAATCCCGAGACGGTGAGTACGGACTTTGATATCGCGGACAAGCTCTACTTCGAGCCGCTGACGCCGGAGGACGTGGAGAATATCGTCAATGTGGAGAAGCCCGACGGCGCGGTGGTGCAGTTTGGCGGGCAGACGGCGATCAAGCTGACGGAGAGTCTGATGAAGATGGGGGTGCCCATCCTTGGAACAAAGGCGGAGGATGTGGATGCCGCCGAGGATCGAGAGCTGTTTGATCAGATTTTAGAGGAGACGGAGATTCCGAGAGCCGCAGGCGGCACGGTCTATACGGCGGAGGAAGCCAAAGCCGTGGCAAACAGGCTGGGCTATCCCGTGCTGGTTCGTCCTTCCTACGTGCTGGGCGGACAGGGAATGCAGATCGCCATCTCTGATCAGGAAATCGAGGAGTTTATGGCGGTGATCAACCGTTACGAACAGGATCACCCGATTTTGGTGGATAAATATTTGCAGGGCAAGGAACTGGAAGTGGACGCGGTCTGCGACGGCACGGACATCCTGATCCCCGGTATTATGGAACATATTGAGCGCACAGGCGTGCATTCGGGCGACAGCATTTCCGTCTATCCTGCACCTACGGTGAGCGAGAAGGTGAAGGAGACCATTGCCGAGTATTCAAGAAGGCTGGCAAAAGCCCTCCATGTCATTGGCCTGATCAACATCCAGTTTATCGCCATGGGAGACGAGGTGTACGTGATCGAGGTCAATCCCCGTTCCTCCCGTACCGTGCCTTATATCAGCAAGGTGACGGGTATTCCGATCGTGGATCTGGCGACGGAAGTCATTATCGGTAAGAAAATTCGCGATCTCGGGTATGAGCCGGGACTGCAGCCGGCGGCGGATTATTTTGCCGTCAAGATGCCGGTCTTTTCCTTTGAAAAAATCCGCGGTGCGGAGATCAGTCTGGGACCGGAAATGAAATCGACGGGCGAATGCCTTGGGATCGCAAAGACCTTCAACGAGGCTCTTTACAAGGCATTTCTCGGCGCGGGCATCAACCTGCCCAAGCATAAGCAGATGATTATTACGGTGAAAGACGCGGATAAGGGCGAGGCCATCGAGGTGGCGAGACGTTTTGAGAAGCTGGGCTATATCATTTACGCGACCAGAAGTACGGCGGCGGCGTTAAATGATGCGGGCGTGAAGGCGAGAAAGGTCAATAAGATTTCGCAGGAATCCCCGACCGTGATGGACCTAATTTTGGGACACAGGATCGATCTGGTCATCGATACCCCCACGCAGGGGCGGGATAAGAGCAGGGACGGTTTTTTGATCCGCAGGACTTCCATTGAGACGGGCGTCAACTGTATCACCGCCATGGACACGGCGACGGCGCTGGTGACCAGTCTGGAAAATGCGGAGACACAGGAAGAAATGACGTTGATTGATATCGCGTCGATTGCGAGGCGGGGGAAGTAAAAGTGATGGCAGCCGCCTGACGTTTGGTTTCTTGCCTGCGGCTGCCAATATGGATGTTTCTATCTCGTTTGGTTATTTAACCGGACCCACTTATTTTCCTGCCGTTCTATCAACTTGGCTACATAGGTAATGATTTCCGCATCCGAAGAAAACGTGCCGAGGCGGGCTGTCTCTCCCAGCCCCTCGATGATTTTCGGAAAATATTTCATGGAGTTGCCCCTTTCCAACAGGGCCCGGCACACAGTAAGTATCTGACCGTAGGGCACTTTTTCAGGGACGATGCCGTCGATCAGCGCGCTGTGGTTGGTGCGCAGATAATCTGTTAAATCCTTGATAAGATCCACATTAAGGATCTCTCCATAATGATTCCTGACGACAGCTTCCAGCTTTTCAAACATATATTCTGCGCTGATGGGCTGCTCGTCTGCAATGATTTCGTGATAGAGGACATTGTTATAAGCGGTGATGATGTATTCTCTGGGTTTTAACCGGATCCAGTCGCGCAGCTTTACAATGGGCATGAGGATCCCTTCTGTGGAGAGGCGCAGTCTCAGATCGTAGGCTGTTTTCACAAACTTATTATCGATATACGCCGAAACGATTTCTTCTCCAAATTCGATTGCCAAGGGGTCAAGAGAATGGCGCAGATTCCACCAGATCTCGTTCTGAATCTGCGGATCGTCAAACTCCGTCATTTTCTTGTCTTCCAGACCCAGCAGATAATCAGCACCGGCATTCCGCGATTCTCTTTCCGATTTCGAGCTGTGTCATTTCCTGATCCATGATAATCTCCATTCTGATATGTTATTGTCACAACCGTTTTTTCCTGCTTGCAGTTTGCTGTATTGTTTGGGTTACGGTGTGTCGTTTTTTATCTTTTGTATGTAGTATAACAAATTATGCAAATTAGGCAATCGACAACGTGTTGATGCGGGTTCAACATATGTAGTACAATCCGGCGGTGTTCGTTCAGCATCCCGTCGTGCGTGTTTCCCTCTGGTTCAACATACATGGCACAACATGGCGGCAGGATTGCGGCGGTTGAATTATAGACAGTTTTCTGGTAAGCTTATAAAATATGAATGCAGTCAGAAATTATCAGAAAGAACTGGAAAAAGTCATAGAGAAGATCAGCGCGGCAGGAACGGAGGCACCGACGCTCTTTCTGCACAGCTGCTGTGCGCCCTGTAGCAGTTATGTGCTGGAATATCTGCGGAAGTTTTTTCGCATCACGGTCTTTTATTTCAATCCGAACATCACGGAAGATGAGGAGTACCGTAAGCGGGTGGCGGAGCAGAAGCGGCTGATCGCGACGTATAACGAATGGTTGACCGCGCGGGTCAATGCAGACTGCGGCGAAAAAAAAACGACTGATGCAGGGACAACGCAGGATTCCGTTAAGCGGACGGATGGCAAAAATGCGATGGATATGAGCGAAGGGAAGGCGTCGGGCGGTTATTCGATTCGTGTGGTGGAGGGCGACTATGTCCCTGCGCGCTTCTATGAGATGGCCAAGGGGTTGGAACAGTGCCCTGAGGGCGGTGAGCGCTGCTTCGCCTGTTACGAGCTGCGGCTTAGGGAGACGGCAAAACAGGCCAAGGCGGGCGGTTATGATTATTTCACCACCACCCTTTCCATCAGCCCCTTGAAAAATGCCGCCAAACTCAACGAGATCGGGGAAAGGCTGGCGGCGGAGTTTTCAGTGGCGTGGCTGCCTTCTGATTTTAAGAAGAAGGACGGCTATAAGCGTTCGATCGAGTTGTCGAAAGCGTATGATCTGTATCGGCAGGATTACTGCGGGTGCGTGTACTCTCTGGCGGAGCGGAGCTTGACACGGGACACCGTGAGATGCTAGTATAGGCGTTGTGAGTGCCGGGATTACATATTACAATAGAAAAAGACGTCTGGCGGCACGAGACGTTTCAAGTGGAGGAAATCATGACAAAAATCAGAATGGACTTTATTCCCTGTCTGCTCATTGGCGGGCTGCTGTTAGGCGGAACGATCTTTGCGGGACAGAAATATGTAGAGATGGCGGATAATCGCTATGAGACGCAGGAATTGCCGCAGGGCGAGGTCGGCGGCGTGCCGACGGACGATACGCCCCTTGTGGAGAGCATCGCGGAAATGAAGCAGCATGACACCTTTTATGTGGTGACGGACGACGAGAATTATGAGATGTACCATCTCTTTTATGATGATAAGGAATGGAATCCGTTAAAGCTTCCTTCCGGCGAGGTGGTGTGTGTGCGCAACAACAGCAAGGCGAGCGAGACGGTGGACGGCTTTAAGAAACAGACGCCGGTGGGAAAGATCGTACCGTTTGAGATTCCCGAAACCCTGATCACGCAGTTGGAGGAAGAAAGAAGCGGCTTTGTGTTTGCGGATACGACCTTCTATGTGGATATGTTTGGGGAGGCGCTTAGCTCGGCTAACGAGGATGACATCAAATTTAAGTTCGATATCGCGGCGGTGATCCTGTTCTGGGTGGGAACTTTCGGCTCTCATATGATCGGTGCGAAGATCGGCATCCTGCCTCCCGTTTTCCCGAAGCGGAAGAAAGAGCAGGCGTAACAAGGATTTATTAGGGGAATGACTCTAACAGTCAATTTGTGAGCTGCCAGCGGGCGGACTCGGCGTGGAGGAAACTATGCAGAAATTACTAGATCAGATTTCAGAGGAAATGAAAAAGGCGTTTGAAGCGGCGGGTTACGACGGGGAACTTGGCAAGGTAACGCTTTCCAACAGACCCGACCTGTGCGAGTACCAGTGCAACGGCGCGATGGCAGGTGCGAAACAGTACCACAAGGCGCCCCTGATGATTGCGCAGGAGGTGGCGAAGAAGCTTGCGGATAGCGAAGTCTTTGGCGAGGTGAGCGCAGTGGCACCCGGCTTCCTCAACCTGAAACTAACGGAAAGATTTGTAAAAACTTACCTGATTGAGATGCAGAATACAGAGAAATTCGGATTGACTATACCAGTCAATCCAGAAAAGATCATCATAGACTACGGCGGGGCGAATGTGGCAAAGCCGCTCCATGTAGGGCATTTGCGACCGGCGATCATTGGCGAGAGCATTAAGAGAATCTGTCGTTATGCAGGTCATGATGTGATCGGTGATGTACATCTGGGAGACTGGGGACTGCAGATGGGTCTCATCATCACCGAGTTAAAGAAAAGACAGCCGGGGCTGCCGTATTTCGATGTAGCCTACGAGGGCGAATATCCTGAGGAAGCGCCTTTTACCATATCCGAGCTGGAAGAAATCTATCCGACGGCGAGCGCGAAGGCAAAGGAGGACGATGCCTATAAAGCGGAGGCACTGGATGCCACGCACAGGCTTCAGGACGGCGAGCGCGGCTATCGTGCGATTTGGAAACATATCATGGCTGTGTCGATTGTGGATCTGAAAAAGAATTATATCAATCTGGATGTCGCGTTTGACCTCTGGAAAGGCGAATCCGATGTCCACGACCTGATTCCCGGCATGGTTGAGAAAATGAAAGCGGACGGCTGCGCCTACGAGAGTGATGGCGCACTGGTGGTGGATGTAAAAGAGGAGAGTGATTCCAAAGAAATGCCGCCCTGCATCATTTTGAAATCGGACGGTGCGGCACTGTACAGCACTACCGATCTTGCGACGATTATGGAGCGTATGGATCAATACAAACCGGATAAGATTATTTATGTGACGGATAAGCGGCAGAGCCTCCATTTCGAGCAGGTATTTCGCTGTGCCAGAAAGACCGGATTGGTCAATGGTGATACCAAACTCATTCACATCGGAAACGGCACCATGAACGGCAAGGACGGGAAGCCCTTTAAGACCAGAGAGGGCGGCGTGATGCGCCTGGAAAACCTGATCCGCGAAATCAATGAGGAGATGAGCCGCAAGATTCACGAAAATGCGGAGGAAAAAGGGTCCCAGGTGGACGAGGCGCAGGCTGAGGAGACCGCCCGCATCGTCGGACTGGCAGCGATCAAGTACGGCGATCTCTCCAATCAGGCGGCAAAGGACTATATTTTCGATATGGATCGATTTACTTCCTTTGAGGGAGACACCGGTCCTTACATCCTTTACACAATAGTACGAATCAAGTCAATTTTAGCCAAGTATGAAGAACAGGGCGGTAAATTGACTAATACAGTCATTCAAGAGGCGACAAGTGTGTCAGAAAAGAGCCTGATGCTCGAATTGACCAAATGTAATGCTGTTTTGGAGGCGGCCTGCGAGGAGACGGCTCCCCATAAAATCTGCGCCTACATCTATGATCTGGCAAACGCGTTCAATCATTTTTACCATGAAACCAAGATTCTCACGGAGGAGGACGCGCAGAAAAAGGCGGGCTGGATCGCGGTGCTTGCATTGACCAAAGATGTGTTGGAGACTTGCATTGACCTGCTCGGTTTTTCTGCGCCGGAGAGGATGTAGTGGTTAGAGAGGGTGGAGGAGATTGTGCTTTATAGGAATCTGTGAAGCTTTCTCGAAATCAGTGTTGCCGGGTGGCAATTTTTCATTGATATTGAAGTTATAAAAGGAATGAGGGATAAATCATTTTGCGCGAAGCGAAGGGTTTGTCCCTCCGTTGCTTTTGATATGTTTCGCGGAAGAATGAACCGGGTAGCAGTTTGGAGACTCTTATTAGCAGGTGCACCAAACAGACAGAGGAGAACAATGCTTTGGAAGATGAAATTTTGACGGCTCGGCTGCGGGAGGGCAGCAGGGAAGCCTTCGACGAACTGTATCATAAGTACAAGAATACGGCGATCCATACGGCATATCTGATCACGGGCAATCTGGCGGACAGCGAGGATGTAGTGCAGGAGACTTTTGTAAAAGTTTGGCTCCACGCCCGCGAACTGCGTAATGACAGCGGATTTAAGCCTTGGATGATGCAGATCCTTGTACGGACGGCTTATCGCATGACCAAAAAGAACAGAAGGGAAATCCCTGACGAGAACGTAGCAGATAAAATGCCAATATCGGAAGAAGCATCTTCTTTGGACAGAGTCATACAAGCGGAGGAGGCTGAAAGGATTATGACGGCAGTCAGGGCGCTTCCCGTGAAGTTAAGGACAGTGGTCGCTTTATATTATTATGATTCTTTTTCCGTCAAAGAGATTGCAAAGCTTTTGCAGATCATGGAAGGTACGGTGAAGTCCAGGCTGCATACGGCCAGACGGCAGATCAAGGCGGCGCTGCAGGATAGCAAAGACGAATCGGGAAAGTGAACCGGGGATTTATGAGTCTGCATAGCAGAATTTCGGAGGTTATACAAAAAGACAGGAGGGGTTTGTGCGTATGAAACAGGAAATCGACAGTCGAATCAAAGAGGCGTTGAATCAGGAGTGCGACGGTATTTCCGCTTCCGAGGAGTTAAAACACAGAATTGATGCCGCGGTCTGCGAGCAGCAGGCAGGACAGGGACGAAGGGCATCTGTAAAACATTTCAGCGGGAAGAAACTGATTGCAGCGGCAGCGGCGGCGTGCCTGCTTGTGTCAGGAATATCGGGGATTGCAGCCGGAAATGTGGACTTCTTTGTGAGCACCAGCAGGATGGACGCGGACTATACCGACTATCGGGATATGGATAAGGTAGAGGAAAAATTGGGGTATGCCGTGGACAGCGTGGAACAGTTCGCGAACGGATTTGCGTTTGAGAGTGTAAACGTTGATTTCACAGTGGCTGTCAGCGAAGAAAACGGTGAGATGTACCGGGTCCCTTTGATGGATGCCGGATATCTCAAAGAAGGCAAGCTGATCGACCTGATCGTCAGCGAGACGGCGGGAGATAATGTGACGGACAGCCATATCAAGGAACCGAAGGAAACAAGGATGTGCGGAGATATCACGCTGCGGTATCACGAGCATACCAATAAAGTGGTTCCGCCGGACTATGAGCTGACCGCAGAGGATACGGTCAACGATCAGCGGGATGATTTTGAGATTGTCCGTTTTGCAATGACTACGACAACGGTTGACGCGGCGACAGACGAAGATGAGACAGCGGATGAAGCCAATCGGGACGATTATAGTGTTGGCGTTGGCGTGGCGGGGACGGGATATGACCGTGACATTGCCGTTACGCTGAGGCAGACAGGTCAAAGCTGGCAGGAGTGGACGGAAAACGGAGAGCCGTACCTGACACAGACGAGGATCGTGAGCTGGGAAAAGGATGGCATATACTATGATCTCATAGGGACGGATCTGGATCTGAGCGCCGATGAGCTGTTTGATATGGCGGAGGAACTGATCAGGGCCAGATAGGAGTGCAGACGGGATTGAAATTTTTACACAATTTTCTGAAAACGCTTGACAAGCAGTCATGATAGATTGTATACTAGCAAAGCGGGTTGCGTGAGTGACCCGCTTATAAATGGGGTCTTAGCTCAGCTGGGAGAGCATCTGCCTTACAAGCAGAGGGTCATAGGTTCGAGCCCTATAGGCCCCATTCGGGAAACCGAAAACGGGTTCTCGAAAGTTTTATCAATTTCATATATGGCGAGATAGCTCAGCTGGCTAGAGCATACGGTTCATACCCGTAGTGTCGAGGGTTCAAGTCCCCCTCTCGCTATTTAAAAGAAGTCCAGAATCCTTGTAAAATCAGGTGTTCCGGGCTTTTTGTATTTTCGGGGGTAATCAAAAGGTAATCACAAAAGTAATCTAACATATGTTCGATTCAAAATCGTGGAAGAAAGGAGAAGTTCTGTACATCGGGACAAGTTCATATGTTGTTAGGACATGTAAATAAGTCCTCTGTCAGTTGTGAAATAGGATTGCCAGAGGGCTTATTTATGTGGTTTAGCAATTAAATCACATTTTCTCTCCACAGAAGACCCCAAAGCATTGATAGGGAAATAGCTGAAAAGGCAGCAAAAATTCGTGCAGAATATAAATTCTTTAAGACAATGGATGCCTTACAGCTTGCGACAGCGTGCTTATCTGGATGTGATTTGGTTTTGACGAATGACAAACAGTTAAAGCAGTTTCAAGAAATAAAATGTGTTACGGTAGAGGAATTAGAGTAGCCTGTTTAATTGGAAATTAAAGTGGTAAAAACGCAGGAAGCACCAACGGATCAATCTGAAGGTGCTTCTTTTGCGTCCTGCTGCCTAGTGTGGATCTCATCAATGGCAGATTCTAAATACATATTCTTCCGATCTTATATAAAAACAGTGATTTCCATATAGGGGAAAATTTGGGATATTCCAGAGTGAATATAGTGAAAAAATCCTATATGAAAATAGTCATGGATTTCGTGGAGGGTGCAGCAAGTGGACAATAAAATTTTTGCTTATATGAGGATATCAACCAACCATCAAAAGACGGACAGGCAGAAACAGACCATCATTGAGTATTCGGTAAACAATGGATTCAATATTAATGAGTTTGTTTCTGACACTATCACAGGTGGAACGAAAGCGGATAGTAGACCAAACTATCACAATATGAAGAAACAACTTAGGAATGGTGACACGCTGATGATATCTGATGTAGACCGATTGGGAAGAAATGCGGATGATGTGATTTTGGAAATTAAGGATTTACAGTCAAAGGGAATTAGGGTTGTAGCTTTAGATGTTCCATTCCTGAATGATTGGGAAAAGATCTGTACAAAGAATCATTACTATTTTAATAACAAAAGTGACGAAGATGCGGCAAAACAGATTGAAAATGCCGATGGGTGTTTCCGCTTTTTTGATTTTTATGCAATATGGTGATATCATTTTGATGTGAGATTTGAATTTATTTTAGGAGATAGATAACTATGTCAGAATTAACAGTTATGATGAATATTGGTAAAGAGATGGAAAAAAGCTTAAATCTGTTGGGATTGCATCTTCCGAGGAACTGATTGAGACAGGGGCAAAAGACGCATTTCTTAAGCTAAAGCAGAAATATCCAAATGTTTGTCTGGTACATCTATATACATTAGAGGGTGCAATTCATAATACTGAATATAACAAACTTTCAGAAGTTACAAAAAAGGAATTAAAAGAGTTTAGCGATTTTTTGAAACAATAGCCTCACAAAAGGATATCAATTGGGATACCCCAAAAGCTTTGGATGCAAATTGAATACAGCGGCATGACGATGTGTCAAACCTCGATTCAGTAAGCAGGCTGACAAAGATAAAGAGAATGCGTTTTGGAAAAGGTGAAGAATGAAAAAAGAGAATATAGTATATCGGATTAACGGGGAAGATGGCCCTACATCTGTTTTTATCCTTAAGAATATAAAGAAGCGTACCCTTAAGCAGCAATTACAAAAAAGCGCATATAACCGCAAGAAGAAACGTATTGAAAAAACGATTACGGGAGAAAGCCATCATTCCATGGAGGATGTGCTTGCATTTGCGGTAAATGAATGCGGCTTAACAGAACTTGACAGGGATTCGGATGAGGTGCGGGAAGAATATAAACAGTTACGGGCGTCTTTTATGCTGCAATATAAGCCGGAATTGCTTGGAGAATATGCAAAACTTCCGCCGCTTGAAAGGGAAGATCCGGAAGCAGTAAAGGAACATTTGGAAAAATGCAAAAAGCAATTTCAGTATGCTGTGGCTGTTCCAAAAGAGCTGTTTGATATTGATGTGCATAAGTATATCAAAAAATATTCGGATATCAATGAAAGTCTGGATGTTGTAATTGAGACGAAGTATGGATATATCGGTGGAGGAGCTGCCGGAAAAAAGGCGGTAAAAGACCTGAATGAGATGATGATACGCCTGCATAAATATTACGGAGTAACGCAGGAAGATATTGACCGTCAAACGGAGAGATATAAAAATCTTATCAGGACATTATGCAACTAGATTCGTGCTTGTAGAATTGAAAAATAGGTGAAGATTTGAATTGAATTTAGGAGGTTTAGTGTGAAAGAAAGTAGAGGACAGCCGATAAATGGCACACTTAAACAAGCTA
>ERZ779633.48-NODE-48-length-61095-cov-8.118398_pt1 | contig 61095 bp, 49 predicted proteins | sample MGYA00514195_ERZ779633 | MGnify/ENA primary metagenome ERZ779633 (study PRJEB29562, sample SAMEA4376707) | mouse gut metagenome | isolation source: Cecum | study: EMG produced TPA metagenomics assembly of the A DSS colitis mouse model was used to assess the microbial...
CGACACAATGATTTCGGTGGATGGATAGGGCGAAGCCCGCGAGCGAGGAAAACCGCAGGTTTTTCGAGCAAGCACTGCGGCAGTGCGCAGACAGCGGAATCAATGGGGCGGGGAGCGGGCTCACCGACACAATGATTTCGGTGGATGGATAGGGCGAAGCCCGCGAGCGAGGAAAACCGTAGGTTTTTCGAGCAAGCACTGCGGCAGTGCGCAGACAGCGGATTGCGCAGGCAAAGGAAAAGAGAGGAAATTATGATTAATTTTAACGTCCCCCCCTTTACAGGGAAAGAATTTGAATACATGAAAGAGGCTGTGGAAAATGAGAAAATCTGCGGCGACGGCCCTTTTACAAAAAAATGCAGCGAGTGGATCGAGGCGCAGACAGGCACAGCCAAGTGTCTGCTGACTCCTTCCTGTACTCACGCCACGGAGCTGGCGGCGCTTTTGGCGAAGATCAAGCCGGGGGATGAGGTAATTTTGCCCTCCTATACTTTTGTCTCCACAGCGGATGCCTTTGTTCTGCGGGGGGCAACGGCGGTATTTGTGGATATCCGGCCGGACACCATGAATATAGACGAGAAGCTGATTGAAGATGCCATCACGGAGCGCACGAAAGCGATTGCGCCTGTGCATTACGCAGGTGTGGGTTGTGAGATGGATACGATTATGGATATCGCGAAGAGGCATCACCTGATGGTGGTGGAGGACGCGGCCCAGTGCATTATGGCGTCTTACAAAGGAAAGGCGCTGGGAACCTTTGGTGAGTTCGGGTGTTTCAGCTTCCATGAGACGAAAAACTTAAGCATGGGCGAGGGTGGCGCGCTGCTGATCCGGGATGAAAAATACATCGAGGATGCAGAGATTTACAGGGAAAAAGGCACGGATCGCAGCAAATACTATAGAGGACAGGTGGATAAGTACCGCTGGCAGGAGTACGGTTCATCCTATCTGCCCAGCGATATGAACGCAGCTTATCTGTATGCGCAGTTAGAAATGGCGGAACAGATTACGCGTGTCAGAATGGATCGGTGGAATCAGTATCTGGAGCTCCTTACGCCGTTGGCTGAGGCCGGAAGGATTGCGCTTCCCTATATTCCGGAGTATTGCGCGCACAATGCTCATATGTTTTACATTAAGACTAAGGATATGGCGGAGAGAAGCCGCCTGATTGCCTATTTAAAGGAAAAAGATATTCTGTCAGTGTTTCACTATGTTCCGCTGCACTCCGCGCCGGCAGGGAAAAAGTACGGTCGATTCCACGGGGAGGACAGGTATACGACAAAGGAGAGCGAGCGGCTGCTTCGTCTGCCGCTGTTCTATAAGCTGACGGCGGACGAGACGGAATATATTGCGGAGCAGGTGAAAGCATTCTATGCGTCAAACTGATTCGGGTCATAAACGGAGATATGAAAACTGCATACTGACACTTGCCGTCATAGGGGCGAGTGCGTTGCTGATGGTTTTTTTATTTGACTTTTACTTCGACATGAACGACGACACCATGATGCGGGATATCATGTCGGGGGTCTACAGCGGTACGCCTGACGGGCATAATATGCAGACACTCTATCCGCTGGGAGCGCTGATTGCGCTGTGTTATCGTATGTACGGTTCCTTTCCGTGGTATGGGGCGTTCCTGTTTTTGTGCCAGTTCGGCTGTTTTGTTCTGGTGGGCGTCAGGCTGTGTACGCTGGCGGATGTTTTTCGAGGGCATGGACGAGTGCAGAAGGGTGAACGCAGCTTGGGAGATGTCGGAGGCGGTGGCTCTTGGGGCGGAATGGGGCAGCGTCTTGCGGCGAAGATATGCTGCCTTCTGTTACTGGCGCTTTTCCAGTGGGGCATATGGCTGACCCATACGGTCAACGTGCAGTATACAATAACATGCGGTATGCTTGTGGGCGCGGCCGTTTTTCTTTTTTTGACGATTCCGGAGAAGGGGTTTTTTATAAGCGTCTGCATGGAACTTTCCGTGAAGGCATTTCTGGCGGGAAGTCTGCCGGCGCTGCTTCTCTTTCTGCTGGCGTATCAGCTCCGGTCGGAGATGGCGCTTCTCACCCTGCCTTTTCTCGGGCTGGCAGGGCTTTTTTGCTGGTGGGAGAACAGACCGTTTTTTAGCAAAGATAATTGGTGTAAATACGGTGGCCTGCTCCTGCTTCTCATTGCAGGCATGGGTCTTTCCATAGGGGCGGACAGCGCGGCTTATGGCGGAGAGTGGAGAGAGTTTCGCCGGTTCTTTAACGACAGGACGACGATCTACGATTTTTATCCCGAAACTCTGCCGGAGGAATCGGAACTTTCCGATGGGGAGCTGGAAAAGCTGGGTGTCTCTGTCGGTTCGCAGATTCTGTTGAAAAATTATAATTTCGGTCTGGATGACAGAATTGGCGGGCGGATGCTCTCGGATGTGGCGGCTTATGCGAAAGAGCATGTGGGCGGAGAGCGGGATTGGGGCAGGATTTTTAAAGAGAAGCTGCTGCTTTACCGATACAGGAGTTTTCACGGCGGCGACGCGCCCTATAATCTGCTGGTGATTCTGGGATACGGGATTAATATAATAGCGATTGTTATTTTATTGCGGCGGGCCGGACGTGAATTGTTTGCTGCAGGGATACAGCTTTTTCTGGTCGTTTTGGTGAGAAGCGCTCTGTGGATGTTCGTCCTCATGCGGGGGCGGGATCCCGAGCGGATTACGCACCCCCTTTATCTGGTGGAGTTTTGCCTGCTGGCGGGGATATTTTTGCGGCGGCTGTGCCGTGCCATGGCGGATGCGGGGACGGCGTTTGCGGAACCTTTGCCGGAAGGGGCAGACTCCGGGGAAATAGCATTGCAGGGGTTGTCCGGGCCCCGGGTTCCCGGCTTAGCGGCGGTGCGGAATATTGCCCTCGGCGCGTCGGCGGGGCTCCTTTTCCTCTCTGCATGGGGGCTGTGGAAGGGCTTTCCCGCGGTGCGGGCCGATCAGGCAAGGCGGCAGGAGATCAACCGGGATTGGGAAGCCATAGATGCCTACTGCAAAGCGCACCCGGACAATTTTTATTTTGAGGATGTCTACTCCACCGTGGCTTTTTCGGGGAGGCTCTTGGAGCGCAGGGACAATGCGCTGACCAACTATGATATTGCGGGGGGCTGGATGTGCAAGAGTCCCTTGTACAGAGAAAAGCTTGCGGCGTTTGGCATAGAGACGGCGGCGGATGCACTGGCGGCGGGAAAGGCTGACTTTATTATGTCGGACGAGGAAGAAAATCTGCGAGGACTTCTATGGATCGAAATTCCCTACGCCGAACATGATGTGGCTGTGTATGTCGAACAATACGACAGGATAGGGGAAAATTACGGCGTTTATCAGGTGATTCCCGTTTCGAAGAACGGACAGTTTCTGCGGGAGCCGAAATGCTGGCAATAAGCAAAAATAGTGTGAGAAGTACTTCTGGAACTCAGCAGCAGAGGCTGCTTCGTTAAGAAGTGCTAAGTCTCACACAGGAGAATGCCCAAAATACAGGCATTCTCCGCATTGATTTAAGATTCCGCAGAGCGGAATCATGGCGGTTAGCGGGACATTTTATGGAGAGAGAAAGATGAGTGAGGAGAAGGTATATCTGAGACCGATCACGGCGGCGGACACGCCGAAGATTGTAACCTGGCGGAACAAGGATTTTGTGCGGGGAAATTTTATTTATCAGAAGCTTTTCACGGAGGAAGGGCACATGGCTTGGCTGAGAGAACAGGTGGAACCGGGACATGTGGCGCAGTTTATTATCTGCGTGGAGGCGGAAGAGAACCGTTCGGCGGCGGAACATCGGGCGGATGCAGAAGGTGACGGGAAAATTTTCTGTGCCAATGGTGTGGGCGGTTGTACCGGTGAGAAGCATCAGGCGGGCAGGGAGAAAGCCTGTCGGGAAATCGGCAGCGTCTATCTGCGGGACATCGACAGGGAGAAGAAAAAGGCCGAGTATGGCGTTTTTATCGGCGAGGAGGATGCGCTGGGACGCGGCTACGGCGTGCGTGCGGCTAAACTTATGCTGGAATACGGATTTAACACGCTTCATTTGGAAAAAATATTTCTGCGTGTTCTGGAAGATAATGCGGGGGCGCGGAAAAGTTATACAAAAGCGGGATTTCAGGTGATAGAAAACAAACGGGAAAGCGTGGAATTGGAACAGGGCGTGCGGAACGTTCTCTTTATGGAGGTTAGACGCAGTACATGGGAAAGAACGAAAAACAATGCAGGAGCTGTCTGATCGCGGGCTGCTTTTCCCTGTTGTTTTCGGCGGCAATTTTGTTTGGCGCGCGGTTGGACAGTGTGGAGAATGTGGATGTAAAGGATGTAACGCTCTGGCTCCAGCTGGGGGCGTTTACGGTTATCTTTACGGGAATGGAACTGCTTTTGTGGCGGCTTATGGACGGGCTGCGGGGCAGAGGCATATCATGTGTCGGGAGGGCCGTTGATAAAATAACAAGCGTTTTTAATTTGACGGATGAGCAGGCGGATATCGCGGCTTTTCTTTTTCTGATCTTATGCTGGCTGCCCGTATTTCTGGCGGTATATCCGGGATTTTTTGTATATGACGCGCAGGATGAGTATATACAGGTGGCGACAAGAACGTTTTCCACCCATCACCCGCTTGTGCATGTGCTGCTTCTCGGCGGTATGATCTGCGGCGTTCATAAATTGACGGGTTCCTATAATCTGGGTATCGCCTGCTATATGGTTTTTCAGATGGTTCTGGCGGCGGGCGTTTTTACCTTTCTTTTTTCCTGCCTTCGCAAAAAAAAGATTTCCCGTGTGCTGCGGCTGATCGGCCTTGTCTGGCTGGGGGTGTTTCCCACGGTGGTGATGTTTACCCTGTGCTCCGCAAAGGACGCGCTGTTTACGCTGGCTCTGCTGCTGCTTCTGGTGTGCCTTCTGGAGATGGGCGCGGGGAAGGCGTTTTTTGATACAAGGGGATGGCAGATTCTCTTTGCGGTGAGCGGGGCGGGCATGATGCTGCTTCGCAATAATGGCTTTTACGCCTTTCTGGTGATGATTCCCCTGCTGGTTTTTTTGAAAAAAGGACATCGCGGACGGCTGCTCTTTCTTTCTGTATGTGCGGTGGCGGGATGTCTTCTCATAAACGGCGGCCTGAAAATCGCGCTCCATGCAGATGATTCCGAGTACCAGGAGCTTTTGACCGTGCCGATCCAGCAGCTTGCCAGAACCTATAAGTACGCGCCGGAGGCATTTTCCGGAGAGGACACGGAAATGCTTCACGAAGTTTTGAATGAGGAGGCGCTTTCCCTGTATACGCCGCGGCTTTCCGATCCGGTCAAATACCGTTTTGACAATGAGGCTTTTGCGCGGGATAAGGGAAAATACGCTAAGCTCTGGCTTCGCATTGGAATGAAAAAGCCCTTGATTTATCTGAATGCATGGTGGCTGACTTCCTACGGCTTCTGGTATCCCGATACGGTGATCAACGTGTATGGGGGCAATACGGTTTTTACCTTTACCTATCAAGATAATTCCTATTTCGGCTATGAGGTGGAACAGCCGGGTGTCAGGGAGAGTAAAATCCCCTGGCTGGATGAGGTGTACCGCAAGCTTTCGCTGGAGGTTTGGAAGGAGAAAATCCCCGTGGTTTCCTGGCTGTTTTCCCCGGGAGCGATGTTTTGGCTGTATGCTTTTCTGTTTGCATGGCTATTAAATAACGGGCGATATGAATTACTGTACCCGTTTTTGCCGATTTTCCTCATATGGCTGACGGTGCTTCTCGGGCCGACGTATCTGCCAAGGTATGTGCTGTTTTTCTGGTATGGCCTGCCGCTCTTTCTTGCCGTCGCGCAGATGGGGATGCGCGGTGAAAAAGCATGAAAGAAATATAAACGTAACAGCGTCAATATATGGTGTTGATTTCCGCGGGCAACGGGCCAAGTGACTTGCTTAAAGCCAATCGCAGATTGGCTTGGCATATTGGCGGCTGCCGCGAGGGTCACATACCCCGCAGCTTGTAGCGGGGTGTTTGACTTATGGGCGGACACGATGTAAAATTTACAGATGTATGGTAGAAAGGAAGCGGATATGATATGAAAACAAAAATTTTTATCGACGGGAGCGAAGGAACAACGGGATTAAGAATTTATGAGCGTTTTCAGAAACGTGACGATATAGAGCTTTTGCACATCAGTCCGGAGCTTAGAAAAGACCCGGAGGAGAGAAAGAAGATGATTCATGCCTCGGACATCACTTTTTTGTGTCTGCCGGATGAGGCGGCGAGAGAATCCGTGGCGCTGGCGGAAAAGGAAAATACGGTCATTATTGACACGTCCACGGCTCATCGGACGCAAGCCGGGTGGGCCTATGGCTTCCCGGAGCTGTCGGATGCCCACAAAACCGCTATCAGGGATGGCAGGCGAATTGCGGTTCCGGGGTGCTATGCCACCGGATTTATCTCACTTGTGTATCCGTTAATCGCGGGGGGGATTCTCCCCAAAGACTATCCGGTAAGCTGCCTCGCCATTTCGGGGTACAGCGGCGCCGGAAAGAAGGCGATCGCGGCTTATGAGAGTAAGGACAGGCCGAAAGAGCTGTCGGCGGGAAGAGAATACGCACTGACGCAGCAGCACAAGCACCTGAAAGAGATGCAGAAAATCACGGGACTTGTGCGCACGCCCCTGTTCTCACCGATCATAGACGATTATTACAGCGGCATGGTGGTTTCCGTACAGTTGTATGCGGACATGCTGGCAAAGAGGGAAACGCCGGAATCGCTGCTACAATATTACGCATCCTATTATAAGGACAAGCGGTTTATCAAGGTGAGCGCCGCGGATGATGAAATTGCCGCCAGCGGGTTTTTAGCCGGGAACGGGCTGTCCGGCTGGGACGGGTTAAAGATTTATGCGACAGGGAATGAAGAACGCATTGTCGTCTCTTCTCAATTTGACAATTTGGGAAAAGGCGCGTCCGGTGCAGCCATCCAGTGTATGAACATTATTTTGGGGTGTGACGAGGCAAAAGGGCTCGATTTGTAAAAACATCCCAAACGTGGTACACTACTTACGCGAAAGCAATGAGCAGTGCATGGCTGTAGGAGAAAGCGTGTATGAACCGAATTTTAAATAAAAGGCAGGCCATTTGCGGCACAGTCTGGATATTGGTGGTGTGTGCGGCGTTGATTCTTTGGCCCCTTCGTCTGATTCACGAGGAGGTGCGGGCAGAGAGCAGCAGGCAGCAGACGGTGGTCTCTGAGGAAGTCAATGCGGACTATGTGGTGCAGCAGAGATTTATCGCACAGTATGACAGGCTGAAAGAAATAGAAATCTATCTGGCGGACAGAGTGGAGGGCGAGAAGCTCAATTTTGTGCTTCGTGACGCTTCCATGCGGACGCTGATGCAGCAGGTGATAGATACCGGGGATATGGAGAATTTTCCCGGTTATCTTAGGGTTCAGGTAAATATCGACACGGAGGTTGGACGGGATTACTACTTTTTACTGCAGGGAGTGGAGTCTGCCTTTCATGTGGCCTATGCCGACAACACCGGAGAAAATATCAATATTTATATCGGCGCCCTCTACTATGGCGATGTGGAGGACACGGAGCGGTGCATGATCGCTGATTACGTTTACGAAGTGCCTCTGCGGAAAGGGAAAACATTCGCTCTGGATGCGGCTTTTTTGCTCGTCGGCGTACTTGTTTCCTGTCTTGCCTCGCTTTATTATAAGAAGCGTCCGGAACGGAACACCCTGCTTACGGTAGAGCGGGTCATGCGCTTTACCTTGAATCCGCTTATTGCGGCGGCGGCGGTGGCGGCGGCCGTGGCGATCGGGCCGTGCCGTCTCTTTACGACAGATATCTATTCCATCCTGTTTTATGAGGCAGGGGTGGTTTTTGCAGCGGTGGCGGCGCTCTATGCGGTGAACCACGACAGAACCGGGCTTGCCTCGGACAGAACGGTCTTTGCGGTGTTTCGGGAGAGGTGGCAGGACGACCTGCAGTCCGCCATGTTTGCGGGTGCGATCTGGGGCTGCTGTAATTATATGAACGCGCTGTATGAAATCCATCATACCGTGGCGTACAGGCAGGTGCTGATCTTCTTCGCTCTGGCGTTGATTGTGACTTATCGGAAGAAGGAGCTTTTTTGTTGGAGCAGCCTGATTTATGGCATTGCGGCGGCAGTGATCGCGCCGATGTATTATCGGGACGCGCTGGCGGCGCTGATTGACAGGAGCGTGGAGGCCGGGCTTGCGGAACCGGCGGAGCTGGAGCTGAAAGCGTTAAAATTGACAGTCTGGGCGGGCGTACTTGCGGGATTTGTGATTCTGAATACCGTGAAACTTCTTTTCGGGAGGAAAATAGAAAGAATTTCCGTGCCGTACGGCATCCTTGTCGGCGTGTTTTTTGCCTTGATTATCATTTGTCGGAATACGAGAGGATGGCCCATTTTTCTTGTCTGCTGTTTTACGTTCTATTATCTGCGGATGGCTTCAGGCGTAAAACGGACGGTTTTGCTGCACAATATAGTAAACGGCATTTTGCTGCATTTTGTTCTGACGGTGGGCTACTGCCTGCTGCACAGGCCCTATATGTATTTTCAGTATTACCGCTATCCGTTCCATTTCCATACGGTGACGATTTCCGCCGTATATCTGGCTCTGGCGGTGTGTGCGGCGCTTGTTAAGTTTTTGGATGCTTATGGACGGCGGCCTTCCCTGGCGGGGACTTATAAGGAGCTTTCGGTGCTTGGCATTTCCGCTATGTATCTGCTGTTTACCTTGTCGCGCACCGGGTATCTGGCCATTTTTGTAACGGCGGTTGTGGTGATTCCGGTGGCTTTCTTTTCAGGGAAGGCATTTCCGCTTCGGGAAAAACGGCGGCGTTTCCTGCGGGGAATGGGGCTGATGGTACTTTCCGTTATCATAAGTTTTCCGGTGATGTTTACTGCCCAGAGAACGCTTCCCGCTGTGGCGGCGGATATCAGAGCTCATGAAATTGAAGAGTTCCCCTCGGAGCTTGTGCATGGCAGGGATATGGATTCCTATTACTACATTACGGTGGAGCGCTTTATTCAGACCTTTCAGATGAAGGTGCTGGGGATTCCGCAGGAAAAGTGCCTGAATGCTTTCCTCTATTTCAGCAAGGCTGACGGCGAGTCGGAGTACAGGAGTCCTTATCTGGAGAATGGGAGCAGGATACTGCTTGCGTCTGCGGAGGACGTGGCGGCCGCCGCGGAAGCGGAGGAAGAGGATTCTTACACAAACGGCAGGCTATATATATTTGAACGGTATTACGAGAGGCTAAACAGGGCGGGGCATGACGATATGGGCGTTATGGAGCCGGACGGCAATTATCTGGCCCATGCCCACAATATTTACCTGCAGGTGGCCTATGATCACGGCATTTTCGTGGGCGGCATTTTCCTTCTGCTGGGGATCGGGACGCTCGTGCAGGCGGCTGTCTATTACCGCAGGCACAGGGAGGACAGGGAGTGTGCGCTGTTTCCGATGGCGCTTCTGCTTCTCTTTGCGGTGGCAGGGCTGACGGAGTGGATTTTTCATCCCTGTTGTCCCATTGCGTACTGCCTGCTTCTCGTGATGGCGCCTTTGCTGGTGGATATACGAAAGGAAGAAGCGTAAGAAAACGGATATGGAAAAAACAAGAAAACCTTTTAATGCGAAACTGTTCTACAGACGGACATGCTTGATTATATACGATATTATCAGTATTGTTCTGGCGAGTTATGTGGCTATTTTGTGGCGTTATGACTTTCATCTGGATGGCATTCCCAGACATTTCATGCAGCCGATTGAACAATTTCTGCCGCTTAATGTTCTTTTGACGCTGGCGATTTTTTACTTCATGCGCCTCTACAGCAGTCTGTGGGCTTTTGCGGGGGAGACAGAGCTGCAGAATATCGTGGTGGCCTGCGTGCTGTCCATGTTGGCGGATGCGGTTGGCCTGCAGTTTTTTAAGGTGACGACTCGGGCGGTGCCGAGAAGTTATTATCCGGCGTACATGGCCGTGCTGGTGGTCTGTATCTTTGCAAGCCGTTTTTCCTATCGGTTTTTCCGCGGTTTGAAGCATAAGCAGCAGAATAAGAAGAACCTGATTTCGGTTATGGTGATCGGGGCGGGCGAGGCGGCCAACCTGATTATCAAGGAGATTGTAAACAGCAATTTCTCCACCATGGTCATCAAATGCATTATCGACGACGACAAGGGAAAATGGGGAAGATATATTCAGGGCATCAAGGTTGCGGGCGGCAGGGAAAAGATCGTGGAGTGCGCGGACGTCTATGATGTGGACGAGATCATTGTGGCGATGCCCTCCGCGCCGCGGACGGAGATTCGGGAAATTCTGGAGATATGTAAAGATACGAACTGCAAACTGCGTTCCCTTCCCGGCATGTATCAGCTTGTAAACGGTGAGGTCAACGTGAGCAAGCTGCGGGATGTGGAGCTGGAAGACCTGCTCGGCAGGGATCCGATCAGTGTCGATCTGGATTCCATTCTCGGGTATGTGCAGGGAAAGGTGGCGCTTGTCACCGGCGGCGGCGGTTCTATCGGCAGTGAGCTTTGCAGGCAGATTGCGACCCACAGGCCAAAACAGCTTATCATTGTGGACATCTATGAAAATTCGGTTTATGACATACAGCAGGAGCTGAAACAGAAATATCCGGAGCTGAATCTGGTGGTGCTCATCGCTTCCGTGCGGAACACGAACCGCATGAACTTCATTTTTTCTAAGTATAAGCCGGATATCGTGTATCACGCGGCGGCCCACAAGCATGTGCCGCTGATGGAGGACAGTCCCACTGAGGCGATCAAAAACAATGTGTTTGGCACCTTTAAGACGGCGCAGGCGGCGGCGATGAGCGGTGTGCGGCGATTCGTCATGATCTCCACAGACAAGGCGGTGAACCCGACAAATATCATGGGGGCCAGCAAGCGGATCTGTGAAATGATTATCCAGACCTTCGATAAGCACTATGAGACGGAGTTTGTGGCGGTGCGCTTTGGCAATGTGCTTGGCAGCAACGGCAGCGTGATTCCGCTCTTCCGCAAGCAGATCGCGGCGGGCGGGCCGGTGACGGTTACCCACCCGGATATCATTCGCTATTTTATGACCATACCCGAAGCGGTTTCGCTGGTTCTGCAGGCGGGCGCATACGCCAGAGGCGGGGAGATTTTCGTGCTGGATATGGGAGAACCTGTCAAAATCCTCTCCTTGGCGGAAAATTTGATTAAGCTCTCAGGATATCGTGTGGGTGAGGAAATCAAGATTGAGTTTACGGGCTTACGTCCGGGGGAAAAGCTCTACGAGGAGCTTCTGATGGACGAGGAAGGCATGAAGGATACGGCGAACAAAATGATTCATATCGGCAAACCGATCGAGCTGGATGAACATGAATTTTTTGCGCAGTTGAAGAGGTTAAAGGATGAATGCCAGATTGAGAGTTCGGACATCCGTCCTCTGATTCAGGAGATTGTGCCGACATATCACTACGAGGAGGGTCAAAATCATGGATAAAAAGAGAATTTATCTTTCTTCCCCCACCATGCACGGGGAGGAACAGGCTTTTGTGCAGGAGGCTTTTGACACGAACTGGGTGGCGCCTCTGGGGCCGAACGTGAATGCGTTCGAGAAGGAGATGGCGGAATATACTGGCTGCGGTCATGCGGCGGCTCTGGATTCCGGAACGGCAGCGATTCATCTTGCCTTAAAGCTTTTAGGGGTGAAGCAGGGAGACCTAGTCTTTGTGTCTGACCTGACATTTTCCGCTTCCTGTAATCCTATTGTTTATGAAAATGGCACACCTGTGTTTATCGACGCGGAGCCGGACACCTGGAATATGTCCCCGGAAGCCCTGAAACGAGCTTATGAGAAGTACCCGAATCCCAAAGCGGTGATCTGCGTGCATCTCTACGGCACGCCCGCAAAGCTCGATGAGATTATGGAAATCTGTAAGGCACATGGCACGCCGATGGTGGAGGATGCCGCAGAATCGTTGGGAAGCACTTATGGCGGACGACACACGGGCACCTTTGGAAAGTACGGTATTTATTCTTTTAACGGAAATAAGATCATCACCACATCGGGAGGCGGCATGTTTCTCTCGGCTGAGGAGGAGGCGGCGAAGAAGGTCACCTTTCTGGCGACACAGGCCAGAGACCCTGCCAGACATTATCAGCACTCCCAGATCGGCTACAATTACCGCATGAGCAATGTGACGGCGGGAATCGGCAGAGGGCAGCTCTTACATCTGGAGGAACACAAAGCGAAGAAGAAGGCGATTTACGAGCAGTACAAGGCGGCTTTTGCAGATATTCCGGTGATTTCCATGAACCCCATGAATCCAAAAGGGGATGCCAACAACTGGCTCTCCTGTATGACAATCGCCAGAGAAAGCAGGGTAACACCTGATATGGTAATGGATGCGCTGCAGGAAAAATGCAATGCAGAAACCAGACCGATCTGGAAGCCGATGCATATGCAGCCCGTCTTTGCAGACTGTGACTTCTTTGCCCACAATCAAGACGGCAGCAGCGTAGGGACGGATATCTTTGAGAGGGGCGTGTGTCTGCCAAGCGATATCAAGAACACGGAAGAGGACATGGAGATGATTATCCGCACGGTGAAAGAGTTGTTTTAGGACAAGGCGGGCGTGGGCGTCGGCTTTAGCGCCGCGCCAAACCCGCTGTGCAAAAGGAGAGCGAAATGACGGGCATATTTGAGGAAAGGGACAAGGCGCGGATGTGCGATGAGATTGCGGCGTTTTTCAGGGAGGAGCACGATCTGGAGCTGGGCGTGATCGGAACCGGAAAAATTCTGGACTTTTTTCAGGAGATGCTGGGGGACAGAATTTATAATAAAGCGTTGGACGATGCCAAACAGTTTTACGCCAAATATGCGGATAATATGGAGACGGATTACTATGCGCTGTATAAAGATATAAGGTAAACGGCAATATAAATCATAACGCAAATAGCAGTGCGAGGCGAAATAAACTGCTCATAATAACCGCAGGCTTTTGCAAATGATAATATGTTCGCAGCGAGGAACAATATATGTATAAGAAATGTTTCAAAAGATGTCTGGATTTTCTGCTGTCCCTGTGCGGCATTGTCGTACTCAGCCCCATACTGGCTGTCTTGGCGGTTCTGGTGCGGGTGAAGCTGGGGAGTCCGGTTTTGTTTCATCAGGAGCGCCCGGGCAGGCATGAGAAAATTTTTAAACTGTATAAGTTCCGTTCCATGACGGATGAGAAGGACGCGGACGGGAATCTGCTGCCGGATGAAGTGAGGCTCACAAGATTCGGGAAACTTCTGCGTTCCACCAGTTTGGACGAGCTGCCGGAGCTGTTCAATATTTTAAAGGGCGACATGAGCCTGATCGGCCCGAGACCGCTTTTGGTGCGCTATCTGCCCTATTATACGGAAGAAGAACGCCATCGCCATGATGTGAGACCGGGGCTGACCGGACTCGCGCAGGTAAATGGACGAAATGCGCTGGGCTGGGAAGACCGATTTCGATATGACTTGGATTATGTAAACCATATTAGTTTAGGACTCGATTTGAAAATTATCGGTATGACGGTGGGAAAGGTGTTAAAGCGTTCCGGCACGCTTTCCGGCGCCGAGCAGACGGTGGCGGATTTTGACGTGTACCGCAAAGGGCAACGCGAGAAGAACTTCTAACCGTTCACAGCAGAGGCTGTATCGCAAAGTCAGCATAGCTGACTTGGAAGTTCAAAGTCTGCTTTGCAGACTTTTCTCACGTAGGAGAATGCTTGAGATGCGGCATTCTCCGCATGGATTTCATAGGGGGCAGCATGAGACAGATTGCATTGTTTGAGCAGGGGATTGCGTCTACGCCGATTGTGAAAATGTCGGGCGGTTATGGGGAAAATCAGTACTATGTTAAGAGAGAGGACATGATTCCCTTCAGTTTTGGGGGAAATAAGGCCCGCAAGGCGGCGGCGTTTTATAAAGAAATCCAGGCGTGCGGGGCGGACATAGTGATGACCTATGGCAGCAACAGCTCCAATCATTGCCGGATTATCGCCAATATGGCGGCGTCCATGGGAATTGCCTGCCATATTATTTCCCCGGAGGAGAACAGGGAGAGACTATACAATACAAGATTGGTTGAGGACTTCGGCGCGTCGGTTGAGACCTGCCCTGTGACGGAAGTAGCGGGTACGATTGACTGCCGCATGGATATATTCAGGCAGGAGGGGCGTAATCCCTACTTTATTATGGGCGGAGGGCATGGCAATCCCGGCACTCGCGCCTGCGTGGAGACTTACCGCGAAATTGCGGCCTGGGAGGAGGAGAAGGGCCTGTATTTCGATTATATCTTCCATGCATCCGGAACGGGGACGACGCAGGCGGGGCTTGTCTGCGGGAAACTGCTTCTGGACGCGGAGAGAAGAGAGAGCGGGAAGTCTGTCGGCGGATCAAAGATAGTCGGCATCAGCATCGCGAGGAATGAGGAGCGCGGCAGGGAAGTGATCAGACAGAGCATGGAAGACTATCTGGGCACGCGTTATGATGAGCTCTACCGGGATGAGGAACTGATCTTTACGGATGAATACCGTATGGGCGGTTACGGAAAGTATACGCCGGAGGTGGCAGAGACGATAGAAGAGGTAATGAAGAGGGATGGCATACCGATGGACACGACCTATGTGGGGAAAGCGTTCCATGGGATGAGGCGGTATGTGGAGGCCCATGGGCTGCGGGGGAAGAAGATCCTGTTTGTCCATACGGGAGGGACGCCCCTGTATTTCGATTTTTTAGATCGGAGAGAGCAATCATCCTTATGAAAACGGTTGGAAGAGGAAAAAGCTGACATGAATATCCTGATTTTGAGCGCGGGCACCCGCGACAAAGTGGTGCAGTATTTTAAGAAAGAGCTGGCGGGAAAGGGCAGAGTGGTCGCGACGGACTGCTCTAATTTGGCGCCTGCGGTGTATGAAGCGGATGCTTTTTATCTTGTGCCCAGAATTACGGAGCCGGGATATTTGGATGTGATACTGGATATCTGCGTGAAAGAGAAAATAGCGGGCGTTTTCTCACTGATTGACCCGGAGCTGTCTCTTCTGGCAAAGGAGCGCGAGCGGTTTCTGGCGGTGGGGACGACACCGGTTGTTTCGGATTATGAGCTGGTGGAGACGTGTTTCGATAAGTACCGGATGTTTACAATGCTCCAAAAAATGCAGATACCGACGGCGAAGTGCTACGCGGACAAGGCATCCTTTTATCGGGCGCAGGAAGCCGGGGAGATTTCCTATCCTGTCTTTGTGAAGCCGGTGCGTGGCAGCGCCAGTATTCATATCAATAAGGTCGGGAGTAAAAAAGAGGTTGAAGTTCTCTGTGATCTCTATGACGATCTGATGATTCAGGAGTATATGGACGGACAGGAATATGGAGCGGATGTGTATGTGGACATGCTCTCCGGAAAATGCACGGATATCTTTGTTAAAAAGAAGATCAAGATGCGGGCGGGGGAGACTGACAAGTCTGTGTCCTTTCAGGATGAGAAGCTGTTTGCACTGATACGGGATTTCTCGGAAAAATGCGGCTTCCGCGGCATGATTGACATGGATATCTTTGAGATTGACGGCGTTTATTATATTTCTGAGGTCAATCCCCGTTTCGGCGGCGGATATCCTCACGCTTACGGCTGCGGCGTGAACATGGCGGCCGCGGTTGTGCGAAACCTGTCCGGGCAGGAGAACGAGGTGCGGATTGGCGCGTATCGGGAGGGGATCTGCATGATGAAGTTCAATGAGGTGATGATACGGGATATGGCGGGGGAGGAAATTGTGCCGTGAAAAAAGTACTGATTTTAATTAATTCCTCCGGCGGTCTCTGTGACTTCCGGGGGGAATTCGTGGAGGCGCTCTGTGCGGAATATGAGGTGTGGGTGAGTATGCCTGACGACGTGAAGGAGCAGGAGCTTGTGGATATGGGCTGCCATATCGTCCAAACGCCCATCAACCGCAGGGGCATCAATCCGCTGGAGGACTTGAAGTTATACCGCGCTTACGGTAAAATAATGAAAGACCTGTGCCCTTCGCTGGTGGTGACTTACACCATCAAGCCTAATATCTATGGCGGATTTGCGGCGGGCATGAGAAAAATTCCCTATATCGCCACAATTACGGGGCTGGGAGGCGCTTTTGACAGGACGGGGCTTCTGTTGAAGCTGATTGTGGGGATGTACCGCGCGGGCTTGAAACGGGCGGCATGCGTTTTTTTCCAGAACGAGGAGAACAGAGGGATATTTCAGCGCATGGGCATCAAGGCGAAGAAGACGAGAATGGTCATGGGCTCCGGAGTGAGTCTGAAGAAGCATACTTACGAGCCTTACCCGGAGAGGGACAAGACCCATTTTCTTTTCGTGGGCAGGGTCATGAAGGAGCGGGGTATCCTTGAATATATAGAAGCGGCGGAACGCTTACATAGCGACCGGGTATTTTTTGATATCATGGGTTACTGTGACGAGGATTATCAGGAGCTTCTGGATGATCTGGAGAAGGAGGGCGTGATCCGGCAGATCGGCTTCCACACGCAGGTGCATGAGTATCTGGCGGCGGCTGACGCCATCGTGGTGGCATCCTTTCATGAGGGCATGTCCAATGCGCTGATTGAGGGCGCGGCCACGGGCAGGCCGGTGATTGCCTCGAATATCAGCGGCTGTAAGGAAGCGTTCGAGGAAGGCGTGACAGGCTTCGGCTTTACGCCGGGAAAGCCCGTGGAACTGATAGACGCTATGGAAAAATTTCTCGCGCTCTCCACAGAGGAACGGGCGGCCATGGGGCGCCGCGGCAGGGAGAAGATGGAGCGGGAATTTGACCGGAAGCTGGTGACGGCGGCCTATATGGACGAGGTCGGCCAGATTCTGGGGCAATAGTTGCGTGTCTATTGGCTGTCAGCGTCTGATCTCTCAGGCTTTCGCGGGACATTTGGCGCATATGGGACATGACAGCGAAATCAAAGTCAGAGCATGCGTGGCTGGGAAAAGAAAAGTAGATAAACCGATGCATGGAATCGGAGAACGGGGAGGAAACAGATGGATTTATATGAAAAATTAGTAAGCGGGGAGGAAAAACTTTCTCTGGTGGGACTCGGCTATGTGGGTATGCCGATCGCGGTGGCCTTTGCGAGAAAGATTAAAGTGGTTGGTTTTGACTTGAATGAAGAGAAAATCGGCCTGTACAAGAAAGGGATTGATCCCACAAACGAGGTGGGCGGCGAGGTGATTCGAAACACGACAGTGGATTTCACGGCCGACCCCGCAAAATTGAAGGAGGCTAAATTTCATATTGTGGCGGTGCCTACGCCTGTCAATGACGACCATACGCCGGATCTTTCTCCCGTGGAGGGGGCAAGCCGCATTTTGGGGCAGAATCTGACAAAAGGCTCCATCGTGGTGTTTGAGTCCACGGTGTATCCCGGTGTGACGGAAGATATCTGTGTGCCGATTCTGGAGAAGGAGTCCGGCTTAAAGTGCGGCGTTGACTTCAAGATCGGATACTCCCCCGAGCGTATCAATCCGGGCGATAAAGTACATAGGCTGGAGACGATCACGAAAATCGTGTCAGGTATGGACGAGGAGACGCTTGAGATCGTGGCGAAGGTCTATGAGCTGGTGGTGGAGGCGGGCGTTCACCGCGCGGAATCCATCAAGGTGGCGGAGGCGGCCAAGGTGATTGAGAACAGCCAGAGAGATATCAATATCGCGTTTATGAATGAGCTTTCAATCATCTTTCACAAGATGGGGATTGACACCAAATCCGTGCTGGAGGCGGCGGGGACGAAGTGGAATTTTCTGCCCTTTATGCCGGGTCTTGTGGGCGGTCACTGTATCGGCGTTGACCCCTATTATCTGACGTATAAGGCGGAGGAGCTGGGATATCACTCTCAGATCATTCTCTCCGGCAGGCGGATCAACGACGATATGGGTAAATATGTGGCGGAGAGTCTGGTGAAGGATCTGATCAGAGCGAATATTCCCGTCAAGCACGCGAAGGTGGCGATTCTGGGCTTTACCTTCAAGGAGAACTGCCCGGATACGAGAAACACGAAGGTGATTGATATTTACAAGGAGCTGGGCGAGTACGGGATTGAACCGATTGTGGTGGATCCGGCGGCCGATGCGGGGGAGGCGAAGCGTCTCTACGGGATTGAATTTAAAACCATGGATGATATTCATGAGGTGGATGCCCTGATTATCGCGGTGGCGCACGAGCAGTTCTTAAGCCTTGACAGAGAGAAGATTTCTTCGTTCTACAATTCGGCGCACAAGCGCAAGGTGCTGATGGATCTGAAAGGGATACTCGAGCTCTGTGTCTTTTCGCAGGGCTTCTTGCCTTTTTTCTGGGGCTGCTTGCAGCCGGCGGGGTCGGGGTTTATAATGATTCCCAGCAATATATCACGATGCATATCCACAGAGAGCCGCTTTATCCGCTCTATCTGGCGGCTTTTCGGGCCGTATGCGGTGAGGGGTATCTGACGGCGGCGATGGCCGGACAGGGGATACTCACGGCTGTGGGGATCACCTTGCTTGCGGAGTACCTGACAAAGCGTTTTGCCCTCCGGCTGTGGGAAGAGCTGCTGATTGTGGCTTTGCAGCTTCTGCCGCATCTGATTACGCGGTATGTGTCTGCGCTTGGTATATTTTTGGAAAATTCGGTAATGAGCGAAGGACTGTGCATCCCGCTTTTTACCATATTTGTGTATTTTCTTCTGCGGATGCTTTTTGAGGGGAAGTGGCGTGATGCGGCATTTGCGCTTGTTTTCGCCTATCTGCTGTCCATGACCAGAGGACAGATGATGACCACGATTCTTCTGTGGGCGCTCCTTCTGGGGATTCGGGTTTTGGCACACAAAAAATATCGGGTGCTGATCCTGTGCGCGTCGGCCGTGATTTTTGTTTTCCTTCTGCGGGATCTGACGGTGCATGTGTATAATTACGGCGTTACCGGATACTTTATGGGCAATACCTACGGACAGGTGAACACGCTGACCAATGTGATGTATGCCTGCGATGAGGAGGACAGGGAGGTTTTCGAGGAAGGAGATTTGGAGCAGGCCTTTTTTGACAATTTCTATGGCAAAGCGATGAACCAAAGGCTGAACTATGTGTACGCCGGAGAAAATTTCGACGAGCGGGCGGCCTATCTGGAGGAGCATCATGATATTTTGAAATTCCGGATTTTGGAGGCGGAGTTGTCGGCTTATTATTTCGGGCTGGGAGAGGTGGATTACTACGAGCAGAGCAGCATGTCCGATGAGATGGCGGGCAGGATGATCAAAAAACTTCTGCCGGCATGTTTCGGACAATGGCTGTACGATTACATCCTGTTGTGCCGCAACGGGTTTGTCAGGAGTATCGCGGTGGTGCATCCGTTTCTCAATTTCGCCGCGCTCTTTCTGTATGTGCTGGCGGCGGGGCTGCTGGTCTGGCAGATGTCAGTCAAAAAGCGTTTTCAGGCGGCGGTTGTTATGGGAACGGCGTTATTGTTTATCGCGGCGAATGTGTGCGCGACTTCTATGACCATTATGTGCCTGTCACGCTATATGATTTATGGTTTTTCACTGTTTTATACCGCACTGTATCTGCTTGTCAGGGAAGTGTGTGAAGGCAGGCTGCTATGGAGAAGCGGACAGGATGAGACGGAGTGACCGCTCTGCATGACAGATGTTTTAAGCGGGAAGCGGGACGCTTCGGAATGGAGGGAAAAAATGGGTTATCAGGATATTACGTTTGAAAAGGGGACGGTATTTGTTGTGACGGGGGGCGCGGGCTTTATCGGCTCGAATCTCTGCGAGGCGCTGCTCGATATGGGGTGCACCGTGCGCTGTCTGGACAATCTGTCCACGGGAAAGTATGAAAATATCGAGCATTTTATGGGAAAAGAAGCTTTTGATTTTATAGAAGGGGATATTCGGGATCTCGAAACCTGTAAGCAGGCATGTATGGGAGTTGACTATGTGCTGCATCAGGCGGCCTGGGGGAGTGTGCCGAGAAGCATTGAGATGCCGCTTCTCTACGAAGAGATTAATATTCGCGGCACGTTAAATATGATGGAGGCGGCGACGGAGTGCGGGGTGAAAAAGTTTGTCTACGCGTCCAGTTCCTCCGTTTACGGGGATTCTACGGAGCTGCCAAAGAGGGAAGGGCAGGAGGGACGGGTGATTTCTCCCTACGCCTTGACGAAAAAGACGGATGAGGAGTACGGACGGCTCTATAAGGAGCTGTACGGGCTTGACACTTACGGGCTGCGCTATTTTAATGTGTTTGGCCGCAGGCAGGATCCCGATGGCATGTACGCGGCGGTGATTCCTAAGTTCATCAAGCAGCTTCTCCACGGGGAGACGCCCACCATCAACGGGGACGGCAGACAGTCCCGGGATTTTACCTATATCGACAACGTGATCGAGGCGAATCTGCGCGCCTGTAAGGCAGACAGCAGGGCGGCGGGTGAGGCTTTCAATATCGGCGCGGGGGGAAGGCTGTATCTGATTGATATGTACGAGCAGCTCTGCAATGCGCTGGGCGTGGAGGTGAAACCGAATTTCGGCCCGCCGAGAGCGGGGGATGTGCGGGATTCCAATGCGGATATCAGCAAGGCGCGGAAGTTGTTGGGGTATGATCCTTCTTATGATTTTGAGAAGGGGATTGGGCTGGCGATTGATTGGTATAAAGAATATCTGAAATGAAGATAAGAGCGAAACGCGGGAAGGGTGTTGTTCATTTGCGTTAAGAAGCGTTTCGCAGTTATTGTATTGTAATATTAACGGATGAAAGTGTTTCGCAATTATGGGGTAAGTTGTCAAATAAAAGAAGGGATAGATAAGTGGCATGAAATACAAAGTCGTCGTGTTTGGAGTGAAAGATACGTCCGAAAATATTGTGGATTTTATTCAGAAGGAGATCTGTCCGGTGGATTTGGTGATTACGATCAGCCCGGAGGTGACGAAGAAGAATCAGGTTTCGGGGTATAAGGGACTGTCTGTGTTGACGGAGAAGTACGGGATTCCGGTGCATGAGGCGGACAGCTATTTTCTGACGGACGAGAAGACACAAAAATTTATGCAGGAAAATGAGTTTGAGATCGGTATTTCCATGGGGTGGCAGAGGCTGATACCACAGTCGGTGCTGGACTGCTTTCGGTACGGAATTTACGGTTTTCACGGAAACAGCGGCTATCTGCCATTCGGAAGGGGCCGTTCCCCATTGAATTGGTCGGTGATTCTGGGGGATACCCGCTTTAACCTGAATCTGTTCCGCTATGACGAGAAGGCAGACAGCCCCAATGTATTTGCCACAGAGATGTTTTCCATCACGCCCCACGACGATATCCGCACGGCGCAGTACAAGAATATGATCTGTTCGAAACGGCTGATCCGTAAGCTGCTCGCAGCGTATGAAAGCGGACACATCGAGATTCGAAGGGACTCTAAGGATTTTGATTCCTGGTATGAGAAGCGCACGGCGGCGGACGGGAAAATTGATTTCCATAAAAGGACGCGTGATATTTACAATCTGATCCGCGGGGTGGCGGCGCCTTTTCCGGGCGCGTTTGTCTACTGTAAAGAACAGGAAGTGCGTGTCTGGGAGGCACATCCCTTTGATGAGATGATTGATTTTTCCGCCTACGCGCCGGGCGAGGTGATCGATGTGTTTGACGGAAAGCCCGTGGTGCGGACAGTGGACGGTTCATTGCTGATCGACCGTTATGAGAGCAGTCTGACATTGGAAGCGGGGGACATCTTACAATGACGAAACCGATACGTGTGCTGCATGTGCTTGGCGGCGTGAGTCTGGGAGGTGCGGAGAGCCGCATCATGGATCTCTACAGGCAGATGAACCGGGAGGAGATTCAGTTTGATTTTCTGGTACATTCATCTGCTGTAAAAAGAGGCTTTCAGGAGATGTGGCAGGCTGACGGCGGCGCGGAAAAGCAAAACGCAGAAAATGACATAAACGTCAGGAAACCGCAATTTTATGACGAGGAGATACGGTCGTTGGGCGGGCATATTTATGTGCTCCCAAAGTTTAAAGTATATAATTATTTTTCATATAGAAAATCGGTTAAAACCTTTTTTGCGGCGCACAGGGAGTTTGGCGTGGTGCAGGGGCATATGACCAGCACCGCGGGGATCTATCTGCCCATCGCCAAGAAGGCGGGGGCGCCCGTCACGGTGGCCCACTCCAGAAACGCGGGTGTTGTGAAGGGAGCAAAGGGTTTGGCGACCCGCTTTTTCCGCCGGGGTCTTGCGAAAAAGGCGGATTACTGTTTTGCCTGTTCGGAGATGGCGGGGCAGGATGTGTTTGGTGAGGCTGCCATGAAGACGGGGCAGGTCAAAGTGATTTACAATGCCATTGACGTGAGCCGCTTTACTTATGATGAGAACGTGCGGCGGGAGGCGCGGGCGCAGCTCGGTATCGACGGGGCGCTTGTGCTTGGGCATGTGGGCCGTTTTCAATACCAGAAAAATCATCCCTATCTGCTGGAGGTTTTTGCAGAGGTATGTCAGAGGAGGCCGGATGCACGCCTGCTTCTTCTGGGAGAAGGGGAGGACAGATCCGCCATGGAGGAGAAATGCAGGCAGCTTGGCATTGCCGACCGGGTGCATTTTCTGGGAAACCGCAGGGACGCGGAACGGTTTTATCAGGCGATGGACTTCTTTCTTCTTCCCTCCTTTTTTGAGGGACTGCCGGGCGTGCTGGTGGAGGCGCAGGCGGCGGGCCTTCGCTGTATCGTTTCGGACACCGTGACAAAAGAGGCGAAAGCGACGGATCTGGTTACTTATCTGAGTATTGAGGAACCGCCTGCAAGGTGGGCGGAGGAAATTGTAAAGCAGACGGGCTATGCCAGAAGGGATACGGCCCGGGAACTGCGGCAGGCGGGTTTTGACGTGCGGACACAGGCGGAAGGATACAGGCGGTTTTATCTGGGCGAAGGCGCTGCACATTTACGGTGAATGCCGGAAAGGGAGGTAGTGAATCGTATGAAGAAATTGTTGTTGATCGTGCCCTCTCTGCATCAAGGCGGTTCGGAAAAGGTATGTGCCATGACGGCTGTTGCCTTAAAACCGTATTTTGATGTGCAGATTGCCATATTTGATTCCACAAACATAGACTTCGATGTGGGGGATATTCCGGTTGCGGATATTGGACTGCCAAGCCGACCCGGAAAGCTTGCAAAGGTTCTCAATGTCTTAAGGCGGGCACACAGGCTGAAATGGCTGAAAAGGAAAGAGCAGATAGATATTGCCTACAGCTTCGGACCTACTGCTAATCTCGCCAACGTCTTTGCCGGACGGCTTTTTTCGCGAAAGGGTGCGAAGTGCTGGCTCGGCGTGATGAGTTATATGGATATGGACAGCTCCTGGCTTGGGCTTTTCTGCAAGAAGGCGGACAGGCTTTTGTGCTGTTCGGAGACGCTCCGCGGCATGATTGAAAAGAAATATGCGTGCGGCTGTGCTTACACGTTGACGGGATTTTTTGATATCCCGCAGATTCGGGCGAGAGCGGAGGAAGAGGAGGCGGAGCTTCCGTGGCGAGACGGACGGATCATCGTCTCCATGGGGCGGGAGGATGTGGTGAAGGGCTATTGGCATCTGCTGAAAATTTTTTCTCTGGTGCACAGAAAACTTCCCGATACAAAGCTGCTCATGATCGGCAAGGGAGAGTTTACGGCGTATCGTAAACTGGCGGAGGAGCTGGGCGTTGCGGATGCGGTGTGTTTTGCCGGACTGCAGAAAAACCCGTATCCGTATTTAAAGAAGGGCACGCTCTATCTGCTGACTTCCTATTGGGAAGGCTTTCCCAATGCCTTGGTGGAGGCAATGGCGATGGGGCTTCCGGCGGTGGCTACGGACTGTATGACCGGTCCGGCGGAGATTTTCGACGGAAAATATGGCATTTTGGTGCCTAATATGGGGAAGGACCCGGATATGGATGCTTCTCATATAGAAGAGGAAGAGAGGAGCACGGCGGAACGGGTGGTTTCTCTTTTGGAGAATGAGGAGGAGCTTGCGCGTTACGGCAGACTTTCCGTGGAGCGGGCGGGCGTTTTTTCCAAGGAGGCGTATATTCGGAAGATTCGGGAGTGGTCAGTAGAGTGAAAAGAACTTCTAGCCACTTACAGCAAAGGCTGTTTCGTGGAGAAGTTCTATGTTTCACTCGGGAAAATGCCTGAAATACGGCATTCTCCGCACGAATTAGAGCAGGGAGAACGATATGGCAAAGAAGATTGCGTTTCACTTAAATTGTCTGGAGCAGGGCGGCGCGGAGCGGGTGGTATCCAATCTGTCCAACCGTTTTGTGCAGAACGGGTATGAGGTGCTTGTCGCTACGGAGTGGCAGGGCGAAGACGAATTTTGGATTGATGAGAGAGTGCGGCGCGTGCATGTGGGGCTGCGGCCGGGTGATGAGAAGAAAAACCGTCTGACCCGGTTTTTTCTGCGCATCCGCTATCTGAAGGAGTTTTTGAAGAAGGAAAAGCCGGATATTCTCATACCCTTTGCCAGAAAGGCGTTGTACCGGGGACTGACGGCGGCTTTCTTTATCAAAATTCCGGTGCTGATTTCCATACGCACGGATCCGGTGGGACACTACGACAGACCCTTTGACAAGGTACAGATTCCTTTCCTGTTTCCGAGGGCGGATGGCTGCGTTTTCCAGACGGAGGGGGCGAGGGAGTTTTTTGCGCCCAGACTGCAGAAAAACTCCCGCATTATCTTAAATCCTCTGAATCCCAAGTATATCGGGGTGCCGGAGCCTGAGAAGCGCACGAAAACGGTGGTGCAGTCGGGGCGGCTGGTGGATTTTAAAAATCAGGTCATGCTGATCCGGGCCTTCCATGAGGTGCATAAAAAGCACCCGGACTACGATCTGAAAATTTATGGCAGAGACACGGAGGACGGCACGAAGGAGCTTTTGGAAAAGACGATTGAGGAACTGCATGCGCAGGACTATGTACATCTGATGGGAGCCAGCGACAGTCTGGAAAAACAAGTTTCGGATGCGGCGCTCTTCGCGTTCAGCTCGGACTGGGAGGGTCTGCCCAATGCCCTGATGGAAGCGATGGCGCTGGGACTGCCCATTGTGGCGACGGACTGTCCCTGTGGCGGCCCGCGCACGATTATGACAAACGAGGTGGACGGCCTGCTCATTCCCATCAAGAACCAGAAGGCGATGGAGGATGGCATCAACCGGCTGATCGAAGATCCTGCGCTGGCTGAGAGGCTTGGGCGGGAGGCGAGAAAGATTGCGGAGAGAGCCAACGACGAGGCGATTTACGGACAGTGGCGGGATTATATAGACGAAGTATGCGAGTCGTATCGCAGGAAGCATGACTCTTGACGTTATGGGAAACAGGACGTGGAAACGTGAGAGACTGATTGCGGGAGAACACAGAGATACAGGAATACCCGGAGGCAGGGGCACTGAGTAAACGATGGAAAACGGCAGCAGGACAGCATAGGGAAAGCGGCCGGAAGGCGCAGAAAATTTCGGAGGGAAAAGGAGTGCGGCAGCGGAACACGGAGGATCACATATGGGAACGGACAGGAACATAAAAATACAGCGCCCCACGGGACGTAAGCTCCTGCTTCTGCTCCCTTTTGCAGTCTGCTACGCCTGCTTTGTCGTGCTGGGAGACTGGCAGGGCTCGGTGGACTACAGCAATGCGCAGAATCTGGGGCGGCTTGTGCTCTGGGCGGCGGGAAGCTTCGCCGTACTGCTTGGGGCGGGCTTCCTTTTAGAGAATTGGGCGGCGTTGACTGCTCTTATGCCTTCCGGCACGCGCGCGTTTTATGAAAAAATAGTTCCGCCGAGAAAGGCACGGCGGGGGCATTGGTGGATATGGCTTCTCTTTTTTCTGGCATGTCTTCTGTGCTATCTTCCGTACTATTTGATGTATTATCCCACGTGGTTTAACAACGATGCGGTGTGGCAGATGGAGCAGGCGCTCGGCATGGCGGCGAAATCCAATCACCACCCCTATTTTCATACGCTCATCATCAAAGTGTTTCTGACGGTGGGCTATGGGCTTTTTCACGACTACACGGCGGCGGTGGCATTGTATACCTTTTGCCAGATGGCGCTCACCGCTGCGGTATTCGGGTTTTATCTGTATCTTCTGTACCGAAGGGGTACGAGGATTCTGTGGATGCTTTTGGCGGTATGTTTCTATGCCCTTCTTCCCATAAACGGCATGTTCAGCATTTGTATGGGTAAGGACGCCTGGTTTACGGCGGCGTTTCTGCTGTTTGTGTGGGCGGTACATCATTGTGCCGCGGCACAGGATTTGCGCGGCGCTGCCGGGCGGACAGAGACGCCGGGCAGTTTTGACGGACGAGGGAAGGAGTTCGGAGCGTCGGACAGTCGGCGGTGGCTCTGGTTTTTTGTGACGGGACTGTCGGTCTGCCTGCTCAGAAGCAACGGGATCTTTGTGTTTTTGGGGACGGCGGTCTTGTTGATTTTGTCACGGCTTTTTGTGGGGAGATCGGCGGAGGGAGCCGGAAGGCAGAGCAGGGTCAGTGGAGCCAAAAGGCAGAGCTTGCAGCAGGAGAAGGAAAGCGCACGGATTGGAAAAGAAGGCGGATGGCACAAGTTTCCGGGGCAGGAGAGACAGCGCATGTACATTTCGGTAGCGGCGGTGCTGGTCTGTTACCTGCTATGGCAGGGCCCGGTTCTTCACGCTCTGCAGGTGGAGCCGCCGGACACCATCGAGAGCCTGACCATGCCAGTGCAGCATCTGCTCTGTGCCTATGCCAGAGGCGGAAACCTCAAGGCGGAGGAAGTGGAGATGCTGGAGGCGGTTGTTCCGCTGGCGCAGATCGACGAGTATTATAATCCCTATTTGTTTGATATGACGAAAAATTATATTCGCGAGCACGGCAACCAATCGGTCATAGCGGAAAACAAGGGCGAGTACGCAAAGCTCTGGCTGAAAGTGGGGCTTCGCAATCCCATGCTCTATCTGGAGGCGGAGATCCGGCAGACGGCGGGGTATTACGCCTTACATATTCCCCACGACCAGATTCTTTACAGCGAATATTTTATGGTGGATAATCCCTTCGGCATCGAGAATGAGAGGAAGGTTTTCAGCTATGACGCCAGTCTGGCTATGGCTGATTTTTTGCAGCGGTTTCAGGCGTTTTACAACAAAGTGTGGAGCCTGGGGATGAATACTTGGCTTCTGCTGTTTGCGCTTGCGTGTGCACTTTACAGGGGGCGTCGGGCGATTGTCTTTGCGCCCTGCGTGATGCTTTTGGGGAGTCTGCTTCTGGCGACGCCTGTTTACAATGAATTTCGGTATGCTTATGGGGTGTTCGTGGCGCTGCCGGTTTTGTTTGGTGTTGGTTTTGGGAGGGAGGAGCAGTTTCCTCTGTTGTAGGCTGGTTTCCATACTCCGAAGGAAGCATACCCGTATACTTCTGAAAAAGCTTGGAAAAGTAACGGGCGCTTGAAAAACCTACCATTTCGGCTGTTTGCCGTATGTTTGCATCCGGGTAATCAGACAACAGCTTTGTGGCGGCGGCTATGCGGATTTCTGTGACAAAATCGATATATTTCTTGAATTTCGGATTGGTGGATGAGACAGGGGAAGCGGTATCAGAATACCGTATAGATGAAATTGCGGAATTATTGGGCTATAAATCTATTAAGAGCATGAAAGCAGAGGTGGAAAGATTATTGCATACAGGTAGATTAACAATGACGATTCCGGATAAGCCAAAGAGTAAGAATCAGATATATGTTGTGATGAAACCGGCGCTCTTCCTTTTGCCGCTCCTTCTCTTCATAGGATGGGTCAACTGGTACGTGGATTCCTACGCCCTTCTCCGCGTCACCTACGACGACATCGCCGCGCAGATGGCGGCGGGGAAAAATGTGGAAGGTTTGGAGGATTCTGATTACAACGACAGAAACCTTCTGGCGGCGCGCATAAACGGGATGGAGGAGCCGCCGCAGGTCATGGTTCTCGGCTCCAGCCGGGTATATACCTTCGATCATACCATGTTTGGGACAGATTCTTTTTACAATGCGGGGGTATCGGAAGCAACGATTTACGATTTGCTGGCGGTATCGGGTATTTTGCGCAGACAGGATAAAATGCCGGAAACCGTGGTGATTGGAGTAGACGCTTTCCTTTTTAACAAAAGCCATGACAACGAGAAATGGAAGGAATTGGAAGGCTATGCCGATTATATGTCGCTGACGTTGGACGGAAAGCTGTCGCCGGAGCTGGTGCAGCCGCATAAGGATACGGGTAGGGAACTGTCGAAAGCTCTGTCTTTGGATTATTTCCGCTACAACGTTACTCTGCTTCCCGACAGAAAGCGGTTTGCCGTCTCCTACACGGACGAATGGGTAACGGAAGGGTATCTGAAACATTCTGACGGAAGTGTCAGTTATCAGCGGGAACTGCGGGAGGTCAACTCTGCGGATGTGGAGGAGATGACAAGACAGTCCGTGGAGGAGCATGTGGTCTATCGGATGACGGACTATGCAGAGATAGACGAAGGGCATTTTTCGCGGCTTTCCGAGCTGATCGACTATCTGCAGGGTGCGGGCGTGGAGGTCATTTTATACTTGCCACCCTATTCGCCCATGATGTATAATTACATAGAATCTGAGGAGGCTTTTCAGATTACGTTGGATGTAGAGAAAATGGTGAAAAATTTGGCAGTCGAAAAAGGGATTGCGCTCTACGGTTCCTATAATCCGGCGGGGTGCGGTCTTGAGATGACGGATTTGTATGATGTGTACCATGTGAAAACCGAAAAGACGGCGGATACTTACTATCCGGTGATTCCGGCAAAGTGATGTCGCTGCGGGGCATATTATTTGGTTGCAGGATATCGGCTGTCATTGAAACCGCATGAATGTATGGGTGGAATGATGGAAAGCATCTTGCGGAAATTGAGCTGCCTGCGGCATGGATGCGATGAAATGAGGATAAAATGAAAGCGAATGTTACCTACTGGCTGGACGAGACGGCGGCGCGTTTCCCCGATAAAACGGCATACGCTGATGAAAAAAAGGAGATTACTTTTGCACAGCTTCGCGTGCAGGCCAGAGCGATCGCCTGTGAACTGACGGCGCGGGGGCTTTTCAAGAAGCCTGTCGCTGTTTTTCTGGAAAAGGGCGTGGATGTGCTTGTCTCTTTTATGGGGGCGGCCTACAGCTGCAATTTTTATTCCCCCATCGACGTGGACATGCCGGGGAGCCGGGTCAATAAGATATTGGAAGTATTGGAGCCTGCTGTGGTGATAACGACAGAGGCGTTGCGGGAAGTCTTTTCCGCGTATGATTATAAAGGAGAGTTCCTTCTGCTGGAGGATGTGTTGGCGGCAGATGTACAGGAGGCGGAACAACAAGATACCGGGATGGGGAAAGTTTTCTCGTCGCCGGAAGGAAAAGATGCGAGGAAGGGATGCTCGTTTGCCGGAACTGGAGAAACAGAGTCCGCGCGGGAGGCGGCCCTTGAGGCGGCGAGAAAGCGCGGCATCGACACCGATCTGCTCTATGTGCTGTTTACCTCGGGCTCCACGGGTGTGCCAAAGGGTGTGACGATCAACCACCGGGCGGTGATCGACTACATAGACTGGGTGACGGAGACCTTTGCAATCACGGAGAAGGACAGCTTCGGCAACCAGGCGCCGTTCTATTTTGACAATTCCATTCTGGACATTTACAGTACCCTGAAAACGGGTGCGACGACTTATATTATCCCGAAAACGCTCTTTGCACAGCCGGTGCCTCTTCTGGAATATTTGAAGGAAAAGAAGATCAATACGATTTTCTGGGTGCCGTCGGCGCTGATCGTGGTGGCGAAGCTTAAGGCGTTTAAGAACGTGGATTTGTCTGATACGCTGCGGCGGGTGATGTTCTGCGGCGAGGTCATGCCGAACAAGCAGCTGAATGTGTGGCGGAAATTTTTGCCGGACGTACAGTATGCGAACCTGTACGGTCCTACGGAGATTACCGACGCATGTACTTATTATATGGTAGACCGCGAGTTTTCCGACGAGGAACCGCTTCCTATCGGATTCCCCATGCCGAACACGGACATTCTCGTGTTGAATGAGAAAAATGAGCCGGTAACGGGGGAGGAGCCGGGAGAGCTTTGTGTGAGGGGCACATCCCTGTCCATGGGCTACTATAAGAATCCGGAAAAGACGAGAGAAGCCTTCGTGCAGAATCCACTGAACGATGCGGTACCGGAGCTGATTTATCGGACAGGCGATATCGTGAAATACAATGAGCGCGGAGAGATTATTTATCTTTCCAGAAAGGATTTTCAGATCAAGCATATGGGGCATCGGATCGAGCTGGGCGAGATTGAGACGGCGGTGTCTTCGCTCTCTGAGATTTCTCTGAATTGCTGCCTTTATGATGAGAAGCATCAGAAAATCGTGCTCTTTATTGAGGAGGAGCTGGACAAGGCATACATCAACGAAAAAATTTCCCATCTTGTGCCGGAGTACATGCTGCCGAATAAGGTGATCCGGGTGGAGAAGATGCCGATCAACGCCAACGGCAAGATTGACCGGGTGAAACTAAGAGAATATATATAACAGTTCAGTCAGACCGAATTTGGAAGGCGAACCATGTTCGCATGAATTTGACACCTCAGTGATGGTTTTAGAGAATGCCTGCATTTGGGAAAAAACAGCAGCGGAAATGCGAGTTGAGCGTGTTTTGTGCATGACGTGGGTCAAACTGTGTAATAAATGACAGAATGGAGTTGTATGAACACAGATTTTCAGCGAATCGTGATGATCGGTTATGGAAAGGCCACCGGCGAGATATTAAAATATACGGACGACAGGCGGGCAGACTATGGCTATGCGCTGGAATTTATCGAGCATGAACCCCATGCCCTGGGCGTTACAAGGCAGATTTGCGGGGAGAGGGGGATTCCCTTCGCGTCCATGCCGGACAAGCGGGAGCTTGGCAGGTATCTCGGTGAAATACAGGAGAAGACGCTGATCGTCTCGGCCAGCAACAATTTTCTGTTCCCGGCGGCATTGGTGGAGAGGAAACATATCACGATCATCAACTTTCACAATGCGCTTCTGCCGGATTATCCCGGAAGAAACGCGCCGAGCTGGGTGATTTATCAGGGCGAGGAGCGGACGGGTATCACCTGGCATTATGTGACGGCAGGGGTGGATGAAGGAAATATCATCATTCAAAAGAGCTGTGAGATCGGCCCGGACACGAAAGCCTATGAGTTGACGGAGCGGTTGATGGATTTGGCATGTGAAGGGTATTACGAGTGTTTCGACAGTGTTTTGCAGGAAAATGCCGTGGCAAGGCCGCAGGGCTTTTCACCGGAGAGGCGGATGTACCGTTCCGGGGAGATTCCGGGAAATGGATTTCTCGATCTGACGGAGGAGCCGGAGAAGCTGTACCGGCTGCTGCGCAGTGTGGATTACGGGAAGAGCGGGATATTCCCGCCGCTGCAGACGGAAGCTGCCGGGATGCGGGCGGAGGTTCTGCGGTATCGAAAGATTGCTCCGGAGAAGAAGAAGGAAGAGGCGGACATGTTTTATCTGCCGCTTGTGGACGGGAATCTGCTAAAAATTAAATATCGAATGTTATGATATGGTAAGATGAGGAATTAAAAATCTGCATATGCGGGTGTAAAATAAAAGCATGGATGACAGGAGAGAAAGGATATTAGTTTTATGGAAGAAAAAGTGTTGGAAATACTGGAAGAATACTGTGAGGAAGCCATCGGCTACACAGGCGACAATATGATGGAGGAGGGCGTGATTGACTCCTTTACGGTCATTAATATTGTCAGCGAGCTGGAGGATGCCTTCGATATCGAGATCGACGCCAAGTATGTGGTGGCGGAGAACTTCAGAAACAAAGAGGCGATCATAGAGCTGGTGGCCCGTCTTTTGGACGAGTAGAGTGAAAAGAACTTCTAATGCTCAGCAGAAAGGGCTGCTTCGCTAAGAAGTTCTATGTTTCACTCAGGAGAAGTGAATGAAACTCTTATCAATTAATTTCGTAATATTATGGGTGATTTTTTTCGCCCTTTACTATCTGGCGCCGAAAAAGCAGCAGTGGATGATTCTGGCCGTGGCGAGCGGCCTGTTTTACGTGGTCGGTACGGGCGGGATTCCGATCGGGATTCTTTTGACGGGGGCGGGCGCTTACGGCTGCGGCATCTATTTGAAACGCAGTCTGGAAACGCAGAAAGAAGCGCTTTCGCTTCTTGCGGATAAGGAGAAGAAAAAGACGTTGAAGCAGGGGTTTGAGAAGCGCAGAAACCGCGTTCAAATCCTTTATTTTGTATGCAGTCTCGGTATTTTGGCCCTCACAAAATATATGGTTGTGATTCTGCCCGTTTTGCAGGGAGCGGGACTGACCACGCCCCGGAGCGACGCCTTTTTTGAACGTGTGGTGATGCCGCTGGGCGTTTCCTTTTATACGCTGACAGCCATCGGCTATGTGGTGGACGTGGGACGGGAACAGTGCAGGGCCGAGGAAAATCCCGCAAAGCTTTTTTTGTTTTTAGCCTATTTCCCGGCGATCACGCAGGGGCCCTTCAACCGTTATGTGAAATTACAGGGAGAGTTTGAAAGGGAGCATGTCTTTGACTACGAGCGAATGCTCTTCGGCGTACAGCGGTTTGTCTGGGGCGCGTTCAAGAAGCTGGTGATTGCGGATCGGATCAATCTTTTCGTGGGAAATGTGTTTGAGGGCGCAGGCGGGATTCCGGGCAGCATTTATGCGCTGGCGGTGGTTTTTTATATGATTCAGCTCTACGCGGATTTTTCAGGCTATATGGATATGGCGCTGGGCATCAGCGAGACATTTGATATTTTCCTGCCGGAGAACTTTAAAAGACCGTATTTTTCTAAATCTGTGGCGGAATTTTGGCGCAGATGGCACATTACGCTGGGGACGTGGTTTAAGGATTATGTGATGTTCTCCTTTGTGATGTCGGGAACAGGGCGGAAGATCGGTAAGAGCGCGAAAAAGAGATGGCCGAAGCTGGGGAAGCATGTGACGGGCATCGTCGGGACAATGCTGGTCTGGCTGCTGACCGGTATGTGGCACGGCAGAACCGTTAGCTATATTTTGTGGGGCATCTACTACGGCGTGATTATGTGTGTGTCTCTCGTGTTGGAACCGCAGTACGGCATATGGAAGGAAAAGCTTTCTATAAAAGAAGGAAAGCTGTATTCTCTGTTCTGTATGGCGAGAACATGGGTGATCGTGTTTGTGGCGGATGTGCTGATCCGCTCTGAGAGTCTGTCTCAGGCGGGGATGATTTATCGGGCAATTCTTATGGATTTCCGTGTAAGGGAGGGGATTTTGGGCGTGACGTCCTACGGACTCAGCAAGTATGCATTCTTGCTGCTGGCTTTTTCCTGTCTGCTGTGGCTTGCGGTGTCGGTCTGGGAGGAGCGGGAAAAGGACGTGCGGCGAGAGCTGGCTGCCTGCCCGATGGCTGTGAGGTGGTGCTGCTATTACGGCGTTGCGCTGCTTTTGCTGATTACGGGAATTTATGGCGGAAGCTATGATACGGCGGCGTTTTTATACCAAAGTTTCTGATAACGGTTCAGCCAGACCGAATCTGCAGGGCAAATCATGCTAGTACATCGAATAATAAGTAACCGGCTATATGACTTGCCTGAATTTCCATCTGCTGCGTTGTCGTCAATCGACGTAGCCACCGCTACGACTCATTCCTTCGCCTTGCATATGAAAATTCATTCTGCGCCATATGGCTAGGAACTTATTTTTCGATGTACTAGTGCGCCATTTTCCAATTGCATACACTTTTTGCGAAGTCCAGAATTTCCTTATACAAGGCGTTTGAGGGAGGCGATGCGGTGGCATCGTTGACCGAAAACAACGCAGTAGAAGGGAATGCTGGCAAGCAAAAAAGGATAGTTAATTGGTAAATGGAGCACTAGTATGTAATTGACGGGCAGAGGGTGATCCGAGGGAACGCCCGCAGATGAGCCGATTGCGCTTTGCGCAATCTGAGCTTGCGAAACAGCGAAAAGCGCGGTAAGCGCAATTTTGCGAATGGGCGTGTGCTGAACGAAGGGAGTAACGGAGTGAGAGGAAAGAAAGCAGCAGGAATTTTAACTTCAATAATATGCGTTATTATAATTGCAGCCGTAATTGCCGTCCTAGCTATGGGTGCGGGCTGCACAGTTCTCAGCGGGGATGATTTTACCCACGGTGTGCGGGTGGGGGCGTTCCATGTCTCGCTGCCGAAATATTTTTGGGCGTCTCTTCTGTATGTTCAGGACTTGTACATGGACTGGCAGGGAACCTGGTTTTCCATGTTTCTGCAGGCGTTTCTCTCACCGATCAACAATTTCGGCCTGCCCCAGCTTCGGGCGGTGATGGTGGGGAATGCGCTGTTGTTTCTCGGCTCGCTGGCGGCGCTGCTGTGGGTGGGTTTATCCTTCTTTCGGGAGGAAATGGGAATGTGCGGCGGCGGGGTGGAGGCATCCCGCGGGAAAACGGCGGAGGTGGAAGTGTCAGACGGGACGAGACGCCTTGTGCCTTTTAAGCTTTTGCTTCTCACGCTCTTCTTTCTGACGGTGGTGAACGCGGACGTATACGCGGAAGTTTATTTTTGGTTTTCCGGGGCGGTGGCGTACAGTATGCCTTTTTCCCTGCTGCTCTTTGCATTGGCGCTGCTTCTTCTCGCGAATAAGGAGACGATCAGCACCGGCAGAAAAAAGGGCTGTGCGGCTGCCGCGGCAGTTCTTCTGTTTTTCTCTTCCGGCGGGTCGCTGGCGGTGGCGGGCGCGGGATGCTATACGGCGCTGCTGCTGACAGTGGTGTTTTTCCTAAGAACACGGAAGGTTTCGCGGTATAACCTGACGGTTTTTGCGGCGGGCTTTGCGGGTGCGCTGATCAATGCGGCCGCGCCGGGCAATTTTTCAAGACATGACGGGACGGCGGGCGCGGGTCTGCATTTCGGGCAGGCGATTGCCTATGCCGTGCGCATGTTCGCGGAGGAGTCGGGCAGGCTGTTTCGGGGGACGATGCTGGGACTGGTATTTCTGTTGATGATTGGGGCAGGCGTGTATCTGTCGGGAAGATGCAGGATCGCGCTTCGGGAATATGGCATTGCCACGGCACTTGCGATTCTTTCGGGAATGGTGGCGTACTTTCCCGTGGCACTCGGATACGGCGGATATTACGTTCCAAACAGATGTTATTTTATAATAGACACAGCCATGGTGATTTCCCTCTTGAATTTGGCGTTGTTTCTGGGCGTCTGTGCCCACAGGCTCTGCGGTCTGCCGTCGGATGGACGGACGGTCGCGATTTTGCTCTATATCTGTCTGGCGGCGCTGATTGTCACGCCCCTATCCATGGAGGAGCTTCCCCTGTACCGTGTGGCGCGCCATGTGCACAACGGAAGCTACAGGGAGTATTATGATAAATGTGCCGCTCTCTACGACTATCTGGAAACCTGTCCAGAGGATGACGTGGCGCTGGAAGTGCCGGATTATATCGAGGATTTTGAGTGCTTTTATATCGACGAGGATGAAAACGGCTGGGTGAATCAGGGCATTGCCGCCTATTATGGGAAACGGTCGGTGCGGCGGGCACAGTAGCGGTTTTTTCAAAAATATGGTAAACTTATTCAAAAGTGGAGAAGCGCAAGCGCTTCGGGTGGAGGAAAGATTGAAAAATCATGCTGATGCACTGATTTTTCAATCGGCAATTTGAGACAGAGCCTCAAATGTGCCTTGATCGCAGATGAGAAATCGCCTTCGCGAATTTCTCATCGCGTGTCATCGCAGTAAACTGCTCTGACATGGAGGAGAATATGTTTTCATTTGACGATTACAGGGAAATGATCAGAATTATAAAGTCTACGGGCCGTCAGTGCGGCTATGCGGAGGCGTTAAACAGAGATTCTTTTGTCATTATGCGCCATGATGTGGAGTACAGCGTGGAGAGGGCGTGGCAGGTCGCCAAGGTGGAGCAGAGCATGGATTTCACATCCACCTTCTTTTTCCAGTGGACGAACAACTCCTACAATATTCTTTCGCGCAAAAATATGGATATTATCAAGGACATGCACGAGCGGGGGCAGCGTATCGGCCTTCATTTTGCTTTGAACGGCATGACCGATATGGAGCAGATCAAAAAGCGCATCCGTACGGAGGTTGATATTCTGAGTGAGATGTTTGGCTTTGCCATCACGGAGTTTTCCGTGCACAGGCCTTCCAAGGATGTGCTCCGGGAGAATATCAAGCTGGAGGGCTTGCTCAACGCGTATCAGGATGATTTTTTTACCTTTGCCGATAAAATAACGGATGATACTAAATTAAATGTAAAATATATGTCGGATGCAAATCATGTATGGCGGTACGGCTATCCGGACGAGGCGAATATTACCGGTTACGATAAGGTGCAGATTCTGACGCATCCTTTTGCATGGAGCAAAAAGGGCTATAATAATTTTGAAAATTATCGGGCTTTGATCCAGGAGAAGTATGTGGAGCTGGTGGAGTCTGTGGATAATGAATGTAAGGACTTCGGGGAATACCGGGAATACTTTATGGGTAAGGATGTAAGGTGATATGTGTGGGATTTGCGGGTACATTAGAAGGCGGGAGGTCACGCCCGAACAGTTGAAAAGGATGAATGACACGATGTCCCACAGGGGGCCTGACGACAGCGGGGAAGAGTTTTTTGAGATGGCGGGGGGCTATCGGGTGGGACTTGCGCAGAGACGGCTCTCCATTCTGGATCTTTCGGCTTTGGGGCATCAGCCCATGCATTCGGCGGATGGCCGGGTTGTCGTGGTCTACAATGGCGAAATCTATAATTTCAGAGAACTGCGGAAAGAATTGGCGGACTATCCCTTTCGGTCGGACTGCGATACGGAAGTTATCATAGCCGCCTATTTAAAATGGGGCATATCCTGTGTGAACCGGTTTAACGGGATGTTTGCCATCGCTCTTTTTGACAGGGAGGAAGAGGCGGTTTATCTGATTCGCGACCGGATCGGCAAGAAACCTCTCTATTATTGGTATGAGAGGGAGGAGCTTGTGTTCGCGTCGGAGTTGAAGCCGCTTATGGCCTGTCCGGATTTTCAGGCAAAGATAGACAGGGGCGTGCTCTCGCGCTATCTCTTTCAGCAGTATATCAATGCGCCGGAGAGTGTTTTTGAGAATGTGTTTAAATTAACGCCCGGTGCGGTTCTCAAGTTTCAGGGCGGGCAGATCCAAACCTGGAGCTACTGGAATGTGAGGGAAGCCTATGAAGGAGCGGCGAAATACCCCGTAAAGAGCTATGAGGAGGCGAAGGAGCAGTTGAAAGCGCTCCTGCAGCGCGCTGTGTCGCTTCGCATGATTGCGGATGTGCCGCTGGGGAGTTTTTTGAGCGGCGGTTACGATTCCTCGCTGGTGACGGCGATGGCGCAGGCGCATTCCGCGGAGCCGGTGAAGACCTTTTCGATCGGTTTTTATGAGGAGAGCTATAACGAGGCGCCCTATGCCAGAGCCGTGGCGGATTATCTGGGGACTGCCCACACGGAGTTGATGATTACAGAGGCGGACATGCTGCAGATGGTGGAGAGCATTCCGAAGTATTATGATGAGCCTTTTGCGGATCCATCGCAGATTCCGACAATGTTAGTCTGTCAGCTTGCCAGGGAGCAGGTCACGGTGGCGCTTTCGGGCGATGGCGGGGACGAGTTCTACTGCGGCTACAATATCTATGAAAAGGTGGCGCAGGCGCAGAAACTGGATGCGCTCGGCGGCCTTGTGCACGGAATTTGCAATCTGCCGGGTATCAGGCGGTTTGGCATGGAGAAGAAACTGCCCTTTAAGGTGCGGGTGATTGCCGGAAACAGAGACCGGGAGTCGAAGACGCAGTTTAGTGCGGGAAATTATCCGGGGATGGCGCGGGACATGGTGGGCGGACTGCCTTCGGGAAAACGCGCACTTCCCGTGCACTATCCGGTGGAGAGCGGTTATCCGGCGGGGGACTGGCAGATATGTCGGATGCTTCTGGACATGGACACTTATCTGCCGGGAGATATTCTCTGTAAGATGGATCGTGCGTCCATGAAGTATTCGCTGGAGGCTCGCTGCCCGATTCTTGATCCGGATGTGATGGACTTTTCCTATCGGATTCCCCATTCCTATAAATACGCGGCGGGGGACAAAAAGCATATTTTGAAAGATATCGCTTACGACTATGTCCCGAGGGAGCTGTTGGAGCGCCCGAAGAAAGGGTTCGGGGTTCCGTTGGACAAGTGGCTTAGAGGACCACTTAAAGAACAAACGTTATGTTATGTAGATAATGACTTCCTGAAGCGTCAAAACATATTCGACGAATCGTATGTGCCAAAGCTGGTGAAGAGTTACCTTGAGACAGGGGACAGGGGAAGCGGGACGGGGGAAAACTACTCGGGGATGATCTGGGCTTTCTTTGTCTTTCAACAGTGGTATGCATATTTTTATGGCAACAGTAACATGTGAAATCTTAAAAAGCGAAAGAATTGCGAATGTTATTTGGACGAAAATAAAATTGAATTTTCAGAAAATAGAATGAATTATCTGTATTTTCAAACATACGAAAATAAATGAGAATTTAATTAAGGATGCAATTTTTGACGGATTCTGGCGAAAAATGCAGGAATATTATTCGAAAACAGGTGTGATTAGTCGAAAAATGAAGGAATTTATGCAAAACCATGAGTGAGAAAAATGAACGAAAAAAAATAGCCTTCTATATTGGCTCTCTTCGCAAGGGCGGGGCGGAACGTGTGTTTGTAAATCTGGCGGACTACTTTCAGTCGGAAGGATATCGTGTCGTTATGGTGACACAATATCAGAAGGAGGAAGAGTATGATCTGCCGGATGGAATTGTGAGAATCCTCTCCGACATTGAGGAGGAAAAAGTGTCCGCCAGCCGGGCGGTCAATTTCTTTAAGCGGCTCAATAAATTACATGTGATATGGAAAGAGCAAAAGCCGGATCTGGTGCTGTCCTGTATCGGAAAAAATAATTTTATGGCGGTCGTCACCGCCATGGGGACAAAGACGAAGGCTGTTGTCTCGGTGGTCGGGGAGGCGAAGGAGGAGTATCCGTCAAAGGGGATGCGGATGCTGGCGGATGTTCTCTTTTCCTGTGCGGCGGGGATTGTTTTGCAGACGGAGCGTTCCAGAAGTTTCTTTTGCGGGAAGGTGGGGAAGAAGGCCGTGATTTTGCCCAATTCCCTGAATCCTGCTTTTATTAGGCCAAGATATGCGGGCGCGCGGGAGAAAAAGATCGTGTCTGTGGGCCGCATGGACGCCAACAAGAATCATGAGATGCAGCTTCGCGCCTTTGCGGCTTTGAAGGACAAATACCCGGAATATTCGCTTGTGATCTATGGGGACGGGGAGCTGCGCTCTCATATAGAAGAGACGGCGGCAGCGCTTGGCCTTGCGGAGCGGGTGCTTTTGCCGGGCGTAGTGCAGGATGTGGCGGTGCGGATAGAGCGGGCTTCCTTGTTTTTGCTCACTTCCTACTCGGAGGGGGTTTCCAACGCTCTGATTGAAGCGCTGGCGCTGGGACTGCCCGTGATTGCCACGGATGTGCCGAGCGGCGGCACGGAGGAGCTGATGGAGGACGGTGTGAACGGACTGGTCATTCCTGCGGGGGATCAGGAGGCGCTGGAGAGAGCCATGGACAGACTTCTGGGCGATCCCGTTTATGCGGACGGGCTTGGCCGGGAGGCGGCTAAGATGCAGGAGAGGCTTGCGCCGGAGCGGGTGAATCCTATGTGGAAGAGTTATTTTGAGGGTATCCTGGATAAATAACATATAATAGTAATTCGGCTGGGGAACAATGACACAAATAAATAACGCATGATATGATAAGGAGAGCTTCTGTGAGTAGGGACAGAGGGACGGAAGAGGGAAAACCTCAGATTTCGACGGAAGAAAAGCATAACGGTAAGCGGCCCGGAAAAGGACGGCTTGAGGCGCTGCAGGCGGCGGGTTTCGTGCTGCTGTTTCTGCTCATCCTCTGGCCGGTGTCCTATATGGTGCGGACAAACGGCGACGTGAAGGATCGGTTTGCGGGCTTTTATGCGGAAAAGAAGGATTCGCTGGACGTGGTGATGATCGGTTCCAGCCCGGTGTTTCCTTATTATGCGGCGCCAAAGCTGTGGGGGGAGACGGGGATCGCCATGTATCCGCTTTCCACCAACGTACAGCGGCCCGCGGCCATGCGCTATTTGGCGGAGGAGGCGGAGAAAACCCAGTCGCCTGCGCTCTATATTTTCGAGATGCGCATGTTTACCATGGAAGAGGCGGGACTGATGGAAAATATGGCCTATACCAGAGGCGTGACCGACAATCTGCGCTATTCGCTTCAGCGGATCCGCACGATACGGGGGTTGGTGCCTGAGGACGACGAGGAGGGCCGCTTAAGCTACTATATTGATATTATGAAGTACCACACGAACTGGAAAATGCTGGCGCTGCCCTCGGAGTGGGCAAATATGTTCTATCGACACAGCCATCCGTTAAAGGGCTATACCTTTCGGGATGAGGTGGGGCCGCAGCCACAGCCTTCCTGCGGCGGTATGGAAGGCGTTCTGGCGATGCCGCAGGAGCAGGAGGCGTATCTGCGGGAGCTGCTCGCCTACTTGAAGGAGAACGGGCAGGAGGCGCTGTTTCTCGTCTCACCCTATGGGGAATCGGAAAAGGAACAGCAGATGTTCAACTATATGGCCGGGATTGTGAAAGAAAGCGGCTACGGCTTTTTGAATATGAACGATTACTACGGCGAGATCGGCATCGTCTTTGAGGAAGATTTCGCGGATTACGGCAGCCATACCAATGCGGTGGGGGCGGAAAAGTGCACGGATTTCCTGGAAAGTTATCTGCAGGCTCATTATGCGCTTCCTGACCATCGTGGAGATGCCGTTTACAAGTCGTGGGACAAATCCTACGAGTTGTGGAAAACAAGGCAGGATGAGGCTATCAGGACGATCAGGGAGCGGATTGCGAACGGGGATTACGCACAATACGAAGAGTAGCGTGAAAAGTGCTTCTAAAGACGTCCCGCCATTGGACGGGACGCCAAGAAACACTGAGTTTCACGCGGGAGAATGCCTGAAAAGCGGCATTCTCCGTGGCTAAGTTGAAAAAGGCTGGGAAAGGAAAAATAACACATGTGTGGGATTGCGGGCTTTTGTAATTTCAGGGGAGACTGGCAGAAGAATATCAAGCGGATGTGCGATAAAATGAAGCATCGGGGACCGGACGCGGCTGGTGTGTGGGCTTCGGAGGATCATAGGGTGGTGCTGGGGCACAGGCGGCTTGCGATTGTGGAGCTGTCGCCTGCCGGGGCGCAGCCCATGATTTCCCGGGACGGCAGATATGTGATCGCATACAACGGGGAGATATACAATCACGCTTCCATTCGAAAAAAGCTTTTGGCGGAAGGACGGGTGCCTGCCTTTCGCGGCACTTCCGACACGGAGACGCTTCTGGAGTCGGTTGCTGCTTATGGATTGAAAGATACACTGAAAATGGTCAAGGGAATGTTTGCGATTGCGTTGTATGACAGGGAAAAACATGCGTTATTTCTTGCGCGGGACAGAGTTGGAGAAAAGCCGTTATTTTATGGAATATTAAAAGATAATATAAATAACAGTGGAAATGATGGAAGCCTTGTCTTCGCTTCGGACCTCGGCGCGATTGCCTCTCTGGATGGATTTACCAATTCGGTCAACGCCGATATCATGGGCGGTTACATGCGTTATGGTTACATTTCGGCCCCGTATACCGTATACCGCGGGATTTGGAAGCTGGAACCGGGGAAAATATTAAAGGTTAAAGCACCATTTGATAAACCGGAGATCGAGAGCTACTGGTCGATGACGGAAACAGCTGTTATGGGACAAAAAAACCGCTTCCGGGGAAGTGAAGCGGAAGCGGCGGAAGAGCTGGAGCGTCTTTTGCGGGAATCCATTGCCGGACAGATGGTGGCGGATGTGCCGGTGGGCGCATTTTTATCTGCCGGGATAGACAGCAGCACGGTGGTGTCGCTGATGCAGGCGCAGAGCGCGCAGAAGGTCAGAACTTTCACCGTGGGTATGTGGGAGGAGCAGTACAACGAGGCGCCGATAGCGAAGGAGATTGCCGCGCATCTGGGAACGGAGCATACGGAGGTCTATATCACGGAGGAGGATGCCAAGAGCGTGATTCCAAAGCTGGCGGGAATGTTTGGCGAGCCGTTTGCGGACTCTTCGCAGATTCCCACCTATCTGGTGAGCAAAATCACGAGGGAGCATGTGACGGTATCGTTGAGCGGAGATGGAGGGGACGAGCTTTTCTGCGGATATAACACCTATTATTCTATTGACCGTATTTGGAACAAGGCGAGAAAAATACCGGGTATCCTGCGCCGGCCCGCAAGCGCTCTGGCGGGGCTTGCGGCGGTATCAGGGAAGGCTTCGCTGGCAACCCGCGCAAGGCTTCTGGGGGCGAAGAGCATAGAGGACATGTATCTGCGTTCGGAGATCGGGGAAGGGATGAGACTGATTAAGCGCGGGATAACGGGCTGCGATCAGGATTTCGGCCCTTGGGACGCCATGCAGCCCCGCAGGGCAGGCGAGACATGGATGGACACTTATCCTGCCGGACTTCTGGAGGAAGGGCAGCATAATCTGATGCTGATGGATCTGCTGATGTATCATCCGGACGATATCTTAAACAAAGTGGACAGAACGGCAATGGCGGTTTCTCTGGAGACGAGGGTGCCGATGCTGGATAAGGATGTGGTCGAATTTGCATGGACGCTGCCGCTGTCTTACCGGCAGGGAGGCGGGGGCAGCAAAAAGATTCTGCGGGATATTCTTTACCGTTATGTGCCTCGTGAACTGATGGAACGACCCAAAAAAGGATTCTCTATTCCGCTTCACTGCTGGCTGAAACAGAAGGACTTAAGGGAGTGGGCGGAGAGTCTGCTGTCGCCTTCCGACTTGGAGGAGCAAGGGCTGTTTGATACGGCGGCGGTAAAAAAATTATGGGATGATTATATTATAGAAAATGTCTGGAGGCCGCAGATTTGGTACATTTTGATGTTTCAGGAGTGGCGGAAGAATTCAAAAATTAAATCGTAATATATTTATTTGCTATAAATGAGGATAGAGAAACAAGTGTTATGAGTGATTTGCCGTTTTTTAGAAAAGGATTTCATAACAGGTGATGAGCGTTATTTATTCCATATAAAAGCGAGAATGCATAGACAGAATAAAGAATAACGAACGGCATGAAACGGCGGCTGCATAAGAATCTTAAAGCAGAGAGATGTGAACAGTGTGAGGGAAAGGCAGGGTAATTTTTATGGAAATTTTAAAGCAATATCGACCACCCAAACTGCATAGGGATGAGCAGACGGAATTGATTTCCGTGATTGTCGCTGCCTATAATATAGAAGCATATATTGAGAGGGGCGTTCGTTCTGTCTGCGAGCAGACGTATCGCAATCTGGAAATTATCGTGGTGGATGACGGCTCTGTGGATGCTACCGGGCGGATTTTGGATGAACTTGCTGAAAATGATTCCCGTATGCGGGTGATTCACGAGGAGAACGGCGGCCTTGCCCATGCGAGGAACACAGGGATTGCTGCGGCGCAGGGAAGTTATATCGGCTTCGTGGACGGGGACGACTGGATTGATCCGGATATGTATGAGAAATTGTTTTCGGCGCTGAAGGATAAGCAGGCGGACATAGCGGTCTGTCGTTACCGTCAGGTTTCCCGTACGCGCACGCTGGATGAATCGGTGGACAGGGCTGTTCTCTTTGAGGGGCAGGAGGCGCTGGCGGTTTATGTGGAGGAGCGGGAGGAATTTTCGATTCAGAATGCGGCGTGGAACAAGCTGTATCGGAAGAAACTGCTGATTGGAAATCCGTTTCCGGAGGGCCGCTGGTACGAAGATATCGTGTTTGCGACGGAGGCGTTGGCGCGTGCCGGACGTTGCATTTACCTTGACATTGCCCTGTATAACTATATAATAGACAGAGAGGACAGCATTATGAACTGCCGGATCAACTCCCGCACTTTTACGGATCAGATTCCGGCTTACTATGATAAGACAAAACTGCTGAAAGAGCTGGGCAGAGAGGATCTTGCGCTGACGCACGACTATTTCTTTTATAAAAGACTTCTGTTATTTTATTGGGAACTTTCCAAGGCGGAAGACGGGGAGACATACATGCTGAGGCTGCAGGAGATTCTTGAGAAGGACAGAAAGCGTGCGGAGGAGGCGTTCTTATCGCCCATAGCGGATCCGAGAGACCGCAGAAAGTTAAAGCTCTTTTATCGTTCGCCCAATGCCTATTGCAGTAAACAGCGGTGGGACGAGCAGGTGGTGATCCCCTGTAAGGTGAGGGTGAAACGGCTTCTCGGCATGAGTAAATAGCGGGTGTTCTTAAAAGCTGGATGGCGGAGAAGAATCAGTGTATTTTTTTTCGGGAGACGCTGAGCTTGTCTGCAATCTAAAATGGATGAAGAGATGGTAATTATACAACTTGCGGGCGGCTTGGGCAACCAGATGTTCCAGTACGCCCTTTATTTGCAACTGAAAGAGCTCGGCAGAGAGGTAAAGATTGACGATGTTTCGGGGTTTGCGGAAGACCCGCAGAGGCTCCCTGCTCTTGCGCCTTTTGGAATCACTTATGAGCGCCCGTCCGAGGAGGAGCTGATTAAGATGCTTGATTCTTCCATGCAGCCGTGGAGCCGGGTGAGGCGGAAGCTCTTCGGCAGACATAAAAAGTCTTATTTTGAGGGGAGCAAGCTCTTTATTCCGGAGGTGCTGACCTGGGATGACATTTATCTGGAAGGGTACTGGCAGACGGAGAAATATTTTCAAGCGGCGGAGACGCAGGTGCGGGAAGCTTACGATACGGATAAGCTGATTGCGTATCTGGAACAGACGGGATGCCTGAGCGGCGATGGGAGGGGGAACGCTGAGAAGGCGGAGAGAGAAAAGAGCGGTCGGAGCGGAAGCGGCAGGGAGACAAAATCCGCCGGACAGTATTTGAAAGAAATAAATAACGAGTGTTCTGTAAGCATACACGTTCGCAGGGGAGATTATTTGACGCCAGATAACCGGAAGCTGTACGGCGGCATCTGTACGGACGCCTATTATATAGAAGGAATGCGTCAGATGCGGGAGAGATATCCGGGATGCCGCTTCTACCTTTTTACCAATGACCGGGTGTGGGCAAGGCGGCAGCTTGCGGGGAATGGAAGCAAGGACGCTGGCCGGGATGCGGCAGAGAAAGGGAGAAGCGGAAGCGCGGAAATGACGGAATGCGCATCGGGTATGTTTTTCGCACAGGATATCACTTGGATTGACCTGTCCGGGGCTGCCGATAACGATTATATGGAATTTCTCCTGATGAGCTGCTGTAAACACCATATTCTTGCGAACAGCAGCTTTAGCTGGTGGGCGTCTTATCTGAATAAGAATCCCGAAAAAACGGTTTTCGCGCCCGAGCGTTGGCTGAACGGTGTGGACAACAGAGATTTTTACCGGGCGGATATGTGCAAGGTCACGCCCTCGAAAGAACCGTGATAACGGGAGAATGCCTGAAAAACGGCATTCTCCCCATTGATTTGAGATTCCACGAAGGGGAATCATGTTGGTTAGGGTGAAAAGAAGTTCTAGCCGTTCACAGCAATGGCTGTTTCGCGGAAAACTTCTAAGTTTCACCCAGAAAAGTGCCGGAAATGCGGCATTTTTCATCCCGATTTGAGTCACAGCAGAGCTGTGACAAGAAGGGTAGAGTGAAAAGTACGGTTAATCATATTATAATTGGAAGGAACCGCTATATATTATGAAGAAACACGATCAGGCACAAGTGGGCCTGCTGAAAAAAATAGCATATCTCTTTGACAGGAAACAGATCTGGCAGCTTGGGGGTCTGGCTTTTCTCATTTTGATCGGCGGTGTTTTGGAGACACTGGGCGTTTCCATGATGCTTCCCGTGGCGGAGGCGGTCATGGCGCCGGATAAGGTGATGGGGAATGAACTGGTGGGCAGGGTAGCCGCCTTTCTGGGAATCACATCTTCGCGTAATCTGATTGTCTGGATGCTGGGCGCGCTGATCGCCATTTTTATATTTAAGAATGTATATCTTCTGTTTTTGACTTTTGTGCAAAATACTTTTGTGACAAGAAATCGCAACCGGATGATAAGCCGGGTGATGCGTGAATTTTTGAACCGCCCTTACGAGGACTATCTGGGAGCGGACATTCCCACGGTGTTTCGGTTGACGGACAGCGATATTCCCAACGCATTTCAGTTGATATTGGTGTTAATTCAGATGACTACGGAGATCGTGGTGGCGGTGTCCATCTGTATCGTGTTGTTGGTGTGGGTGAGCCCGCTGATTTCCATCGGATGCGGCGTACTCTTCCTCGGCATGACACTGATGATTACCAGGGTATTGAAGCCACGTCTGAATGAGATCGGACGGAAGAACCAGGCGATTCAGTCGCGGATTGCCAAGTGGAGAATCCAGTCCATTTACGGGTTGAAGGATGTAAAGGTGCTGCACAGGGAAGAGTTCTTTGTGCGCAATTACTATGAGAGCGGTGCGATTGGCGCTAACGTAGCGAGAAACTACGCGGTGATGAACAATACGCCGAGACTCCTGATCGAGACGGTTTTTATCGCGGCCATGCTGTCGTTTATTCTTGTCTATATGCTGGAGGACGGTGACATCACGGTACTGATGCCCCAGCTTATGGCTTTCGCGGCGGCGGCGATCCGTGTGATGCCGGCAACGAACCGCATCAATACCTACCTGTCGGAAATCGCCTACGCGCAGCCCTGTCTCGATTATCTGTATGAGAATCTGACGGAGAACATGAAGCAGGACGTGAACGGCAGCGTGACGGGGCTTACGGGCGAGGCGGAGGAAGAAAAGACGGCGCTTGCGCTGACAGATAAGATCGTGCTGGATCATATCAGCTATACTTACCCGAATACGGACAAGCCCATCTTCACGGACGCTCATATGGAAGTCAAAAAGGGGCAGTCGGTGGGCATTATGGGGCCGTCGGGTGCGGGTAAATCCACCATTGTGGACATTCTGCTTGGTCTTCTGCATGTACAGGCCGGGACGATCACCTGCGACGGCAGAGATATTTTTGAAAACTATCCTTCCTGGCTTTCCAAAATCGGGTATATTCCGCAGTCCATCTATCTGATCGACGAGTCCATCCGCGACAATATCGCTTTCGGTATCGACGCCGACAAGATCGACGATAAGCGGATCTGGGAAGTGCTGGAGGAGGCGCAGCTCAAGAGCTTTGTGGAGGAACTGCCGGAAGGGCTGGAGACGACAATAGGTGACAGGGGTGTCAGAATCTCCGGCGGACAAAGACAGCGGCTGGGGATTGCGAGAGCGCTCTATCACAATCCCGAGATTCTGGTCTTTGACGAGGCAACCTCCGCTTTGGACGGCGACACCGAGGCGGCGGTGATGGAGGCCGTCAACAGCTTCCACGGCAAGAAGACGATGGTGATTATCGCCCACCGTCTGAATACCATTGCCAAGTGTGACGTGATTTATAAGGTAGAAAATGAGAAGATTACGCAGACAAGTTTAGAGGAGTGACGGAGCAGGGAGTCAACGACCTGCGTGAAGGCAGAGGTAAATGAAGGAGCAGTGCGGCGACGTTTCGGAATGGAGGTAAAATGTTAGGGATTGAGACACAGGAAGGCTTCGGTCTGGGGAATCAGCTTTTTTTCTATGTGACGGCCAGATGTATCGCGCTGGATAAGGGCTATCAGTTCAGCGTGCTTGACCCGGAGCATTTTGCCAACAATATGCACAGCGACTGCGGGTTGTATTTTATGGACTTGGATATGGGAATCCCCTCAAAAAAGGAAGACTACCAAAAGATTTACCATGAGAAGGAAACCCGGCTCTTTGCGGGCAATTCCCCCCACGATCTGACTCACGGCGTCTATGTGACGGATGCGGACAGGCAGCTTTTTGAGGTGGAGGACGGCACGCTCCTCTACGGAAATCTGCAGGCGGAGGCATATTTTATCGCGCATAAGGCGGAGATTAAGGAATGGCTCAAAGTAAAGCCCGAGTATGACTGCAGGGAGTACAGCCGGAATAACCTCTGCATTCTGCATCTTCGCTGCAGCGACTATATGGGTTCGCCGGAACTTTATCTGCGCAAACGCTATTGGCAGCAGGGAATGCGGCAGATGCGAAAAATTAATCCCAACATGCAGTTTATGATTATCACGAACGACGTGCGGGAGGCAAACAAGTTTCTGCCGGGCATCCCGGCTTACAACTTTGATCTCGCAAAAGATTATTCCATATTAAAAAACGCGCGCTATTTATTGCTGGCAAACTCGTCGTTTGCGTATTTCCCGGCGTTTACCAGCGACACGGTGCAGTATATCCTGGCTCCCAAGTATTGGGCGAGACATAATGTGTCCGACGGCTACTGGGCTTCGGAGCAGAACATTTACGAGGGCTGGCATTATATGGACCGGAAGGGCAGGGTGTTTACGGACGAGGAGTGCCGGGAGGAGCTGGCGTCCTACAAGAAGCGGTCTAAGAAGTATGCGGATGTAAACAAAAAGCCTGCGGGCGCAAAACTTCGGATGATGAAGCTGCGCGCGTGGTATATTTATAAGAAGGCGTATCTTGGAAAAATTGGCAGAGGTGTAATGCGGCGGGCAAAGAAACTGGTGCGCTCGGCATGATGCGGCGGGTGAAAATGGATGTGCCGGGTGCGACATGGCAATGGAGTCGGACGGGAAAACGCTTGCGTTGTGCCTGAATAGAGGGTGTTTGTGGTACGAAGCGAACTGGAGCGGATAGGGAGTAATTAAGAAAAAGGCGGATTTGCATGAAAGTTTGGGAAAAGATTGAAAATTTCTTGAGCGGCAGGCGGGCGGTATTTCTGGCGGCGGGACTTTTGCTCCTGTCTTTGCTCCCTCTGCTCTGGCTGGGAAGATATAATGTGATGTGCATCGACGACTACGATTACGGCAGGCGGGTGCACGATGTCTGGCAGGCGACGGGCTCTTTTGCGGCCTCCGTGCAGGAGGCGTGGCGGCAGAATATGGACTTCTATCAGGACTGGCAGGGGACTTATATATCCTGCTTTCTGATGGGCATGTGTCCTATGAATTTTAACTATCACATTGCATGGGTGGTGCCGATTGTGATGATCGGTATGTTCGCCACCTCCTCGTTTGTGCTGGGGCGGCATATTCTGGTCAGGTGGCTCGGCTGTGAAAAGGAGGGGGCATCCCTCTGTATGCTGTTTTTGCTGTTCGCGTTTTATCAGGTGATAGAAGCCCCCTTTGAGGGAATTTACTGGTACAATGGCTCTACTCACTATGTGCTGATGCAGTCCATATGGTTCTTTCTGCTGACGCTTGTCTCGGGGAGTCTCTGGGCGGAGAAAAAGGGGCGGGCCTGTGCCTGCTGCGCGGCGGCGGCAGTCCTCTCTGTGATCGTGGGCGGCGGCAATCTGGTGACGGGCTTACAGGCGGAGATTTTGATGGTCTTTCTTGTCTGTTATGCCTTTTTTCAAAAAAAAGATAAAATTGCATATGTTATCATCCCCTTTCTGACGGGGAGCGCGGGGTTTCTGGTAAATGTCCTTGCCCCGGGCAACGGCAAACGCGGCAGCATTGATATGGACGAGGGATATTCCGCCGTGAAGGCGATTGCCCTGTCTTTTTACAATACGGTGGTGTTTGCAATCCGCTGGACGCCGGTGCTTGTGGTGATTTTGTGGTTTTTGCTTCTGCCTCTTTTGTGGAAGCGGATGAAGGCGTCCGGGAAAGACTTTTCCCATCCTGTTCTGGTGACGGCGGGAGCGTACTGTGTGATTTCTGCGATGTTTACGCCCACACTCTATGCGGTAGGTATGACGGGGCTTTCCCGGGTGGATAATATCATTCAGATGACTTATTATCTGGCGGTTTTGTTGGTGACGGCCTACTGGCTTGGGTATTTTTCCCACAGGACAGACGGGGCAACGAAAGTCGGTAATGTGCCCGGAGGCGCTGTGTCGGCGCAGGGTAACGCTGCAGGGGACAGCGCGGCAGAGGCTTTCGGCCTGTTTCTGGAGCGGGCGGGGAAGCGGATGAGCGTGGTATGCCTGCTGCTGCTTCTCGGCATTTGGGTATTTACGGCGGACAAGAACACTTACACGAGCATTTCCGCCCTGCGATCCGTGGCGAAGGGGGAGGCGCAGACCTTTTATCAGGAGGCGATGGCGCGCTATGAGATTTATACGGACGAGGATGTGAAGGAGGCGGTGGTCGCCCCCTACAGCGCAAGGCCGGCCCTCTTTGATTTTACCGATTTGAGTGAGGACGAGGGAAACTGGATGAATCTGGCGGTTGCGCGGTATTATCACAAAGACAATGTAAGAAGAAGTTCGAAAGACATCGCGCCATAGGACGAGACGCCGGGAACTTTTAAATCTTACATGAAAGAATGTCTAAAGGACAGGCATTTTCTGAGCCGGTTGAGAGGAATATACGATGAATCAAACTGTGAAAGGAAAATTAAATCTTCCTAACGTGACGCTGGCGGCTATGACCAGCGTGAACGTGTATGAGACAATTCGCGCCATGGAATACAGTATGCGGGGGATTACCTTTGGCGATGTGGTGCTGATTACCCACAGAAAACCGCTTTTTCTGCCGAAAGACATTCGATATTCCCATACGTCGAAGCTGGATGATATAGATAAGTTTAACTATAAAATGGTGTATGAATTAGGGAAACACATCAGGACGGAGTATGCGCTGATTGTCCATGCGGACGGCTTTGTGGTGCATCCCGAGAGTTGGCAGGATGCGTTTCTGGATTATGATTACATCGGCTCTCCGTGGCCGCTGCCGCAGAATGATTACTCTTACCGGGACGCGAAGGGAGAGCTTGTCCGGGTGGGAAACAGCGTGTCGATCCGCAGCAAAAGGCTGATGGATTTCCCGGCGGAAGCAGGGCTTAAGTGGGAAAAGATTGAGGAGGAAGACGAGTATAACGAGGATATTTTTCTCTGCTGCAAATATCGCAATGTGATCGAGGAGGCGGGTATGCGTTTTGCGCCCATCGAGGTGGCGAAGTATTTCGGGCATGAGCATATGATTCCCGAGATCATGGATGTGGAGAAGCCCTTTCTCTTTCACAAGTGGCGCGGCAGAAACGCGCAGTACCCGCAGTTTAAGAATCCGTGGAAAGTCAGATGGCAGAAGTGTAAGGATTTGATCAGACCATTACTTTTTTGGCGAAAGTGAGAAGTGCTTCTAAAGACGCCCCGCCATAGGACGGGACGCCAAGAAGCACTAAGTCTCACTTGGGAGAATGTCCAAAATACGGACATTCTCCGCAATGAAAGACGAAAGGATAAAATAACACATGATATATGACTGCGTCCCCTTTTTTAACGAATTGGATATTTTGAAGCTGCGTATGCAGATTATGGCGCCCTATGTGGATTTTTTCGTGATCGAGGAGGCTTCCGTCACGTTTTCGGGGGAGCCGAAACGGATGATCTTTGCGGAGAACAGGCAGCTTTTTGCGGAATTTGAGGAAAAGATACGCTATGTGGCGGTGGAGAACTCGCCGCTGGAGGGGGTTACGACCCACGAGCGGGATAAATTTCAGAAAAATCAGTTGATTCGGGGACTTTCCGACTGCAGGCCGGAGGATATCATCATTTTCAGCGATGTGGACGAGATTCCGAATCCCAAGACGCTTGTGCGGCTGATCGAAACGTTTGAACCGGGAAAAGTGTATCACCTGGCGCAGCGGATGTTCTACTGCTTTTTGAATATGGAGGAGGTGTCCGGGAATCTCCTGTCCATCACGGGGGAGTTTCCTGGTGTGGAGAGAAGACAGTGGCTCGGCACGAAGATTTGCAGTTTCGCGGAATTGCCGGAGGAAGGGATCGTGTATCTGCGGGAAGTGCCGCCGGAGGATCAACGCAGCGTGCGGGTGGCGGACGGCGGGTGGCATTTCGGCTATATGGGCGGAGACGGCGAGCGGGATGTGGCGAAGCGTATCGGTGTGAAAGTGCAGGCGGCGGCCCATTCAGAATACAATACCAAACGTTATTTAAACGAGGCGGTGGACAGGCTGCTCTGCGGCGAGGATATTTTCGACCGGGACGCAAAGTTTGTGCGGGTTCCGATTGACGACAGTTTCCCGGCATATCTGCGGGAGCATAAGGAGGAGTACGATTTCCTGATTGCTCCGGGGATCAGCCCGGCGGGGATTTTATGGAAGCGAATGAAACTTGCGGGGAAGCAATATTTGCGTAAGGCGCACGGTGCGGCGGCGCGGATACTGCGGCGGTAAAAAGACGGAAGCGGAGCAATGCAATGTGGTTTGCGAAAGACTTGCCGGTGCGCCGGTTGGACGAAGGCGTTGTGTTTCTAGCGGAAAGCGCTTCAGAATGGAAGGAACTATGATAAAGGAGATTTACAGGCGGCTGCGGGAGGAAAGCCCGGTTCCCCGTCTTGCTTTCTATATCGGATTGACCATAGAACTGCTGATGGTGATTATCGACAAGAGCAATTATATCAATCCCATCGAGGGGTATTTGTTCCGCCTGACCTTTCTTCTGTTTGCGTGCAAGCTTCTTCTCACGCGCTATGAACGGTGGGAGTGGGCGATTATTTTTGTGATGGAGGCGGTGGCCCTGATCTCTTACCGTGTGACCGGAGCCAACGATATTATCCGCATTGTTACTTTTGTGGCGGCCTGCAAGGGCATTCCGCTGAAGGAAGCGCTGAAATATACGTTTTATGTGACGCTGGCGGGCTGTCTTGCCATCGTGGCTCTTTCCGTGACGGGGATTTACGGGGATATCAGTCTGACGCAGGCTTTCGGTCATGAGGCGGCGGAAACCACCCGCTATATCGGCGAGGAGGCGGCGGAGGAAACCCGCTATACGCTTGGGATGGGACATCCCAACGCGCTGTCCTGCATGTTTTTTATGCTGGCGGCGCTGGGCGTCTATGTGTGGTTTGACCGGATGAAATGGTACAGTTATCTCTTTTTGATGCTGCTAAATGTGGGCGTTTACCTGCTGACCCGCTCGAAGACAAGTATGCTGATTACGGCGGCTTTTATTCTGGGCGCCTGTCTTTTTACTTTTGTGAAGGGCTTACGGAAGAAGACGTTCTTCTATGTCTGCGGCCTGCTGGTATTTCTTCTGTGTATTGCATTTTCTGTGGATGCCGCAGTCTGTGCCCAGCGGGTGAGGGACGCGCAGTGGAACGAGTTTTTCTTCTGCAATCCCCGGGATAATGCGCATATCGTGCTGCTGGGCAGGATTGACCGTCATATCAGCGGCAGGATCATATCCCTGACGGATTCAGACAACAATGACGGCATGATTCAGACATGGTCGGCGTTCTCCTGCGAAAACAACATGAACTATTATTTTGACATGGGATGGGTCAAAGTGTTTTACCGCTATGGCGTGATACCGGGTATTTTGTATGTGACGGCGAATCTGCTTCTTTTGTGGCAGCTCTGGCGCAGGCGGGATGCCTGCGGGCTTGCGCTTTTTGTGATGTTTGCGGTGTACACGGTGGTGGAAGCGCATCTGATCTCCGTCTATATCGGCAGGAATTATCTGCTTATGATGATGGGGTGCGAAGCCAGACCTTATTTGCCGAATAAATCGGCGTGACTACCGGTTGCAGTAGCTGAGAGTATTAATGTATCTTCATAGATTTGATACAGGAGCAGCCAGTCGGGCTCTATGTGACATTCTCTAAAATCTTGCAGATTGCCGGTTAATGAATGATCTTTGTATTGGACAGGCAGGGGATTACCGCTGGCAAGCAGGGCAAGTACACTGACAAGTTTATTCATGTTTTTGCCTCGCTTTTTCATTAGTCTTGCATCTTTTTTCATGCGGTTGGTATATTGAATTTTGTACATAAATTAATCCTCCAGCATAGAAGCGACGGCTTCCTCTGCACTGTCAAAGGGGCCATACAGATTGTGGCGGAATCTGCTGTCATAAACGGCCTCCTGAAGAGCAGCGGGAATGGCTTTATGCTGCACTGTAAAAGGAATCCCTGAATTTTCGATAGCTGCATTTAAAAAAATGCGTATTGCCGTTGAAGTATCTAGTCCGAGACTTGAAAATAGAGTGTCTGCCTGTTTTTTTAATGTGTCATCTACACGAATTTGTAATGTTGCCATATTGCACCTCCATTGCTTTTGTATTAGTATTGTACCATAATTGGATAAATGATAATAGTTTTTTTAAAGAAATTATTAGTTTTGTGAAATATATGGTAAAATAGATACCGAGAGGTACTTTTATGAATCGTAGAATGAAACTGATCGAGAGCTATCTGCTCCTCCTTACAGACCTGTGCAGTATAGCCTTTGCATACATCATCGCCATCCTGATACGTTATCGGAAGTTTTCCAGAGTCATGGAACCGGAACTTCATTTCGTGGTATGTATCGGGTTTTTGTTGTTCTGCACGATTTACAGCTTTCTGTTCGACTGGAACAGGGAGTTTATCAAAAGAGGCATTCTTGTCGAGTTTATAGCGGTCACCAAATTCAATGTCTTTATGGAACTGTCCGTCATGGCATTCCTTTTCATGCTGCAGAGAGGCGCGGACGTCTCCCGTCTGGTGATGGGGTACTTTGTCATTCTGAATATTTTTATCGTGTGGTTGGTGCGGCTCGCTATGAAGAAGGCGCTTCGGGTCTGGTTCACGGCCAAGTCCAACATTGTCAAGATCATGATAATCACGAAGGACGCCGCTCTGGAAAAGACGCTGTCCAAGCTGAGAGAAGCCATGGATATCAACTATGAGATCGTGGCGCTGGCCTGTGTGGACAAGGACAGGAAGGGCGAGACAGTGGAGGGTGTCGAGATCAATGCAAACAGGGAAAACGTGCTCTCTCTGGCAAGGCAGATGCCGCTGGACGAGGTGTTTATCAGCCTGCCGGACGAGGATATGTCCTATGTGAAGCACATCATCTACGATCTGGAGTCCATGGGCGTGGCCTGCCATTACAATATTGATATCATAGAAAGGCCCAGCAAGGAAGTGCGGGTGGGAAGCTTCGCCGGATTTACGGTGGTGACTTATTCTATCAACCATTTTGACTACAGGCGTATGGTGGTGAAGCGGATGATCGACATTGTGGGCGGTCTGGTGGGATGCCTGATAACGGTTGCCGTCACTCCTTTTGTGGCGGTTGCCATCAAGCTGGACTCTCCGGGGCCCGTGCTCTTCGCGCAGACCAGAATCGGCAAAAACGGCCGCCGTTTTAAGATTTATAAGTTCCGCTCCATGTATATCGACGCGGAGGCGAGAAAGAAAGAGCTGGAAGTGCTAAACGAGATGCAGGGGCTTATGTTTAAGATGGAAAACGATCCGCGGATTACGAAGGTCGGGAAATTTATCAGAAAGACAAGCATTGACGAGCTGCCGCAGTTTTTTAATATCGTGAAGGGGGACATGAGTCTGGTGGGGACGAGGCCGCCCACGGAGGGCGAGTTCGAGCAGTATAACTCCCATTACAGGCGGAGAATCAGCATGACGCCGGGACTCACGGGGCTCTGGCAGATCAGCGGCAGGAGCGAGATCGTGGATTTTGACGAGGTTGTGAAGCTGGATCTGGAATACATCGACAACTGGACGCTGGGGCTGGATATCAAAATCCTGTTCCAGACGGTGTGGGTGGTGCTGACGGGCAGGGGCTCCAAGTGAAATACCACGCAGTTGCCGTCAGGGTCATGCCGACACGATTTTGGCTCGCGGGAATAAACGGTTGTCGGCCATGAACAGTGACTTCAGGGCAGTCTGGAAATGAAGGCTGTGGTACATGATGGAGGGAGGACGGAGCTTGCACGTATGTATGATTGTGCCGAATAAGGCGGTTAAGGGCGGGATTGCCTCTGTGGTCAACGGTTACCGGGGAAGTGAATTGGAGAAGCGATACCGCATCACCTACATCGAATCCTATCAGGACGGCAGCAAGTGGGACAAGCTGAAAAAGGCGTTTGCCGGATATCGGGCTTTTCGCAGGCTGCTTAAGAAAGACTGCCCTGACCTGGTGCATATCCACTCCTCCTTCGGGCCGAGCTTCTATCGGAAGATGCCTTTTATCCTTTGGAGCGCGTCAAAAGGGATTCCCGTGGTCAACCATATTCACGGGGCGGAGTTTGATGCCTTTTACGAGAACGCTTCCGCTTCCAAGAAAAGGAGGGTGCGCAGCGTTTATCGGAAATGCACACGGTACATTGTGCTGTCAAAGGAATGGAAGGAAAAAATAGCACAGATTGTTCCGGCGGACAGAATTGATGTGATAGAGAATTATTGTGTCTGGCCGGAGAAACCGGATCTGGCGGGGCGGCGGCAGAATCAGATTTTGTTTCTCGGCGCGTTGGAAGAGAGAAAAGGGTGCTATGACATACCTGTCATTTTTGAAAACGTGAAGCGGAAATGTCCGAATGCGCGGCTTGTGATGGCGGGAGACGGGCAGATGAAGCAGATCAAAGAGGCGTTTGAGAGAAAAAAACGGCTGTCCGACGTAACGTTTACGGGTTGGGTGCGGGGACAGGAGAAAGAGAAGCTGTTACAGCAAAGCGCGGTCTTTCTTTTTCCGAGCTACAATGAAGGTATGCCGGTGGCAGTTCTGGAAGCCATGGGTTATGGCCTGGGCATTGTCACGACAACCGTAGGCGGTATCCCGCAATTAATCGAACATGGAAAAAGCGGCTTCCTGGAAACACCCGGTGACCTGACCGCTATGGCGGAAGATGTCAGCGAGCTTTTACAGGATAAGACGTTATGCCGCAGTATGGGAGAGCTGGCGCGGGAAACGGCAGAGCAAAAATATAGTTTAAGAATGCATTTGCAGAAATTGGAAGAGACTTACAGAAAGGCATGTTTGACAAAATGAATGTAAAGCTAAAGGCTGCGAAAAGTCTGTTTAAAATAGCGTATTGGAAGTGCCGTTACGGCTCCCGGTTCAAGATGCCATGGATACAGGGATTTGACCGTGTCTATCTGGAACTGTCCAAGAAGGGACATATGAGCTTCGGGGAGAGAAACGAGAACCGGGGCAGGATGCATTTTATCTGTGCGGGCGAAGGCCGGCTGGAGATCGGAAACCATGTCATCTATGCGATAGGCGGCAGCATTACATGTATGGGCCATATCAAAATAGGTGATTACTGCAGATTTGGCAATAACGTTGTCATTGTTGACCATGACCATAATTTTAAGAGTCAGGACGAGGAGTTTCGGATCGGGGAAATTACGATCGGAGACCGTGTCTGGATTGGTGCAAACTGTACCATCTTAAAGGATGTGCATATCGGAGACGACTGTGTGATAGCAGCGGGAAGCGTAATTAACAAGGATGTACCGGCGCATACCATTTGTTACCAGAAAAGAGAAACGGTGTATGCCCCGATTTCATCAGAACAATAGGGAGTTTGACGAAAGTGGATCAAATCAGCGTGATTGTCCCGGTTCACAACGGGGCGTCCTATCTGGAAGAATGTATCGACAGCATTCTGGCGCAGGACTATGAGGCGCTGGAGGTGCTTATCGTAAACGACGGCTCAACAGACGATACGGCCGGGGTCTGTGAGCGGCTGTGCGGGCAGTATGCATGCCTGCGGGTGATCACGCTGCCGGATCTGGGCGTTTCCGTGGCGCGCAACCGGGGGCTGGAGCAGGCAGAGGGCGACTATATCATGTTTGTGGATGCCGACGACCGCCTGCGGCCGGGGGTGCTTGCGGGTCTGCACAGACTGGCGGTTCAGACGGACAGCGATATGGCGGGCTGCGGCTTTGCCGCCTGGGGCACGTCCGAGGAGTGGGAGCGGCTGCGGACAGAGAAAGAAATGCCGCAGGAGCTGACGGGCGCATATGCGGGGAAAATATATAATGGTGACTGTTATCTGGAAGAAAATATTCTGCGGGGGAACACCCGCTGCTGGAGTAAGCTCTACAGGCGGGAACTGATCGGACAGGTACGGTTTCGGGAGGGACTGACCATCGGTGAGGACATGCTGTTTCTTGTGGAGCTTCTGCCGCGTATGAGGCAGGCTGTGGAGACGGCTTATCCCGGCTACGGATATTACCAAAATCCGGTCGGCGCTATGCAAAGACCTTTCACACCGGCTTACATGGATCAGATTTACTGCTGGGAGATGGCGCGCGAGCTGATTGTGAAGCGGGAGCCGTCTCTTGCGGCGCAGGCGGATGCCCAGATTATGGTGGGGGTCATGCTGACGGCGGGAAAGCTTGCTCTGCTTTCCGGAAAAGAGTGCAGGAAGGCCAAAGAGTATGTGCGGGTGTGCCACAGAAAAATAAAGGGCATAGCCGATAAAAAGGCGTGTTACCCTTATCTGCCGGCAGGCTATGGGATGAAAGTGCGGTTGTTTGGCTGTCTGCCGCGGCTTTATGTGTGGATGTACCACTGCGGCAAAAGCAGTGTAAAAAATGCGAAAAGTACTTCTAAAGACGTCTCGCCATAGGACGGAAACGCAAACAGTAAGCTGACTTGGAAGCACTAAGTTTCGCATAGGAGAATGCCTGAAAAGCGGCATTCTCCGCACAGATTTGAGATTCTGCAGAGCGGAATCATGGCGGTTAGTGTGAAACGGATACAAAGTTGATGAATGGGAAGAAACAGAGCAAACAGAGAAAGCGGGAAAGAGAATGAAGAGGGTCAATCCGTTAATCAGCGTAATCGTACCTGTATACAATAAGGAGGCGTATTTGCGGGAGTGTGTGGACAGCATTCTGGAACAGGTCTACAGGCGCATCGAAGTGATTCTGGTGGACGATGAGTCCACGGACAAAAGCGGCGCGATCTGCGATGAGTTCGGGCGGGCGGACACGCGGGTGCATGTCATTCATCAGAAGAACGGCGGCCCCACGGCGGCCTGCGTGGCGGGCATGAAGGCGGCCGCCGGCGGGTACTATATGTTTGTGGACAGTGACGACTATCTGGAGCCGGAGACGCTTGCACAGATGGCCGACCGTCTGGCCGGTGTGCCGGGGGAGATCGTCTGCTGCGATCATGTGGTGGAGAAGCAGCGAGGCACGGAGCAGGTGAGAAACGGCATAGAGCCCGGTATATACGAGAGCGACAGGCTGCGGGTGGTCAAGGCGAGACTGATCGGGGAGGAGAAGAAGGTAATTCCCCTTTCCAGATGTATGAAGCTTTGCGAAAAATCCCTGTTTGACGGGAATGAGACATACTATGATTACAGCCTCCGCTTCGGGGATGACACGAACCTGATGTACCCCGCTCTGCTCACAAGCAGCCGCGTGGTTATCATGAAGGACGCTTTTTACTATCACTACCGCTATGTGGAGGGGTCGCTGGTGCACGGCTACGACGAGGGGCTTTTCGCGGGGGTGGAGCGGCTGATGGAGGCCGTGAAGCGGACGGCGGAGGAGAAAAAGGCACCGGACGCCGTGGGCGCTGTGGATCGCGAATACTGCTACATGCTTCTGTATGTGATGAAGAATGAACTGCGCGCCCCGGGGAATGATTACCGAAAGCGGATTCAGACGATCTTCGGGGAAGAAAAAATCAAGACCATGCTGCAGAATACACCGATTGCGGTGACGGAACGATCCAACCGGCTTCTGTATATGGGGGCGGTATATCCCGGCGGCGTGCTGCTTCGGGTGCTGCGGCTGATCCTGCGCGTCTATGATCGGAAGTGAGCCGTTCGGAGAAAGCGGGTACATCATGGCTGCAATGCACGCTGATTAAGCGCAAGTTGTTGCGGAATCCGGCGTGTGAAAAGCCATCCTGATGGGGAATCGGCGTGAAAAGAAACGGAGACAGCATGATTATTATACGGGTCATGGGCGGGCTGGGCAATCAACTGCAGCAGTACGCCCTGTTTAGAAAATTTCAGAGTCTCGGAGTCAAAGCAAAGCTGGATCTCTCCTGGTTTTCGCAAAAAACGCAGGAGTCGGCGGCGGCGCCCAGAAAGTTTGCTCTTTCCGACTTCGAAGGGGCGTCTTTGGAGACGGCTTCCGCGGAGGAGGTGCGGGCGCTTCTCGGGAGAGCCTACGAGGATGAGGCAGGGCTTTCGGAAAAGCTGAAGAAGCGGCTTATGCCGGGGAAAATGCCGCTGTTCGAGGAATCGGAGATGTACCATCCGCAGATTTTTTCCTGGCGGGCGCGCTATCTGGTCGGCTATTGGGCCTGCGAGGCATACTACGCGGATATTCTGGGCAGGCTTCGGGAGGAGCTTCGCTTTCCCGAGAGCGGCGATGCCCGAAACCGGGAGGCCATGGCCGAGATGGCGGCGCAGCCCTCCGTCAGCATCCACGTTCGCAGAGGGGATTATCTGGACGCGGCCAATGCTGCCGTGTTTGGCGGCATCTGTACGGAGGAGTATTATGACGCTTGTGTCAATTATATAAAAGAAAAATGCCCGGGCGCGGTTTTCTACGTCTTTTCGGATGACGGGGATTATGTGCGCGCGCATTTTACGGGCGAAGAGTTCTGCATCGTGGACTGGAACAGGGGAGAGAACAGCTTTTACGACATGCAGCTGATGAGCTGCTGCCGACACAATATCTGTGCCAACAGCACGTTCAGCTTTTGGGGGGCGCGCTTAAACAGCCATACCGATAAAATTACGCTTCGCCCGTCCATCCACAAGAATACCCAGACCTGCATCCCGGAGCAGATGAAAAAACTGTGGGCCGGATGGACCCTCGTCACCCCGGAAGGAACGGTCATTTGATAAGTGAGGAAAATGATGGTATAATGTCCGCGATGGCAATGAGCAGTGCGCAGATGAAAGATGAAAAAATGGCAGCTTGCTGACAGTTTTTTCAGATTGCAGATGCATAGGGCGAAGCCCGCGAGCGAGGAAAACCGAAGGTTTTTCGAGCGTGCACTGCGGGGTAGGAAAGGTGGCAGAGACAAAGTGCCTGCTTGTAGGCAAATATGTCTGTGACAGCTATGATAGGGCGAAGCCCGCGAGCGAGGAAAACCGAAGGTTTTTCGAGCGTGCACTGCG